>Ga0172365_10003294_pt1 | contig 12021 bp, 17 predicted proteins | sample LakKivSesite48cm_FD_114535 | JGI IMG/M metagenome (GOLD analysis project Ga0172365, IMG submission 114535) | Sediment microbial communities from Lake Kivu, Rwanda - Sediment site 48cm | ecosystem: Environmental > Aquatic > Freshwater > Lake > Sediment | place: Rwanda: Western Province, Lake...
AACATCACAGCAACCAAGGCGCCGAAGCCGACAAGCCCATGTATGTACAGAGACACTATAAAGAAGGCGTCCATGCATCCAGGTATAGCCCCTAAAAGAGCAGCCATAATGATCTGATTTACAGGCCTCTCAGTAACCAGCTTCTGAATCTGATCTTTAAATCTCAACTCTAAGAACTCGATAACAACCATTAGTAAAGCTACCATTAGAAGAATCTTAGACGTTTCGAGAAAGACCGCAAATATTTCATCAAACAACTAGAATCACCATTACTCTCTGCGAAGAAAGATAAAAATATGTGGGAACGAGGTTAAGCTAAGCCTCGTGCTTAGGCTAATTGAAGGAGATCCTCTTTGACCTTCTCCACAGCATCTTTGACCTTGACGCCAGGGTCCACTTGGACTATCCTTATGTCGCTCATCTCCAACAGTGTTGTCGCTCCGGGACCCATCTCGCCGGAGGCGACGACGTTGACCCCCTTCTCCTTCAGCATCTTCACCACCATAGGTCCCGCGCCCTGCTTCAGGTTCGCGGCGGGGTTTTCCTCCACAACTACATTCCTGACCTCCCTGTCGACGACCTCAATTATCGTGAAAGTGGGGGCTCTGGCGAATACGTCGGAGATCACATCCCTTGTACCGCGATTCCCTTTCGTGGGTACAGCAACCTTCACGGATTTCATTTCTTCAACTCCTCCAGCCTCTTCTTTACTTCCTTTAGCTCCCTCTCCAGATCTTCAAGCCGCCTCTTGAGTTCCTCTTCCTCTTGCCCTCTTGTCGTCGGACTAGGCCCCGGCACAGTCATCGGCGGTTGATATGTGTATGCGCCACGTCCTCCGCCTGCTCCTCGACCCATCCCGCGCCCCATTCCCATGCCGCGTCCCATGCCCATTCCGCGACCGCCTCCGCTGGAGAAAACTCCACTCATAGATCCGGGAAGGGGAGCTGTCTTCAGCCCCCCTCTCTTGAACGCTTCGACTGCCTGTCTGACAGTTCCTTGGGCTCCCGTCACCATTCTTATGCCGGCTTGAGAGAGGACCTGCATAGCGTTGGGTCCCACGTTCCCCGTTATCACGGCCTCCACGCCCCTGGATGCGACGAGTTGAGCAGCTCCGATGCCAGCGCCGCTTGCGGCAGTAATGCTGGTGTTGGGGGCGGCCTCAAAGCTCATCGTCTCAGTGTCAACTATCACGAAGTAGGCGCATCGCCCGAACCTGGGATCTATTGGGGCGTCGAGGCTTCCACCTGAGGCGGAGGCGGCGATCTTCAATCAGACTACTCTCCTTTAAGCTCTTCCAGCCTCTTTCTGATGGCGTCCATCTGAGCCTCTAGGGCTCTGATCTGCTGATCTAGGAACTGTTTCTCCTGTTCAGGCGTCGGCGCTGGCCACGAAAAGGGCATCGCCCCCATGAACGGCTGGCTTACCTGCCCGCCCTCTTCAGGTTTAGCTGTCTCTGTCGGTTGAGTTGCCGGATAAGGTGCAAGATATCCATAGGTTTGTGGGTTTGTCCACCACCATCGTGGGAGCCAAGGGAACCTCTGGCATACGTAGGGATTGTATTGTGCTCCCCAGTAGCCGTATCCAAAGCCTCTGCCGTATCCGTATAGCCATCCGGGCCTCTGCCATGGGGGAAGGTAACTGAAGGGTCCTCTTCCAGGCCAAGGACCGCTAAATCCTCTGCCTCTTCCTCTCCATCCCATTTTCTTTTTCATACCTCCAATCCGTTATTCTGTGCTTATGCACAGTTTCAATTATGTGTCTATGAACACAAACATATAAATATTGCGGATAAAGTAGGGAGAATGATGATGCATAGGAAGAGGCGTAGACACGGCGCGAGGGGGCGTGTCCCAACCCCTGTCTACATCGGCAAACAACCTACGGCAAAGACCTTCAAACCAGAACAGGGGGAGGAGGGAGAGCCCATCCTCCTAGAGCCCGCGGAACTTGAAGCCTTCCGCCTCGTGGACCTTGAGGGGCTCTCCCAAGAGGAGGCTGGCAATAAAATGGGTATCTCACGAGGCACCGTCTGGAGGCTTCTACAACAGGCGAGAAAGAAGGTATCTCAAGCATTAACCGAGGGGCGAAGCATCAAAATCTCGACAGAGTAACCTGAGAGAGGACTTATCTATGAAACGGAGTTTGAAGCATCTTGGGTTTGCAAAGCATCTCGGAGAGTTTCAATTCAAAAGTTGGTTAAATAAGAATGCTTCTGAGTTCTTGGCTGAAGTAGGCATTATCAAGGGGCAGTCGGTTCTGGATTTTGGCTGCGGTTCTGGCACATACACGATTCCAGCCGCAAAGCTGTTGGGCGAAAGCGGAAGGGTTTATGCCCTAGACGTAAGCAGGAAGGCTCTGGACAGGATGGAGGAGAAGGCAAAGCGGGAGGGGCTGAGGAATATTGTGCGGATTGACGCCTCAGGCGAGGAAGATATCCCATTAGAAGCTGAGACCCTTGATCTAATGCTAGTCATCGATGTTCTTCAAGAGATAGATAACAAAGAAGCTTTGCTCGATGAAGCCCACAGAACATTAAAGATAGGTGGGGTCATCACCGTATATCCGATGCACATGGCAACAGAAGAGGTGGAAGAGCTAGTCACCAGTAGAGGATTTGATTTGGAGGATAGAAAGTTTCAAGGGCGCATCCTCATCTTTAGAAAGGCTCCCTAAAATATGAAAAATAACAATTAACTTATTAAAATGTGTGTATTTATGCTCAGGAGAATTATAATTCCTAATGAAGTAATAGAGGAATACAATTGATGATATACAACGATGTTGTTTTGATGACTGACAGTAAACGCTAAGGAGACTTTGGTTTAACCACGAAGGAATCCTTAGAGAAATTCACGTTTATCTGAGTCTTAGTAGAGTGAGACAGAAGATCGATCTCTTAAAAGAATGATCGCCGCCAGAGTTCTATATCCCTGCATATAGTCAAGCACCAAAACACAAAGAATATCTTATTAATGATGTCTCAAACGGATACTGTATACTTATTTGTCATGAATTGGACTAAATGTGATTTCCTTCATTAGCCGAAACCTTATAATATGTCGGTTCGACTAACGAACGATGTCCAGAAGGAAGGACGCCAATGAGTGAGTACATAGTTCCCAAGAGAATAGAGTTTGTTGTCACACGTCTTTGTAATGGAAAATGTAGACATTGCTATGCTACAAAGCACAGACGAGGATTTCCAAGGCATGTTGACAAAGCATTAGCCATTGATATTGTTAGGAAAGTTGGAGAAAAATATGACGTTGAATCAGTTATGACTTTTGGTGGGGAACCCCTGCTATTTCCTGACATTACATGCTCTATTCACAAGGAAGCAACTGAATTGGGAATTTCTCTTAGAGAAGTAATTACGAATGGATACTGGTCAAACAATGTCCAAAAAATTAGAGAAATAGCCAGAAATTTGGCAGAATCTGGAGTGAATGACATTCATTTTTCTGTTGATACTTTTCATCAAGAATACATTCCTCTCAGCATCGTCAGAAAGGCAGTCGAGTCATGTCTCGAGGCGAGTATTGAAGACATAGCATGGAATCCTTGCTGGGTCATTTCTGAAGATGACGATAACATGTATAATCAGAAAACCAAATTTATTCTGAGGGAACTTGAGGACTTGCCTGTAAGAGTGTCAAGGGGCAACATCGTGGAGCCAGATGGATTGGCTCTCATAAACTTGAGAGAGTTTTTACCGAAAAAGAAGAGGATAGAGACTGGTAAATGTGGCGACAGACCTCACACAGAACCCCTTGATTCCATAACATGCATATGTGTTGAATCAGATGGAAGAATCGCTGTCTGCAACGATTTTCATATTGGGAATGCTTCTGAGAAAGATATATTGGACATTCTTAAGAACTACAATCCTTTCGAGATTCCTGAGATGAAGGCAATAATAGAAAAAGGAATGAGAGGACTAGTGGATTTGGCAAAGAAGAAAGGCGTTGAACCTGATCCTGATGGATACTATTCCATTTGCCACATGTGTACAGAAATACGAAGGAGCATAAAAGCTAGTAAATAGCACATAAACTATCAAAGTACTGTTGCACTTTCATGACAAATAAGTATACAGTACCTCTCAAACGAAACCCTTTTTAGATGATGTAATCCCCTAGTTGATTCAAATGGTTAAGATAGGCATTGTCATATGCGACCGGAACAGAACATGTATTGGCGGTAAGTGTTTTATGGCAATCAAGGACCGCAGCGGAGCCTTTAAACGGTACCCAAAAGACGAGCCGATTGAGGCTGTAGGCTGGATAACTTGCGGCGGCTGTCCAGGCGAGAGGCTGGAGTTCTCTCCCGCGGAGATGAGGAAATATGGAGCGGAGGTTATCCACCTTGCCACCGGATTTCTGGCTGGATATCCCCCATGCTCTTACATAAGGGATTTCGTTAAGTACATCGAGAACTACGTGGGGCTGCCAGTCGTTGTAGGAACCCATCCCATGCCGCAAAACTACATAGAAGCGCATGAAAAAGCTGGTGACTGGGATAGATATGGCGTGCGTGAGTTCCTCATAGATCTCGTGGACGACAAGGAAGCATCTCTCAGGTACGACTCAACTAGGCCTGATTTCCTAAAAAAGAAATAACCCTCACGGAACCCGTTCCCTCCCCGAACAGCATATTCACAACTTCCACTTCCATCCCTCTGAATGAACGTCCTAGGCATCTTACAACTCGGAGTATACAACGTGAGGATATGGTAGTTGTTGTCTCCTTCATTTCCACAGCTTTTCCTTTCTAACTATTCAATAGGTTGACTCAGCTTATTTGGTCCATAAACTGCTTCAGATTTGTCAAACATTGAGATCATTGCCATAGAGGTCATCTTAAGTGCAGTTGTTGGGCAGTATTCAGCACAAAGTCCGCAGAAGCAGCATTTTCCGAGATGTATTTGTGGATATTTCCTTCCTTTCAACTCAATGATCTCTATAGCTTTGTTGGGGCACATCCGTGCACACAGTCCACATCCTACACATTTCTCCATTTCTAAGAAATGTCTGCCTCTGTAACCTTCCACAGGCTCTAGAGTCTCCGTTGGGAAATTCAAAGTCATAGGTTTAGTCGTCAGATATTTGTCTATGACCAAGGGTTTAAGAACTCCAAGAGTCTTATCCTTCATATTCCTGATTTTTCCGGCCATACTCACTTCACCTATCCATGTCGGCTGGACACGGGTCTAAACTCCAATATATAGCGGGGACATCAGCTATGTTCACTCCTTTAACTAGGTATGGAAACTCTGATAATGTATGTGAGAAACTTGGACCTCTCACCTTTACTCGATATGGGTTAGGGCTTCCATCACTCACCATATGAAAACATAGCTCTCCTCTTGCTGCTTCACAGCAAAAGTGGGTGTCCCCTTTAGGAGACTTCATGAAGGATGGTATTATGACCCTGAATTTTCCTTCTGGTATCTTCTCTAATAGTTGCCTGATTATTGAGATACTTTCAGCGAGCTCCCCCCTCCTGACTAGAGCCCTAGAGTAAGCGTCTCCATCCTTCATGGTCACAACTCTAAAGTCTACCATTGGATACGCCTCGTAGGACTCATCCTTTCTCACATCAGTCTTTACACCACAACCCCTTAGGTTGGGACCAGTAGTCCCCAATGCTATTGCTTCCTTAGCACCAAAAGTTCCTACACCCTTCATCCTCATGATAAATATCTCATTCTCGAAGACAAGTGAATCATAGACATTTAACTGCTTCTCAACATAATCAAGCTCCTTCATTATCTTTTCTTTGAATCCTTGAGGAAGATCTCTTCTCACGCCCCCTACAGTGAAGTAGCATGGATATATCCTCCCTCCGGTTATTATCTCATTTAAACGGATGATTCTCTCTCTGTTACCCCAAGCGATTCTAGTTCCGCTATCGAGGCCTAAGGCCATTGAGTTCACCCCAATCCATGTTATGTGACTCAAAATTCTACCCAACTCCGCCATGATCGTTCTTATAAATTTTGCTCTCTCTGGCACTTCAATACCCGTGATCTTTTCAACTGCATTTACATATCCAATTTCATTAGAGAACGGATCTAGAATACATATCCTATCAACGAGCATACAATTCTGCACATGAGTCCTATACTCCATCAGCTTTTCTAATCCCCTGTGAAGGTATCCTGGGTGAGGATTTAGTTCAACTACTCTTTCACCATCGATTATAATTGAAGCATAAAAATGCCCCGAGGCAGGATGTTGAGGACCGAAGGGTAGGAGGAACTCGGGGGTAATCTCCCGTTCTTCCAATTTATTCTTTTTCATAATACTCTCTCCTAACAAACTCGCGAGCATTAAAATCCTTTCTAAAAGGCGGGATTTCCTCCCATTCTTCAAGGAAAAGCGGGGAAAGATTTGGATTCCCTAAGAAGGTTATCCCAAACATCTCGTGATTCTCTCTCTCATGGATTTGTGCTCCTATCCATAGGTCAACAACAGACTTTATTGAGGGGCTTTCCCTTGAAATTCTGACCTTTATATTTCCTCTCAGCTTCTTTGTGTGCGACCAGAGATGATAAACGACCTCGATCTCCTGCTCTTTTATATAATCAACACATGTAACATCTGAAAGATGATTGAATCCTATATATTTTAGTGTTGAGAGTATCTCGCAGAATTTTTCTTTTTTAACAGTTAGTGAGGTCTCTCTATCCTCCAAAGTCACTTCGATAATCGAATCTGCGAATTTGGATTTGAGAAATGAAATAATCTCCTCACTCATTTTAATGACCTTTAAATCCACTTTTTATCGCCTTCATAGCCATTACTATTGCATGTCCTATATTCTCAGGCCTGGGTGGACAACCAATAACCCAGACATCTACTGGAATGTATTTATCTATGTGCTTTATGGTAGCATAAGAGTCCCAGTACATCCCCCCTGTCATAGGACAGCTCCCAAGAACCATAACGTACTTAGGAGAGGGCATTTGCTCATAGATCCTTTTTATACGTTTAAGAGCCTTCTTAGTTACGTATCCAGCTATTATGAGAACATCTGCATGCCTAGGACTTCCAACAGCTTTTATTCCGAATCTTTCCATATCATAACCGGATCCTACCCAAGGGAGTAGTTCTAGGAATCCACATGCAGTGAAGTAGTTAATAACCCATAAAGACCATGCGCGGGCCTCCTCTACTGACTTTATTATCCCCTTTGGCCTTAGTTCCTCCAATATTTCTCTCCTCCACATTTGTTCATATCAAAATATTTAAACTTTTTAGGCTAGCCTTATCGCGCGCGAAAAGGTCAAAGGATGTCCCATTACTCATATTAGCGGGACGGATAGTACGGAGCTGGTCAATAGAAGGATTGAAGCCAAAGCGGGTTCTGATAACTTTTCGGGCGATCGTTTATAAATACGAGGTGAGCCTATTTAATGTAAATTCGATCCAGCTCAAAAGGAGGTGATAAAACGCCAAATAGAGATGGAAGAGGACCAAGAAGCGGTTCAAAAGGACCAAGAGATGGAAGAGGACAAGGTAAAGGTAGAGCTGGAGGTTCTGGAACAGGAAGCAAGACAGGCGGAAAAAAGGGAAAATGTTAAATCTGTTGATTTTAACTTTAATTCTGCAGATTTAGCTTTTTCCTAATTGGAAAAGCTTCCCAGTTAACTCTCACAGAACCCCCCGAAAAGTTATCAGAACCCCAAAGCGAAAAGATTATTACTAGAGTGGTGTTACTGATTCTAAATATTGTAACACTAAGAAGGTTGTGGTTTGTCTAATACTAGAAGCGAGATTGAACGAATGATCGCCTCCAATGACCTAGCCGGTCTCCTTAGAAAGACTGGAGAGATACATGGACACCACTGCAGCTACAGCTCCTTAGGCGTCAAAGCAGCTCATCGAGCGATGAAAGAACTTGGCATCGTCGAGTCCACGGGCATGGAGCACATCCTCGCCATCGTCGAGACGAACAACTGCTTCAGCGATGGAGTCCAAGTCGTCACTGGCTGCACCTTTGGTAACAACTCCCTCATCTACAAAGACTACGGCAAGACCGCTGTGACCCTTCTGAGGAGGAATGGGACAGGCGTAAGGATCGCTGTCAAACCAGAGGCTGGAGAGATTCTGAGTAAGTTAAGTCCGAAGCTCTCCTAAAAACTCATGTACCATTTTTACATAAGTCAGAATTTCAACATTGTGCTGGTTTTGAAGCGTTTGGAGCTTTTCTTTGTCAGCTTTTGGACTAAATGCCATACAAAGGGCATAGAACTTCTTTATCCCTTTAACGAATAGGTATTTTTTCTTAACAAACTGTTCGGCGAATGAAAGCTCCTCTACTATTTTGTTCAATTTTTTGCACGATTTTCATCACAACTCACGATAATCGCTATATCATGTGTAACGGCAGGAACATCTATGTCACTCTAGTAAGCTTGCTTGAATTCCCCCTTAAGTTGTTGCTGAAGTCATTTGTCTCTTTTATCATCTACCCCAACATTTACTATATAGCCTTCACATTCAGGCATATACTGAAGATATGCCGCCACAAACTCTTCAAAAGCTACTCCTGTGAAGGGCATTTTTCACCAAGATAAATATCTCACGATGCAGATAAAGAGTTAATGGTTTAGAATTGGTATTCATGCGCGCGCAAGGGTCACCCTAACCTCTCTTTAAGGTCTCTGGTATGGTGGCGATTATTGGAATCCTCAGAAGCAGCTCCATAAAGACTGGGATGATGAAGATGTAGGATGGGGCGAAGTGCTCCCAGATGAAACCACCTATAATCGGGGCGGGGATACTGACCAGCCCCGCGAAGAGGCCGAGGAGCCCTCTCCACCTTCCGAGGTATTCACTGGAGACGAGTTCCGGGGTCATGGCGCCTTGGGCAACCGTGGTAAGGATTGTGTTGAATCCAAGGAGGAGCGAGGATAAGATGAGGAGTTCGGGTATAGGCGCAGCAACGAAGAGAAGGTTTGAGAAACATATGATAGGTATAAGGATATAGAAAACCTTTTTCCGTCCAATTTTGTCGGATAACCTGCCAAGAGGAGTCGAGAACAAAACCTCCACGAGAAGAGGTGCTGTGGCCATCAATCCCAGGATGTACTGCCCCACCTCCTTAATCTCATTGGCGAAAGGCACCCTGAACGGTCCCACCATACTCATCGTGAAGCTCTCCACTGTGGAGAAGAGGATGAACCTCTTCAAGGCTTTCCCATGCTTGAAGATATCCCTGAAATCCTCTAGGAAGCCCGTTATCTCCTTATCATTCTTCGCCCTAGCAATTTCGCCCAGTTGTGTAAATACGAAGAGGAGCAGTGTGACCTGTGCTGTAAACTGAGTCCAGTATAAGGGTCTTATCCCCTCGACGCTTATACCCCCGAAGAAGGTAATCATATAAGCGGCGATGACGGGGGCGACAAGGGCGGGGGCGGAGCCCATACCTTCGCATAGGGCCTTGCCAGTGGCACGGTCTTCGCTCTTCAAGGAGAGGTCGCAGAGCACGACGCAAGATCCCAGTCTCATGCCCACGGTGGACAAGACGATGGCGGGCAAGATCATCGACCAGTGGTTGGATAGGGCATAGATGATGGGGACGAAGGTTGAGAAGGCGACGCCCAAGAGGAAGACCTTCCTCAGGCTGTATCTATCCTGAAGTAATCCAACTGGGATGGAGATAAGAGCCCCCACGAGGCCTGAGGCACTGTTTACTGATCCCAGCTCTATAGGGGAGGCACCCAAGGCCCTGATGTAGATGCTGGAGAACTGCATGGTCGTCTGATTGAAGAACCTGTTGAAGACCTGCCTTGTGACCACGACCTTCCAGTTCCTCTTCTGCCTGCCCCAGAAGGACATGAGTTCCTTAAGGAAATCAAATACCATAACCTGAGATCTCTAATAAGGACTAATCCTCCCAATTAATATTTTCTAAAATTACACAAGCGGATAAGAAAGATACAACGGTATTGGAGGTCCTGAAGTTAGTTGTGCGTAAGCATTCTTCTAATTTTCAAAAAGATCTCAAATTAAGTAATAGGTGAATGAAATTAACATGGGCCGTTCGCGGGTAGCTTTGATTTTATACCCTCATTGTAGAGCGTCGATATCCGGCTTCTTTCATTATTCCTTTAACTGAGAGGTATGCTGGGGAATCTGGGGGGCCGGGAGTGAGCGCCCTCTGAGGATATAGCTAGCCATCTCTTCGTCGTAGGTTATAGTATGTAGGTATCTCAACCCTGTTGCCTTTTCAGCCTCGTCCTTTAAATCTTCGGGAAACCTATAACCTCCGACCAAGTAGATATTCTCGTATCGTATCCCAATCTCCTTAATTATCCTGTGAGCCCTTGCGACGTGTCCGAAGGCTTTTCTTGAAGGGTCTAAGAGGTCGAAGACATCATCAACTTCAGGAGCTATTCTGCGGTTTAGGTGCTCCAAGCCGGCGGGGGAGTCGATCAGGGTATATCTGTAATTCTCAGCCATGATGGGGATGAGCTTCTATAATACATCATATGGTAGACAGTAGCAGCCCTCCCTCCATTTGGTCCCGATCGCCATCAGGTCGAAGGTCTCGCCTTCGTATAGGCCGCTTCCCCAGATCTTGCCCTCTATCCTATCCTTAGGAGCAATCCCCGTTAAACTACCGCCCTAGTCGAGTATATCGTACAGTATCTCGGAGATGGTATTCTTACCCGCCTCCATTAATGTTAAACCAAGGACCATCTCGGCGAGGTTCTGATCCGGATCCGCATCTATAAGAAGCAGTGGTGTCTCACCGCCTTCGATAAAATATCTTGTCATAAGGGCGACAAAACTCGTCTTCCCGACCCCGCCCCTACCCATCGAAACGATTTTCCTATTTCGAGGCACAATAAATCTATAGAAGCTGAAACTAAAAAACCCTCCCATCGCGCGCGAATTTGAGATCGGACTTTCCAAAACGCTTTACAAATTTCATAAACTAACTTTCCGCGAGAGTCTCTTTTGACGAGATGTAAAGTATAGTCATCGCGATGAAAAGTGATAGAGAAGTTACATAGAACGAATAGTGGAGTCCGTAGTTGTCTGCTATCATTCCGAGCAATATTGGCCCGACAAAGTAACCCATGTCCCTAAAGAAACGGTAGCTACCAATTAAAGTACCCTCTAGCTCTGGAGGAGCGATGTCGCTGATCATTGCAATGAGGGGTGTGTAGAAAAGGGCAGCTTCAACACCTAAAATTAAGGCAAGGATGAGCAGAAAGAGGAAGTTGCTGGTTAATGTGAAGGGAAGGATGCTGGCAGCTGTGCTAGTCAGACCTATCACTGTTATCCTCTTTCGACCCAGCTTATCTGATACATATCCGGTTAGGGGCTGGAATAGCGCCCAGGAGAAGGTGAAGGCAGACATGATCGCAGCAATCCCTCCAATATTCATTCGGAGTTCTGAGAGGTGAAGCGGTAGGAATGACCAGATGAGACTGTCCATAATCTTACTGCTGAAACCAGCCATGTAGAGAGGTACTGAGCGTATGAAGGCTGATGCGTATCTTCTGGAGACTCGGGTTGCGGTTGTTTTTTCCTCTTTTACAAAACCTTTAGTTTCAGGCATCAAGAAGAAACCTGTAATTGCTCCAACGGCGGAAAGAACCACGAGGGTATAGAAGGGTTGCCTTAGACCATTGGCAGCAGCAAGATAACCTCCCAGAGTGGTGCCGAAGGAAGAGCCTCCATACGCAGCTAGTTCAAACAATCCCATAGCCAATCCTATTCTAGAGGAAAGGGTCTCAGTCATAGAGACCATGATACCGATGAAGGAGCTTCCCCCGCCCAGCCCGATCAACGCAGTCCCAATCAGCATGCTACTATAGTTTTTAGCTAAAGCAATCATTGCCCCGCCTAAGCCCGATAGAACCATGCCGAGAACGATGATCGGTTTTCTGCCAATTCTATCTGAGAGAGCACCGAAGCCGAGGTTGGTTACAGCCTTAGTTAAGCCAAAGACTGATACAACGAGCCCGATCTGAGTGAAGGAGGTGATTAAAAGAACTTCCTT
>Ga0172365_10003297_pt1 | contig 12018 bp, 14 predicted proteins | sample LakKivSesite48cm_FD_114535 | JGI IMG/M metagenome (GOLD analysis project Ga0172365, IMG submission 114535) | Sediment microbial communities from Lake Kivu, Rwanda - Sediment site 48cm | ecosystem: Environmental > Aquatic > Freshwater > Lake > Sediment | place: Rwanda: Western Province, Lake...
CGGAAGAGGCAGTTGAAACGGTTATCATCTATTGTATCTCCTCATAAGTCTGTCGTAAATGGTCAGTTATGCATCCCTCAAAAATTTCCTCAAGATTTGTATGGGCTTCTTCTATCCATGCTAACGCATCGTTGCTTGCTATGATTTGTACTTGAGAAAGATAATAGTCAAGATCTAAAATGAATGCACAGTTGCTGGGTTTTTCCGGTACCGCTGTTGTTAATTGCAAATTACATTCTGCTTGCGTTTTTGGAAAAGGTAGAACACATCTGATTGCGAAACCCGAAATATCTTTTGGTAATTTTGTTCCTAAAAAAGGCCTGAAGTCAAAATAGTCTGCCAATTTAAAGGAATGCCCCGGATTAATAATTTCAATGCGATTGATATAGCGTAAACCTATTCTTTGTAAATTTAATATCTCAATCGTATCCAAGAGGGATTTGAATGCTGCTTCGATATAACTTTTGAATTTATCCCAAGTTGGATAAGGTTTTAAACAATTTATCGCCAGAAGGCGGAATCCTACCTGAATAAATATTCGTCTATCATTCGTCAAAAAAAGCGCTCGTTCTCTTGAGTGAACCAATTGTTCCACTCCTTGGGGACTCTGTTTCAATTCCACTTCTTGGAATAAGCGTTGTTCTTTGTGCGGGAATTCATCTTTTACTTTTTCATATATAAATCCTGGGACGGTTAAATCCCATTTGATTTCAGGAGGCAAACGAAATTCGCACACAGCCTCAATTACTGGTGGATTGTTATATTTTCTACCCATAAATCAACTCTTTTTTAGTAATTTTAAGACAAACATGTAAGATTATATATTAAAAAAATTAAAAGTCAACATTTCAATTTTTGTCAAAAAATTTTCCAAACATCAGCCGTCACCCAGATATTTCTTTTTCAATTTTTCTGCTTGTTTGATACCATTTTGTGTAAATGTCACGGATTTTGCCCTGAAACTGCCATGAAGATAATCCTTGTCGATTAACATATTTATTGCCTCGTAGGGATAACCTTTCCAGGAACGGAGTATTTTAGCTAATACAATTGGTTTTTTGTTTTCGCCAATCCCTCTTATTTCTTCTTCCCAGCTTGTTAAGTACAGCAGCAATAGGACAAGTTCTTCAATTATGTCATTCATAAACACTCCTCATATATATATATATGATAGCGGACTTTACAACTTTGTCAACATTAAAGTAAATGACGGGAGAACGGGGGAGGCTTGAATTTTTGGGAAGTTAAATTACAGATATTGACTTTGTATGCAAATTGCATACAATTGTATGCAATTTGCATACAGGATGATAATATGAAAGAATTTACTAAAAACCGGTCCGCATTATTGAGACTATTTTTAACCAATCCAGAACAATCATTTTACATGCAGGAGATCGGGCGGATTCTCAATAAGAACCCCGGTATTTTTCAAAGAACGATAAACAAAATGGTTGACGAAGGAATTTTGATGAGTGAATATAAAGCCAATGTTCGGTATTTTAAGGCTAATAAAGATTATCCTCTGTTTCAGGAATTGAAAAGTATAGTCTTTAAGACCGTAGGTGTGGTTGGTAGTGTAAAAGAGATATTAAATAGAATAGGTACTGTTCGTTTTTCTTTTATTTATGGTTCATACGCAAAAGGAAAAGAAAAATATCTTTCTGATGTTGACCTTGTAATCATTGGTCATGTTAAAGAAGATAAACTTATTAAAGAGTTAGATAGATTAGAGGAATTTTTAAAGCGGGAAATAAATTATAAATTATATTCACCTAATAATTTCAAAAAAGCAATTAACCAAAAAGACCCTTTTCTTCTGGAAATATTAGATGATAAAAAGATAATGATAATTGGATATGAAAGTGAATTACGAGAGATTTTTAAGAGATAATCTCGTTAAAAAGCAGAGACCCGATTTTAAACAGATAACCGCACAATTAAAAAGAGCAAATAAAGATATAAAAACAGCCGAGAAAGTTATGCTGGTAGATTTGACTTGGGCATTTACTATTACCTATCATGCAATGATCAGGTCAAGTAAGGCATTGATGTTTGCAAAAGGTTATCTTCCAACTGCAAAGAGGTCACATAAAACCATTATTGAATTTACTAAATTGATTCTGGGTGATGAATATGATAATCTGATAAGCTGTTTCAATCGTATGCGCAGACAGCGACACAACTTTATCTATGATTCAATAAACAATATAACACTCCACGAGGTTAAATCTTCAATTGAAACGGCCAGGAAATTGCTCACCGAAATAATTAACCTTGTTACCAAAGAAAATTCACAGAAAGAGCTATTTAGATAAGATAGGCAGAAAGATAATTGATCGAATTAAGATACTTGAAATTTAAGATATTCTGAATAAATTTATTGATGATGACTTATTTTTATGAGTTCACGATCGTAACCAACAAAAGTGAAGAATTGATAGATATAACCAGTGAAATCGAAAAGATTGTCCATAATTCAAAGGCAAAGCATGGGATTGTCAGTATTTTTGTTCCCCATGCCACTGCGGGTATAATCTTGAATGAGAGTGCAGACCCGAATATCAAGACCGATTTTTTAAATGCAATAGAACGGGCAATACCAAAAAGGGCAAACTATCTCCACGACCATATTGACCGAAATGCTTCTGCCCATATCCGCAGTGCTATTGTTGGTTCAAGTTTAACAATACCATTGAAGAGTGGCGAGATGATTTTAGGCACCTGGCAGTCAATAATGTTCTGCGAATTTGATGGGCCAAGAAGGACCCGAAGGATAATTGTCCAGATAATAGAAAGTCGGGAAACTTAAACTTGCTACATTTTAAGGATATCTTTCAGATTTTCTAACTTTTCGTTATCGGTTAAATCAAGTTTTAATGGTGTGATAGAAACAAAATTGTTATCTATTGCCTCAAAATCGGTATCTGTGTCAACATTGTAATCAAGAACTCCATCAATAACGCTATACATAACGCCATTTTTTTCTGTATCGCGCAAGACCTTGTCTCTATAAATTCGTTTGCCCATTTGGGTAATCTTTTCGCCCTTGATTTTGCTTTCAGGAATATTCACATTGAGAATAAAATTCTGTAGATTTTTTTCAAATAATCTTTGTATCAAATTTATTGAATACTTAACCGCATTATCAAAATTGTTGTATGTCTCACCGGATAATGAAAGGGCAAGTGCCTTTTTTATACCAAGTGTACCAGCTTGAAGTGCGGCAGCAACAGTTCCTGAATAGAATACATCACTGCCCATATTGGGTCCGTGATTAATCCCTGAAATTACCATTTCAATCTCACAATTACGCACAAGGTCATGATAGGCAAGTAGAACACAGTCGGTGGGCGTACCATCAATAATAAAAAAATCTGTTTTTAACTGTTCAACCCTTATGGGTTTACGCAGGGTTAAAGAATGGCTTGCACCGCTCTGTTGAAAACGAGGGGCAGAAACAAAAACCTCGAATTTTTTATCCTTCAATCCTTTGTAAAGTGCTTGCAAGCCCTGGGCATCATAGCCATCATCATTGGTTAATAATATCAAACCCATAAAAACCTTACCGCCATATTAATAAATCTTATTGTATCAATAAAAGGTATTATATAACTCCTTTCACTATTATATAATGTGGTTATTGGCACAAAACCAACACGGTAATGGTTCTTTATTGCTCTAAAAACAAGTTCTGATTCAGTCTGAAAATTCTTGGTTTTTAATTTTATCTTCTTAAATATTTCAAGATTGACTAAACGATAACCAGACTGGACATCTGGAATATAATTTCTGCTTAAAAGCGAAATCACCAGTGATGTAATGCGGTTAACAACCCTTCTTACAAAAGGCATATCTGGCGAATTTTTCAATCTTATGCCAATGACCAAATCAAAAATTTCACAAAATTGAAGAAACTTTTTAATTTCCTGAACCTGGTGCTGACCATCTGCATCAAGCGTGAAAACCCTTTGCAATCCCATTGAAATTGCCTTTTTAAAACCACTATTCAATGCACCACCTTTTCCAATATTTTTATCGCTTCTCAAGACTTCAACACCATAGTTTTTAACCATAATAGAAGTCTTATCTTTAGAGCCATCGTCAACAACAATAATTTTATTTGTCTCAAATCCCATATCCATCAGATCTCTTATTATATCCCCGATAGTTTTTTCTGCATTATATGCCGGTATAACTACTCCAATATTGTTCAGAAGCATATATTATTTTATGCTTGTTTTAAATAAAGTCAAGGGTTTGCTTTTTCAGATTATCTTGCCAACACTGCGGATTTTTTTGCCTTTGTGATTTTATTATGATAAATGTATTCAAGATAGACGATATACATGCCAGTAGGTGCTGATTTATCGGCAGATTTACCATTCCAGTAAAGATTTCCTTTATCATAATTAATGAATTTTTTACGGCAAAGGTCACAAGTCTTTATACCACGTGCATTAAAAATTGAAATCGTAAGTTCACCACCGGGTTCGGGCAACCTGTAGTCAATCTGGAGATTATCATTATATCCATCACCGTTTGGTGTAAATATAGCTGGGGTAACACACAATTCACCAATTTTACCTAGAACCTGAAGATTTTTAAATGCTATATTATTAGTCAGATTTTTATCCTCTGCAAAATCAATTTTAAATCCCAAACGATGTTCTCCTTGAGAAGGTTTCTCATATATCCAGTATAAGAAGATTGTATCAAAGGCGCCAACAAGTTCACCAGGCATTTTAAAAAGAAGTTCAGAAGTTTCCAGTAAATTATCATTATTTCTGTCTTCATAAATTGATAATGTATAATCCGCAGTTGGCCTTAACCCAAAATTAATTATACCTGTACTTATATTAACATCTTCACCAGACTCAATCTTTGCGGGAATAAAAGAAAATAGATTTTCGTCCACGGCAAGGTCAAAGGCATTGGTCACACTATTTTCCTGCCCCGGAGTACATCCTGCCGGGTCAATACAGGGATGCCAGTTACTAATGGTGTCCGGCAAAGAAAAATCTATGCACTCCCAGGATATACCATCCCCGGGGTCTGAGGGAAAATTATCCTCTGAATATGGTGTGCCAAAGCTTGTAGTACAGGCATCAGAAATAGAATAAATAATCAGTGGGTCATTGGAGGCAAGGCCATCACCGATTGATGTATCATCAGTAGTTAAAATCAATGTCCCCTCAGGTATTGTATATGGTTGGCCATTTATAGTATCAGGAACAATATATTCTCTATCCATTATTAGGGCATAAGAATAAGGACATATGAGGGTTGAATGGATACGGACATCTGGATATTTTATTAAAATAGATTCGTTGTTCCAGGCGCAGATTTCATCAGGTCGAGCGTCAAAATCAGAGATAAAATAATTAGCGAGGTCAACTGTATCTGCACTCTGATTATAAATCTCAACAAATTCATTTCGGTCCCCATAAGGATTTTCCGGACCTTTGACATTTGACATTACCTCTGTTATAATAATCCGCGAACTTGCCAATACAATAAGAATAAATTGCATAGGCTATAATACAAAAAAATTCTGGATTGTCAAGCAGTTAACGCTAAGTTCTTTCCACAATAAAAGTGTAGAGAGTCAGACTGACTCTGTTGACTTTTGATTTTTTCTGATTATATTTTTGTTGTGGCTATTTATGCAATTATTGTTGGCGCTGGCAAAGGTAGACGCTTTGGTGGATTGAAACAGTTTATTAATTTTCAGGGTAAGCCACTTTTAATCCATACTACTGAAATCTTTCAAAGAAATCCATTGGTTGATTCAATAATCATTATTGTTCCTGAAAAAATGATTAAAAAGACTAAAAAATTGTTGAGGGTTTATAAAATGAAAAAGGTCTATGCAGTTGTTGCAGGCGGTAAACGTCGTCAGGATTCGGTATTGAATGGTATAAACGTAATCAAGAATAAATCCGGCATCCTGATAATCCATGATGCAGTACGTCCGTTTATTTCTCAGAAACTTATCAATCGAGGTATAAAATTTTGTAAAAGAAAAAAAGCGGTTGTTTTCGGCATTCCGATCTTTGATACTGTAAAACTTGTGAATGGAAAAAGAGTGGTGAAAACCGTGCCCAGGATTTCTCCTTATGCAATACAGACTCCTCAATTTTTTGATTTTAATTATTTGATGACTGCCTATAAAGAAGTTAATTTTAAAAAAATAGAATTTACTGATGAGGCGCTAATCGTAGAATCTGCAGGTCTGCCAGTATTTGTGTTCAAAGGCGAACCCGGGAATATTAAGATCACTAATAAGAAGGATTTAAAAGTGATGGAGTGTTGTAAATGAAAAAAGTGATCGTCTTTGGTTCTACTGGTTCTATTGGGCTCAACACTATTGAGGTATTAAAAAACTTGAATGATTACAAAATAACTGGACTTGCAGCATTTTCAAATTATAAATTATTAATTCAACAGTCACAATCATTGAAACCGCAGTGTGTTGCCCTAATTAATGAGAAATACTACAACAATGTAAAAAAGAATTTAAAAGATTTAAAGGATATAAAAATATTCTGTTGTGAGAGCGGGCTCTTAGAGATGATTAAAAAATTAGAGGCAGATATCCTTGTTGCTGCATTTTCCAGTGCCATTGGAATTTATGCAATTCTTCAGGCAATAAAAAAAGGTATGCGTATCTGCCTTGCAACAAAAGAAATTCTTGTAAGTTTTGGTGAGATTGTAATGAAAGAAGTCAAAAAATATAATACCGCAGTTATCCCGGTTGATAGTGAACATTCAGCAATTTATCAATGTCTTGAGGGTAGAAATATCTCGGATGTTGAGAAAATTATTCTTACTGCAAGCGGCGGCCCTTTTTTAAGTAAACCTATTAAAAATGTCCGGAGGGCAGATGTGTTAAAACATCCAGTCTGGAATATGGGAAAAAAAATTACGGTTGATTCAGCTACAATGATGAACAAGGCACTGGAAATCATTGAAGCCCATTATCTCTTCCATATTCCTGCAGAGAAGATAAAAGTAGTTATTCATCCTGAAGCAATCTGTCATTCACTGGTTCAATTTATTGATGGCACAATATTAGGACAATTTTCCCGTCCGGATATGAAATTACCAATACAATATGCACTAACAACACCAGAAAGGCGCTCGTCACTTGTAAAATCTGTAGAACTTGATAAAATCGGACAACTCAATTTTTTAACCCCGGACTATAAAAAATTTCCCGGCATAAATTTTGCCTATCATGCACTCAACATTGGAAAAAGTATGCCAGCGGTTCTCAATGGCGCAAATGAGGCAGCAGTCCATGCATTTCTCTCCGGCAATTTGAAATTTCAGGATATTCCGCGGGTCATAAAAAAAGCAATGGTATTTCATAAACCCTGTGCCGGGAATATTGAAGATTACCGTCGTGCCGAAATGTGGGCAAAGCACTTTGTCCGAACAGAGATAGAAAATAAGGGGATTTCATGATTTTAATAACGATTATTGCTTTCCTTTTTATTCTTGGTTTTTCTATAACTATCCACGAATTCGGGCACTTTCTTTTTGCAAAATTATTTCGTATCCCGGTAGAAAAATTCTCTATTGGTTTTGGCCCGCCATTAATCAGAAAGAAGATTGGTGAGACAGATTTCAGAATTGCCTATATACCAATTGGTGGATATGTAAAGATGACTGGTGAGGAGGATGTTGAGATACCTTTTGCAAAACAGGAAAAGAACAAAGACGAAATTGAGTCTAAAAATAATTTGACGCCGAGCCTGGGTTTTTATGATGCGCCACTACTCCATCGGATTCTTGTTGTTTTGAGTGGGCCCCTATTCAATATCTTCTCCGCAGTCGCTATTATAATCATTGTTTATATTATCTGGGGGATTTATGTTAATCCCTATCTCAGACTTAGAGTGGAAAAAAACAGTTATGCAGAGAGGATTGGTTTTATGGATAGGGATTCGCTTATTTCAATAAATGGTAAAGTTCTTAATTCGTGGGATGAACTTGAAGATATAGTTATGAAACATAAAAATAAAACTATTAGGGTATTGTTGAAGCGGAACGATTCAATTGTGGAAAAAAGTATTATCGTGGACAGTGATTCACTGATTCTTATTTCACTTGTACCACCAATTGTTGGTTCTTTGAAAATTGGGGGACCAGCCCATAAGGCAGGTTTGGCAAACAATGACAGTATTCTGCGTATTGATGGTGAAGGAATTGAAACCTGGGATATATTTGTTACCAAAGTGCGGCATTCCCAAAATATTCCTTTAAATATTGAATGGATTCACAATGGTGAATTTAAATCCGCAATTATTAAACCCTTACCATATTATGACCCCTTACTTAAAGATACAATCGGCCAGATCGGGATTGTAATGCCTCTGAAAAAGGTGCACATTGAACCCCTTAGGGCGGTTATAATGGCGGTAAATCGTTCTATTGAATTAATCTATTTAACACTTAAAACGCTATATCAATTGATTATTGGTGAAATTTCCCGGAAGGCACTTGGCGGTCCAATTGCGATTGCAAGATTGACAGGTGAATCTGCACGCTGGGGTTTTGAAATTCTTCTCAGTTTGTTGAGTGTTATTTCAATAAATCTTGGACTTGTGAACCTTTTTCCTATCCCGGCACTGGATGGTGGGCATATTATTATTGCAATTATTGAAGGGATAAGGCAGAAGAGATTCAATAAAAAGACGAGGTTTGTCATCCAGCAGATTGGTTTTACAATCATATTGTTGCTCATTATTTATGTAACATTCAATGACCTCACAAGATGAAAATTTTGTTTTATTATCCAGTATCATCATCACGGAGGTTTGAGCCACTCATTGCCATAAAAGGAAGTGCTTTTTTCCGGCGTCCTAATTATGATGCGATGCGGCTTGCGTATCTTTCAAGGGGCCATAATTTTTATTATTTTGATGAAAGGGTTGAGGAACAACCTGATTTTAATCCAGACCTTGTGGTTCTTCCTATCCCGCTGGTCCTTGCCCATTATGTTCAGTCTCAAACACAGGATTGGCGAGAGAAAAAGGCTAAAATAATTGCCTACGGTGTGTATCCATCATTATTTTTAAATGAGGCAAAAAAACATTTTGATGTGATTGTCCGGGGTGATATTACTGCAGTCTGGAATGAAATTTTCAGTGACTATGAAAATGGGAATCTTGCTGATTTATATGAAGCTGGTGAGGCGTCAATAAGTTTTAAAATCCAGCGCGAATTTGAAAAAAAATATGGACTTACACCAATTATCTCGCAATTAAGAACTTCTTATGGTTGTTCCTGCAGCCCCGAATTCAGAGATTATTGCTATGAAAGTATCACTCAAAGAAAGGAATACTTATGGGACCCCAAAGAGATTGCCCAGGAAGTGATGGGTCTTTCCCGGAAGATGATATATATTATGGACGATGATTTTTTACATAACTTTGAATATGCCTGTGAAATCCTCAGCCGCTGCTGGCGGATGAAAAAAATGTGGTTATTCCAGACCAAGAGTTCAGTTTTTAAGTATCCAAAGATTATAAATTTTTTTAAAGAACACGGTGTGCGGATTATTTATCTTAAAGAAGACTGGTTGGGGATGAATTTAACAAAAAATATATATAATCGTGAATTTGTTAAAGAAAAAGAATACGAAATAAATATAATCCACAGTGGGAGAATGACTGCGGGAGTAAAATTAATGCTTGGATTTGAAGATGAAACTGCTCGATTTTATAGAGACCTTTTGAAGTTTTTGATAAACATTAAACTTGATTTTGTTGAGATTGCGGTACGTACACCTTTACCAAATACCGAAACCTATAAAAAATTAGAAAGAAATAAAAAAATTAACAAAGACCTTTCACTCTATGATCGATGGATGCCGGTAGTCAGGCTTGATGGAATCAATCAAAACGAGCTGTATAACTGGTTAGAATTTTTGCGGGATAGTTTTTATTCCTGGGATTCAATCCTGCGTCGGTTAATCCTTGTTGCACCGCAGTTAGGATTTTACAATACAATGTTCTTTTATCTCGTGCCCAATCTTTCTTACCGGGATAATTTTTTAGAAAAGGTCGGTTATCCACCATAGGTGAATATTGATTTTCTTTTGATTTTATTTATAATTAGCCGTGAATATAATATTAATTTTTATTGCTCTCAGTCCGTTTAATGAAGCGAATTTTGTATCGCTTCCATTTCGTTCAATCAGTGTTTTAAGTAACCCGGCCGGAATTGGCATAGAACCAGGTGCAGAGTTATTTTTTACATATCATCCTGAAATAATAAATAGTGGTATTACGCTCGGAAATCTTGGATTTGGTATTTCCCGGACCAAAGACATAACCAATTTTGAATTAGGTTTGGGTATTAAATTACCCGGTGCGTTTTCATTTGGTTATGCACGACAATTTGGGGATACTACTGAAAATATCGCGGGTTTAATATGCAATTTAAATCGGTATTTCGCCTTAGGATATAGAACTACACTGGGCACTAAAAAGTATATGCAGGCAGGAGCAGGTATTAGACTTTTAGGTAATTTTTTTACGCTCGCAGGCGAAATAGCATATGAGGGTATAGACGATACGACAGCCTATCATTTGGGCTGTATCATCAGCCCATCCTATGGTGTGAAGATAAATTTTGTATCAGACCTAAATTGTGATTGGCATGCTGGTCTTGTGTTAGGAACAGCTAAATTAAAACTTGGACTTATCTATTTCTATTCCGAAAAGAAATTCACTGGTGGGATTATAATATCTGCCCAGAGTTATTAGAACAATAAATCAAATTAAAATCCCCACCAGTGCGACAGATGTGAGGGTAGTGCGACAATTTGACGCCTGAGATAGGCTAAAATCCCAACAAAATTCATTCCTTTTCTAAAACCACAAAAACTGCGACAAATTGTCGCATTTTGTAAAAAAACAGATTCCAAAACTTTCCGAAATTTCAAGAGTTTTGAACTGGCACGAAATTTGCATAAATATTCTTTTAGGAAGATACCCTGGGGTACCAGAGAGACTGAAAAAACTGACCATAGATTTAGGGGAAGGAGGTGATGTTTAGGAATCTAAAATAAAACCAGCGGAAGAAAGGGCTGGGTTCTACCTTTCTTCTTCATGAAATGTTGAGTCCGTTTATAAAAAAGGAGGCGAAAATGATAAACATCTACAATATAACGATTAAAATTCTTGGTTTACTCATCATCGCCAACTTCATCTATGCCCAACATATATACTGGGCAAAAAGATACGATGCTTTATCTGAGGAGGCAGGAGGCGATTGGAGCCAAGCTATCACAATCGATGCCAATAATAATGTTTATGTTACAGGGTCATCCTTTCAGTTTAGTACTTCTTATGATTATGCACCATTGGCAGTGTATAAAACGACCAATGGTGGTAATGATTGGCAAGCGATTATTTATGGCTTTAAGATTTTGAAATCAAAAAGTATTGCAAATAAAGATTTAAAATAATATGGAAATTTTTAAATTTACCCTTGACTTGTTTAATATTTCTTTTATAATAATGCAGAGACAGAGATGAAAAACTTTGCCAAGTTGTCTATTCGTTATATTTTGAAAAGAAATTTTTCACTACCTACTATTCTTTTACTCTCTACTCTCTACTTACTACCCACTACTACCTTATCATTCGCCCAATCTGGCTGGGGTCCGGACACTCAATTAGTTTATATGCAGGGCGGGGGTTGGTATCCTCGTGCCGCTTGCTGTGGTGATACGATTCATTTAGTTTGGTGGCAAGCCTATACAGCCCATGATGAGGTCTTTTACAAGCGTTCAACGGATGCGGGTGCGACCTGGGGTGAGGATGTGATGTTGAGTGTGGAGGATGACAAAAGTTCTACATTACCTACAATTGGGGTTAACGGAGATTTTATTCATGTAGTATGGACTGAACAAAATATTGGTGTTTGTTATCGCAAGAGCACGAATGGCGGCAATAGTTGGCACCCCATTGATACATTACCAAATGCCGGATTGTCTGTGCC
>Ga0172365_10003298_pt1 | contig 12018 bp, 13 predicted proteins | sample LakKivSesite48cm_FD_114535 | JGI IMG/M metagenome (GOLD analysis project Ga0172365, IMG submission 114535) | Sediment microbial communities from Lake Kivu, Rwanda - Sediment site 48cm | ecosystem: Environmental > Aquatic > Freshwater > Lake > Sediment | place: Rwanda: Western Province, Lake...
CAGTTTACGCTCAGTCTCCGGCGTCTTCGGGCGAGAGGGTCCTTGGCGTGTTGGTGTTGAGGAAGCAGAAGTCGCTTGGGAGGTACGACAGCTACACGGGGGTCGTGACGAACCACAGGATGATTTTCGCCCAGTTGACCGGCGACATGATGAAGCAAGTCGCCACGTCAGCGAGGGACCAGGCGAAGGCTGAGGGCAAGGGGTTCTGGGGCCAGTGGGGCGACCAGCTGAAAACCTCGTTCAACTACGGGCAGAAGTACTACAGCATGCAGCCCTCCGCGATTCTCGCTGAGACGCCAGGAAACTTCGCGTTTGACAACAGCACCATAAGCGAGATCAAGCTCAAGGAAGAACGGGACAACGACAGGGGGATGCACGTCTACGAGATGAAGGTGGAGATTCACCATTCGTCGGGCAAGTACGAGATCAGAATGGACCAGGACAGCAACTTCATCAACCTCCTGAAGCAGGTATACGGACAAAGGGTGAAGACGCCCTTCGGGTTCTCCTCGCACGGAGTAAACATCAGACTCGGCTTTTAACCCATGAACGAATAATCCGTGTATTTCTGGCTTAACCGAAACCTTACTCCGAAAAGACGACGAAGCTGGGGAACCTTTCCGAGATTTCGGCCTTCCACTTCTTTATGAGCTGCTTTCGGCCGGCCGTGTCCTTCTCGGTCTTCGCTGTCATACCTACTTTGAGGGCGCCCGTGCGGACGTTGTTCAGCGCCTCGCGGTTTCCGCACTTCATGAACTCGGAGCATTCGGTGCAGTCAGCTATCTTCCTGCTCGTGGCGCAGGCTCTGATTTTGCAGCCTTTTGCACCACCTCCCTTCAGGCACCCCCTGCACACGGGTATCCTCTGCACTCCCTCTAGTGACTTCATAAGCTCCCTTCCGTCGAAGCCCGCCTCTTCAGCACCCCACCCGTTTATGCCGTAGCCCTCGAGGACGAACGCGTACCTTTTGGTCAGCTCCTTCAGGGCGCCGTTGCCCACGATGCAGCTCCCACACCAAATCCCGCAGTAACCAATCTGGTTCTCCACATTCTCGAAAGCTTTGGAAACCAAAATAACCACCATTAATTTTGTTCTTTTGTTTTACAATTTATTAATAAATCCTTATGTTTTTCGCGTTGCCCGCGTGTGTGAGAATGCTTAACTACGAAGTCGACACATGAAATGTTATGGTGTTTAGATTGGCTGATTTAGTTACTCTTTTAGAGCGACTTTCGAACGCTTTCGGTCCGCCGGGCTGCGAGGACGAGGTACGGGCGGTTCTCAGGGGGGAGCTCGAAAAGCTCGCGGACGAGACTCGGGTGGACAAGCTGGGCAACCTCTTCTTCGTCCACCACGGCGAGGAAAAGATGCCTAGGGTCATGCTCGCCGCCCACATGGACGAGGTCGGCTTCATAATTACTTTTATAGATGGCGGCGGGTTCCTCCGCTTCCACACGCTGGGTGGCATAACAGCCAACGTCATGCCTGGGCACACAATCCTCCTTCGGGGGACCAAAGGCGACCTCCGGGGCATTATCGGGACTAAGCCTCCCCACCTGATGAGGGAGGACGAACGCAACAAGGCCGTGTCGATGGACGACCTTTTCATGGACATCGGAGCCTCAAGCCCCGAGGAAGCACAGAGCAAGGGGGTTGAAATCGGCACCAGCGGCGTCTTCGACGTCAAGTTCGCGGAGCTCGGCGGAGGATACCTGAAGGGTAAGGCCCTCGACGACAGGGCAGGCTGCACGGTCATGGCGGAGGTCTTCAAAGCCCTCAAGGACTCACCATATAACATCGTCGCCGTGGGAACCGTCCAAGAAGAAATGGGAATGAGGGGCGCACGAACCGCAGCTTGGCAGGCTGACCCGGACTACGCGTTGGCTCTTGAGGGGACCTTCACGTCCGACGTTCCCGGCACCAGCCCGGAAAAGGTTTCGTCCAAAATCAGGGGCGGACCCGTCGTCACGATTCTGGACCAGACGGTAATGACCCACCCGACCGTCCTCAAGACCCTCATCAAGATGGGCAAGGAGAAGTCTATCCCGTTCCAGTTCAAGCAGGTGCCGATGGGCGGAACCGACTCGGGTGCCATCCACCTCACCAAGGCCGGGGTCCCAAGCGGAACCGTCGCCGTCCCCTGCAGGTACATCCACGGACCCACCTCGGTGACTCACGTGGACGACGTCAAGAACACGATAAAACTTGTCACGGAGTTCGTCAAAGCCATCTCGGAGAAGAACCCGCAGGCGCCATCAGTCTCGTCCTAGACATGTCTGGAGGAGCTTCAGCCAGAATCTCCCCAAGCACCGCAACAGGCGGAATAAACATAAACGTCCAATACTCTTCAACGACCGTGATTACGTACAATTAAAACCTTTCAATTTGCGCACCAAAACAACAGAAAATTTGCGCCGCAAATCAGATAGGGTCTTCGTCAACCGTGAATGATGATCGTAATTTGAAAACGGTTGATGATCGCATTAGACAGGTCTAAAATGGCAGAAATTTGCCACTCAAACGCAAAAAAAATTTGCCACTCAAATCAGACAAGGTCTAGGGGATTGTTGGTCAAACGGCATTTCCTATTGTTGAACAAATCAGAGCCACCCAGAATTTCCTCGTCCGCTCTGGGTGAACTAAGAACCTTAATGAGAAACCTCATAACTAATCCCTTTTGAGTCTGAGGCAAAATGAGGGTTGCTGCTTTGGTCAGCGGGGGAAAGGACTCCGCTATCGCGCTTTACCGGGCCATGCGGTCGGGGCACGACGTGAAGTGCTTGGTGACGATGGTTCCAAGGAGACCCGACAGCTGGATGTTCCACTACCCCAACATTCACCTGACTGACCTGTTCGCTGAAGCCTCCCGAATACCGCTTGTGAAGGCCGAGACGGAGGGCGAAAAGGAGAAGGAGCTCGCCGACCTCGAGAGCCTCCTCAGGACCGTCGACGTCGAAGGCGTCGTCTCGGGCGCAATCCAGTCGCAGTACCAGAAGACAAGGGTCGACGAAATCTGCGGAAAACTCGGACTCGAATCCATTGCCCCGCTCTGGCACGGAGACCAGAAGAAACTGATCGAAGAGCTCATCAGCCTCAAGTTCCACGCGATAATAACAGGCGTCTACGCGCACGGACTGGACCAGAAGTGGCTCGGGAGAACCATAGACAAAGAAGCCCTTAACGACCTCGTCGAGCTCAACGCGAGGTACCAGACGTCACTCGTCGGCGAAGGCGGGGAATACGAAACCCTCGTCCTCGACGCGCCCTTCTTCACGAAGAAAATCGGGATACTCAAAGCCCGAATGGTGTGGGAAGGAAGCTCCGGCTACCTACAGGTCGAAGAAGCGGAGCTGCAAGACAAATAGCATCGGCCAAAAACTGTTCTTTGTAAAAAAAATGCTTACTTTTTGGAGTCTTCTGGGAACTCCAACTTTTAATCCAAGGACGAAACCTCGTCGTCGACTTCGTTCGGTGTAACGAGGCAAAGCATCACGAGGGGAACCTCGCCAACGGACTTCATGTCGTGCGCGGTACCTTTTTCCGCGAAGAGGACGCTTCCAGGGCCAGCGGTAATCGGTTCGCTGCTGTCGAACGAGACCTTGAGCTGCCCCTCGCAGACGTACCAGATTTCGTCAGCCCTCGGGTGGTAGTGCGCCGAGTGCCCGAAGTCCGGCGGCCAGCAGTGAACGAGCATCCTGACGCGGGGCGTGGCGAGGACCTTTTCCCTCCAGGGCGGCGCGCCCCTGCGGGCCTTGATATCCTTTATCGTGTCGACGAGCTTGTTGTTCGCTTCTTCGGGTGGCAAGTACGGCAACCGCTGCACCTCACACGGATGATTAACAGAAACCGCGAGCGAACATAAACTTAACGCATAAATTCTGTGGCGCCAATATTATGGCACAATTCCGCGGAGGAAGCGAAATTCGATGATTGTTGACGCCCACACGCACCTGGGGAAGGACTACGTCTTCGAGGAAGACTTCACGGTGGAAAGGCTCCTGAAGGGCATGGAAGCGGGCAAGATTGATGCAAGTATAGTTCAGCCCGGAACCACGTTCGACCTGAAAATAGTCAAGGAGCAGCACAACTACATCGCCGAGCTGGCTAAGAAGATGCCGAAACGGATATTTGGGATGGCGAACCCGAGCCCCCACCTCCCGACCGAGGAGTACCGCAAAGAGCTGAAAAGATGCGTCGAGGACCTGAGATTCGTGGCCGTCAAGCTCCACCCACTGGCTCACGCAGCCAACCCAAACTCGTCGGTGGGACGGAAAGTGTTCCAAGCCGCGTCTGACTTGAGAATCCCCGTCATGGTCCACACGGGAGCCGGAGTCCCCTGGGCGCTCCCCTCAGCCGTCATCCCCGTCGCTAAAGAATTCCAGAATCTTAGAATCATCCTTGCGCACTGCGGCAGCTCCATCTTCTCGGGTGAAGCGGGCCTAGCGGCTCAGCTGTGCCCCAACGTTTACTTGGAGACGAGCTGGCTGCCGAACGCCAGCATCTATGGCTACTGCAAGAGCGTCGGGGCGGACCGCGTCATGTTCGGTTCCGACAGCGGCGAAAACGTCGCGACTGAGCTGGTCAAGTACAGGACGATGGGTCTCTCCGAGGACGAATTGAACCATTGCTTGGGAAAGACGGCCATAAAGGTTTTTGACTTACCCATCTATCGAGATAACTCCAAACTAAGAATGACGGTGAAAGAATGAAGCTTGGCGTGACGAGCTACACCTACCGCTGGGCTGTGGGTGGAGACAGGCGGTTCGGAGATTCCATGAAAATTGAGAAGCCGCTGAAGCCGTTTGAGCTCGTGCAGAAGGTCGCTAACCTCGGGTTGGAGGTGGTCCAAATTTGCGAGAACGTCGACCTCAACCTGCCCGATGGGGAGTTAAAGAAAATCGGCAGAACCGCGGACAACCTTGGTATAAAACTGGAGCTTGGTGCAGCTGGCATGGACTTGTCCGTTCTAAAGAGGTGCGTGAAGATGGCTGAGCTGGCGCACGCCTCCTTGGTCCGAGTCTACCCCACCGAGAAAGAGCCCGTGACGAAGATTGCTGAGAGGATACGAGGTTTTCTCCCCGTCCTTCAGACCAAAAACTTGTTGTTAGCTGTTGAGAACAGTAGTCTATGGCTTTATGCCAGCCGGGAGCTCGCGGAGCTCTTCGAGAAAGTAAACAGCCCGTCCTTCGGAGCATGCGTCGACGTCGTAAACTCAACGGGGCTCCTAGAAAAGCCACTCGAAACCGTCGAGACCCTTGCGCCCTACGCCATGTGCCTCCACCTGAAGGACTATTCTATTCAGCGCAGGGAGGTAGGCGGGTTCATGATTTTCGGCGTGCCGCTGGGGACGGGATTGCTTGACACGAAAGCCGTCCTCAACGCCCTAAGGCGCACGGGCAGAGACCCAGACATACTCCTCGAGCAGTTCATGGGCAAAAGGGAAACCGTGCAGGAAACGCTCGCGGACGAAGACAAGTGGGTCAAAGAAGCCATCAAATATGTAAAGACACTCCGTTAAAAGCACGAAAAATCCCGTGAGGACATAAAAGAATGAAGGCAATAGTCTACGAGGGACCCGGAAAACTCGCCGTAAAAAACGTTCCCCAGCCCAAAGTCGGACCGAAGGACGTACTCGTAAAGGTCAAGGCGGCTGGAATCTGTGGAAGCGACCTTGAACTGGTTCGCGGCAACCGCGTCGATGTGACGCCTCCTCGGATTCTAGGTCACGAAGTAGCTGGCGAAATAGCCGAAGTCGGTAGTCAAGCCACAAAGTTTTTACTGGGCGAAAGGGTCGTCGTCGAGCCCATAATCTCGTGCGGGGAGTGCCGCAACTGCCAAGTTGGGAGGTACAACATTTGCAACAGCCTCAAGTTCATGGGCGTTCACGTTGATGGGGCGTTCGCTGAGTACCTCGTTGCGCCCGAAAACCGAGTCTACAGAATCCCAGACAACCTCTCGTTCGAGGCAGCGGCGGTTCTTGAGCCGACAGCGGTGGGCGTGCACGTCGTCGAGAGGGCGCAGGTTGCGGTCGGCGACGCCATTGTCGTCATCGGCGCTGGACCGATTGGGCTTCAGATTGCTCAGGTTGCCAAGGCGAGGGGGGCAGGCTGCGTCATCGTGACGGACGTGTTCGACCACAGGCTGGAGCTGGCGAAGAAGTTGGCAGCTGACCACGTAATCAACGACGCTCGCGGCAGTGTTGCGCAGGTCGTGAACGAAGTCACTGGCGGCGATGGAGCCGATGTCGTCATCGAAGTGGTCGGAAAATCGAGCACGATCCTTAGGACAATAGACCTTGTCCGCGCAGGAGGACGAATCCACATCGCTGGATTATCAGTAGAACGGTTTATCACCGAGCCGCCGACGTTCTGGATGAAGGCGTTGCTGAAGGAGGTGACGGTCGAAACCTCCCGTTCGTACGCTGCGGGAAACTGGACCAAAGCCATAAAGTTAGCCTCAAAGGGACTGGTCAACTGCGAGGCGCTGGTGAGTCACGTGTTTCCGCTTGAGGACGCTGCGAAGGCCTTCGAAGTGGCTGACAGGAAACTGGAGAACGCCGTCAAGGTTTTATTCAAGCCTTAACCAAAAATCATCTATTCCGTATTCTCGTATAGAGTGCAACTTGCTTTCACCATATGACAACGACAGTTCCCACGATGGGATCGTGGCATGGAAAGCTATATGAAGACCATGCAATATATTGTGGCCTTGGAGAATAAAGCAAATGAAATGTCCAGAATGCGGAAAAGAAGCAAAGAAGCCCATTAAAGAGTGGGAACTGAGCCCAAAAGTCCACGTTAAGCTCTACGAGTGCTGCGGCAAGAAGTTCCGCGAATACATCCGAAAGTAGACGTTTTCGCCGCTGTCAGCCTAATGGGTACAAACAGTAATCTAGTAGCTAACTTTTTCTTTCTAAAACAATAGAACAACGTCTCTAGGGCTGTTTTTATCCAGAAACTTAAAAGCCTCGCCGATTCCAATGCCTAGCTCTTCCTTCGCGTGGGCGTCCGAACCAACTGAGATTCGTGTCCCGCCGAAGCCGAAGTACCGTAGAATTGCCTCTCTACTTGGCAGAGTTTCGTGGGAACCGCGTTCGAGGACGGAGGGTTTCGTGTTCACTTCCAGAAAGATTTCCTTGTCTATTACGGATTTCAGTATCGAATCCATTTTCGTCCCGTATTCCGCGTTTTTCCGCTGGAAGGTGTGGTCAGAAACGTATTTGCTTACGACGTCCAGATGCCCCACAACGTCGAACAGGCAGCTGTCAACGGAGCTTTGGACCTCAGAAAAATATTCATCATAAATCTCTTTTAGGCTCCTTTTAGCTACGAGGCGGCTGCCGATGATTTCGCCTTTGACGTAGTGGACGGAGCCGATGACGAAGTCGAACCTTTTTCCCCGTAGCCAACGTCGGATTTGCTCCTCGAATCGGCTCTGGTAGTCCACCTCGACCCCCCTCCGCACAACGAGCTTATCCCCGAAAAGGCGCTGAGCCTCGTTGACGGCGGACTCGTATCTGCAGTCGTCGAAGAAGCCAAACCCCTCGTCCGAAGGGTCAAAGTCCACGTGCTCCGAAAAGCCAACCTCGCGGAACCCCAGCTCAACCGCCCTTTCGCACAAGTCGTTGACTGTGGACCTACCGTCGTAAGAAAAGGTCGAGTGAGCATGGTAATCCACTAGCCCCGTTTTCGTGCCCAAAAACGTCACCCGCGCTAGATGCTGTATTGCCTCAGCTCGTCGTCGGACATGGCGACAGCGTTAACGTCCCTATTTCCGTCCGCACCATTATATCCTAATGCAACCGAAACATCTTTGGGCGCATCCGAGTAGCGGACAGTTATCGCCGCAGCTTTCCCAATTGTCTCGGCGTTGGCTTCTCCGACCACGACCGTAGTTGGGCTCATGTGGTCCTTGACTTCCAAGGTTGAGACGTTACGGTTCGTTTTGGCGATTGACTGGAGCTTCTCGTTTTCTTTCTCGTTCCGCCCCACGACGACTTTGGCGTTGCCCACTCGGAAGTGTCGACCGATTCGCAGAAGCTCAACGTCGAACGCCGTCAGCCCTTCTTCGTGCCCCAGATGCTCCCTAAGACGGTCAGCGAACCTCGGCTCCGTGAGGAGGCAGCCGCCCGCAGGATTCGGGTACTCGACTATCCCCAGTTCCTTTGCTAAAGCTATTTGGGGCGTCCTCCTTCTACCCTCAATTGCCATGAGTTTTTCTCTGTTTATGTACCCCTTTTTTTCGGGTTCCGTTTCGGGCAGGAGCTTAGCCGACAGCGGTCTCAGCACTTTTCCTTCCAGACCAGCCTCTCTCTCGATGTGCAGAATTACGTCCTTCCTCTGCGAGAACGGCCTCTCGCCCAACACTTCTCCGGTCACGAGGAATTCAGCTCCTATCTTTTCAGCCAGCTCCTTGGCTTTTTTCAGCTCGAGTATCCTGCAGTCGATGCAGGGGTTCATCTGGCTGCCGTGCCCGTGTCTGGGCGCTACGACGACCTCGAGAAACTCGTCTTCCAGCGTAATTGTGTGGAGCTTAATGCCCAAATCTCTGCAGAACCTTTCGACGAACATCGCGTCCTGCCCAGAGAACGGCGTCCTGAAGTGGACCGCCTCCGCCTCAACCGCCTGCTTCAGCATGAGTCTCACGGCAAGCATGCTGTCCAAGCCTCCCGATAACAGAACCAGCGCCTTGGGCTTCCATTCCCGTCTTTTTTCAGTCAACTGAAGGTCCACTTCAGCTCCATTAAATTCTAGACTCATTTATCCGTTACTGAAAAACGCCAATCAGCGCAGCGAAGTCGTTTCTATTTGGAAATGGAATTAAGCTTTTATAATAATTCAGTCCTCTTTTGGGTTACGGTGAAAAGAGGGTGAGACAAACTAACCTTGCCGCTAAGGCTTTTGAGGATGGAGACGGAATAGTCAAGCTGGCTCCGACGTGGGTGCCCAGAGCATTCCTGGTTCCCGGGGGAAGGCTCAAGCTGGCTACCCAGGACCTTTACGCCCTCGGGGTTCAAAGGGGAGGCATAGACGAGAGGTGGCTTGCCTCAACCGTTAAAGCCGACAACCCCGGAGCGCCCCCCAACGAAGGCATGAGCTACATTGTCGTAAAAGACGGCGCCAAGATCAAGAAAGTCTTGCTTAAAGAAGCCGTTGCCGAGCTCGGAGAGACGGTTCTCGGAAAAAACGTGATGCACCGGTACGGCGGCTGGGACATATTGACGAAGTTCTTCGACAACGCAGGTCCAATCCCGTTCCACCTGCACCAGATGGAGGAGCACGCACGTCTGGTCGGTCAGGCGTCAAAGCCCGAAGCCTACTTCTTCCCCGTCCAGCTCAACATCATCGAGGGAAGGTTCCCGTACACGTTCCTGGGGCTGAACCCCGAGACGACGAAGGACGACATCAAAAGGTGCATCCAAAGGTGGGAGCAGGGGGACAACGGCATCCTCGCATACTCCAAGGCATACAAGCTCGTACCCGGCACGGGCTGGCTGGTACCCGCGGGCATCCTCCACGCGCCAGGCACCCTCGTAACCTACGAGGTTCAGAAGGCCTCGGACATCGCGTCGATGTACCAGTCGATTGTCGAGGAAAGGCCGGTCTCGAAGGACCTTCTGCTTAACAACGTTCCTCCTGACCGCCGCAGCAACCTAGACTACATAGTCGGCATGATAGACTGGGAGGTGAACGTTGACCCGGAGTTCAAGAGACACCACTACATCGAGCCGAAGCCAATTGGGAAGCCCGAGGAAACCCGGAAAGAGGGGTACACGCACAAATGGATTTCGTACGGCTCCGACGAGTTCAGCGCTAAGGAGCTAACGGTCTTTCCGAAGTCCACGGTCAAAATAAAGGACGAGGCGGCGTACGGGCTGATCGTCGTCCAAGGACGCGGAATAATAGGTAAATTCAGCGTCGAGTGCCCGACGATGGTGAGGTACGGCGAGCTCACGGAAGACGAGCTCTTCGTCTCAGCGGAAGCAGCCAAAGAAGGCGTCGAAGTCACAAACACGAGCAACGTCGAAAACCTCGTATTCCTTAAGCACTTCGGACCCGGAAACCCAGCCACGCCAAAACTCTCGTAGACATTAAAGAATATTGAAAAAACCTTTTTTAAAAAACTAATCGCCCATACTTTTTACGATGTCAATCAGGTCTTGGCTTGTCAGTGGAGAACGAACGCCCACAAGGTAATATATGCCATTTTTCCAGAAGTATGCTATAGGCGGTTGACTTTCCGCTATTAGGGTAATATGGATATTTCCAACATCAAAGAATGTTTTAGGGTAGGTTCTTCCAATAGTAGAATTATAGATGTTCCCACTTGGATCTGTGACTGTCACAACAATGTCTTCTTGTGGATGTTGTTTCTCATATTCGTACTCCTGTAGAATAGTTGCTTCGCTTGGTGGATTTTCATAGACAACAGCTTGAATCGTTATCTTTGCGGAGGTAAAATCTACAGTTTTACTGTCACTAAAGGTTGTTATCACTACGCCACCTCCGATGTAGACATCTGCATATACCATGCCCTCAGGAAGCCATTTAGGTATAATTGGAGCTTTCCCATAATTTCTAGTCACTTTTGTCAGACCATTCGACAATGAGAACCGAGTGAATTGAGGAATCGCAGGCATGGTAATAATAGAGTCAGTATGCAGATTTATTTGAATTATTTCGCCTTCGGTTTCGCCACCATATAAAAAGTTATTTTCATTAATCAATATATTATGTAGTGGATATAAAAAGCCTGTTAATATAGTGATATAGAATCCTACAATTAATAAAAATAATATGGAAATGAGGATCTTTTTTCTCATTGTTATGCACCTCCATTAGCGTAAAATTCTTTGTCGCTTGTCTGTGTTAGTGTATATGGCCAATCGTTTTTCGGAACATGATGATTCCAGTAATAATAATACAAAGTGGTATCATAAATGTGAAGTTCCCTAAAGTGAGTCCCAGTCATATATATAGATACTACCGTTGTTTCTGAAAATGCCTGTGCATCAATGATGTTATATGGGGAAATCCCCTTGTAGGTGACCCATGAAGCACCCATATTATCTTTAAATGTACGAAATTCTGTTCTGTCAGTCGAAGGCGGAATCTCCCATGAGAGCTCATATGGATGTCTGACAGCGTAATTGTGCCATTGACCACTCGTTGGTTGACCAGAAGAAGTTGTAAGGTATTGCCAATATTCACCAGTTGTATTTCTAAAAATCTTCATATCCTTTTGACTACCGCTACCACTAACTATATTTACATAATATGGGTTTGTACCCGTTGAGTAATATTCAGCGAAATAACGTAAACCATTATAATAACCGCCGTATGGTATACCGCCTTTTCTATAGCCAACTTGCACCCAATTTACTTCTGGTACATACGAGGTGATTATTGTCACCCATTGAGAAATCATGTTGGTTTCTTGGGTTGGAATGTAGGGATCTATACAAATAATTTGTCCGTATACTCCGGGAACGTGCGTGTTGTATGTGTATCGGTTGAAGAAATATCCAGCATAATAACGTATTACTGGAGCTTGAACGGGTTGAACAACCAGTGAGCCAAGTATGGCGCAGGTCAAAATTATTACAAATAAAGATGTGATACTTTTATTTATTTGCATTTCAAATCCCCTAATTTAATTATACTTTCTTTATATATATAACCTTTTTGTCTACTCTATCCTTTTCCCTTCTTTTACTTCATACAAAATTTAGAATATCTCACATTATCTCAGCATGATGAATATCTGTGCTATTTTTACATAATATTTTTCAAAAAGATGAGAAATTATTCATTATCTACTTTATGGCATATAGGGTAATGATATGGTAATATTTTCTCTTTACTAGGCGTTTTTAAAAGGAAATAAAAAAGGATGTGCGGTATAGAGATGATAAAAGAAAATATGAAGAACAAATAATATTTTCATCATTATTGTGAATGTGCAATAATTATAAACGAAAGGTTTTTGAATTGCGTGCGTGAATGTATTGCGGCATAA
>Ga0172365_10003299_pt1 | contig 12017 bp, 11 predicted proteins | sample LakKivSesite48cm_FD_114535 | JGI IMG/M metagenome (GOLD analysis project Ga0172365, IMG submission 114535) | Sediment microbial communities from Lake Kivu, Rwanda - Sediment site 48cm | ecosystem: Environmental > Aquatic > Freshwater > Lake > Sediment | place: Rwanda: Western Province, Lake...
ATCCAGAACCAGAGCTGAGGTGTCTTCTTTGACCACAACTGGCTTGACATGAGTCTTGAAGACGCCTTTCTTTATGTTTCCGCAATATTCGATTATGCGGAGAACCCCATGGCTGTCATAGCCTCGCAGGTTTGCCTGAATTAGAGTGTCTGTGACGATCTTTGCTTCCTCTTCGCTCGCTCCGGCTTTGATGAAGACGTTCTCGCAGAAGCTTCTTAGGTCGTTAACTGGGATTATCACTATTTTTGATCACTGAGGAATGGTATTGGAATTTTTAAATATAAGGGTTTTTCAGTAAATTATAGAATTATGTGATTTTGAAAGAATTGGTTTGCGTCAAAGGGTGATGAAGGATGGATAGCATTTTGGATGTTGAGACGAGTGAGGAGCTGCGGGAATTTATGACCGAGCCTACCGATGCGGTTGTCGAGTTGATGCGTCGTCTTAAAGGCGACATTATGGGTCTTGCTGCAAGTGGAAAGATCGGAGCTGAGCTGGTTGAGACCTTGGTTAAGGCTGATAAGAAGGCTGGGGTTAGTGGGCGGAAGATTATGGTTGCTTCCAATTTCGATTCTAAGGGTGGTGAAGCCGTCAGGGACAGGTTTGAGAAGGTTTTGGGCGTCGATGTCCATTGTGGGGACCTTTCGGATGAGGGCTTTCTCGAAGGCCTGCCTGATGCGCCCAATGTTTTTTATATGCTTGGTTTCAAGTTTGGCTCTTCGGCTGATCCTGCCAAGGCTACCGTGATTAACTGCATAGTTCCGATGAACGTGGGGAAGAAGTATAGTCGTTCTAGGATTGTTGACTTCTCTTCTGGCAACCCTTATGCTTATGCTAGGCCTGAGAGGGGAGGGTCTTTGGAGAGCGATGTTTTGGACCCTAAGGGCGTTTATGGGTGGGGAATTGTCTGTCGGGAGACTGCCTTCAATCTTAGCGCGCACGGTCTTAGGGAACAGAGGGTCTGTCACTATAGGCTGATGTATTCTCAGCATCTTGCATACGGTGTCCTCGTCGACATTGCGAAGATGGTCAGGGATGGGGAGGAGATCTCTTTGGAGACGCCTTACGTGAACCTCATTTCTCAGAGGGATGCTATCGACCGCGCGATAAGGGCGCTTGACCTCTGTACGAACCCGCCGACGATATTGAATGTGGCTGGCCCGATCGTTTCAGTCAAGGAGATAACTACAAAGATTGGTAGATATATGAATAGGACTCCTAGGTTCTTCGGCGAGTCCCTCGACACCGCGCTCGTTGCTAATGATGACTTTTGTGTTGAGAAGTTTGGCCCATACAGGGACAGTGTTGATGATATGATTCAGGCGGCGGCCAACTGGGTGATGAAGGATGGTGAAGATTGGGGGTTACCTACAATGTTTGCAAAGGTTGAGCATGCATACTAAGCGATATTATAGCACGCGCGCATTACCTGAAGGGTACAGGTATGAAATATCGTCGCATATCCACGCTGAAGTCCTTCGACGAGTTCGTCGAGTACATCGCAGCGTTAGGTTTAGACCTACCGTGCGACCGCGAGGTGCTGTCCGGCCCAGACGCGCCGCTGGCCCAACCCTACCAACTGGGCGACCGCGTCATCGGCAACCGCTTCTGCGCTTTGCCAATGGAAGGCTGGGACGGAACGCTTAATGGTCAGCCAACCGACTTAGTCGTCCGCAGATGGGAGAACTTCGGCAGAAGTGGGGCCAAGCTGATCTGGGGAGGAGAGACAGTAGGCGTGCGACCCGAAGGCCGGGGCAACCCCAACATGCTACTCATCAACGAGGAAAACTTGCTACCGCTAGAGTCGTTAAGGAAGAGATTGATTGATGCCCATCGAGCTAAGTACGGTCAGACGGACGACCTGTTAGTCGGCCTCCAATTCGCTCACGCCGGACGCTTCTCTCATCCCAACCGCTATGATCGCTTGGAGCCGAGCATCATCTATCACCACCCAGTACTAGACAATAGAGTTGGACTGCCACCCGACTATCCCGTAATGTCAGACAGCGAGATCGAGGAGATCGCCCATGACGTTGTGCAGGCCGCCAAATGGGCACAACAGATCGGCTTCGACTTCGTGGACGTTAAACACTGCCACGGCTACCTGTGCCACGAACTCCTCAGCGCGGTCGAACGACCAGGACGCTATGGCGGTTCATTCGAGAACCGGACTCGATTTCTACGCCAAGTCGTGAGAGGCATCCGAGCTGAAGCACCTGGGCTACTCATTGGTGTACGCCTCAGCGCATTCGATTTTCTGCCATTCCGAAAGCGTGCCTCGAATGGCGTGGGAGAACCTGAACCAACGAGCCTTCCTTACCCCTTCGCGTTCGGTGGCGACGGCAGCGGCACGGGATACGACCTCACCGAGCCCATACGTTTTCTAGAGTTGCTACGAACCTTAGACATCCATCTGGTCTGCATCTCCGGGGGCAGTGCCTACTACAACCACCATATCCAGCGTCCGGCGCTGATTCCTCCCGTCGACGGCTACAAGCCTCCTGAGGACCCATTGGTTGACGTAGCACGTCAAATCGCTGTCACAGCGATCCTTAAGGCCAGATTCCCCGACCTATGCTTTGTCGGCTCAGCCTACACCTATCTGCAGGAGTACCTACCAAACGTAGCACAAGCAGTCGTGCGCACCGGCAAAGCCGACTTCATCGGCCTGGGGCGGATGATGTTTTCCTACTCAGAACTACCTAGCGATGTGCTAAATGGTAAAAGACTGGATCGCAGGCGACTGTGCCGAACCTGTAGCTACTGCACAAACGCACCACGGTACGGGTTGGTGTCCGGCTGTTATCTGCTCGATCCCTTCTACAAGCGACGGCCAGAGGCCGAACGTCTCAGAGAGCTCAGGAAACCCAAGATAGGATCTCCAAGCTCGGCAAACCGTGAAAACTAAGGAAACCTGTAGCTCAGGCATAACCAACGAGAGAACGCTGAGAATTAATCCTCTTAACGCTTACTCGACCAGATTCATATCTCGTATTCACTTCTTTAGACTCAAAGCTTCTGAAGGGAACAGACCCTACGCCACAAAAGCAGAGCATTATCATCGTCTTCTGACAACAACGTATCGTATCATCGTCAGCGCATCAAGCGCTCGATCCATTCTCCGATCTAGTGTGGACTGCCATTCCTATATGCACTGTATCTCCTGATGGCTTTAATCCTCGTTCGAAGCGCTGAAACACTTTCACAGACGAAGCCAAGCCTAGTCCAAGCGGATATCTATGGTTTAGATACCAGCCTCGCAAAGCACGCGCAAGTTAAAGGAGATCTGCTTTTTTCAAAGCCTCTCGGAGCCGATTCCTCTCAGCTTCACTTATGGGGAGAAGGGGCGGTCGAATGTAAGCGTTTTCAAGGACACCAAGCATCACCAGAGCCTCCTTCGTCCTAGCCCTATAATTCCTGGCTGGCGACGCAAATATAGCATCTATCAGAGGCTGCAGCCGTTCCGCTATGGCCTTGGCCTCGTCAAACCTCCTCTTCTGAAAGAGTTCAAACATCTCTACCTGCAGATCCGTGGCCAGAGTGCCAAAGCCTATCAAAGCACCCTCCGCGCCCAGTAGGAGGGCTTCAAGAATAAAGGTGTCATTTCCCGTCAACAGCGTGATCTTCCGCGGAGCCTCTCTCAGAAGCCTCACGGTGCTGACGAACTTCTTCGCGTCCTCCAGCGACTCCTTGAGCGCAACAACCTGCTTGATCTTTGTCAGCTCAAGCAAGACTTCAGGCGGATACTCCACCCCGCCCAAGGCCGCCTCCAGTTGAAAGAGCACAAGCGCTATGTCGGCTTCCTCCCCCACCGTTTTATGGTACTGGTATGGAATCTCTGCTGGCAGAGGAGAGCCTGAAAAGGCAGGTACGGGAAAGACCAGGAGAGCGTCGGCACCAGCCTCTTTAGCCTCCAGAGCCTGTTCCACCCCCTCTTGTGTAAAGCGTGCGGTAAGCCCAGCTATAACCGGAAACTTTCCTTTCACCACATCAACCACAAGTTCGATAATCCTCTTCCTCTCCTCCCTGTAAAGGTGTGGGCCCTCACCAGTATCAACATTAATGGCTATCCCCCCTAATCGGAAGTGGGAAAGCCACTTGATGTAACCCACTAAGCCCTCTTCGTCAACCTTGAAATCCTTAGTCATGGGCGTTACGGTGGCAGGGATTATCCCTCCCAGAGAGACCTCTCTCATGACCATTTCACCTCAATAACCTCTAATTACCGATGCTTCCTGTCTTAAACCTTAACGCATGGGGGTGTTTGAAAACTTCATGCCAGAACCTGTGATCAAGCAACAAACTGTATCCTTACTGGAAACTTCGAGCTGATTAATTGCAGCTATCGACGCAGCAGAAGCCGGCTCTGCTATAACCCCCTCCTCGAACAGCAACCAGTTTGCCTCTTCTATCTCAGCGTCTGTCACGTCCACCACAATCCCATTCGACTCTTTGAGAGCGTTCGAAAACGCTGGCTCTTCAAATCTATGAAAGCCCTTTATGCTCTCAGCAATCTCAGTATTCTTGGCAGTTGCCGCGACCATTAGAGGCTTGACGCTTGAGGCTTTCAATCCGCTCCAAACTCCTGCGAAGAGAGTCCCATTATTAGTCGGAACTACCACAAAGTCGGGCTGAAGCTCCCTAGCCATCTCCTCACCTATATGGGAATCTCCGATGATCTTCGAATAACACACGCCAGGATTAGCGTTATAAATGCCCTTTTCACCCATCTCAAGACTGCTCTGCTTAACAGCCTCTCCATAGTCTTCCTTAAGGACGTGAACCTGTGGAGAAAACCTTTGAATCAGACCCATCCTTTCTTGGCTTATCGTCTCTGAGATGTAGATGTGACACGTGACGCCAGCCATTCTCGAATAGGCTGCAAGGGAGATCGCGGCGTTTCCAGTACTAGCACATCCAACCGTTCCATATCCTTTTCTCTTCACATCGGAGATTATCTCTAATGTTTCGCGATCCTTATGCGAGCCCGTTGGGTTTCCAGTCTCAATCTTCCCGTAAACGTTGGTCTTCATCTTCTTACTTATCTCATCAAATCTAATCAAAGGAGTATTACAAACATCTAACAAATCTCTATCCCTCGCACATAGCACCGTCTATTAACAGCATTTATCAAGCTTAAGGGGTAACCGCCTAATCGCGTGCACAGAAGCGAACATAAGGTACGGCCTATTTTTTAGGCACCTCAGCAGGAGGACTATAAACCACAAACAAAACGAGATCATTTTTTCCCGTGCTCTTATACTGGTGGTATTCCCGTGGCTCGAGGAACACCAAGTAGTTCGGCTTCAAATCCTTCCTCTCTCGATCCGTCTCTACCCAGCCCTCGCCCTTGACCACATAAACCACCTCTTCAGACTCCGGATGGACGTGCCTCGAACTCGCCTGCCCCGGAGGGATGATCCCAAGATGCGTGGTCATATTCTTTGAAACCAATATATCCTTCAAAACCCTAGTCATACCCGGAACCATTATCCTACGTCCCTCAATCTCATCAATATCCAAAACTTTCATAGCCATCGCTTCTACAATAACCAAGAGTTCGATAATATAAGATTTTGAGTATCAATCGATGGGATCAATTCAAGGGAGACGAATTAGGATTATACGGATAAGGGTTCTCAACTTTGCAGCCATCTATCTCTTCGTCCACATCATTTCATTTGTGCGCATGAATTTTTAAGACTCCGACAGACTGTTCAATCAAATAGATCCCTCTTCCACCAAACCCACGGAAAATTACCGATCGACTGCGGGTATTTACAGGTACATCTCTTTGTTTGATTGAACAGTTTCGATAAAGTCCTCTACCATATGATCTAAGTCATACGTTATCTTCCAACCCAGCTCTTTCTCAGCCCTACTGGAGTCTAGGTTTGATGGCCACGATCTGAGAATCTCCGTCATCTTCGGGTCAGGCTCAAAAGTAAGCTGGGCTTCAGGCAGAATGCTTTTGACCTTATCGTATATATCGCCTAGACTGGGCTCTATCCCGCTTATGTTGTAGAACCTTGACTTCGTTTCCTTAGCTTTGAAGATCTTTACTAAGACATCTACCGCGTCCTTTATGTACAAGATCGGTATTCGGATATCCCTCTCAGCGTAGATAGCGTAAGGCTGACCCAAAGCAGCCTTCTCTATCATCAGGCTCGTGACCCTGGAGGCACCACCATCCTTCCTCCCGGGCCCTATGAGCGAGATATACCGAGTTCCCCTAACGTCCAAGCCGTACCTGCGATGGTAGTACAGGCACCACTGCTCGCAAGTGACCTTTGTCACCCCGTATATGAGAATGGGGTCTTCAGGTGCGCCCTCCGCCGGACGTTTAAGACTCGGATCGTAGACGCAGTTGGTACTCGGAAAAATGAACCTATTCACCCCGAAGATTCTGGCCGTCTCTAGGACATTGATTGTTCCAAGGCTGTTGATGTTGAAGGCCAACAACGGATTGTTCTCCGCCGCCACTGAGATCATGGCAGCTAGGTGAAATATGTCCGTCACCTCGTATTTGCTAGCGGTCTCCACGAGTGAAGATAGGGCTGTCACATCCCCACGAACGACCTTGACCTTATCCACAATGCCCGAGATGAGTTTGGTGTCAGGATACAGATCGAAGAGAATTGGGGTATAACCATCTTCAACAAGTACCTGGCTCAAGCGGGAGCCGATGAGACCTGTTCCACCAGTTATGAGAATTGACACAAAGAACACCCGATCGAATTCTCAAACTCCAACTGAGTTGAATAAACTTAAAAAGTTTAGGGGCATTGAGAGACAAATGTATCGATCGATTATTCTCTTGTTATCTTTCCAATGAATTTCTTGACTTGATCTATGTGTTCGCCCTTTTTCACTTCTCGTGATCACAGTCTAGGCGCGGCTACTGGTTTTTTCCCGCATATGTTCTCCATCTCTTCTAATGGGCCGCTTTCTTTACGGTCCTGTGTAAGGAAAAAAGCAACCTTTTTGAAACGACCCTTATGAAGTGAAGTGGAGGTCCTCATTGGAGCGGATATCGTGTTGTTCCAAACAGGCGTGCCTACGATCACCAGATCACATCAAGAGAGGTTCTTTCTCGGAGCCTCTATGAGAATATATTCTTATCTATTCCACGCAGCATAAACTGTTTCCTGTACCGAGCAGCTGATCAGAGGGTGATAAAGTTAAAGAAGATAGGTATCGGGATTGTTGGCGCGGGATGGGTGGCCGACAACATCCACGCTCCTTGCCATATGAAAAACCCCAGCGCGAAAATAGTTGCAGTGGCAGACATACTTGAAAAAGCGGCAAAGAGCCTTGCCCAGAAATACGGCTGCAAGGCATGGTACACAGATTACAAGAAGATGTTTGAACGCAGCGACATTGACGTCATCGACATCTGTGTCCCGAACTACCGACACGCAGACATATCTGTATCTGCCACAGAAGCCGGAAAGAACGTAATCTGCGAAAAGCCACTCGCAATCTCAGTCGAGCAAGCTGACAAAATGGTTGCATCAGCAAAAAGGCACGGCGTCAAACTGATGTACGCTGAAAACAGTCTCTTCGCTCCAGCACTGACAAGAGCTAAAGGAATAATCGACGAGGGGGGCATCGGAAAGATCCTATACATAGAAGCACGAGAAACCCATTCTGGTTCTCACTCTCCGTTTGCGATACAGAAGAAATACAGCGGTGGCGGTTGCCTTCTTCACCTAGGCTGTCATCCTGTAGGAGAATCATTATGGCTGATCGACAAACCTGTCAAGAGGGTCTACGCTGAGACAGGCAACCTGTACCATGACATTGAGGTGGAAGATTTTGCAACGCTGCTGATGCGATTCGAAGACGATAGAGCAAGCACCGTACAGGCAAACTACATCACTAAAGGCGGCATGGACGACAGGGTAGAGATCTATGGCACAGATGGAGTAATGCTTGTCAATTGGACCAAGTCCGATCAAGTAAGGGTCTTCAGCGAGAAAGGCTACTCCTATGCGGTGGAGAAGGTAGACATAACTACAGGATGGGCCAATGTGACCGTGAACGACCTCTGGGACCTAGGTTACACCAATGAACTACGGCACTTCGTTGAGTGTGTCGCTGAAGATAAGAAGCCGTTTCCCAATGGCGAGTTTGGAAGAAACGTTTTGAAAGTAATATTTGCCGGTTACAAATCGGCAGAAGAAGGCAAACCAATAACATTGCAGACTAGTCCCTGCACGCACTAGGGCAAATCAGATTCTCTTTGTAACTATTGCATCTTGGGGACAAAGTGACTCGCATACCCCACATCCAACGCAGAGGCCCCTGTCTACCACAGCCTTCTTGTTCTTCATCTCCACAGCCTCGCAGTGCCCCGGTTTCATGCATATTCCGCAGCCGTTACACTTTTCCACATCGACCACCGCTCTCGCCGGATGAAGCACAAGTCTATCTGAAGTCGTAAGGTACTCCACAGCACATCCAACGAAATCCCCTGGGCTTTTGTAACCTTTTTTATCCATAAATTTCTCTAGACCCTTTAGTATGCGCTCAACAATTTCGAATCCGTACCACATGATCGATGTGCAAATCGATATCACTGTTGCACCCCACATCATCATTTCTACCGTATCTCTCCAATTCGTTATTCCACCGCCACCCAATATTGGAATTTTTAAATCCCTATAAAGCTGTGCTACGGTCCTGTAGGCTGCGTGTCTTACACACGGTCCGGCCAAGGCTCCAAAACTAGTCTTGTCTAACGACGGGTATAACGGTCTTCCATTGTTGTAAATGTCTATTCTAGGTAGAGAGAGGTAGTTTCCACCTATTGCTATGGCGTCTGCCCCAGCCTTTTCGCAAGACTTAGCAACGGCCGTTATGTCTGCTGCCTCTGGGGTGAGTTTACAAACTACTGGTATATGAACCGCTTCTTTAACTACTCTCACGACCCTCTCAGATAACTCAGGATACAAACCTACTGAGCCGCCGACACGCGCCGTTTCGGTTACTTCCAATCCAAGTTGCTCAGCAGTCAATTCAATATTAGGGCACACGAAATTTAGCTCAATTATGTCCGCTCCAGCCTCTTCAAGAGTCAATGCCAGTCGCTTCCAACCCTCAATGTCATGCGCTGCATGCGTCATGTTTGCAAACAGTACGAGATCGGTTTCCTCTTTGGCTCTCCTTATGAGTTCAACGGCTTCATCCATGTCCAATCGCTTATCAAACGGAACGATAAGGACATTTCCTGGCTCTGAATATAGTTGCAGGCTCCCAATGAAGGGTTGCTTTATGAAAGCTAACTTTGTGCTTGCAGCTGACGCGCCATATTTGCTAGCCTGTTTTAATCTATATAACGTGGCTGTCAACGGACAGGAAGCTATGGTTAGTGGGTTTTTTAATTCCATCCCTGCAAACTCTACACTGAGATCCAAAACGCCAATCACCGGTCTAAAACAGTTGTGAACAAAACATTTGGGCAGACATGATTTATGTTTTTCTCCTTCTTCGATTTCTAGAGAACTCTACTAAGGTTACGCGCGTAGGACTTTCATAGATGAAATCCAAAGCCTGCAGGATTTATTCATCAGAATAAAGGAGACCAGTTTAAAAGGGCCGCTGAGCCGGTGTCAAGGAACAGCATAGCGTCCTTATGTTTGCGGATAACCGACGCAGGACAACTTGTAGAGATCGGCCCGTAAACAGTCTTCCTAACCGCCTCAGCCTTCGACTTCGCAGGGACAATACAGAAGATGTGGTCGGCATTAAAGATTGTAGGCATCGTCAAGGTTAAAGCCCGCTTCGGTACCTCGTCAATGCTAGCGAAACATCCGTCGTTCACCTGCTGCTGACGGCAAACCGCATCTAGTTCAACCACCTTCACCGTCAGAGGGTCATTAAAATCCGCGACGCGAGGATCGTTAAACGCTAAGTGGCCATTTTCTCCAATCCCAACGCATGCTATTTCGAGACCACTCTTTTCCAAGAGCTCCGTATACCGTTGGGCTTCTTCTTCCAAGTTTTTAGCGTTTCCGTCTAGATAGTACACTCTTCCTGGTCTCACTTTATCGAATAGACGATCTTTCAAGAACTTCCCGAAGGTCTGAGGCGCATCGCTTGGCAGACCTATATATTCGTCTAGGTGGAAGGCTGCAATTCTTGTCCACTCGATCCCATCCGTCTTTGCCAATGCTGCCAAAAACTCTTCCTGAGAAGGCGCAGATGCAAACACCATTGATGCTTTTCCTTTCTTAGCTACCAACTCAATCGCTTTTTTTCCAACAGCCTCCGCTGCAGCTTCGCCCATCTTTTGACGGCTACGATAGATCTGCACCGTTGCTTTACCAGCTTTGAATCTCCTAACTAGCCCGGTTTCCTCACGCATTTCTATTCCTTCATCACGATTGAAAATTATTTAGTTTCTCACTTAATAGCACATCGTCTCTCTCTAAAGGAATGGTGACATTTGTCGCGCGCGACCATAAACGCTACGCCGTCTTCTTTTTCAATGTCTGATACTTGGCGTTTCGACTGTAAACTTTTAGAAGATCAAGGATGACGATTTCTCCCGTATCCCCTCTTTTTTGTATTCTTTCTGTGTTCAATCTTCAGGGAGGCAGGTACATAAATGTTAAATCGTCTATTGGATTCCCTAGTCTATTTGAGGAAAGGGAGGAAGATGTCTGAACAGCAACGGCTGAAGGAACCGCAGGAGAAGGCGGTGAGATATTTCTGTAGTCGTCCCGGCAATTTCCCTGTTGGGGAGCCGTACAACTGCTGTGAGAGCGCTCTGTTGAAGCAATCCGTGTAGAATTGAAAAGATGAGAACTTGCAAGCCATCACTGCTTGCAATCGTTTCGGTGGCCTCGCATAAGTGCGCAATGATCACATACTTAGCACATAGTTAAGGGCTGAATACAGGTCGGTGACCTCGTAGTCAGGGGTCGTCACAGCGTCTGTGGGCGGCTCTTCCCTCTTTCTATTCACCCATACGGTTCTTATCCCAACGGCCTTGGCAGGGAAGATGTCTGTGAGTATCGTGTCTCCGACGCTCAGGGCCTCCTCGGCGCTGGACCCGATGGCCTTGAGAGCTTCTCTGTAATAGGCAGGCTTTTGCTTGTAACGTCCTAGAACTTCCTCGCCGAGGACGAGTGAGAAGTAGTCTCTACCCCCCACCCTTCTCAATCCCTCGGCCTTCACTTGGGAGTCTCTCCCCGATGAGAGGTATAGCTCGTAGCCCTCATCGGTTAAGCGATCTAGGAAGGGGATGGCGTCCGGAAAGAGTTTCGAAATCTTGAGAACCGCCCTAGAGGCTTCTTTGAACCGTGCATTCAATAAATCTAGTTTCTCCTTGTCATAGGGTTCACCGAGATGTTTGAGGAGGAGCCTCCAATGGAAATCCAAATCGTCGTGCCTATCCGGGTATCGCTTGTGGACGATATTCCTGTGAATGTCGAATAGATACATTTGATAGAGTTCTCTCCCTCCCAGCCCGAATAGCCCTTCGAGTTTAGAGGCAAAGACGGACTCTGTGTCATGGAGAGTTCCGTCAAAGTCTATGAGTATCTTTCTAATCATCCCGACGATCACAGGGCAGTCGATTTGATGCAGAGAATCGGTAGAGTTTGCTTATAAAGGCACTCAAATTGAAGGGAGGAGGTCCTAGAAGAGCTTGAACTCCTCAACAGGCGGGATATCTGCTTTGACTACGTCTCCAGTAGCGCCGTCTAAGATTACTCGATAGTTGTTGCCTTTGTACGTGTAGGCGATGAACCAGATTGGCGCGTGCAGATAGACGATATTGCCAACAGATACATCGGTTTTGATCTCGATTATTCTGTCCACATCTTGCTTCGCTAGAAATTCATGCTGAAGTTCAATCTGTTGTTTGGCTGTGTCCACGGCTTCGCTGCCGTCGATCTCACTGTTCAGGACCTTCGCTCCCTGCTGGATCTTCGTTATGTTGAAAGGGATCTTGCCTTCCAAGGGCACCTTGTATTCGCTTGTCGGGAACTCGGAAGCCTCTCTGCCTA
>Ga0172365_10003300_pt1 | contig 12014 bp, 12 predicted proteins | sample LakKivSesite48cm_FD_114535 | JGI IMG/M metagenome (GOLD analysis project Ga0172365, IMG submission 114535) | Sediment microbial communities from Lake Kivu, Rwanda - Sediment site 48cm | ecosystem: Environmental > Aquatic > Freshwater > Lake > Sediment | place: Rwanda: Western Province, Lake...
CCCTTCTTTTTTGCCCGCCCGAGCGAGGCGGGAAACCGAAACTTTACAAAATGGCTGCCGGGCTTGGATTCGAACCAAGATTAACAGCTCCAAAGGCCGCTGTCCTACCGTTAGACGACCCGGCAATTGAAATAAATTATAGTTAATTTGTAAAAATAAACAAGATTTAATCTCTTTTAATCACCGAAAATGTTCCGCTGCTATTTCTAACTAACGAAAAATTCCTTCCATAATCATCTTCAAAATCCGCTTTTCCACTTCGGTAGGCCTCATTAAAAAATACTTGAACTTCATTCCGGTCCAAGCGATCTCGTAAGTAGCTAAAGCCATCATAGGCCGTTTCATCATCGTATTCAACATAATAACCATAAAGATAATCTTTTTTAATCATAAACTTGATTTTATTTCGCCCTTTGACAATATTGTAAAATACTCATTTCTAAGGGGAGGGAAGGGATGGGCGAATATTTTATTTGCTCTTTTATTTTTATTAATGATTCAATAATTATTTGTAAATCCTCAATTTCAAAAACTTGCGCAAAATAATTCATTTTTTCAAACTGCTCAACAGTGAATTCTTCTTGAATAATTTGGCTGATTTGCGGATTAATTTTCAGCAGCATTAGTTGCCTCGTCATTTTAAGTAAAGCGCGGCCAAAATTAGTGAGGTCTACACCATTGTCATAAATATTATTTACAAAAATAATCGCATTTTTGACATCTTTTTTTAAGAGATATTCAAGAAATTGCGCCATTTTTTCAAAATTAACCCTTCCCAAAACTTCTTCCAAGGCTTTAAGGTCAATTTCTTTATAGCCCAAATTAACAATTTGGTCCAAAAATGATTCAGCGTCGCGTAAACTTCCTTCAGCCGAAAGAGCAATTTCTTTTAATGCTTGAGAGGTAATTTTAATTTTTTCTGCCTCTGCTAATTTAGAAAGGCGTTCAATAATTTCTTTGAGTGTTAATTTTTTAAAATCAAAGCGTTGGGTACGGGAAATAATCGTGGCCGGCAATTTTTCCGGTTCGGTGGTGGCCAAAATAAAAATAGCATGGGCGGGTGGCTCTTCTAATGTTTTAAGTAAAGCATTAAAAGCCTCTTTGGTTAACATATGAACTTCATCAATAATGAAAACTTTATATTTTGATTTAACCGGCGCAAAACGAATTCCGTCTTTCAAACTTCTGATTTCATCAATGCCACGGTTAGAAGCAGCGTCAATTTCGATTAAATCTAATGAACGGCCTTCATTAATTTCAACACACGATTGACATTGATTGCATGGTTCAAATTCATTTTCTTTTCTATTTTCACAATTAAGCGATTTGGCGAGCAATCGGGCAATGGTTGTTTTCCCTGTGCCGCGTTGGCCGCAAAAAAGATAGGCATGAGAAATACGGTTCATTAATAAAGTATTGGTTAAAGTTTGAACAATCGGTTTTTGACCGATTATTTCATTGAATGTTTTTGGTCGATAGCGTCGATATAATGCTTGATAACTCATACCTCTTATTTTAAATCATTTTTGTAAAAATCAAAAGCAGATTGATTTAAAAAATGTTTTAGCTAAAATAGAAATGATTTATGCCCGTGAAAAAAGCAATTATTTTAGAAGTTAGTCTTTTACTTATTTCTGCTATTATAATAGTAATAATTTTTCAATTTTTTGATAGCGCCCAGTTTTATTTTAATTTGAATAAACAAGCGCCAGTCGGCACTTCTGACAATTTACCCAAAAAACTAGAAGACCCACCTAAAAATATTAAAGCCATTTATCTTACTGCCTATACGGCTGGCGATAAAAAAAGAATGGATGAAATTATTGATTTAATTAACAAAACAGAGTTGAATGCCGTTGTGATGGATATAAAAGATTATAGCGGTTATATTCTTTTTGATACCCACTCCGACTTTCTTAAAAAATTTGGCACCGAAAAAATTGTAATCAATGATTTGGAAGGATTAATTAACAAATTGCATCAGAATGGAATTTATACTATTGCGCGTATTACTGTTTTTCAAGACCCGCTTTTAGCTAAAAATAGGCCAGACTTGGCAGTGAGAAATAAACAAACAGGTGGAATTTGGAAAGATAATAAAGGATTATCATGGTTAGATCCTGCTTCGCCCGAGGTTTGGAATTATATTTTTGTTGTTTCCAAAGCGGCGATGCGCTACGGTTTTGATGAATTGAACTTTGATTATATTCGTTTTCCTTCAGATGGAATTTTAGACGAGATGAAATTTCCTTTTTATAATAAAAAAATTTCCAAAAAAGAAGTAATTGAAGAATTTTTTAAATATTTATCGGATAATTTGAGGCCTTGGGGAATTAAAATTTCGGTTGATGTTTTTGGTTTAACAACTGTTTTTAAACACGATATGAATATTGGACAAATAATTGAAGATACACTTTTATATTTTGATTATGTTTGCCCGATGGTTTATCCTTCCCACTATACTGAAGGATTTTTGGGATATCAAAACCCAGCCCTTTATCCTTATGAAGTGATAAAATATTCTTTAGATACTGCCCTTCAGCGAATTAACCAATTTAAAGAAGAACAATTAAAGCAAAATCCAAATAAAAAATTGCAAATTGCAATTTTGCGACCTTGGCTTCAAAATTTTGATTTAGGAGCAATTTACAATGCTTCAATGATTATAAAGGAAAAAGAGGCAGTTTATGATTCACTATGTGCGAATTGGAGAAATCAAGGATTTGAGAATTGTGAAAATTATAATGGCTGGTTTTTGTGGGACCCAAAAAATTTATATACGCCATCGGCTTTGGCCAATCAATAAAATGAAATTGTATATTGTAGCAACACCAATCGGTAATTTAGAAGATATCAGTTTCAGGGCTCTAAAAATTTTGAAAGAGGTCGATTATATTTTATGTGAAGACACTCTTCATTCTTTAAAATTACTCAATTACTATCAAATTCAAAAACCATTAATTTCTTATCATCAATATAGTCAATTAAAAAGAATAAAAGAAATAATTAATTTATTAAAAAAAGGAAAAAATTTGGCTTTGATTTCTGATGCCGGCACACCGGGTATTTCTGATCCGGGAAATGAATTGGTCAAATTAATTTTAAAAGAAATTCCCGAGACAGAAATTATTCCTGTTCCGGGTCCTAACGCAGCCATAGCTTTATTAAGCATTAGTGGTTTCAGGGCGGATAAATTTTTATTTTTAGGGTTTCCGCCGGCAAAAAATAAACGCCGCCAATTTTTTGAAGAAATTATAAATTCAAAATACCCGGTTCTTTTTTATGAATCTCCATTCCGAATTTTAAAATCTCTAACTCAATTAGCAGAAATAGATAATACTTTAGAAGTTGTTGTTGGCAAAGAATTGACAAAGCTTTATGAAAAAATTTATCGAGGCAATATTTTAGAAGTAATCAAAAAAATGAAAAACGATGGGATAAAAGGAGAATATGTAGTAATGGTTTCAAAGAGCAGAGAAATTAACAGATAAATAAAAAAAACAAAATAAAAATAATCAAAATTTACAATTTATCAATAGAAAGAGTTACATTGTTTATTTTATTTCTATAGGCGGGTGAAAGAATGATTAAAATAGTGAAATTTTTTGTATAAGATTTTAAATTTGAACAATACTCGAAAAGAGCAGATTAACAGTCAAAATCAGCTATTTATTTTAATGATGTCTATTAGTTGAATTGAGCTATTAAACGAGAAACAAAAGCACTTGTTTCTAAAATAATTAAAAGATGACGGGCCCCTTTTTATTTTCGAATTTTTTTATTATTATCATAATGAGTCGCGTTTATAATTAATTTATTATGTCAATTGAAAAATTTGATATTAAAAATGATATAGAACAAGAACAACAAGAAAGGCGAGAAGAGGAAATTACGGTCCAAGTGGAAAAAGAAATTGCTGAAGGTAAAATTGATGAGAAAGAAATACAAATGTTACAAGACGATCTAAGAAGTCAAAAAGGAAATGAAATGTCCGAAGAAGAAATTAAGCAAGTAGCTTTAGAAATTTGGAAACAGATGGAAATTGAAAAAAGAGTGCATCTGAAAGAGCGGGATGAAAAAGAGAGAGAAGAAAGGATTTTGAGATAACTTGAGATCCATTTAATTGCCACTCTCAAAAAATTAAGCTGAAAAATAGGGGAACAGATAGTTAAATTAAATTACAGAGTAATTCGTCTGTCGGCGAGGTGGGAAACTTAATTCATTCGAAGTGGTGGACCGTAGCGGATTCGAACCGCTGACCTCCTCATTGCAAATGAGGCGCTCTGGCCAACTGAGCTAACGGCCCATTTCTTTAATACTTTATCAAAAAAGATGTTTTTTTCAAGTTAAATGGAGGAAAAATAATTTTTTATGGTATAATATAAAATATGATTAATTCGCGGGATAAACTATATAATTTTCTTCATAAATATTATCAAAAAGAAAAAACGAGAATTGCTGGATTGAACAAAAAAATAAAAAACGAACAATCAATCCGTCAATATATTAATCATAAGGATTATTTACTATATCAAATTCAGGCAGAGATAGTCAATTTATTGAAGAAGAATTTTTTAAATTTTGATATCCTTGAAGAGGATATAATTTTAGAAGAACCGCCATTGTATATTCAGGCTGATTTTTGTTTTGCTTGTTTTGGTTTAGGTAAAAAAATAAAAAAACCACCCTTGCTTTTAGCGGAAGAAATTTCAGAAATTATTAATAAGAATACAACAAATCTTTCGGTTAAACAAAGCGAAGCCAAAGCCGCTTATGTCAATTTGATTTTAAAGAAGGAGATTCATTTCAATGTTTTAAAGCAAGTTTTATTTTTAAATGAGAAGTACGGCGAGAGTGATTTTAACAAAAAGAAAATTGTATTAATTGATTATTCATCGCCCAATATTGCCAAACCCATTGGTTTGAATCATTTACCTTCAACAATTATTGGTGAAGTATTAGCCAATATTTATTTTGAAACCGGAGCAAGCGTTATTCGACATAATTATTTGGGTGATTGGGGAACGAATTTTGGGGCTTTGCTTTGGGCGTATTTCCATTGGGGCAATGATGAAAAAATTAAAAAAGATGGAGTTGAAGAGTTAAAAAATTTATATGTTAGATTCTTTGATAAGGCAAGTAAGAATGAAAAATTAATTAAAGAGGCAAGAGAATTGTTTAATCGTCTGGAAAATGGTGATTTAAAACTTTTAAAAATTTGGAAAAAATTCAGAGATTTAAGCGTTAAAGATTTTATCAAAACTTATAAACGTTTGGGAATTCAATTTGATACTTATTTAGGCGAAAGTTATTTTTTAGAAGAAACCGAAGAACTATTAGAAGAGGCAATCAACAAAGGTGTGGCAATAAAAAAAGATGATAATTTGGTTGTTATAGAAAGTTTAGACGAATTACCCTCATTTTTATTAAGAAAAGAAGATGGTTCAACTCTGTATTTAACACGTGATGCAGCGGCGTTGAAAGTTCGTTTTGAATTATTTAATCTTGAATTGATTCTATATGTTGTCGGTAGCGAACAATCGCTTCATTTCCAACAGTTGTTTGCCCTAGCGAAAAATTTGGGATATTTAGACGACCGGAAGAGAGCAGTGCATATTCCTTTTGGTTTGATTTTGATTGAAGGAAAAAAAATGGCAACGCGCAAAGGCAGTTTAATAGAGATGAATAATTTAATTGATGAGGCGGTGAGGCGGGCTAAACAGATTATTTTAAAGAAAAGCCCTCAGTTGGCAAAAACAAAAATTGATAAAATTGCCGAACAAGTTGGATTGGGCGCCGTGATCTATAATAGTTTAAAACAATCGCGTTTGCAGAATATTAATTTTGATTGGGATGAAGTTTTGAATTTTGAATCAGCCAGCGCGCCATATTTACAATACAGCTGCGTTAGAATCAAATCAATTTTAGAAAAAGTTAGAGCTGATGATTTAAGAAATTTGTCGGAAGAGAATATTAAGATTTATTTTAAAGAGACAATCGAGTTCGATCTTCTTAAAAAATTAATGATTTTTCCGGTGGTTATTTGGCGGGCGCAGAAAGAAAACTCACCACATTTTATTTGTATTTATTTAGAAGAATTAGCCCAATTATTTAATCGTTTTTATGACAGCATTTCTGTTATTAAGACTATTGACGATAATTTAAGGAATTCGCGAATAATGTTGATAAAGGCAGTCCATCAAGTTTTAGAGAAAGGAATGAATCTATTAAATATTAAGACGCCGAGTAAAATGTAAATAAAAAAGCGATCAAGAAAAGATCGCTTTTTTATTTATTTTAGCAAAATTATTATCACAGCGATTATTCTGTCGGGGTCGGCGTTGGCAGCGTGGTTGGGGTTGAATCGGGAGAGGGCGTAATTGTTGGAATGGGTGAGACGATTGGCGCAGTAACTTTTTTGCGAGAGAATAATTGAATTAATTTTCCTAGCAGAGAGGCTGATTGTTCTTCGGAGTTAAGATAGTTTTCTAAAGCGGTATTTTGCTGGATTAAAGCGTTGATCATTTCTTGAATTGTTTGTTTTTCACCCTCGTTTGTTAATTGCGTCATTAATTGTTCAAGTTTTTGAATGCGCAATTGATTTTGTTCCAAGTGTTTTTTAATTTGTTCAATACTAGAAAAAGCAGGACCAAAAATGAATTTCAGCCATGATGGACGATTTGAAATTTTTTGGAATTGTTCTTCAATTTGTTGCTGAACTTCTTTCTGAATTCGGGCAATTTCTCTAATTTGCTGACCAATACCGGTAATTTCTGTAGTGGTAGCCGTTAATAATTCTTCTACCTTTTGAGCAACAATACTTATATGCTCGTGAGCAGTAACGCTGCGAGGTGAAGGGATTTTCTTATTAATATTAACAAATGTCGTCGGCGTCGGCGCCGCCTGCGTCTGAATTAAATTTTGTTCTTGATCCTGTGCTTGAATATTTGTTTCCTGCCCCTTATTTTGAGTTCTTATTTGGACTTGTTCCTGAATTTTTTGGATAACAGGGATATCAATATTTTGTAAGAGTTGTCCCTGCGGAGATGGCATAGGTATATTTTGTTGGGCATTTCCTTTTAAAGAAGCAGCTCTTAAAGGAAGGGCGATTAATAAAGAAAGAACAGCAAAACTCATTAAAATTTTATTAAGCATTTTAATAATAATTTTAAAGCGACTCTTTAAATATATAATAACAAAATTTTTAATTTTTTCAAAAATTTATTTTTTGTCGGGGTACCCGGAGTTGAACCGGGACAACACCCACCCCAAGGGTGTGGACTGCCGTTATCCGATACCCCGTTAAAACAATTAATACTTACTTTTTATTTTCTGCTTTCTTTTTAAAAGTTTTGATACAGCGGATACAAGCCCTTATTCTTTTTCCCGATGGTAATTTAAACCATTGTAAGTTGGCTTTAGTTTTTTTCCGATTAACCGGATTATATTTACTTCTCACTTTCTTTCGTGCTATACTATATTTATAAGATTTTCCGCAAATTTCACATTTTCGCATAGAAGTTTATTTCATTCGACTCGTTTTACATTTTAACAAAAAAAATTATTTTTTCAAATATGACCGTTCTTATTTTTCAATTAATTATTTTATTATTCTCGGTAATTTTACATGAAATTAGTCACGGCTATATCTCATATCTTTTGGGCGATGATACAGCCAAACAAAGTGGCCGACTTACTTTAAATCCTCTGGCTCATTTAGATGTTTGGGGTTCTTTTCTTTTCCCTTTATTCCTTTATTTTATAAGTGGCGGTACCTTTGTTTTTGGGTGGGCAAAGCCGGTTCCTTTTAATCCTTTGAAATTAAAGAAACCAAAACGAGATATTGGTTTAGTGGGATTGTCAGGTCCGCTAACAAATTTTGCCATTGCTTTATTTTTTGCCGGCATTATCCAATTTATTAAAATTTTTAATTTGACCCTTTTAATTCCTTTGGGGAATTTTCTAACAATTATTATTTATATTAATATCTTGTTGGCAGTTTTTAATTTAATTCCTATTCCTCCGCTTGATGGTTCGCGGGTTGTTTATTCAATTTTGCCGATTAAATGGGAAAAATATTATTGGACTTTAGAGCGTTATGGCTTTATGCTGGTAATGATTTTTATTTTTTTTGGTTTTCGTTTAATTATCCCCATTATTGATTTTCTTTTTTCACTCCTCGCTGGTTAAAATCAGAAAAATTTTAAAAATTTTTGTAAAGAGAAAAAGTTATCCACAATTTTTATCATTGAAGGGAAAATTAGCAGAATTTAAAATTTTAATAGCGGTTTAGTAAAAAGGTCAATTTTTCAAAAATATTAAAATGAAAAATAAGATTTTAAAAGTTCAAAAACGCGATGGTGTAATTGTCGATTTTGATGAACAAAGGATTCAAGACGCAATATACAAGGCCTTAACTGCTAGCGGCCAGGGAGACGGCAAAAAGTCTAAAAAACTTACAGAGAAAGTCATTGAAATTTTAAATAGGCGCTTTAAGGCTGATGAAATTCCTCACGTTGAACAGATTCAAGACATTGTTGAAGAAATTTTAATTTTAGAGGGGTTAACCGACACTGCCAAGGCCTACATTCTTTATCGTGAACAAAGGAGAAGAATTCGGGAAGCAGTAGCGGTTGTAGATGAATCAATTGAAATGGTTGATAAATACATTGGCGAAATTGATTGGCAAGTCCACGAAAATGCCAATATGACCTATTCTCTTCAGGGCCTCAATCAATATATTATTTCTCAAGTAGAAAAGAAATATTGGTTAAATAAAATTTACCCAAAGGAAATTCGTGAAGCAGCTCAAAACGAAGACTTTCATATTCATAATTTAGAAACTTTAGCTCCCTATTGTATGGGCTGGGATTTAATGGATTTATTATTAAGAGGTTTTGGTGGCGTCGCCGGCAAATTAGAATGTCGTCCTCCAAAACATTTTCGGACGGCTTTGGGCCAATTGGTAAATTTTCTTTTTACTCTTCAAGGAGAAACCGCCGGTGCGAATGCCGTTTCTAATTTTGATACTTTACTCGCTCCATTTATCCGTTATGATAATTTATCTCCTAAGGAAGTAAAACAGGCGATTCAGGAATTTCTTTTCAATTGTATGGTACCAACCCGAGTCGGCTTTCAGACCCCTTTTTTAAATGTGAGTCTGGATATAAAACCGCCTACTTTTTTAGCAAGTCAGTCCGTCATTATTGGCGGAGTGCCGCAAAAGGAAACTTATGGAGAATTTCAAGAGGAGATGAATTTATTTAATCGAATTTTTTATGAAGTAATGATTGAAGGTGATGCAAAAGGACGGCCGTTTACTTTCCCCATCCCAACTGTTTCTATTACTAAAGATTTTGATTGGGATAATCCGGCTTTAGAGCCAATGTGGGAAGCAACGGCAAAATATGGCATTAACTATTTTTCCAATTTTGTTAATGCAGATATGAAACCAGAAGATTTTCGCTCGATGTGTTGTCGTTTGCGATTAGATAATCGCGAGCTTTATAAACGAGGCGGGGGTTTGTTTGGTGCTGCGCCTTTAACTGGCTCAATTGGTGTTTGTACTATTAATATGCCGAGAATCGGTTATCTCTCTAAGACCAAGAAAGAATATTTTGATCGTCTGACTCATTTAATGGATTTAGCAAAAGAATCATTGGAAATTAAGAGAGAAACTCCGGAAAATTTCATTGAAAAAGGACTTTATCCATATACTAAATATTATCTTGCTTCAGTAAAAAATATGCGCAGTCAGTATTTCGGAAATCATTTTTCAACCATTGGATTAATGGGAATGAACGAATCGTTATTTAATTTTTTAGGTGAAGACATTTCTACTAAACGCGGAATCAAATTTACTTTGGAAGTGCTTAAGTTTATGCGCGATCGCTTGGTGAAATATCAAGAAGAAACCGGCAATTTATATAATCTTGAAGCAACGCCAGGCGAAGGGACGAGTTATCGTCAAGCAAAAGTTGACAAAGAAAAATATCCCGATATTATAACCGCCGGAACGAAAGAAACCCCTTATTATACCAATTCTACAATGTTACCGGTAAATTATAGCGATGATATTTTTAAATGTTTGGAATTACAAAATGAAATCCAAAGTCAATATACCGGTGGTATCGTAATGCATTTATTTTTAGGCGAAAGATTATTTGAGACTCAAGCAACCAAAAATTTAATTAAAACCATCTGTTCTAAATTTTCTATTCCTTATATTACTTTAACCCCCACTTTTTCCATTTGTCCGACCCACGGTTATTTAGAAGGTGAGCAGCACTTTTGTCCCAAATGCACCGTTAAACAGCCATGCGAAGTTTATTCGCGCATTGTCGGTTATTTGAGGCCGGTTAGCCAGTGGAATTTCGGTAAACAGCAGGAATTTCGAGAACGAAAAGAATTTAAAATTAAAAATTTAATTCAGCCACGGGCAAAAAAATAAAAAATGAAAATAGGAGGTTTACAAAAAACAACCCTTATTGATTATCCGGGCAAAATTGCCTGTACGGTTTTTTTAATTGGCTGTAATTTTCGTTGTCCCTTTTGTTATTCTCCGGAACTTGTTTTGCCGGAAAAAATTAAATTCCAACCGCGTATATCAGAAAAAAATTTTTTTGCCTTTTTAAAACACAAAAAGAAATATTTAAACGGCGTTGTTGTTTGTGGTGGTGAACCAACACTTCATTCCGATTTAGCTTCCTTCTTGGCAAAAATTAAAAAAATGGGATTTGAAGTAAAATTAGATACTAATGGTAGTCGCCCCAAGATTTTAAAAAAACTAATTGACGAAAAATTAGTTGATTATATTGCGATGGATGTTAAAGCGCCGCTTGACGAAGAATTTTATCAAAAAACCATAGGAAAGAGAGGATTTGTCGAAACAGTTAAAAAAAGTATTAATTTAATTAAAGAATCCAGTATTGATTATGAATTTCGTACGACGGTTGTGCCAACGATTCATCGGCTAAGCGATATTATTAAAATTGCCAAACAAATAGGGCCAGCCAAAAGATATTATTTGCAAAATTTTCGACCAGAAAAAACTCTTAACCCCAATATAACTACCATTAAACCATTTTCAGATGAAGAATTAAAAAAAGTGATAGAAAAAATAAGAAATTTTTTTGATGATTGTAAACTGCGTTAAATTATATTTTTTCGTATAAAAAACAATTAGTAAGTAAATTAGCACTCTTGACATCCGAGTGCTAATTAATTATAATTCTCCAAAAGATATGTTGACTAATCGTCAGAAAAAAATATTAAAATTTATTGTTAAAGAATATACTCGGAATAAAAAACCGATTGGTTCGAAGGAGTTCTGTCGGAAATATTTTCCTGAATTAAGTTCGGCTACAATTCGACGCGAATTTTTTATTTTAACTGTTCAAAAATACTTAACTCAACCGTACTGGTCAGCTGGTCGATTACCAACTGATAAAACTTATCAATGGTATATTCAAGAAAATTTATTAAATCGAAATATACAAGAAACAAATGAATTAACTCGTTGGGAGAAAAAATTTTCTAAATGGCAAAAATTATCTTTTAATGAAACAGTCAAAAAAATCGCTATTCTTTGTGAAAGTTTGACAATAGGATATTTACCATGGGAGCAATTAATTTATAAATATGGATTGAAAAACTTTTTTGAAAAATTGCAGGAATTGTCTTTAACCAATTGGACAACAATTTGGAAAGATGTAGAGTTTTTAGATGAGAAATTAACGAAGGCGGTTGATGATTTAATTGAAGAGGATTTGCAAATTTTTATTGGGAGAGAAAGTCCAATTACAAAAGATAAAAATTTAAGCGTGATTTCTTACGTGATGCCATATAATCGAAGAAAAAACCTTTTAATTTTAATTGGTCCGAAAAATATGATCTGCGAAAGGAATTTAAATATTTTGCAGGCGACTCATAACATTTTGAGTCGGATAAATAATTAAAAATTATGGAAGACCAAAACAAAATAAAAAAAGAATCGGAGGAAACCAAAGAAGAAC
>Ga0172365_10003301_pt1 | contig 12012 bp, 15 predicted proteins | sample LakKivSesite48cm_FD_114535 | JGI IMG/M metagenome (GOLD analysis project Ga0172365, IMG submission 114535) | Sediment microbial communities from Lake Kivu, Rwanda - Sediment site 48cm | ecosystem: Environmental > Aquatic > Freshwater > Lake > Sediment | place: Rwanda: Western Province, Lake...
AACAGGAGTACCATTTCAAGATAAATATTCCAATTATCTTTTTCAAACTGCAAATGACTTTGGTATAACCAACGTTGTGCTTTCCTCTTGCTTCCTGATTCCTATCGAGCAAGTATCAAAGAACAACATTAAAACATGTCATCTAACTACTGAGAAACTAGTTGAGATCTTCAGGCCTAGACTGATAGTTGTACTTGGAGAAGATGCGCAGTTCTCTTTCGTTAAACGCAAGTTCATCTTAAGGGATTACCATGGTCAGATTATAGCTAAGTCTAACACAGGAGTAGATGTTGTACTCTCCTATACCATGAATTATTTTATGGAGAAATCGAAGTACGAAGACCCAAGCTATAAAGAGTTTGTAAGAAACGCAGACTGGACAACAATAGCCAAGCTATATAAGGAGCGAACATGAATCTAAGAATTCCAGTTGCCGAACAACCTATATCATGTGCAGTCATACATGAAAAGGATGTTGACAAAATAACGCTTGGAAGTATGAGAATAAAAACATGGTATCATGATTTCGGTGAAAACTTAGATGAACAAGTTAATCTTTTCCTAGACGAAACGCCAAAGTATGTGCTAAACATAAGTCAGCAAGGAAGTCTAGATGGATTGAAGCTACTTACAAGAGTAGTGTATAGAGAAATTCTAAAGATACCACCGAAGCCTCGAAAGGAAGAAAGCAATGCCAATATTTGATTTTTATTGTGAAGACTGTGGACGAGATCAGACAGACGTCCTAGTAAAAAACGCAGATGAACCAGTGATATGCCTGGAATGTGGAAAGCCAATGCTAAAGAGGCCCCCTCATATAAACTTTTCTATGACTCCTGGCGCAATCACTCACGCTAAGAGAAGGATGGGAAACACAGTTCCGCCCGAATATAAGACATCAGGAGGAGCAAACATCTATGGTGTACCTAGACGAACTTAATGAGTTTCTAAAAGCGATAGACTGCTTTGTCCCAACACAAAGAGTAGCGTTCTTCAGGAAGCTAGAGCCAGACATATCCCAACAGCTAAGTAAGACAGAAGACAGATACGAGTACGCATCATACCAGACATCTGGTTACAGCGGCAGAGCTGGCATAGCTAGGTTAATTTCAGAAGAGCCAAAGTCCAAGATATACAGAATAAAACTCATCACATATCCTGGCGTCATAAGAGCATCTGATCCATCCTACCTGCAGAATCAAATGCTAACTCGTGTAGCATTTGGGCACAAGATAGATATCATGCCAAGGAAAAGGATAGTTCCCAGCCCTCAGCTAGTAGTTATATCAGACAAAGGATTGATGCGCCCAAGTATTAACTCGCCAGAGTTCCTAACATCTAAGATGAAAGAAGAAATAGATGCCTACAATACAGAATTCGAACGACTCCAGATGTCCAATAATCTATCATTTGGAGTACAAACCGTACCTAAAGGAGCTCGTATACAAGTTATCAGAAGATGGCTACCAGAGACTAGTCGAGAACCATCACGATTTAGTGAGGCACAACGATCATCGATGGTCTCAAATAATGACTTCTTTGAGTTTCTCCGCGTACAATAAGCCTGGATATGAAGAGCATGCCTATGGACTGCTAATCGAACCATTACATACAAAAATACTGGTAATGGATTTCGATGAACCAGATCCAAAGCCTATTGAGTTCACGCGAGAACTATTGATGAAGAGAGATGATGTTAATGTCATCGACATAGTAACATCTTCCTTTGTCGATGGAAAACCAAAGGGCAGACATCTATATGCAGGCCTAGCAATGCCGCAGAATCTAGTATCATTCTATAACCTAGGCATCATGGGATCATGCAACGGATTCAATAAGCTTATTGTTAAGAAGGGAGAGATAGTCATACGAGTCTCCCAGAAGTTTAAGGATGGTAAGCCTATCCCAGGCTCAGAGATGAGATGGGAAGAAGGATATACAAGGATCGGAGCAGACAAATGGCTAAAGTTTACGTCGGAGCAATTGATTGCTCCTTTAATTTCTGCGGATGCGCAATACTCCGTTATGAGAGAGCGGGAGCGAAGCCGCGTATTGAGATTACGAGGCTAATTAAGAACCCTCCTCTAAAGAAATCAGGAAGCCTGATGGATATAGATAGAGCATGTATCTTATACTCAGGCGTTAAGTCGTTCATGAATGAGCTAATGGATAAGGGCGGTAATAAAGTCTTTGCATTTGAGGTTCCAACTGGATCCCAAAGTCAAAGAGCCGCTGCTTGCTTAGGAATGGCTAAGGGAGTAATAGCATCGGTATTATCGCAGCAGATGTTTGAGGATATCGCCGCAGGATCATGGATGCGTGCACCAATCATGCCTAGTGAAGTTCACAAAGTTGTAACTGGAAAGCTTAAGGCTACTAAAGAAGAAGTAATGGACTATGTAACCAAGCTATATCCAGATCAGATAAAGCAAACAGATAAGAAATTCGCAGTCTATAACCATTTTCCAAATGATGCATCAACTGTAGACAGATATAATAAAGGCGAATTCGAACATATAGCAGATGCCCTAGTGCTAGCTGAACTAGGGTACCAACGATTGAAAGGATAACCATGAGAGTAGCAGTAATCGGATGTGGGGGAATAGGTTCCTATTTCGCCCAACACATAGATAGGCTATTGGATCTAGGACAAATTAAGGACCATAGCTTTACCTTCTTTGACGATGACACGGTTGAAAAGAAGAACATACTGTATCAGAACTTTGAACCTGGAGACATTGGTGAGCTAAAGACTTCTGCATTAGAGTTTAGATTCCTTAACTTGGCTTTCGAAAATAGGAGAGTAGAGCTAAAGGATTTAAATGGATACGATCTAGTCATACTCTGTGCAGACAACAATCTAATCAGAAGACACGCATTCAAAGCATTCACTGATAGCAACATTCCTTTCATCGACGCTAGAGCAAACGGTAAGATGATAGGCATATTCTCTAGTGAAACTGATAACTATATGTCTACTATAGATGAGTCAAGTGAGAGTCAGAGTTGCCAGAATCCTTTTCAGATAGCTAAGGAAGAGATCGAGTTCGGAAATGTAGTGGTGGCTGCAGCATTAGCTCAATGTGTGCTAAGCTACACTAGAACCAAGAAGCTACCCAATGATTTAATGATCCATTTCTAAGGAAGAAAAATGAGACTAACGAAAGACGCAGAAGAAAGACGAATAGGAAGCGACCGCGAGCTTCTCGATTATTTACTGAACTACAAGCTTGATGCTACTAGTGTACAAAACTCAGAGGTAGCAATCAAGACTGTATGTGAAGTAATAGATTCGTTGAAGACCAAGACGACGGGCCACGAATTAGTTAGTGTAACAAATAGTGCTTCTACCCTTCTACATCTAATAAACAAAGCAGATGCCAGGTGGAATCCTTACACGGTTATGACTTGGAAAAAAATAGAGAAGATAGAGAAGGGAATTGAATCAAAAAGATATGATTCAAGTGAAGAGGATATACTAAACTGGGCAGAGGAGACTACAAGGCAATATAGAGAAAAGAGTGATGAATTCAATGCTGATTCTGATGACCTTTTAGATTATATAATTGGAGAGTCTCTCACAGGATACTGTATATCTAAAAAGAAATTCACTGATCAGTGTGAATTCATGAGTACCAATGGCAGAGTAAGGGAACTTAACTTATCAGCTCAAGCTCCTGGTTCAACCGCAATGTTACTTAAGCCAATCAATGATCACATCATTGCAGAGAAAGCAAAGAGAAGACTAGAAATTCGTGAAGTAATATCTAACTTTGCTCAGAAGTTAGATTGTGATAAGCTATCTCTCAGAGTAGTGCACTGCTGCATTAGGGACGTGCCTATCTATGTTGGCAAGATAACCAAAGTTCTACAGGATAACAATGTAAGAACGTACCAGGTTAAGATTATTGAGTTTAATGACGCTGATCAGGCTAAGGAATATACGATTATCTCCAATGCTAAGGCAGGAGTAACAGGAGACTATCTAAAGCTAAATAATCTAAGTGATCTGTGGATAGCAGAAACAAGACCATCTAACTATGAGGACGCCAAGGTAACTAACTTTGGAAGAATTCCTTACAATCACGTAGATGAAGGTAGAATACTAATAAGTGTTCCTCGAAGTGGAGGAAGCTACGATATTATATTTGGACCAGATCCACGAATAGATAAGGAACCAGAAGAGCATCTCAAGACAGTACTATCTAAGTACGTAGATGTTCTTACCAAGAACCTGACTAAGCTCACTGGTACCACTATATCTAGCGGGAAGATATCAATGAATTACGATTCGTTTGAGTCTTCTGTCTCTAAGGAGAGTCAGGATGTTAAGCCGCTACAGATAAGGCTCAAGGCCTTGAAGAAGATGGTAGATGAATATAAGTACATCGTTCAGAAACAGAAGTCAGTTGGAACAGACGTCAATATCAGTGACAAAGTTAAGTACAATCATACCGAAGGTAAGGTATCATACAACGACTTCAGCATAGCAATCGATGATGAGATGTTAAAGCAGAGATTGTTCCAGACATTTGAATCCTATCTAGTTACATACTATCGTGGAGAAACAACTGAGGAAACAATCCTTAACGACATCTTAGATAAGATCTTTCAAGAGCTTAAGACCAGAGTTAACTCTTATACCCAAGAGAATGCTACTATTAACATTCGCTTAAACGATAAGATCCTGGTTCAGCTCGATATCAAGACTACAAAGAACAAGGCAAAGCTTCTATATCTGAATAATCAAAGGTTTAATAAGAACGAAGTAGTTACCGTTCTCAGAGAGATTACATGCTACAGGAGTCAAGAGGAAGCGAACAGATTCATTACCAACATTGGAAAGCTAGGCCTTTCTGTATACATTGGTATGACTTCTGGCTACGAGACAACTCTTGATGGATCAAAGAAGCTCTTTAGGTTCAAGAAACTCAAGGGCCGTTCGAACTATGTTCTAGTCCTGGATACGGTTGAGATACCGATCAAGGGTAAAGAACTTATCAATACATTATTTGCTAAGTTCATTGGAGATCCAATTCCATACTATGAAACAAAGATACCCAAGATAGTATTTGAATCAGTAGAAAGTACAGCAGACTATGTCAAATACAGATTCCTAATAGATTCAGCATATGAATCGTTTAAGGAACGGTCTGAGACATTCTTGAAGAAGAAAGTTGCGGACGTTCAGGGTGAGTTTGTTAAGTACTGGAATGTTAAGAACAGAAAATACATGTCAGCTATAACAATCCTTGGAATGTCTGGCCATAGATACGTAATAGCATACGATAATAAGGACTCTTACGTATTCTTGGATCCAGAACTTAAACAAGGAGAAAAAGGCGTATATGAGAACGGAAAATATGTGTGCATGATAGATCAGAGTAACATCAAGTCCAACATTGGATTCGATACAGTTATATCAAAGCTACTTGCACTCAAGAACGACTCAGTAATAGCAGGTACAATCTATAACCTCGAGGAGGAACTAGGTGAGTGAGGAAAAATTAATCAGGATAGAAAGAACCATTCCTACAAAGGGATATGAGTCTGAAGAATATCCAGTGACAGAAGCCATTAAGATCCTGAATACGGAACTAGAGAACAAGAGAACATTGTTCATAGACGGAAAGCACTTCAGTGGTGAGTTCATTCAGGAAGATGACCTCAAGAAAGTTAAGCGTGAGGTTAGTGTGACTAATCAATTGATTGGTGGATAACATGAAACTAGTTACTCTAGACGAAGTACTATCAGAGATAGGTTCTCAGTCTAGATATCACTTTCAGAATCTAAATAGACTAGGCCTTATGGCCGTCTTCACTAGGGATAACGAACCTATGAGGGAGTTCATAGCCAGTAACTGGAGCTCTCTCATGGGATCTTCCCCATATTTAGCAGTAGAGCATGATGGATATAGATTCTCATTCAGGAAAAGAGAAAGAGACTTTAACTGGATTGAGAATTATGACCTAGCTCATTTTAGAAACTCACTGATAGCTAACATACTCTTTGGTCCAGAACAAGGAGAGATGAAGACCAGGTTAGATAAGATCATCTATCTTAATTACTACTACAGATTTATGAAAAGAGAAGAGAAAATAGATGATTTAACTCAGAATACCTGCTTTGAGCTACAGGAGATAGTCAAAGTGATAATCGATAAGGAAACCACTCTGTATAGGAACCAGCCTACAGCTCAAGCAATTGATGCGGTTAGGTGGAGACTAACATCAGAAAGACTATTGCTATTAGCAAACAGACCATCGACAGTCAATCTCAGGAAGATGTTATGATATGGATGTACTATGACGGACGACTAATGCATTGTAAGGAACCAGCAGGAACAAGCGATGTATTTGACGTAGAAGTCTTCGAACATCTAACTGGAAAGAAGATCAACTGGGATGCTAGAGAGTTTAAGAAGGTAATTACAAGGAGAGTTGGCGGCCATATAAAATGCTACGATGAGTGTTTTATTAAAGACCAACAATACAAATTCAAATATAAAATTTATAAGTGCGAACACGTTAATGAAGACGGAACTGCACTATTAACCCCACGAGGTAATGCTCTTAAGGCTGTTACAGCCAGAGAAACGAAAGACTGGGAGATAGTATGAAGATACCATTGGCCGTAGTGCCAACAAACGACAAGCTAATCATTTATCATAATGGATTAGAATTAGGCATTGATCATCCTTTGAAGCCATTTGTATTGGCTCAACGTGATAAGTTTCCAGAGATAGAAGCTCCAGTAGAAAGATGGATTAAGGTTCCAGAATATGAGGAGAGAGAATATCTAAGATGTTCTTTTCCAGATCTGGAAGGTTACTCTGACTTTAGAAAGAGAAGCTTAGACAGACAAAAATACATCCTAGCCAACAGCTTCATTGAGCAGCTATATATCTCACAACCAGATTACTTCTTAAGGTACCCACACACCAATGACCTTAAGATAATGTTCTTTGATATAGAGGTAGCGTCGAAGGGTGACGGATTCTTTCCTAAGCCGCTGACTAACGAGATCTTATGTATTGGATATAGCATATGGTTGTATAAAAACGATGGAACTAAAGTAAAGGTAAAACATAAGATCGTAAAGGGATTCAATTTTAATGGGAAGAACTTAGGATCTTCTACAGACGGAGATAAAGAACTCCTATTAGAATTCATTAACGATGTAAGAACAGACGATCCAGACATCATTGCTGGTTATAACTCACAGGAATTCGATTTTCCATATATCATGGACAGATGCAAGCTCCTGGGTATCGAGATGAAAGGCATTGGTCGTCATAACAAAGCTCCATATATGATAGAAGACCAGATTAGAATACCAGGAAGGATTCATTTTGATCTATATAACTCCAATGCTGGCGTGCTCAAAGACCAAACCTTATTTGGAATCAAGTCTCGTACGCTCAAGGAAATCGCAAGATTCTACAAAGTCCAATGTTCAGACATCGAGGTTACTGAACACATCGAAGACCTTCTTGGGTTACTCAAGAGGGCGCCTGATACCCTTTACTCCTATCAAGATGCCGACATCTACCGTACAGAGCATGTCGGACACGTCTATTTAAGGAACTGTATGACCCTAGCAGAGATGCTTGGTGTGCCACTTAACAGCATTATCTCTATGTATTCCAGCTTTGTACCTAAGTTATTCTTGGCCAGAAAGATGGAAGAAAGAGGCCTGATTTGTACAGACAGTAACTTCCAAAGATACAATCCAAACAATGGATCGATTGCTCTCCTAGGAAGTAAGTTCGAAGGAGCATTAGTAGGACTATATAAAAATGGTTATTTCCCTCAAGTTTACAAACTGGACTTTTCCAGCATGTATCCCAGCAGCATCCAAACTTGGAACCTCGGGCCAGACACTACGTCTTTCGTCGCGAAGCTTCCGTACACGGGTAAGTACACGTTCAAGAGAGACTCGACGTTCAATTGGTATAGAATCCCCGATGCTAACTTTGGCTGTGACGTCCTTATTAAGGTCAGGAACGACGTCGACGGAGTACTCAAGGCAGAAATTTCAAAGCTTCGCACTGAGCGTGTTAAGATTAAGAAACAGCTTAAGACCGCCACAGATACAGAGAAGCCAGCTCTTGATTCTCAACAGTACGCCGTCAAGGTCATCCTCAACTCTATTTATGGACTCTTGGGGCTTAAGAGTAGTACCTATGGAGACATGATGTCAGCTATGATGGTTACCTCAATGTGCCGTTGGACAACGGGGCAGGTAATCAGAAAGCTTAGAGACAATCTAATTGAGCTGGATACAGACGGTTTAATGTTAGATAAGGAGGTTCCAGAAAAAGAAATTAATACTTGGTTAGACGATCTAATCGCTTCCAAGTTTAATATACATGAGAACTTCATGCAGATGGAGCTTGATGACTTCGGTCGTGCATACTTCTATGCAATGAAGAACTACGTTGTAGAAGAGAATAATAAGTATATCATTCATGGATCATCCTTCAAGGCATCTAGAGCAGCCAAGATTGTAGATAGAGCAATCAATTTAGCAATACAGCACGTCTTCAATGGACTACCAAAGGACGAAGTCTTAGCCAAGGCATTAGATTTCAAGAACCTCCCATTAGAAGACTTTGAAGAAAGAGTTAAGCTCTCTAAGGAACCGCGTGAATATGATGACGCATATGATATGCGGTTGTTCTTAGCTAAGCAAATGGAAATGAAGACAGGTCAAATAGCTACTAGAGGAACACAAATCAATTACGTTGTAGCAAAGAGATCTCTACCATTCCTAGAGCTTAAACCATATTACAAGACAGATGGAAAGAACTACACATTTGTTAAATGGGTAGACGATATCAAACAATTAGACTTTAACTATTATGAGGACTTGGTACTCAAGGCTTTGGATAAGTTTGGGATAAAGAGAAATTTGCAGCTAAGCCTGTTCGGTGATGAATTCGATTCTAAACCATCAAGAGCTAAGAAACTCGACGTGGTCCCGACTGAGGACCTTGAAATGGAACACTCCTAGTCCTCTAAGGAGTGCGTATGATAAGATTAAAATTTGGTAACCATAAACTAGGTGACGACACAGCTATATTAAACATGGGTCCAGCAAGTACCTGTCCATCGAGACAACTTGGATTATGTGAGGTCGTCAATAAAGGAATTAAATGTTATGCAGAAAAAGCAGAGCAACAATACCCTAATACGGTCCCAGCTTATAGAACGGCTCAGGCAACATACTGGCGAAATACACCAGCAGAGAGAATTCTTCAGGAAATCGCTGACCGAATCCAGAGTAGAAGGAAATCCACATTCTATTTCAGATACAATGAGTCTGGTGACTTCTATGATGCAGAAGATATCAGAAAGTTATCATTTGTTGCTGAAGGACTTAGAACAATTGGCGTTACAACCTACGGCTACACAGCGAGATCGGACCTTAATTTCACAGGCGCAAGCTTCCTTGTCAAGGGAAGCGGATCTGCTGAGGGAAATAACGGACATTGCACCGTTATTGAGAGAGATGGTCCTACCCCAGAAGGGTACCTCGTCTGTCCAGGATCCTGCAAGCGATGCAACCTCTGTAAAATAAACGTGCCACACAATATAGCATTTAGGAGACACTAATGGAAGAGGAAGAAAAGAAAGTAGAAGAGAAGAAAGACGACGTAGGAAACTACATGGAGCAGTTCATTAAGGTAGTAAAGGATGCCGCCACTCCTAAGTTCAAACTCAAAGTTTGCTGTCATAGGAAAGGACTGCCCGAGATGTGCGAGGTGATCACTCTTCCATTCAAACCAGAAGAGGGAGATATAATCTGTGTACATCCACCAACAGGAGAAGAAGGAAGTAGATTAACTTTAATTATTCATGGCCTAATCTATGACCATCATTTAGAATGCTTTGTACTCAGGCCAGATATAGTAGAAGACGTCGAAAGACAAATGAATGGACAAGATGGAATCTCTAAGCATGAATCAACAGATCCAATGGAGCAAATATGAAAATAAGAAGCGGATTCGTGTCTAACAGTTCTTCCTCAAGCTTTATAGTGTACTTCAAAGAAGTACCAAAGAGCAAGGAAGAACTAAAGAAGCTACTATTCGGAGATAGAACAGAATATCATTATCCTTATGGAACAGAATTCTTTCCAACAGATGTAGTAGCAGATGTTGTTTGGAAAGATATGCAAGAAGGACCAGCAGATACTGAGAAAGTAAAGAATGAAATAAGAAGCGGATACCCAACCGCTACAGAATGGGCTATCAACAATGGTCTAATGAAAGATATGCCAAATATATCAGACTATGAGACCAAGCCTGGTAAGAAATTTTCAGAGAGATTTGACTCTGATGCTTATGACAAAGCACTTAAAGAATATTATTCTCAGTTTGACTTCTGGGTTCGTGAAGAAGAAATTGACCAAGGTAAATGCTTTGTTTTCGAGTATAGCGATAACGATGGTACTATGAGATGCGCAATGGAACACGGAAATCTATTCGAAAATGGAGTAGATAGCTATAAGATATCAAAACACTAGGAACTAAAATGAAAATTATTAACTCGTATTTTATTATAGAAGATCCAGAAGATACATTTTATGCTGGAGAAAGAATGCTCGAACGCATCGAGAAAGCTGGACGTACATGTTACAAGAGCGAAGAGAAAATAACAGAAGACAGTGCTAGAAAGTTTGTCCAAGCCATAATTAAGCGTGGCCACGAATCAGTCCTGGAACATGAGAAGATCACAGTTAGAATCATATGCGACCGAGGCGTCTCACATGAGATAGTCAGGCATAGATTAGCTAGCTACTCACAAGAAAGTACTCGCTACTGTAACTACGGCAATGAGAAGTTCGGAAACGAGATAACAGTAATAGATCCATCTGATGCCTTTGACTGGAAGAAGTGTGGAAATAAAGAAGCCAGCAGACTTTGGTGCATCTGGGAAGACAGTATGAAGCAAGCTGAAGCTAACTATTTTGAACTATTAGAATATGGAGCTACTGCTCAGCAAGCTAGAAGCGTGCTGCCGAATAGCTTAAAGACTGAAGTAGTTATGACAGCTAATATAAGAGAGTGGAGATGGTTCTTCATCAAGAGAACGCCGAACGATGCTCATCCCCAGATGAGAGAGATAGCTAGGCCGATGCTTAGAAGATTCAGAGAAATCTTTCCTGTACTATTTGATGATGTAGGAGTTATCGAATGAAAATAAGAAGTGGATTCGTATCTAATAGTTCATCTTCCAGCTTCGTTGTCTCCGCAGGTTCAGCCTGTCCTAACGTTTTCTTTCTAGGAACAAAGATGCTAGAAATACGAAACGATGAATGGGAAATCAAAGACGACAACGTAGCATATAAGGAGATAGATAAGCTTAGGGAAGCAAATAGCTTAGGTATTAATCCAGATACTCCAATAGCATTTGTAACTACTAACTACGATACGTTTATCAGGAAAGTAGACGACAAATTCTATGTAAACACCTGTAACAATCAGGATTGGAGCAGGCTAAACTACTCAGCCATTGACACATATTATTTTGATGAAGAAGAACTCCCTCAAGACCCTAACACTTATCATTGGTGGGTTAAAGAAGGAGTAATTGGTCGACAGATTACCAAGAAAGAGTGGAAAGAGTTCACTCAAGCTAAGGACATAAAGCCAAGATATGCAGACTGGCCTGAGTGCTGGAAGAGTACCAATCACTTCTCAAGTATAGTTATGACTCCTGACAAAGAAATTATATGTGTAGACTGTTTCTTTGAAGAAAAGAAGCCTGACATGCTTATTCAACCAGCAAGAAGAGTAAAGCTAATAAGGCCAAGTTATATAATCAGAAAACCAAGAATTCAATTCAGAGGATAAAATGATAAGATCATGTCGAACCAAAGATTACAACTGGGACTTCGATACTGTTACTGGATTCTTTAGTAGATGGGGTAAGACACAAGATGACAATCCTTCCTTTAGCCCGTTGGGCCCAGAGATACTCGATCTTGAGATCAGCACAATCTGT
>Ga0172365_10003307_pt1 | contig 12001 bp, 9 predicted proteins | sample LakKivSesite48cm_FD_114535 | JGI IMG/M metagenome (GOLD analysis project Ga0172365, IMG submission 114535) | Sediment microbial communities from Lake Kivu, Rwanda - Sediment site 48cm | ecosystem: Environmental > Aquatic > Freshwater > Lake > Sediment | place: Rwanda: Western Province, Lake Kivu...
GCAAGCCGAGCAGGATTTGCAGCGCCAATATACTTTGCTCCAGTCACAGGACATAAGTCAGGCAAGTTACGACCAGGCAAAACTGAAGCTCGACGATCTGAAATCGCAGTACGATGCCTCTGAGCATACCATGCAGGCCTCGAAGCTGAATTTGGTGGTGTTACAGCATAATCTGGAGGCGGCTGACGCCAGGATAGCTCAGGCACAGGAGGCTCTGACTTACACGACTATCACCTCTCCAATCAATGGCGTGGTGACGCGGATTAACGCTGAAGTGGGCGAGCTTGTGGTTACCGGAACGATGAATAATCCTGGCACGGTTATTATGGAGGTGGCCGACCTGTCGCAGATGCTGGTGGTAGCCCAGGTTGATGAAGCAGATGTGGGCAAGTTAAAAGTCGGCCAGATTGCTACCGTCCATATGGATGCCTTTGCCGACCGCGAATTTGCTGGCGTAGTTGATTCAATCGCCTTAGCACATGATATGACGTTCAGCCGGACCAAATATTATAGAACCGAGATATTGCTCAACGACGCCGGCGAGAAATTGCATTCCGGCTTGACCGCCCACGTTGATATAAAAACCCGAAGTCATACCGATGTTCTTAAGCTGCCCACTCAGGCCGTGTTGGGGCGCGAGGTTGACAGTTTGCCTTTGGATGTCCGCGAAAACTCTGCCGAGGTGGATGCCAGCAAGACATTCGCAACGGTAGTTTACCGTTACGCTGACGGTAAGGCTGTTGTAACGCCGGTTAAGATCGGGCAAAGCGACCTGACCCATACCATAATTCTGTCGGGCATTACCGAACAAGACAAGATTGTCGTTGGGCCTTATAAGGTGCTTGAAAAGATTCAGCACGGGCAAAGAATACGAGATGAACGCCAAGGGAACTAAAAATGTAAAGCGAAAAGATAAAAACCTTTGAATAACAGTTCCGCACTTTTGCATTTTCAGCTTTGAGTTTTGCGCTGCTTCGAAAGAGGATGGACAATACCAAGAAATTGATAATTTGTCTTCAAGATGTCACGCGGATTTACAAAGTGGGCGTGGAAAGTATCCGCGCACTTGACGGGGTTAACCTGGAGGTGCGAGAAAACGAATACGTTGCGGTGATGGGTCCTTCCGGCTCGGGCAAGAGTACGCTGATGAATATCCTGGGCTGCCTGGATCGAGCCACCTCAGGCTGCTATGAGCTGGATGGACAGGACACGACCAAGATGAGCGATGCAGCATTGGCTCGTGTTAGGAATGACCGAATCGGTTTCGTCTTTCAGTCATTTGAACTGCTGGGGCGTCTAAGCGCACTTAAGAATGTGGAGATGCCGTTGATTTATTCACGCGACGGTTGGTGGTCCCGGCGAAAGCGTGCTATAGCTGTGCTCGAGCGAGTTGGGCTGGCAGAACGGATAAAACATAAGCCTAATCAGCTTTCGGGCGGTGAGAAGCAACGCGTGGCTATCGCTCGAGCTCTAGTCTGTAATCCGACTATTCTGCTGGCCGACGAGCCGACCGGCAATCTCGACAGCAAAACCAGCGAGGGCATTCTTGAACTGTTCGACCAACTGCATTTGGATGGGCAAACGATTGTTATAGTGACGCACGAAGAGCAGGTGGCGCGCCACGCCAAGCGAATAATTCGCATGATGGATGGGCGGATTCATAGTGATCAGTGTGAATCCGTGTCTAAAGTACAAACTTAAAACTTAAAACTAAAAACTCAAAACTGAAAATGTTCCGCCTTTTTTATCAAAGTGTGTATCTTGCGCTGGGCCAAATCTGGGTAAACAAGACCCGCGCGATACTTACAACCATCGGCATTGTAATCGGCGTTGCCTCGGTGACTGCTGTTATTGCTGCCTTGACCGGCCTGAAGACCAAAGTACTGACCATGGTAGAAACGTTTGGGACCAATACCATATTCATTACGCCCAGGCAACCTCAAGAAGGGCGATTGCGCCACGCATCTTGGTGGACTATTCGGTTTTTGCCGGAGCACTTTGACGGTATGCTTGAGAATTGTCCTTCTGTTGCCCGGTTCAGTCGCATAGGTGGGGTAGGACAGCGTACAATTCGAGCCGGCGAAAAGTCAGTTGACAACGTTGACGTCATCGGCATTGAGCCTGCCTACCACCAGATCGAATCACGTCCGGTTGTCTTAGGGCGGACATTTTCTGTTATCGACGATGAGCAGGTACGTCCGGTATGCTTGATCGATCCAAAGTTACGCGATGAACTTCATCTTGACCGTGACTGCATTGGACAATCAATTCGTATAGGCCATCACGCCTTTGTCATCGTTGGTGTTATTGAACCGCGGCCGAGATTGGAATTTGGACAGAGTAGCCAGGAGCATCACGAGGTTTTCATCCCGTTTAGGACCGTTTTCAAGTTAGGAGAGCCCGGAATTATGGCTCTGGCAGCAAGTAAATCGGCTGACGTTTTGGAGGACGCCCAGGCTGAGATAAGGTTTTTCCTTCGCCGAACGCGTAATATTCCGCCTATCGAGCCGGACACCTTTCGAGTTGAATCGCTGGCAAGCGCGCTGGAGACTTTCAACAAAATCGCGCTGGTAGTAACACTCGTGGCCGGAGGCATCGTGGGAATTTCGCTCCTGGTGGGCGGCGTGGGTATTATGAATATCATGCTGGTCTCGGTCTCCGAAAGGACCAGAGAAATAGGGCTACGAAAAGCGGTAGGGGCGAAAAAATCTGCCATTTTAACCCAGTTCCTCATCGAATCGGTGGTCCTGTGCTTGTTCGGCGGAGTGGTCGGAATCGGTTTTGGTCAAATGTTGACCATCGCTATCGCCAAGATCCCGAAAGTTGAACTTGGTATGGCGTATATCCCTCTGTGGGCGATAGGGATTGCGTTTGGCTTTGCAGGTTCTGTGGGCATCTTTTTTGGAATGTTTCCAGCCATTAAGGCTGCGAGACTCGACCCTATTGAGGCGCTTAGACATGAATAATACGGGAAACTTAAAACTTAAAACTCAAAACTCAAAACTCATTGTTCCTTTGATTTTGATTTTTTCTGGTTGCGAGCAGTTTTTCGGCGGCGAAGACCTTCACAAAATCGGCGTTGCACCGGAAAAATTACGACAGATAGAAACGCTTGATTTAGAGCGAATCAAGGATAAGGAAGTCAAGAACGCGGACGCGAATAATCCGCCGCCGGAGCAGGTTGAGCTGTTGTTAGAGCAGTGCAGGGCGTGGGCGCTGGAGAGCAATCTTGACCTCAAGGTTCAACTTATCAGTCCTTCGATAGCCGCTGAGCGCGTCACCGAGGAAGAGGCTAAGTTCGAATCGGCTTTCTTCTCAAATGTCACCTTCAATAAGTCGGATACGCCTGTAGTTTCATATCTTGATGTTATATCGGGCTCAAAGGTAGACTACTTCCGTACGGACCTCGGCGTCCAGGTGCCGCTGCAAACCGGCGGCACCCTGACCTTCGATTTGGCGAATAACCGAGTCAAAACAGATGCACAGTTGACTACCTTCAACCCTTACTACGATTCCGATCTGTCGCTTTCGATTAGTCAGCCGCTTCTGCGAAACGCCGGCAGGTGGGCCAATACCTATTCAATTCGCATCGCAGAGTACCAGCGGCAGATTACTGACGCCACAACAAAGCTGGAGGTGATTCGAGTTATTGCCGCTTTGGATCGGGTGTATTGGCGGCTGTACGCGGCGCGGCGCGAGCTGCAAGTGCGGCAAAGGCAGTACGAACTGGCAGAGGCACAGCTTGCGCAGGCTCGTCGGTTTGTCGAGTCGGGTCAGAGACCGCCGGTAGAAATTATCCGCGCCGAGGCCGGCGCGGCGCAACAGCTTGAGGCCATTATTGTAGCCCAGAATAACCTGCAGGATCGAGAGCGAGAGCTAAAGCGAGTAATAAATAGGGCAGAGCTACCCCTGTGTCCCCGCCTGCCGGACGGGCAGGTTCCTGTCGAAAGACAGGAGCAGGGGCAAACGCCTACCGTGCTTGTACCTTTGACTGAGCCGGACCCTGTACGCTACAAATTAGACCCGCAATTGTTGGTGCAAAAAGCCGTAGACAACCGCATGGAAATGCTCGAACTGGAGCTGCAGATTGCTCAGGATACAGGCACGCTGGATTATATGCGCGGTCAGGCGCTTCCTTTGGTCACTTTGGATTATAAATACAATATTAACGGCCTGGGCGCAACAGAGAACGATTCATTTGATTTGCTCTTCAATAAGAAATTTGAGGATCACCGGCTTGGACTGCAACTTGTGGTGCCGTTAGGCAATTCTGCCGCTGAAAGTCGGCTGCGTCAGGCCTTTTATCAGCGAGTGCAGCGGTTAGCCAGTCGTGACAGCCGCCGGGCGCTTATTGAATTGGAGGTACTAAATGCAATCGACCAGGTGGAAGCCAACTGGCAGCGCATCTTGGCAAGCCGTCAGCGAGCGATTTTGGACGGGCGACTATTCGAGGCTGAAAAGCGGCAGTTTGAGATTGGGCTGCGTACCTCCACCGATGTGCTCCAGGCGCAAACCAGTTTTGCTGATGCTCAAAGTGCCGAAATCCTCGCACTTGCCGAGTATCAGATAGCATTGGTCGATTTGGCATACTCTACTGGAATGCTGCTCGGCGCCGCGAAGGTGCAGTGGCAGCCCGTGACAATTGACAATTGACAGGAGATTTTGGATTTGCGATTTTCGATTTTCAATCGGCGTTCGACAATCGGCAATCCGCAATTAGTTGACTTCTTGCTTCTGCGATCAGACTGAGCATCTGATCAGCCTGAGCTTGAATTTCAGGGTCAGCGTTGGTCACTCTGGAATTCCACTGGCGGTACTGTCTATTTAGTTGCCGGCGAGTCTTTTCCTTGCTCATCTCACAAGTCAGCCCGAGAACGACTTTTGCATCCTTGACCTGATGTATATTAACGGGCAGAACTTTTTCCATCATTGTGCGGAATCTATCCATGTCAACTTCGAGCCAAGTCGCTATGTCTTTCAAGATCGTCAATTCTTCGGCGGCTACTGTTCCTTTAGCCCGTGCCACCCGCAGACACAAATCTAAAATGTCATAGCGTTCTGAGAGCGGGGTAATTTCCACAATCTCCTTGCAGACTTTGTAGATATCTAACTGATTGCCCTTTTGGAAAAAACCAACGGTATAGTCTAACGCATCCTCTAATTTAGTGTCGATGGCTCCGGATGGCAGGAGGTTAGCTATTGCCCATTGTTTTATGGCCTGAATCTCCGCGTGGTACATCTTGCTATCGGCGGCACTAACGGCAAATGCCAAAGCTACTGCTAAGCTCTTTGTACGGTGAAAATTTTCCTGTAAATCGATGTATCCGAAAGCAGGATTTTCGTAGACAAAAAGACTTTCAGCGTGGGCGATCTCTCGGCCGCTCTGGCCAGCCCCCGCGTCTTCCGACTCGCCCGCCAGACGTATGGCGGGCAAGAGTCGGGGCGGCGGGCCAGATAGTACGGATGTGCTGAACCGCAGGACCCTTTTGCCTTTGTGAGCAAATATCAGCCAGTCGATATTCAGATGTGCGACCGTCGTCCAATCTGACAGCGTGGTCAATCTGTTGGGCAGCCTGCCCAGGTCGGCGCGGTAGCAAAACGCCTGCGGCGTATCCTGCGTTTGAGGGTTCCCGCGGAGCGGGGTCCCTTGCCCCTGAATACTGCGGGCAAGAACCGGTTTGGCTTTGTGCGTTCCGTCGGTCACATCGGCTATTAAGATTTGCACGGTCGCGTAGTCATTGTCACTGGCCGCGCGAATCGAGCCTGCAATCTCAACAGTGAAAGCGTCAAAGATCGTATCATCCCTCTTTTGCCTGGTAAGTTGGACACGGCAGTTAAGGATGCTCAGACCTTGCCCTGACCCCCGCTTTTGCGGGGGTGATGTCATTTCTGCGAAAGCAGGAATTGTCGAAGAGCCTACCCTGAGTGAGCTAAAGTGCCTAAAGTGAGCTAAAGTGTCTAAAATAATTTTAGGCACTTTAGTCACTCGAAATTTTAGGCACTTGGTCATTAACCTGCACACATTGTTATTGAACTGTGACATGCTCTAATTGACTCATTTTTTCTTGGATCCCGATCTGTTGGGACTGCCCATCGTGGTCCAGGCAAAAATCGACTTCCAAAGTTCTGCCTGATTGCAAATCCTCGAATCGACAGTGCATTCTCTGGTTTACATCATAGCGGTAGGTGACCTTAACGGGACACTCCGCAGGGCGTCCCGCCGGCAGCTCAAACTTGTGCGTCGCAATCTTATTTACATACGCTGGATCGGTGTCTTCGCCCTGGGTTATGGTTATCTCCAGCGCAGTTTGGCCCTGCGACATGGTGTAGAACATCTGTGATGCCTCACAGGGTAACGGCGTATTTTTCTTCAAAATGATACGGTTCTGAATGACACGTCGGCCGGTTTCCTTATCCAGCGGAGCACAAATAGTACCGTAACTATGATTACAGACATCCTTGAGAACGATGTCTTTTAAACCGCTGGCGATTCCAGCCGGCACAGCTTCAGGCTTTTCTCGCAGCATGGTTAAGCCTGCGTGCAGAGCCGCGCCGAGCGCGACACATTCATCAACATTAACAGTTTTATCCGGCGGAAAACCGAACATTTTTTCCAGGCGCTTCTGCACCAGCGGTATACGAGTACTGCCGCCCACCAGGAGCACCTTGTTGATTCCTGCCGGCTCGAGGCCTGCTTCCTCCAGTGCCACTTCTATCAGGATGTCCGCGCGAGCGATCAGCGAATCGATGGACTCTTCGAACATTACGCGCGTGATCTCGACCTTCATGCTGCCTGCCTGGCCGTAGAGCATTTTCTTAGCCACTGTACGCCGCGACAGCGTTTTTTTGATATCTTCCGCCTCGTCCTCGTACTTTGCTCTATCCTCATCGGAATTGATCATATCGGCGTCAAATTTCTGCCGGTAGCTTTCTTCCAGTATCTGGAGGATTTTGCGGTCAAAATCTATGCCGCCCAGCGCATGGTCACCCTGCGAACAAATGATCTCCATTCGAGAGCCCTTGACATCGAGTATGGTTACATCGAACGTCCCTCCGCCCAGGTCGTACACCAGAACCTTGCCGAAAACCTCACGAGTGGTGGCGTAATACAGCGCCGCGGCCACCGGCTCGTTGACGATTCCAATCACATTCAGGCCTGCACTGGCGCCCGCATCCATAGTGGCTTTTCGCCGGACCTCATCGAAATGAGCCGGAACAGAAATAACCGCATCACGAATTTCGCCGTGCTCTGCTGAGCATTCCTGCTTGAGCTTCTTCAGAATCAGAGCGGATAATTCCACGGGCGTCCAGATTTTCCCGTCGATTTCTTTGCGATAATTGGGGTCTCCCATGTGCCGCTTTATCCATCGAACCGAGCGTTGGACGTTCAGGTGCCGGGCGTTAATCGCTTCAATACCTACCCGGATTAGGCCCGGACTATCTTCATCGAAGAATATCGCCGACGGCGTGAGTCTCTCGCCATCGGCATTCGGAATTATCTCAGGCTTGCCGATAGCGTTGAGGATAGCTAATTCCGAGAAGGTTGTACCAAGGTCGATGCCTACTACGTTGCCACAGTTTTGAGTTTTTAGTTTTGAGTTTTTAGTTGCCATAGCATAACCATAGCCGGACGAACAATCTTTACGTGCTTGTCATCAACGAAATACTGGTAACCGGGCCTGATGACCCTGGCGATTTTGCCGGCCAGATCTGGGTCATCACAAGATTCACGTTCTTTGACGGCTTCTATGTGTTTTTCCTGCCCACGATAATCGCTGTTTACTTCAGGCTCAAATTGCTCGATGCCGCTGGACTCCAACGCAAAAAGCAGCTCATCTCTTATTTCACGCAGATGCACTGCCTCTCCATTTCGTCCAGCTCGTTCTCTAACACGATTTTCGACATTATCTATACAGCGAATGATTCGCAGACAAAAGTTTCTGATAATATTCCAATCATATCCTTCCTGAAGCTTTTGGACTCTGTCCTGCTGGTTCGAGGCGTATTCACGTATTGCTGCTACTTGCTGTGCGAGATCCATCAGCGTATTGTTAAGCGGATTCGGACTCTCAAAATAAGGGGTGGATTTAGCCCCGTCCCGATTCAATCTGTATTGCTTGCTTACATCAAAAAGTGTTTTCAGCGACCCTCCTGCCAGACGAGCAGGTTTTTTAGATTGTTCCGCCCCCAACGCCAACCGAGATTGGGCGGATTGAATCCCGATGGATCGGAATGAATCCTGTCCAGCCTTCGCAGCCGCTTCGGGGCAGTCGTCTAATTGTGGGGCGACTTGAACTTCTTTAGCCTCGGCACCTGTGGCCGAGGCAGCACCCGCCACAGAGCCTGCCCTGAGCTTGTCGAAGGGTGCGGGGGCTAATTGCGGTTCATTCTTGCCTAAACGAGATGAGACTTTAATAACCAGTCGTATCGTATACAGCAGCAGACAACCGCTAAAAATTGTCCCTCCTATGGACATACATACGATAGAGCTGTTAAAGATAAGCTCTTTCTTCTCTTGGCGTCCTTTGTATTTTTTCAATTCATCTTGCCAGTTTTCGCCATACAAAAAGTCCGCTAATGCTCGGGCGTCCGATCCAGCCTTCGCAGCCGCTTCGGTGGAGTCGGCTTGGCCGCCAGCAAGTTTGTCCATATCGGCTTTTAGTCGTATCTGCTGCTCTTGTCGCAGTTGAGCTTTTGTTTTGATTCCGCCTTGCTCATCCAGCACCAGCTCCGATTTATCGGGGTACTTCGACTGATACTGGGCGATTTGTTGTTGTTCCTTTTTATTCTCGGCGAGGACCCAGCCCAGCGAGGCTGAACCAGCAAATAGTAAGACCAAGCCCAGGATAGCTAATCTCTTAAGCATAATCTCAACTAAAATATAAGTAATAATTCAGGGCTAACAAATCCGAAGCCCGATAACGTTGGCGGTAGACCAAAAATTCTAACCACCAGGCCATAATTGCTATCGGCATCGTGCTGACCCAAATTCAAAAAGCAACATATAAAACTGTCCTGAGCAAGGTCGAAGGATTAAGGAAATCATCCCGCCCTGTCGGGATTCCTCCATTTTTATTTTTGATTTTTGAATTTCTAAGCATAAACAATTGGTGCCCCGAAAAGCGAGCTTAAAACTCAAAGCTAAAAAGGTAAAACTGCGGAATTCAACAGTTTTTCGCTTTACGCTTTAAGTTTTAAGTTTCCGTAATTACGGCCATAGTTGCTGCACAAGCCACTGTTCAGCCAGAACAGCAAGGTCCTTGAAGTTGACCTTCTTCTGGTTTTGCGGTTCCATATCGTAAATGTTAGCAATCGATTCCAGTGGGAAGTACAATCCGCTGGCGCCCTTGGTAGCCAGATACCCCGCTTCGGCATCCGACAGGGCATAATTGTAGATACGCAGGTTGTCGATGAGCCCGCTGTAAAACTTCTCAAGGGTGTTGCCGGTCGCATCCGTGTGGTCTGTTATTGCTCCCACATAGGCATTGGTGGCTGAATCCTCATTGGCAAAGCCCAGAAACATTAGGCCAATGCGAACTTCTCTGGCGGCAACGATTCAGCCACTTTCACACGGTCTTTGCGGTGGTTGCAAAGACCCTTGCTGTGGGCTTTACGCCGCTTTCCCCCAGCCCCAGCCATAACTTCTTCTTTTGTATATAGCACCTATCGGTCATACATCTTATCCTCACCAAAGGGATACGATGTTCCCTTCCCATCCCAAGCCGGGCAAGAAATACCTTGACGCATCCAGTCCTCTGCGGAATAATCAGAGGTGCGTTTCGGTGTAAGTTAGTGATGTTTCGTATCTGCAAAAGGGAAATTTATGAGATTCTATGTGCCACAATTCGAAGGTAAGTACACAAAAAGTAAAAAGCAGCGCGTTTTGCTGTCTGGTTTTTACGTTGCGGCTTTCTTTGTTGTCTGTAGTTTGGCCTGCAAACCCAAGGCTCCTGCTCAAACGGACGTTAACATGCCCCGGGCAACCACTGCTGCTGAGCCTGCCACTGACAGTGTTGTTGCCACCGTAAATGGCGTCGATATTACCGAAAGCAAGGTTCAAGCACTTATGGCGCCGCAGCTTGAGCAGATGGCTGCGAAAGACTGGTCGAAGTTGCCGCCGGCGTTTGCCGAACAATACAAAAAGCAGCTCAGACAGCAGGCTCTGGAAAACCTGATCGTCGAGCAGTTATTGGATGCAAAACTAAAGCAGGCCAAGATAGAGGTTACAGAAGAAGAAGTGATGGCGCAGATTGGCAAGATCGCTTCCGGGCAGAGGCCGCCGCTATCGGTGGATGATTTCAAGAAAAAGATAGAGGAATATGGCAGAAATTTTGACGAATTAAAGCAGCAAATCCATAAAGGACTTGGTTATCAGAAACTTATGGAGTCCCAATTGGCAGGCAAGATAACAGTCACAGAAGAGGATGCCAATAACTATTATTCTGAAAACCAGAAGGAGTTCGAGACGCCCGACCAGGTCAGGGCAAGCCATATTCTCATTGAACCTAAGCCAACCGCTGCAAACGGTGATCCAAATGAGGCTAAGGCCCAGGCTAAGGCAAAGGCTCAGAATCTGCTTGAGCAGATAAAAGGTGGGGCTGATTTTGCGGAATTAGCCAAAACCAATTCAGCCTGTCCCTCGAGCGCCAAGGGAGGTGATCTGGGCTTCTTCGGTAGAGGTGATATGGTGGAACCTTTTGAAAAGGCCGCTTTCAGCCTGGAGCCAGGACAAATAAGCGACGTCGTGGAAACTCAATTCGGATATCACATAATAAAAGTAACCGACCACAAAAACGCGGGCATTATGACGTTTGAGCAGGCTAAAGATGGCATAATAAATAAACTGACGCAGAAGAAGCGTTTTGAGCTTGCCAGAGAGTTCATAGAATCGCTTAAGGCCAAAGCCAAGATTGTTTATGCGCCAGGCCAAGAACCGCAGTCGGCTGAACCAACTCCTCCAGGAATTCAGAATTGAGAATTTAGAATTCACAATTAAATGGTCACGGTAACAATTCTATTATTGGAATCGGCTGTTGCTCTGATGTTGACGCAGCAAAACTACGATAGATGGAGCAACGTCGAGTTCGTGGCCGATTATTCTTTCCAGGGCAATGTTTTAGAGGAGCAAAATCTCAGTGCCATAGCGTGTGTATCCTCGACGCGATGTCTACTTGGTGCGGACGAAGGAAGAAAAGTGCAGGTGCTGGAATTATCTAAACAGGACCGATCCCTTAAAGTCCTGACGGATGTAGAGCTTCTGGATTCCGGAAAGGAAATTGACATTGAGGCTATAGCCGTAGAAGGCGATTGTTATTACATAACCGGCTCACATGGAGTATCCAAAGAAGACGGCAAAATCCAGGAGAATCGGTATAAGATATTCAGGCTTAAAGTTGATCCAGGCAGCGGCCTGCCGTCATCCGGAGTCAATCCTAAAACTAACATACCCATTGGCTTGGAGGTTACCAGCCTTTCGGATATCCTAAAAAATGATGCCATTTTGGGGCCTTATTTCCAGAAGCCGTTGCAGCACAATGGCGTCAATATCGAAGGTCTGGCTGCAAAGCATGGTCAACTGTTCGTTGGCTTTCGCAACCCGAATCTTGGCGGAAACGCGTACGTAATGGAGATAGCCGCAGACCAGATATTTTCCGACCGAAAAGGTCGGCATTATAAGCTGCATAGCCTTTCGCTGGGCGAGGGTCTTGGAATCCGGGAAATAGTTGCCGCAGAGTCTTGTTTTCTAATCATTGCCGGCAATTCCGGGTCTGAGCCTTCCGACAAATTCCCCAAGAGCGAAAATTACCAAGCGCATAGAGGCTACGTAATCTATAGTTGGGATGGCAAAGGCTCAAAAGTTCACCGAATTGGCCCGATAGAGAATCCGCCGGGTAAAGCCGAGGCTATGACAGTTTTGAGCCAGTCAGATCAGCAGATAGAAGTATTGATTCTCTTTGATGGAGCCGATAAAGGACGCCCATCCGTTTATCGGATATACTGA
>Ga0172365_10003313_pt1 | contig 11987 bp, 12 predicted proteins | sample LakKivSesite48cm_FD_114535 | JGI IMG/M metagenome (GOLD analysis project Ga0172365, IMG submission 114535) | Sediment microbial communities from Lake Kivu, Rwanda - Sediment site 48cm | ecosystem: Environmental > Aquatic > Freshwater > Lake > Sediment | place: Rwanda: Western Province, Lake...
CAAAAGCAAAAGGCGGCGGTGAATCTAGAAAGATCAGTTTCGGCAAAAGAAAAACAGGTTCTGCACGAAAGAGTTTCAACAAACACAGTCCGCGACCAAAGAAATATCGCGGGCAAGGAAGAAGACCTTAAGTATTATGAGGAGTAAAGAATTTCTAGGTGAAATTAACCGGCTTAAAAAAATCGCCGGACTACTGAAAGAGGATCTTGATTTATCTGATACACCAGAATTTATCGAGAAAAGCGATCTATATACAGGTAAGATCACAAACGTTACCTTTGACGGAATAGATCACAACGACTACCCTGATTACGTTGATGCTTATGTTGTTAGCGCGGATATAGACGGCAGACCAATGACTGATGAAGAATTAGATGAGTTAAACGATACACCTGATCTAGTATACGATTTGCTTATGGATTACTTACACTGAGTCCTAACTATTTATTATTATGAAAAATATTCAAGCTCAATATCAAGACCTATTGGAGGGCAAAATGTCGAAGACTAATTTCATGCGTAATGTACGTATGCAATTCCCACAACACATATCACCCACTACGTCTTTTGACGATTCCGTAAGAATCCTAAAGGGAAAGCGTATTTTAAACGAAGCTAAAAAGCCTGAAGGCGTTTACGGACATAATCCAAACGCAGAAGCTGAAACTTCTAGAGGTATAGATCACTTAAATTACTACCAAGTCTACCACGGTATTCAATATGAACTTGCTAGAATGCCAGAAATTACTGATGAGAATTACGTTAAGGCTAGAAAGAAAGTCGTTGATAATATTTTAAAAGATCCTGATGCGTATAAAGAATTACAGCTTGCAAATTTTAAGGCTGTTAAGGAGATGGATAAGGATCTTGAAATGAAAGATGTAAAAAAGAACAACCTTGTTGATAAGCCAAATGAGATGAAGGTTGTTGAGAAAGATGCTAAGGCCAATACTCAAGATACTCTCGAAAAGAAAGAAAAGAAAAAATCTAAGACTGCTAAGGTACCTGTAATGACTCAAGCACCTAAATCACAAAAAGGTGTTGAAGCTTTTGCTACTCCTGGTAAAGAGAAGGTAGTAAAAGAATCACACGACCCCTACGACGGCGGCCCTGAAGATTTAGCTGCTATGGCCAGAGATTCACATAGGTTGAGAAATAATCCAACGACTGTACGAATCGCTAAACAGGCAGCTAAAGGTGCTACTAGCAAAGAAGAAGCAGCTAAAGTAGCTGTAAAACTTGCTCGTGCGGAAGGCATAAATGATTCAGAGCAGATAACTCAGATTATTAGTTTAGCTGCAGGAATGGTTATCAAACCTTATGATCCAATAGCACAAGCTCACGCTGAATATCAATCACCAGCTGACAGAAGATATAATTCAGATGCTTGGGTTCAAGCGCAAAGAGATATGATGGAGAATAAAGTACAAGCTCTCAAAGAACACATCTTAGATGAATTAACTATACCAAATGAAAACAAAGAACATTTGACTAAAGGTAGAGTTAAAAAAATAAACGAAGTTGAAATAGTTAAAACCAAATACGGTAACCTTAACTTAACACAAGACGAAGATGGATGGGGTTATTTCTTTAATTGGAAAAAAGGAGGAGTTAAACAAGGTGTTCAAAATTATGATTTTCCTTCAAAAGAAGAAGCTATAAAAGATTTTGAAAAAGCAATTGCAAAAGTACAAGCACTCAAAGAACATATTCTCGACGAGATGACTACCCAGAACCCACACCACGAAGAGTTTCATAAGGGGATGGAAGTTTATAAAAAAAAAGGTGACGGGACCCCGGGATCGGTAATCGAATTCGACGGACATACAGCTACAGTTCAGTGGCAGGATGGTCACAAAGAAGACCTGCAGAAAAACGTACTTACCAAAATTAAGCCTGAAAAGACTACTATGGAGCTTCCCTCTAGTGAGATGAAGCCTCGTACAATGGTTAAGTGGAGTAACAACGAGGATAAAGTAAATGAAGATCCTATAGGACAGCAAGCTGCAGGCGACGAAGAAGAGGAAGCTAGCTTACGTGCTACCGTTATCAAAAAAGAAGACAAGATAAAAGCTCTTAAAGAAAAACTTACAGCTGCTGTAAAAGAGATACTCTATATAAATAAAAAAACAGATAAGATTCAATCTTTTGATGCTAATCGTCCTGATGATGAGGCGACCATGAAAGATCCACAATTTAATCAATTATTTACGAAAGCATAATGTCAAAGCAAGTTCTTATAGAGTATTTACCATTCACGCCCTTACCTAGGCAACTACACGAGGCTAGAATGAATCCAAAAGCACCTCTTATCGTAGCCGGTCTTGTACAGGCTGCTGACAAGCCTAATGCCAATAAACGGATTTACGATTACGAGACTCTTGCCAAGCAGGTGCAGTTATATATTGAAGGACCAATCAGGGAAAGAAGAGCACTTGGCGAACTCGATCACCCAGAATCATCTGTAATTAATCTCAAGAACGTTTGTCATAATATTACACGTCTTTGGTGGGACGGTAAGAATTTAATGGGTGAATTCGAGATCTTAGATACCCCATCTGGTAATATTCTCAGAGAATTATTCATGAACAATATCACAGTAGGTGTTAGTTCACGTGCAATGGGATCGGTTTCACCAATCGGTGAAGGTCTTGTTCAAGTAGAAGACGACTTGGAATTAATCTGCTGGGATTTTGTATCTACACCATCAACGTATGGTGCTTATGTAAAACCGGTAGGAGGTCTAAATGAATCCTATGATCCAGGTCAGAGTAAACTTTTAGGTGTAAATAAAATCATCTCCGACATTATATGTCTAAACTCAGGAGTCTGCTGTCTTAGATAAACCTTAACTTCTTACCCTCTTTAGCTAAAGCTGAAATTCGCGCAGACTTTAACCCAAACGCCTTCCCGGCGTCTTTACCCGTAGCGTAAATCTCACCAGTAATTACGTTTAAAAGCTTTTTAGCGTTAGGATTATTAGCACCTACCTGATTTTTAGGATTTTCACTATAATATTTTTTTAAACTCTTTTTCCTTTTTTCACAAACCTCTTTTGTGTAAAGGTAGGAAATATCTTTAGGATTTTCTTTCCACAGCTTTCTACTCGTATCTCCTTTCTTTTTCGCAGTAGCAGGATCCTTCATAGGATTATTCAAGGATAATCTTTTAGACTGAGCTTTTCTAAACTCAAGTTTTTTGTTAGGGTGAAAATTCCCTAACGCGAACCCAGTTGCAGCATTGCTCAGCATAAGAAAGTAAGGTTTACCTGAATACTCTAACAGCAGTTGCTGTTCATAATCATAAGCCTGCTTCCTAGTTTCGAAAGCTTTAAGTATAGAGTAAGAAAAATCTTGATATTTAGTGTAAACATTTTGCATAAACTCATTTTTATGTTTATCTTTTTTAAGAGCATTTAGATGCTCAGCCATACGTCTCTTTAAATTATTTGTAGAGCCGATTTGCTTATAAGGTCCTATTTGTATTTGATATACTACATTTTTCATAATAATAAATATTGCACACATACTGGATTTTACTATAAGTAAAAACTTTTTTATTATAAATCAAGGTTTTCCGTACAGGCAGGGATATTTATGATAGTATGCCATCCTAATATGGCATCTCGTATTCTATACACACTTATATTGCTACCCTACTAATTAGCAATCCCCGAAACAAATTTAAGATGGAAAATCAAGAATTGTTTAAACAAGCAATCCTTGACGCAAAGGCTGTTCGTGAGACTGCAATGGCTGCCGCCAGAACTACTCTCGCCGAGCATTTTGAGCCTTTTATCAAGGAAACCATGGCAAAAGAACTTACAAAAGAAGAGGACGAAACCATGGAAGAAGCTACTGAAATGGAGGAAGCTATGATGCATGACAAAGAAAAAATGCACAAAGAAGCCCACGACATGGAAGAAGCTACTTTAGATGAAATCTTAGCCGAGTTAGATGCTCTTTCTGAAGAAAAAATCGAAGAAGGAGATGACACAGTCGAAGAAGGACATGTTCCTGAAGACGGCTATGTCGGAAAAGCAGCTAAAGGCGAAACTGGTTATGATGAAAAAGCAAAGACTAGTCATGGCGATCACAAACTTCACGAAGCTGAAGAAGAAGATGACGAAAAAGAAGAGGAAGACGACGAGGCTGAAGAAGCCGGCGAAGACCTTACCAAAGACATCGAAGCTGGTGAAGAGCAAGAAGTAGTAGACATTACCGTAGGTGAATTGAAAGACATCATTCGTGATGTATTCATGCAACTACAAGGCGGTGGTGGCGGTGCACTCGATGCCGGTACTGAACTTGCAACTGATTTAGGTAGTGGCCAGGAAATAGAAGCAGGAGAAGATGAAATCTCTCTCGACGAAATCCTTGCTGAACTTGAAGAAGAAGAGCACAAAATGGAAGAAGGTAAAAAGAAAGGAGACAAGGTAGAAGAAGGTACTGGTCCTGGCGGTCAAATTGATCCAAAAGCTCATGACGTGCATATGGTACAGTACGATGAAACTAAGAAAGAGTTGAAAGAGGCTATAAAAACAATCAAAGCCCTTAAGACTGAACTCAATGAGATCAATTTATTCAGTGCAAAGCTTCTTTATGTAAACAAAATTTTCAAGGCAAAAAATCTTTCTGAATCACAAAAAACAAAAGTTATCAACGCATTTGACAGAACAACATCTGTTAAAGAGGTTGAGAACACTTACAAAACCTTACTTGAATCTATCAGTGCTGATATTAAAAAGACTTCACTTAAAGAATCTGTAGGTTTTGCATCAAAACCAATCGGTAGTGCCCCAGCTCGTCCGATTGTTGAAGCTGACGCTTTCGTATCAAGATGGCAACAGCTTGCTGGAATAACAAAATAACAATTTTTAAAACCAAACATTAACAAAAATGTCAAACCTAGTTAATTCTCTTTTAGAGAGCGCTAACCCATACAGCGATCAAATGGGGGTTAGTCAGAAGCTTGCTAAGAAGTGGGCTAAGTCCGGCCTTCTTGAGGGTTTGAGAGATTACGACCGCACTAATATGGCCGTTATTCTTGAAAACCAAGCAAAGCAACTCGTACTCGAATCTTCTACAACTGGTGGTGGTGTAACCAACGGTGCTACTTTTACTCCTGGTAATGGTGAGCAGTGGGCTGGTGTAGCCTTACCTCTTGTTCGTAAGATCTTCGGACAAATTGCATCTAAAGAGTTCGTTAGCGTCCAGCCAATGAACCTTCCTGCTGGTCTAGTATTCTACTTAGATTTCCAGTATGGTAACAACATCCCTAAGCCTTTCGTAAAGGGACAATCTGTTTATGGTACTCTAAACCAAACTGCTACTAGCGGATTTGGTAACCTTGCTGAAGGTGGTCTTTATGGTCAAGGACGTTACGGATATTCTATCAACCAGTTTTCTGCTTCTGCAGGTGAAGTTGTAACAACTGCCGCAACTTTTGCTAACGTTAACTTCAACCAAGACTACTCTCAGTCTGTTGCAGATAGCAAGATGATTCAGATCGCAGTTCCTACTGCTTCTTTAAGCACCCCTGACCTTAACGGTATCCGTGCTTTCGAATTGAGCGCTAGCTCTGCTATACTATCCCCTTCTACTTTGATTAATGATTTTACTACTTTATCTGGTGGCAATATCTTATTCTATGTAAGTGGATCTAATGCAGCAGCTATCGATGCTGTAACCGGTTCAATTATTGTATTCTACAATAAGCAAACCAATTTCCAAACTCGCGGTGATTTCGAAGATGCACCTGGCGATACTCCAGCTCCATTCTCTAACCCGAACGCAGCTTCTTCTACAACTATCGTTATCCCTGAGATAAACGTACAGATGAAGTCTGAGACTATTTCTGCTAAGACTCGTAAGTTAAAAGCACAATGGACTCCAGAATTTGCTCAAGATTTGAATGCTTACCATTCTCTTGATGCTGAAGCTGAGTTAACTGGTATGCTTTCTGAGTATATCTCTCTTGAGATTGATCTTGAGATTCTTGATATGTTGATCGAGAACGCACAAACAGTTGCTAACTGGTCTGCACAGATCGGTAACCAAATCAACGCTGCTGGTACTGCTTACACAAGCAATACTGCTGGTGCTTACTACAACCAGATGTCTTGGTTCCAAACTTTGGGTATCAAACTTCAGGCTGTATCTAACAAAATCCACCAATTGACTTTACGTGGTGGTGCTAACTTCCTAGTATGTTCTCCAACTGTAGCTACAATCCTTGAATCTATTCCTGGATTTGCAGCCGATACAGATGGTGCAGCAGATACTATGAAGTATGCATTCGGTGTTCAGAAGATTGGTCAGTTGAACAGTCGTTACAAGGTTTACAAAAACCCTTATATGACTGAGAATACCATCTTGATGGGCTTCCGTGGTAATCAATTCCTAGAGTGTGGTGCTGTTTACGCCCCATACGTACCGTTGATCATGACACCTCTAGTGTACGATCCAGATACCTTCACACCAAGAAAAGGTATCATGACTCGCTACGCGAAGAAGATGATCCGTCCTGAGTACTACGGTAAGGTATACGTTGCTAACTTAAATGTAGCTCAAGCTAGCTAATCTAAACTAGCCTAAAAAATAAAAACCGGCCCCGTAAGGCCGGTTTTTTTATTGTAAAATTTGCTATTTATTTAAAAATAAAAATGCCTACTCTAGTAGATTTGAGCAGAGGCCCCTACGGCCTATCAGGAGGTTCGATTCTAAGCGGATCCACAAACGTAACAGCCGACGCTTTTTGGTATTATCCAGTAACTGCTACAACGGCTATCGTTACCTTTAGCAACCTTTCAGGCAGTGCAGTAAGCGCTTCTTTTACAGCCGGCAACGGGGTTTTTGGTGCTATAACACAAGTGTCTCAATCTGAAGGAATTGCTGTTCTCTACTCTGGATCCTACCAATATCCTCTACCTTAATATAAATCCTTGAGAATATATAATGTAGAACCCTCTTCGGAGGGTTTTTTATTCCCTTTTGCTTACTATTTATATCAAATGGTCTTTGCATGGTGACAACAACAGTTTCAAAAAAGAAAAAACTAAAGAATCCGATCAAATTTCAAGTTACGCTCAATGAAGAACAGAAAGCCGCAAAATCGGTTATTCTAGGAAACAAGATAACAGTTTTGAAAGGAGGTGCCGGTTCAGGAAAATCAATGGTTGCAGCACAGGCAGCACTAGATTTACTGTTTACCGGTCAAGTTGAGAAAGTGATTCTTACAAGACCTGCAGTAACAGCAGGTGAGGAATTAGGGTTTATGCCTGGTGATAAAGATGCTAAGCTTGCTCCTTATACAGCTGCCATATACGATAACATGTATAGGCTCTATAATAAGGAAAAGATAGATAGAGAGATTATAGAAGGCAGGATTGAGGTGATTCCTGTAGCATTTATGAGAGGAAGAAACCTTACAAACTGTTGTGTTGTAGTAGACGAAGGTCAAAATATCACACACAGGCAAATGGAGCTAGTCCTCGGTAGAATATGTGAAGGATCAAGAATGATTATATGTGGTGATACTGCACAGATTGACCTAAAAGATAAAAAATTATCAGGTTTCGGATTTATATGTAATAACTTGACTAACGTAGTAGGTTTTTCGGTTGTGACTCTAAAAACTAATCATCGCGATCCAATCGTTGAAGATATTTTAAAAATTTATTTAGATCATAGAGACTAAAAAACATGGCGAATCCAATAATTTATAACGGCAATCCAGGACCAATTTCAGGTAGTACACCGTTTGGATTTTACGATAACGACCCGGAATATCAAACCGACGGGCCAAAAGTAGCTAACTACTGTGCATGGAAATTAGGATACCCTGTACTAGATGTCGAACTACAGTCCGGATCGATTTACGCTTGTTTTGAAGAAGCAGTTTCAATCTATGCCGAAGAATTATACCAGCTTAAGATAAAGGACAATTACCTTACACTTGAAGGACAACCGACTTCTTCTTTACTAAACAATACCGTAGTATCTCCTAACCTAACTAACTTAGTTAACATAGCAGAAACGTATGGTCAAGTAGCAGGAGTAGGTGGATTCGTAAGCTGGAAAAGCGGTTCCCTAGAACTTATATCCGGTCAACAAAACTATAACGTATACGATTGGGCTGTAGCATCCCAGAGCATGGATCCAGGTGATAGAATTATAATTCAAAGGGTAATGTATCAAGCACCGCCTGCAGTTTACGGGTATGGTTATGGTGCTTATTACCCACAGCTTGGTGGTTCAGGTGCATGGCCTGGAGATTGGGGCGGATATGGAGGTATGGGATACGGAGGAAATAATAGCGTAACATACTATCCTGTCTTTTGGGACATTCAGAGAATACAAGAGCTAGAGATGTCAAATGACGTACGTTTACCCGAATGGTCGTTTGAACTTATTGGTACTAACTTGAGAATAACACCTGTACCTCTAGGGAGTAACTACGGAGGATACAGGCAGTGTATTTCTCTTCAGTATGCATTTCAGTCAGATTTGATGTCTCTTACTGAAAACAGCCCTTACGATAATAACCAAGGCTTAGTTGCAAATGCTGCTTTAGCACCTTACGGTCTAATAACTTACTCTGATATCAATCAACCAGGTAAGCAATGGATCAAAGAATATACAGCTGCACTAACATCAGAACTACTAGGATTAATACGTGGAAAATACCAGACTGTATTGATTCCTGGTGCAGAAGCTACTCTTAACTATGCGGATTTAATTACACGTGGTAAAGAAATGCAAGTAGCTTTGCGTGAGAAATTACGCCTTGACTTCGAAGACATGTCAAGACAGAAGCAACTTGAAAGAAAACAGTCGGAAAACAATTCTCTTAACGATACCTTAAATAGTATACCGTTGATGGTATACATCGGATAATTATGGCACTATTCGGTTCAGTGAGAGATGCAACAATGCAACTTGGTGTAGCAGGCGAGTTTGTAAATAACGTAGTAACCCAGCAGATAGGCTACTATAAGGTAGTAATACCGGCATCTCCTCCGAATATCTACGGTGAATCACCAGTTAAGCAGTATATTGGTCCGGTACTTCTAAACTGCTTGATAGTTAGAGGAGACTTCTCTACAGTTACTGATAATAATTTTGGCCCCGACAGTAGAAGAGAGGTAGATTTTAGATTTTTAAAGCCTGATTTAGAAGCAGCTAATGTAGTCCCCGAAACCGGTGACATTGTTATGTATAACGAATTATACTACGAAGTCGATAATACGAACGAAAATCAGCTCTTCCTTGGAAAAGATCCAAATTACTCTTACTCTCAAGGATTAAATAACTTTGGTACTAGTTTTTCTATTATTTTAAACACCCATATGACATCGCCAGAAAGATTGGGTATAACACAACAGAGACTCTAATATGCCACAGATAGTACGTCCGGAAAATAGAAGGGAGTTTATGAATAAGCTTGTCATACCTGCAGATCCGCAGTATGGCAATCCAAATCTAGTGTTCTCTGAACCATTCAAACCTGGTCAACCAGAATTTAACAGAGCATATGAGACTGCTTTTGAACCTACAGGAGACAAAAAGTACTCAATAGGATTAAAAGATATTGATCAATCAATAATGTACCATTTTGCAAACGTTCTTAAGCTTACGGTATTTCAAAATAACTCTACGGTACTCGTTCCTGTTATATACGGCTCACCTGAAAAATGGAAATCAATACAGAAGGACGGGTACTATCGCGATAATGTAGCAAGAATCATGTCACCTCTCTTAGTCTTTAAAAGATCTTCAGTAGTACAGAATAGAACGCTTGGAAATAAAATAGACGGTAACGCTGCAAAAAACGTTCAGCTATACGAAAAGCCTTTTTCAAGGAGAAACATATACGATAACTTTAATGTACTGCAGAATCAAAAGCTGCAGAGAGAATATACAGTTGTAGTTACTCCAGACTACGTTACTGTAAATTATACAGTAATAATGTGGACAAACTACGTAGAGCAAATGAATAAATTGATAGAAGCTGTTAATTTTGCTTCTAATTCCTACTGGGGAGACCCGGATTCTTTTCAATTTCTTGCGAAAACTGAGACGTTTAACGACGCGCAAGTCTTCGATCAAGGTGAAGATAGATTGGTGAGAACCGAATTCGATTTAACTGTCAACGGTTACCTTATTCCGGATTCGCTAAATGCTTATATAGCACAGCTTTCCGGAAAAACCTATAATATTTGTAAAATAGTATTTACCACCGAACAGGTGCAGTAAAGCAGGTTTCTTATTGTTACGGAACGAACTATTTATAATCAAATTTCTTAGGAGTGGCAGATACTATATCAACTTCCGGTATATCTCCCGGTCAAATAATTAAGTCAGAACAGGTTCTGAGAATTATTTACGCTTTGAATGGAGTAAGCGGAAGTACCATTCTCATGTCAGGTAGCCTTGGAGTAAGCGGATCTGCCGACTTTTTAAATACTGTTAACTTTTTTGCAGGAGCAACCGGTTCCTTATTTGGAACCTCTTCTTATGCCGTTACCGCATCGCATGCACTGAATGCAGGAGGGGCAGCTACAGGGTCTCTAATTGAAACAGCTTCATTTTCTAACCCTACTATCACGTTTACTAAGGGTGACGGTACAACTTTTTTGATAAATTTAACAAGTCTTGTACCTCTCACAGCATCACATGCCTTAACTTCTTCTTACTTCAGCGGTTCAATCTCAAATGCTATATCTGCCTCTTATGCACTTACAGCATCGTATATTGCAAACGTATCATCTTTTCCTTTTACTGGAAGCGCTGTTATAAGCGGTAGCTTAAACGTAACGGGTAGTACAAATATAAGTGGTGCCTTATTTGTTAACGGACTTTCCCTGAGTGCAGAGACTGGGGGACAGTTAGCTATATGGATATATACGTCAAGTTTAAGTACAGGAGTTGATCCTGGTAATGGATACTTTAAGTTGAATCAACCCTGGTCATCATCACCTACTGCTGCATCGTTTGACAACTTTGCATATAATCCAAATGTAAGTTTTTCAGGTTATTTAGATAATCTCACAGTAGGTACAGTAATAAAGCTCGTAAGCCTTACCGAAGCCGGTACCTATAAACTGCTACAGATCACAAGCGTAGCACCGCCTGAAACAGGATACGAAAGCTACGGCGTATCGCAGTTAACCTCAGCCGGTAATGATCCTGCTGACGGAGATCAATTTGCATTCGTACCAGTAGGTGCATCCGGGGAAGGCTTTAATACAATCTACAATGCAGGTCCCGGTAGATTAATCATATCTGACGGGTCGACTAATGCCGCTACAGCGTCATCCGATCTAATTTATACAGGAAGTACTTTCTTTATAACCGGTTCTGCTACTACTGTAGACATATATAGCAATTATTTTTATGTTAGAAATAAACAGACAGAACAACCTGTGTTGACAGTGAGCGAGAGTGTTGTACAGTTCGCAACTCAATCAGCCAATCCAACCGGTACTGCACCAAACGGCGGAATATGGTTTACATCCACAAATATGTATGTAGGTCTGGACTAAAATTAACTATTTATTAAAGTAAAAAACCACAAACGAAATGGCAAATTGGAAAAAAGTCGTAGTATCGGGTAGCGTAGCACAGTTAAATAACTTAAGCATTGATAATAACGTAGCTATAACCGGCTCGATAAATGTCTCAGGACTTACTAACGCAAATAAGCCTAATATCGTATCGTACGATACAACTACAGGCTTGTTCACCTATCAAGGTACCGGTTCATTTACAGCAACTACTGCTTCTTATATTCTAAGTAGCGGGGTAGAAGGCCCTCTAGGTATGAATAGCATACTTAGTGCATCTAATGCAGTTAGCGCTTCGATTGCAGGTAGAACACCAGGTGCTCTATCTCAAGTAGCAGGCGGCGGTCTCGGTATCTTTTCTTTCGACGGTAGTACAAACGTACAGGTAGAAGTTAGTGGTGCCGCACAGCTTTCTCAAAAC
>Ga0172365_10003314_pt1 | contig 11987 bp, 10 predicted proteins | sample LakKivSesite48cm_FD_114535 | JGI IMG/M metagenome (GOLD analysis project Ga0172365, IMG submission 114535) | Sediment microbial communities from Lake Kivu, Rwanda - Sediment site 48cm | ecosystem: Environmental > Aquatic > Freshwater > Lake > Sediment | place: Rwanda: Western Province, Lake...
CATCGAGGGCCTGCTTGTTGTAGTGGAGCCACATGAAGTTGATATAGCGGGGCATGGCCACCCGCACGCCCTCGATAAAGGACAGCCGGCCGAAGTTGTCCCACTCGCCGGGGACGAAGTCGGCGATGTCCTCTGCGGTCATGGTGGCATCCACAAGGGGCTGCACGTCCATGAGCTGTCCCTTCTGGTGCAGCTTGGCGAACCACAACCCCCACCACTCGAAGACGTCGGGCGCCACCCCAGCCACCATCGCGGCTATGAGCTTCTCGAACTCCTCGGGCGGTCGGGGCTCGATGAGGAGCACGATATCGGGGTGATCCGCGTTGAACCTCTCAGCGCCCTGCTCGGCGGCTGTGGTGTACACGTCACCGCCGTCGTACTGCCAGCGGATCACGGGCTTGCCCGCGGGTGTGGGGGTCACCAGCATCTCGACTTTCTTCTCCACAACGACCTGCTTCTCGACCGGGACCTCTTTGACCACCTCCTTCTCGACGACGACCGGCTTCTCGACCTCCACAATCTGGGGAGCTGCCGGCGCGCAGGCCGCTATGGCGGCCCCCGTCGCCGCCACCGCGCTGAGGCGCAAGAAGTCACGACGAGTCAATCTCCTGTTTTCCATTGTTCTCTCTCCTTTTGGTCAGAAATAGATCAGAATAGGGGAAACCCATCCGGCTTCCCGCCATCACCGCTCCACAACGTCTCCACTGTGGAGCACATCCCCCTCGACTGCTGGTCTCTTCCTGCCACCTCCTTTCCTCAGACGCGCGATGGTCGGTACGCAAAGTCATCTGGTTTTCGCACCGGCACGCGCCACCTGGCGGTAAACACACAGGCAGGCCTATATCCCCTGTTGGTCAGGGGCTGAAGCCCGCCTGTGTGTTGCCTACAACTGCCATTCCAATGCAGAAATCTACTCTCATCATTGGGATAAACCCCGGCTATGTTAGAGGCTACGTAGACAGTAGATATTATACCACAGTCTATGCTATCTGTCAAATTCACTCCACCGGCACCTGGGGATAGAGGGGCGCGACGCGGTCCTCCAACTCGCGGTAGAGGCAGTATATCCTGTCGTATCGCTCCCGCCAGCAAGGATCGGGAGAGTGTTCGCTGACGATCTCCACCCACCTCTCCGCTGCCTGGGCCACGCTGGGGTATAGGCCCACCCCCACACCGGCCAGGATCGCCGCCCCCAGCGCGCCTGTCTCCAGGATGCGCGGGGTCAGCACCCGCACGCCGGTCACATCGGCGAAGATCTGCCTCCACAGAGGGCTCTTGGCCCCGCCGCCCACGGCTACCATCTCCTCCAGAGGCTCCCCGGCCTGCTCGATGAGCTGGCGCAGGAAGTAGGCCGAGCCCTCCAGCACGGCCCGCATCAGGTGCTGCCGGCCGTGAGCCAGGGTCAGGCCGAAGAAAACCCCCTTGGCATAGGGGTTGTTCAGCCCCCGCTCGCCCATGAGGTGGGGCAAGAAAATGACCCCTTCCGCTCCGGGCTCCACTGTCGCCGCCTCCTCAAAAAGGGCCTCGTAGTCTACAAGCTCCCGCACCCCGCCTCCCTCGGGGCAGCCACTCACCAGATCGCGGAACCACTTCACCGTCGCGCCTGTGGTCGCCGCCGCCCCGAAGCCCCACCGCCGCTCCCCCGAAACTTTTGACTGGGGAGGGGCGAAGTAACGGCTGAAGGAGCCCAGGCTCAGCCAGGCGGCGGTGCCGATGTAGAGGCACCCCCGTCCGGGCTGGTTGGCGTTGGCCCCGATGAGGGTGGCCAGCGTGTCGCCGCAGCCGGCGACCACCGGCGTCCCCCCGGCCAGGCCCGTCTCCCGGGCGGCCTGGGCGGTGACCTGTCCCGCCACCTGGTAGGGCTCCAGCATGGGGGGGAGCTTCTCCGCGGAGACGCCGATGAGCTCCATGATCTCCCCGGCCCAGCGGCGCTCCGGATGCAAGAGGAAAGCTCCTCCAGCGTCGGTGGGATCGCTGGCCATGGCCCCCGTAAGCCGGTAGCGGATGAAATCCTTGGGCCACAGGAACTTGTAGGTCCGCTGGATGACCTCCGGCTGGTTCTCTAGCCACCAGCGCAGCTTGGGTGCGGTGAAGGTGGTGCTGGGCTGCCGGCCAGGGCCCATGACCGCCTCGATCTTGGCTCCATGTTCCTGAATCATCCACTCCACCTGGGGCTGACAGCGCTGATCCATCCACAGCATAGCCCGCGCCAAGGGTTGGCCCGTCTCATCCACGGGCACCGCGGCGTGGAGCAGGGCAGTCAGCCCCACCCCGGCAATTCGGGTCGGATCCACGCCGGAGGAGGCTAGCACCTCGCGGATGACCATTACCGTTGCCTGCCACCAATCCTCCGGCTCCACCTCCGCCCAGGTGGGATAGGGGTGATGGGGGTAGACCTCGCGGTAGGCTTCGGCGATGATATGGGCCTCCAGGTCGTACAGCACGGCCCGGCAGGTGGTTGAGCCTTGATCCAGGCCCAGGAGCAAAGACGAGGCATTCCCAAGATCATCTTGCATTTGCCTCGATCGCTGGTCTATACGAGGGTACGGTGTAATTGAGCCAGTCTTCATGGAATGCCTCGCCCCTACACCGGCACCCGAGGGAAGTAGGGGGTGAGCAACTCATCCAACTGACGATAGAGGGCGTATATTCTGTCGTATCGAGCCCGAAACTCCGTTCGAGGATCGTGCCGACCCACGATGTGCAGCACCCTCTCCGCCGCCTGAGCCACGCTGGGGTACAGACCCACGCCCACCCCGGCCAGGATGGCCGCTCCCAGAGAAGTCGTCTCCACCACCCGGGGCATCAGCACAGGGATGTCCATCACGTCAGCCATGATCTGACACCACAGAGGGCTCTTAGCCCCACCCCCCAGGGCCAGAAGTTCCCGGGGTGGCCCATAGCCTGAGTGGTCCAGGAGCTGGCGCAGGACAAAGGCCGTGCCCTCCAGAAGCGCCCGCAGGAGGTGCATCCGCCCATGGGCCAGGGTTAGCCCAAAGAAAGCACCCTTGGCCCGAGGATCATTGGTGGCCCGCTCGCCCATGAGGTGGGGCAGGAAGATGAGCCCCTCCGCGCCCGGCTCCACCTCCTCTGCTTGAGCCAGCAGTGAGCCGTAGTCGATTTGGGGATGTACGCCTGGCCCAGCCGGAGTAGGCCGGAGCAGGTCATGGAACCAGCGCAGCGCCGCGCCAGTGGTGGCCACCGAGCCAAAGGGATATCTCCCCTCTATGGTCGCCGGGGGACGTTGATAGGTGGTCACATAGGGATAACTGTAGTCGTAAAGGGCCAGCCAGGCCGCCGTGCCCAGGTAGAGGTAGCCCCGCTCTGGCAGCAGGGCATTGGCCCCGATGAGGGTGGAGAGGGTATCGGCACAGCCGGTGGCTACAGGCGTGCCCTCGGCCAGCCCCGTCTGGGCCGCGGCGGCACCGCTCACCCGGCCGACGATCTCGTAGGGCTGGCGGATGGGGGGCATCTTCTCCGCCGGGACGCCGATCAGCTCCAGCAGCTCCGTGGCCCAGCCGTGCCGAGATGGATGGTAGAGAAAGGCCCCTCCGGCGTCGGAGGGGTCGGTGGCCGCCTCGCCAGTCAGCCGGTAGCGGAGGTAGTCTTTGGGGAGCAGGAAGACCGCCGCCCGACGGATCACCTCCGGCCGGTTCTCGGCCCACCAGCGCAGTTTGGGGGCTGAATAGGTGGTGGTGGGGAAGCGCCCCTCCCCCATCACCCTCCGGATGGTCTCCCCATGTTGGTGGATCATCCACTCCACCTGGGGGGCACAGCGCTGATCCATCCACAGCATCGCTCGGGCCAGGGGCTGGCCCTCTCTATCCACCGGCACAATGGCGTGCTGCAGAGCGGCGACGCCGATTCCCGCTATGTCGGAGGGCGCTGCTCCCGAATGGCTGAGGACCTCGTGGACCACGGCCACAACGGCCCACCACCAGTCCTGGGGGTCGGCCTCCGCCCAACCCGGCTGGGGGTGATGGGGGTAGACCTCGCGGTAGGCCTCGGCGATGGCGTACCCCTCCAGGTCGTACAGCACGGCCCGGCAGGTGGTGGTCCCCTGATCAATGGCCAACAGGTACGGCCCCATGCCCCTCCTCCTCACTATTGCTGAGGGAAGACGATCACCTTGAGCCCCTTCTGTCCGGCCACGATGTCGAACCCCTCCGGTGTCTGTTCCAGCTCCAGCCGGTGGCTGATCAGCGGCTTGACCTGTACCAGGCCATATTGGAGGAGTTTGAGGGCTCTCTGAAAGGTAAAGGGGGTGAAGTGGTGGCTGCCGGTGAGGGTCAACTCTTTGTAGTGGATCAGGTTGGGGTCCAGGGAAAGCTGCGGAGAGGGATAGCTTCCGGCGAAGAAGTTAACATTGCCGTGCAGGGCGGCCATCTGCAACCCCTGCTCCATAGCCGCTCGGGTGCCGGTGGCTACGATGATCGCATCGGCCCCCCGCCCTTGGGTGAGCTCTCGCACCTGTTCCACAGCGTCCCCCCCGCCGGCGTCCACTACCTCGTGCGCGCCCACTGCTTTCGCCACCTCCAGCCTTTCGGGGATCAGGTCGGTGGCGATGACCCGCGCTCCCTGCAAGCGTGCCAGTTGCACATGCAGCAGCCCGATGGGGCCCGCGCCCACCACGACCACATCGTCCCCCAGTCGGACGTGGCTGCGCCAGATGCCGTTGATGCAGCAGGAAAGGGGCTCAGCGAAGGAGGCCTCCTCATAGCTGAGTTCCTGGGGGATGGGAAGCAGCCCTTGGGCTGAGGCGCGGCCATACTGGGAGAAGCCGCCCTCGATGGCCCACTGACGATGGAGGCAGAAGTTGAAGATGCCTCGCTGGCAGTTCTCGCACATGCCGCACACCACCTGGCCGTAGGCCGCCACGCGGTCCCCCACCTGGTATCCGGTGACCTCCGACCCCACCTCCACGATCTCCCCCACCCATTCGTGGCCGGGGATGTGGGGGAGTTTCACCCTCCCGGAGATGGGGCGGGTTCCAGCGTACCAGCGCACATCGCTGGGACAGATACCGCAGGCCTCAATGCGGATGAGGACCTGCTGAGGGGTGATCTCCGGCCGTGGCACCTCATCCAAACGTAGGTCCCGTGGGCCGTACAGGCGAATCGCTTTCATGTTTCGCTCCATGAGGTTGATAGCCACCCCGCCAGCCTCCGAGGTGGCAACAAAACGTCCCTGGCGGGGAGGATATCCTCCGAGCCGTCAGGGACGTGCTCCTCTGTATTTTTCCGGGTTGGGATTATGCCACGCTCTCCGTGATTTGTCAACTCTGCGCTTTATAGGCCTGACAGGAGGCCCGCACCACCAGGTGGGTGGGCAGCACCACCTGGCGGGGGACCCCGACCCTCCCCTCAATGCACTCGATCAGGATCTCCACCGCCTTCTGGCCTGCCCCGAAAGCATCCTGGGCTACGGTGGTCAGGGGGATGCCCAGGTCGCGCAGGAAATCGGCGTCATCGAAGCCCACGATGGACAGGTCCCGAGGGATGGACAGTCCCAGCCCTTCGGCGGCCCGCCAGGCTTGGATAGCTATCAGGTCGTTGACGGCGAACAGAGCTGAGGGCTGCTCTCGCCGCAGGAACCCCTGGATCAGATCGATATCGCCTCCCTCTTCGACGCCTTCTTCGTCGGTGGGCTTGGCGATCTCGCGGCGGGGAGTGAGCCCTTCCAGTACCAGGGCCTCGTTCACGACTAGATCGTGGTCACGGAGGGCCTGGCGATAGCCCTCCGCACGCTGGGCCACACTGCTGTTCACCTTGGCGTTGGCTGTCAGGGCCAACCCAATCCGACGGTGTCCCAGCTCAATGAGGTGCTGGACGGCGGCGTAGGCGCCGCCACGGTTGTCGGCGATCACGCAGTTGACATTGTCGGTGTCCGGAGTGGGAAGCCGGTCCACAAACACCAGGGGGAAGCGGCGGCGCAGGAGCTCCTCCAGTATGGGGGGGAGTGTGGCCCGTCCCACGGGCAGGAGAACGATCCCCGCTGCGCTTCCCAGGCTCTGGCGCAGGAGCTTCTCCTCCAGGTCGGGCTGGCCGTAGGAGTTGTGCAGCAGGAGGGCGTAGTCTGCTTCCTGCGCTGCGTGCTGTGCTCCAGCGATTACTGTAGAGGCGAAGGCATCACGGATGTAGGGTACCATGCAGGCCAAGAAACCGCGTCGCCTGGCCCTCTCCCGGCTCTGCTCCGTCAGAAAGGTCCCCCGCCCCGGCTGACGGTAGAGGATCCCCTGGTCCACCAGTTGGCGGAGAGCCCTGCGCACTGTGCCTACACTTACCCCGTAGCGCGCGGCCAGTTCTGCCTCGGTGGGGATGGCGTCACCGGGCTTCAGATCGTGCTCGTTGATGTAGTCGAGCGTCTGTTTCCGTACCTGTTCGTAAAGTGGTCGTCGTTCGAGCATCGTAGCATTCCTTTTCCCAATGGTATTATTAAATTACAATCAGGGTAAATCATAGCACACCTTGACCCAATTGTCAAATCGAAATTCCCTATTGTACATGAATTAGCGTAAGTTTTGTGCAACTAGAGCCCCAACTATTCAAAATTCTGAATTATTCCCTCCGGTCAGTCTGGGATGCCCTTTTGGGGAAGTGTGGTATAATCTTAGCCTGAGCATGCGAGGAGGTAGCGATGAGATATGTGACAAGATGGTGGACACAGCTCTTCCATTTGGAGGGGGCGGACAGGGTGATCATGGCCTTGCGCTGGCTGGCCCTGGGGTTAGTTCTCCTCCTCTCCTTCTTCGATCCCTTCACTGAAGGAGTGCTCATTCCCATCTCCACTGTCATCTTAGGCGCCGTCATTTACAACCTGCTTATCCAGGCCCTGGGACACATCTTCCCCTGGCCTCGCCTTCCCCTCAACATCCTGGCCCTGGACACACTGGTAGCCACCGTGGCCATCTACCTGACGGGGGGATTTCACTCTAGCTTTTTCATCGTGTACTACTTCGTCATCCTGGGCATAGCTTTCCATCTAAACCTGGTTCAGACCGTCCTCCTGGCCCTGCTCATCAACTGCCTTTACGCTGCTACTTGCTTCATCAACCCTGCTGGCCGGCAATTCCCCTACGCCATCTACAGCCTAGCAGGCACCTCCGCCATTCTTCTCCTGATCGCCATCTTGTGTGCGTTGTTCCTGGAACAACTGCGCCAGGAGAGGCTGGAGACGGAACGGGAAAGGGCCCTGGTGGCACGCCTCACGGCCCTGAATGAGCTTTTTCAGCGCCTTGGCACCAGCCTGGATCTCCAACATGTGCTGCAGACGGTGGTCATGGCCTCCTGCCGTTTCCTGGAAGCCGATGTCGCTGTGCTCTCCTTGATGGAGAAGGAGGGTCACCATCTGCGGCCGGCTGCCCTTCAGGGGCTCGATCCCACATCCTTGTCCCATGCGCGCTGGAGGGTGGATCAGGAGCTGATGAGCGTCATCCTGGAGGGGGACAGTCCCTATGTGGTCGAGGACATCAGCGCTTTGCCCAAGCGATTCCCTTCCTTTCGGGCACTTTCTCAGCAGGAGGGGATCGTCTCCGGGGCCTCTATGCCCCTGCTGTTGGATGGCGAGGCCATCGGCTTTCTGGATGTGGGCCATTTCAGGCCTCATCGGTACACTGAGGATGAACTGGCGTTCCTGAGGGCCCTGGGTCGGGAGGCCGCCATTGCCGTCCGCAATGCTCGGCTGTATGAGGCTGAGAAGCGCCAGGTGGAACAGCTTCGAGCCCTGGAGAGGTTGCAGGCCGGCTTCGTCTCCTCCGTTTCCCACGAGTTGCACACGCCTCTGACCATAGTTAAGACCTCGCTGGGGCTGCTCAAGGAGGAGGGAGAGAGGTGCTCAGAGCAAGCCCGCCGTGAACTGCTGGAGGCCATCAGCCACCACACAGGGCGGCTGGAGGCTCTGGTCACCGACCTGCTGGAGGTCACCCGCCTGGAAGCGGGACAGGTGACCCTGTCCCGACAGCCAACAGACCTACGGCCTCTCGTGGAGCGGGCGGTACAGGCCTTTGCTCCCCTGATGAAACGCAAGCGGCAGACCATCAGGCTGGAGCTTCCGCCGAGCCTCTGCTCCGTTTCTGTGGATCGGCGCCGCATCGAGCAGGTGCTCGACAATCTGCTTTCCAACGCTCATAAGTTCACCCCTAAAGGGGGAAAAGTCTGCGTCGCGGTGGTGGAACGGGAGGATGAGATGGAGGTCAGCATCCAGGACAATGGGCCAGGTATCCCGCTAACGGAGCAGGAGCGCGTCTTCGACAAGTTCTACACCCTAGCGAAGGATCAGGGAGGAGTAGGGATAGGGTTAGGGCTGTATCTCGCCCGTCAGTTCATCGTCCTCCACGGGGGGCGCATCTGGGTGGAGAGCCGGCCAGGGGAGGGAAGCACCTTCCGATTCACTATCCCTGGAATGGCGAATCTGGAGTGCGCAAGCTCCGCTTGCGCTGCCGAAGCAGAGCTTCGGCACTCCAAAGGGGGAGAAGATGAAGGTCCTGATTGTAGACGATGAGGCTGACATGGTCAAGGTGATCAGTTGGAGTCTGACCCTCCAGGAGCCAAGCTGGGAGGTGCTGAGCGCCTACGAAGGGGAGCGGGCACTGGACCTGGTGGCCGAGGAGAGCCCGGATGTGGTGCTGCTGGATGCGGCTATGCCAGAGATGGATGGCTTTCAGGTATTGAGGGAGCTCCGCCGCTTCTCCGACGTGCCGGTCGTCATGGTCACCATCCGGGACAGCGAGCTGGACAAGGTGCAGGGGCTGGAGCTGGGGGCCGATGACTATATCACCAAGCCCTTTGGCCACCTGGAGCTGGTAGCTCGCGTTCGAGCTGTGCTCCGCAGAGCTCAGAACTGGCCGCTTGCCCATGAAGAACCCTTCCTCTGCGGTGACCTGCGGGTGGATTTCACCCAGCGGGAGGTGACGATGGCGGGGAGGCGGGTGCCTCTCACCAACACCGAATACAAGCTACTCTACCACCTGGTGCGCAATGCCGGAAGGGTGCTCTCCCACGAAATGCTTCTGGCGCGGGTGTGGGGCCGAGAGTACACCGATGAGATTGACTACCTCCGGGTGTACATCGGCCGGCTGCGGGCCAAACTGGAGCCCGACCCTCAGGACCCTAAGTATATTCTCACCGAACACGGGGTGGGCTACCGCTTCCGCCGCCCTTGATGTTTATCCCCTTTTTATACTTTTTCCCCTAATTTTTAATCCCTTTGTGATAAAATCAAACCGATAAGAAGTGACGAGTTAACAGGGCACTGAGTCACCGAGGGTTCAGCTCACTCGTTGACTCATCTACTCGTTGCCTCCGGCCGGAGAAGGAGATGTTCCCGCCCAACTATAAAGCCATCCTCGGCATACTGGCATCTATCCTTATCGCCGCAACCGGATTGTGGAGTTTGTTCACCTATTGGCCGGACAGGCTCAGCTTCGTGCCATCCGACAGGGTGAGTGGTGGGGGGGGTGGGGCACCCTCCTCATCCTGGCCATCGGTTTGGCCATCAGTTGGGCGACCCGGCAGTGTCTCCTGCGCGGGCAAGAGCTCCCAGGCGGTATCTGGACGACACTGATGGTCGGGGTCCTGGGCGCCTGGCTGGGGAGTACCCTCCTGGGGAGGTGGGGCTGGGTTTGGAAGGGGGTCAACCTCATCGGTTCCCTCATCATCGCCTTCGCCCTGGCCTGGGGGAGCGGACAGGGCCTGGCCCACTTGTGGGGAAGGAGAAGGGACAGCCAATGAGTCATATCGCTGTAGTCACCGATAGCCTTGCCAACCTGCCATCGGAACTGGCGGCGCAGTATCGGATCGCCGTGATCCCCACCCTGGTGATTTTCGGCCGGGAGACCTTCCGCGATGAGGTGGACATGACGGCAGCCGAGTTCTACCGCCGGCTGCGGACGGCCAGGCAACTGCCCACTACCACCACCCCTTCCATGGGCGATTTCCTGGCTCTCTTCCAGCGTTTGAGCCAGGAAGCAGAGGCCATCGTTTGCATTCACGCGGCCCGGGAACTCAGCGCCACAGTGGAGACAGCCGCAGAGGCAGGGCGGATGTTCGAGGAAGTGCCAGTGCATGTCATTGACAGCCGCAGCGCGGCCATGGCCCAGGGGTTCGTCGTCTTGGAAGCGGCCAGGAGGGCAACTCAGGGAGGCGATGTGGCGTCTGTCGTGGCTCAAGCTGAGGAGATGATCCCTCAGGTGAACCTCATCGCCATCCTGGACACCCTGGAGTATCTCTACCGCGGGGGGCGGATCGGACAGGCGGCCCGTTTGCTGGGCTCCGCGCTGAACTTCAAGCCCATCCTCTTCGTCGAGGATGGCGTGGTGGACGCCTTAGAGCGGCCCCGCACTCGGGCTAAGGCGATGCGGCGCATGGTGGAGATCATGGCCGAGCGGGTGGGAGAGCGGCCAGTCCACGCGGCTGTAGCGCATGCCGACGTACCGGAGGAGGCGGAGCGGCTGCGCCAGCGGATAGAGGCCCGCTTCAACTGCGTGGAGCTTTATGTCACCGGGTTCACCCCCGTCATGGGGGCGCACACCGGGCCGGGGCTGGTAGGGGTGGCCTTCTGGATTGAGGGAGACCCGCAAGAGAGGTGACCGAGCCAGTGCTCTCAGACTGAGGGAGGTGGAGATGAGAAGAGAGGTAAGGATTAAGATTGCTCTGGATGGGATGGGGGGGGATTTTGCCCCCAGAGAGGTGGTGCGGGGGGCTGTGGAGGCGGCCCGACAGGGAGGGGTGGAGATCATCCTGGTAGGGCCGGAGGACAGGCTTCGGGCCGAGCTGGCCGCCTGCGACGCCTCAGGCCTGCCCATCCAACTGCACCACACCGACCAGTTCATCCTGGATGGCGAATCCCCAGCGGCCGGACTGCGGGCCAAGCCCCAGGCCAGCGTGGCCCTCTGCGCCCGACTGGTGAAGGAGGGGCGAGCGGATGCGGCGGTGACGATGGGCCACACCGGGGCGGCCATGATCGCTGCCCACTGGGCCTTCGGCCCGCTGCCCGGGGTGCAGCGCCCCGTGGCCGGAGGGAATTTCCTGCCCTTGGCGCCGCAGACGGTGACCTTCGACCTGGGGGCCAACGCCGACTGCAAGCCGGAGCAGTTCCTCCAGTTCGCGGCAGTGGGTGTCGCCTACGCCCGCTGCCTGTTGGGCATCGCCGCGCCCACGGTGGGGCTGCTGTCCAACGGCACCGAGCCGGGCAAGGGCACCACTCAGACGCAGGCCGCCTACGAGTTACTGGAGGGGAGCGGGTTCAACTTCGTCGGCTATATCGAGGGGTGGGACCTGACCAGTGGCCGCGTGAATGTGGCCCTCTGCGACGGGTTCGTGGGCAACATCCTGATCAAGTACAGCGAGGGGCTGGGAAGGGCCCTGGCCGGGTGGTTGGAAGAGCGGCTGGAAGGGCAGCTTCCAGAGCCTCAGATCGAGGAGTTAGTCGGCAGCCTGCGGGCCATGATGGAGATAGAGGAGCATCTGGGAGGAGGGCCGCTGCTGGGGGTTGACGGGGTGATGGTAGTGGGGCATGGGCGCTCGCGGGCGCCGGCCGTGGCCCGAGCCATCGCCCAGGCGCGTCGAGTGGTAGAGAGTGATCTGATCGAGGGGCTGCGGGCCGAACTGGCACGGGTTGCAGGAGCCATTCCCAATGAAGGCTGATCGGATGTTGCGAAGGAGGAAGCCATGCCTCAGATTGCGATCCTTACCGATTCGGTGGCCTGCCTGCCGGATGAGCTGCGGCGAGAGTACTCCATCCACGTCATCCCCCTCCACGTGAACTTCGGCACCGAGAGCTATCTGGATGGCGTGGAGATGGGCCTGGATGAGTTCTACCGCCGCTTGCGGGAGGCTGAGCCACTGCCCACCACCTCCGCCCCATCAGTGGGGGAGTTTCTGACCTTTTACCGACAGATGGGCGAGTAGGGGGCTGAGGCCATTATCTGCATCCCCTACGGTAGGGAACTGGGGATGGGTTACAGCGCGGCCCTCACCGCCGCTCAAGAG
>Ga0172365_10003315_pt1 | contig 11986 bp, 8 predicted proteins | sample LakKivSesite48cm_FD_114535 | JGI IMG/M metagenome (GOLD analysis project Ga0172365, IMG submission 114535) | Sediment microbial communities from Lake Kivu, Rwanda - Sediment site 48cm | ecosystem: Environmental > Aquatic > Freshwater > Lake > Sediment | place: Rwanda: Western Province, Lake Kivu...
AAAAATTGTCAGCCAGATTACAAAAGCATTGAAAGAAAAAGAGGATTTTGTTATTATTATACGAAACCCGGCTGGGTAAAAAACAAATCCTACCAACAAATTCCTAAATTGAAAATCAAAAGGTCTCTTAAATTATTCACCGAGCTTCCATTTATGGAAGCGAGGGGGAAGAAGAGAATGAAATCCTTTTTGCCCCCCAAAAGTTTAAAATTCTTATATGGAAATTAGAAAAGCAATCATCCCGGCGGCTGGCTGGGGAACAAGATTCTTGCCCCAAACCAAGGCCCTGCCAAAAGAAATGCTGCCGGTTATAGATAAACCGGTAATTCAATACGTGGTGGAAGAAGTGGTTGCCTCAGCCATTAAAGATATAATCATTGTTACCGGCTGGCATAAGAGAGCAATTGAAGACCACTTTGACAGGTCTATTGAACTGGAAAGATTCTTGAAATCAAAGGGAAAAGAAAAACTATTACAAGAAATTAGAAAAATTGCCCAACTGGCAAATTTCATTTATATCCGGCAAAAGGGTGAATCTTATGGCAATGCCATTCCCCTTTTAATGGCTGAACCAGCTATTGATAAAGAACCCTTTGCCGTTGTCTGGGGAGACGAATTTATTATGGCCCAGCCCCCCCGGCTTTCGCAAATGCTCTCAGCTTTTAAAAAATATAAGGGAGCGATAATTTCAGCCGTTAGAATTAAAAAATATGAAGACCTTTCCCGTTACGGCATAGCTGAGGTGGTCCCGATGGAAAAAAATATTTTCAGAATTAAAAAAATTGTTGAAAAACCTCTTCCACAAAAAGCTCCCTCTAATTTAGCTACAATCGGAGCCTACATTCTGCCTCCTGAAATTTTCAGCATCATCAGAAAATTAAAACCGGGCAAAGATAACGAATACTGGCTGCCGGATGCCATTAACGAACTTATCAAAAGCGGTTATCCGGTTTTTGCCTGCGAAATACAAAATGCCAGATACTATGACACGGGCAATAAATTAGAGTACTTAAAAACGGTAACTGAATTTGCTCTTCGTCATCCTGATTTCTCGGAGGAATTTAAAAAATATCTCAAAGGTCTAAAATTATAAAAAGCCGAGGTGATGAAACTGGAAAACATGCACGGTTCAGGGCCGTGTGCCCTAAAGGCTTGCGGGTTCAACTCCCGCCCTCGGCACTATGACCAAACAACCTAATTTTCGTATTATTCCTTTGGGCGGACAAGAAGAAGTGGGTAGAAATATGACGGTTTTTGAATATGGAAACGATATCGTCATTGTTGATATGGGAATTCAGTTTCCGGAAGAAGATATGCCCGGCATCGATTATATTATCCCCAATATCAATTATTTAAAAGACAAACTAAAAAAAATAAAAGCTGTTGTTTTTACTCACGGCCATTTAGACCATATTGGAGCTGCTCCCATTCTTTTGGAAAAACTGGGCTATCCCTTGGTTATCAGCCGGGAATTTACCGTAGCTTTAATTAAGCGCAAAATGGAGGAATATAAGAAAGGGTCGGCCTCTCGATTAAAAACAATTAAGGTAAAATCAAGCCCTCTTAAAGAAAAAATTAGCTTGGGGCAAATAAAATTAGATTTCTTTGACGTCGAGCATTCTATCATTGATTCGATGGGAGTAATAATTTCAAGCCCGGTAGCTACGGCCATTCATACGGGAGACTGGACTCTTGACGTGGATTCAAGCGGCAGAAAATTATCCTATCATTTTCTTTCAAAATTAAATAAACCAACCATATTAATGATTGAAAGCCTGGGAGCGGTCAACAGGCAGCCCCTGGTTACCGAAGAAGACATGTGGAAAAATATAAAAACAATCATTGATGAGGCACCGGGAAGAATAATAATTGCTACTTTTTCCAGTCAGGTCAAGAGAATTCGGGAAATCTTAAATTATACACAGAAAATTGGAAAAAAAGTAGCCATTGACGGCTACAGTATGAAAATGATTTTGGCAATAGCCAAAAAATTAGGCTATATTAAAGTCGGAAAAGAAACCCTGATTGACATCAGAAAAATAGATGATTATCCGCCAAATAAAACAGTAATAATCTGCACCGGCGGCCAGGGAGAACCCAAAGCCGTTCTTGCCCGCCTGGTCACCGACAATCACAGTTACTTAAAACTTAAAAAAACGGATACCATTATCTTCTCTTCATCCGTTATTCCCGGAAATGAAAGAACAGTTCAATCCTTAAAAGACGGCCTCTACCGTAAATGCGATAATGTGATTCACAACGAAATTATGAATGTCCACGTCGGCGGACATACCAATATCAAAGCCATCCAAGAAGTAATAAGACAAATAAAACCAACCTATGTTCTGCCGGTTTATGCCAACCATTACTTTCTTAAAGAAGCAAAAAAAGTCATCAAAGAAATTGGTTTTCCCGAAAACAAGATATTTGTCCTGGATAATGGCCAGATTATCAATTTTAACAAGACGAAGGCGCCGGTTATTGAGAAGGAAAAGGCAGCTACAAATTATGTATTTATTGACGGGCTGGGCATCGGCGACGTGGGAGAAATTGTTTTAAGAGACCGGCAAATGTTAGCCAAAGACGGCATGTTTGTCATTGTCGTGGTGGTGGATAAACAAACTGGAAAAGTAAAGGGTTCCCCTGATATAATATCAAGAGGTTTTGTTTATCTCAGAGAATCAAAAGAATTGCTGAAAGATACTCGTAAAAGGGTGGTTGAAATTGTTCATCGAGCAACGGGCTCCGGCGGAGCGGTCAACTGGAGTTACATCAAAGAGGAAATCCGCAACAAAATCGGCCAGTTTTTTTACACCAGGACTCAACGACGCCCCATGATACTGCCGGTGGTCATAGAAGTTTAAAAATATGCGAGTATTTAGCGGCGTTAGACCAACAGGAGAATTACATATTGGAAACTATCTGGGAGCAATCAAGCAATGGGTTGAACTTCAAAATAAAAATGAATGTCTTTTTTGCATTGTTGATTTACACGCCATCACCACTCCTTACGACCAGAGAAAACTACCAGACGATATCATTGACACAGCCCTCAGTTATCTGGCTGTCGGACTCAACCCGGAAAAATGCATTCTTTTTGTCCAATCACAGGTAAAAGAACATACCGAATTAGCCTGGCTCTTGGGCACCATTACTCCTCTGGGCGAACTTCAACGAATGACTCAATTTAAAGAAAAAGCCAGGAAACACAAAAAATATATTAATGCCGGACTTTTGAATTATCCTATTTTAATGGTCTCGGACATCCTTTTATATCAAACAGATATGGTTCCCATAGGAGAAGACCAAAAACAGCACGTTGAATTAGCCAGAACAATTGCCAGGAAATTTAATCAGAGATTTGGAAAAACTTTTAAAGAACCTAAAACTTTACTTCCTCAAATGGGAGCAAAGATAATGTCTCTCCAAAACCCCAAAAAGAAAATGTCAAAAACCGACGAGCCGCGGGGTTGTATTGATTTGTTTGACGAACCCGAAGAAATTCAGAAAAAAATAATGTCAGCTCTTACCGACACGGGAAAAGTTATTAAATATGATTTGGAAAGAAAACCGGGTATGGCCAATCTTTTGACGATTTATTCTCTGTTTTCGGGAAAAACTATTAAGGAAATAGAAAAAAAATTTAAAGGAAAAGGTTATTCAGAGTTTAAAAAATCTTTAGCCAGGCTTTTAATCAATTCCCTGGAACCCTGCCAACGGAAAAGAAAAGAACTTCTGACCAGAGAAGTTTATATCAAAGAAATTTTAAGCCAGGGGGCAAAAAAAGCCCAGGTTCTTGCTCAATCAACCATTCAAGAGGTTAGAAAAAAAATGGGCTTCGTTTAAATTTCACTCTTTGAATACTTCAAGATTTAAATTTATATCTGAATTCCAATCTATCTCCTTATAATTGAGGAGTAATTTTTTTATATAATCCCTCAAAAAATTATATTTTTCTTCTGTTTTAGCTTCAAATTTAATCGTCAGGTAAGGAGCGTTTTGAGAATAACGAACAACAAACATGCCATCGGTTAAATCTATCCTGATTCCATCACCGACTCGTTCATCCTCAATAATTTTGTCGTGGGGAAAGTCTTTCTTGAGTAGCGGGCTTATTTTTTTAATCAGTTCAACCTTTTTTTCGTCAGCGCAATATATTTTTATTTCCGGGCTTGATATATATTTGGCAAGGGAATCAACAGCACTAGATAGCGGCTGATTAATTTCTGCTAAATAACTTAATAAACGTAAAGTTGAATAAAGTCCGTCATCGTGATTGTAAAAATCAGCCGAAAAAAAGAAGTGCCCTGAGAGTTCTCCAATAAAAGCCGCTTTAACTTCCTGGTTTTTTTTCTTTAAGAATGAATGACCCGTTCTCCACATAAAAGGCCTGCCGCCGTATTTTACAATCGTCTCTTCCACCGCCTTTGAACAAAGAGTATTGTACATGATAGTTGCTCCGGGATGCTCATTTAAAACACCGATAGCAAAAAGCATCATCAGCACATCATTCCAAACAATATTTCCTTTGTCATCGACTATGCCCATCCGGTCACCGTCAGCATCATAGGAAAAACCAACATCCGCTTTTTCCTGTAATACTTTATCTCTTAAGCGCTGAGCAACGATAAGGCTGGTTGGGTCTGGCACGCCTAAAGGAAAAGAAGGGTCTAATTGGCAATGGCTTTCAATAACTTCGCAGCCTGCTCTTCGTAATAAATCCGGGGCAATTACGCCGGCAGTAGAATGACCGGGGTCAATAACCACTTTGAATCCTTTGCCTATCGGCAATCTTTTCAGCAAATCAGCAAAATAAAGTTGGCGGATGTCACGTTTTTCAACTTTGCCTGATAAATCAGCTTTTTCATAATCTTCGTTTTCAACCATTCGTCTTAACTTCTGGATACCCTCCGAGACCAGGGTTTCAGAGAAATTATTAGCAAATTTAAAACCATTGTATTCCACCGGATTATGGGAAGCAGTAACGTAAACACCGGCCTGGCAATTTAAATAATATTGAGACCAATAAAATGTTCCGATAAGCTCCATACCGATGTCAATCGCATCAATACCGGCCCAGTTCAATCCTTTGATAACAGCCTGGCTAAATTCTGGACTGGTAGCGCGAGAATCATAACCGACCACGGCTTTTTTAATCCCCTGCCGCTTCAAAAAAGTGCCGAAGGCTTTTCCCAAATGTTCTGCCAGTTCTGGATTTAAGTCCCGATTAACCAAACCCCGGATATCATAACCGCGAAATATAAAAGGGTTGATTTTCATATAAAATTATTATATCATAATCTTATGAGTTTTTCAGTAGGCATCGTTGGTCTGCCCAACGTAGGCAAGTCAACTCTATTCCAAGCGCTAACCAAAATCAAGGTAGATATTAAAGCTTACCCTTTTACCACCATTCATCCCAATGTGGGCGTGGTCCGGGTGCCTGATGAAAGATTGGATAAAATAGCCGAGGCAGTTGGCCCGGAAAAAATAACGCCCACCATTATTGAATTTGTAGATGTAGCCGGACTGGTCAAAGGAGCTCATCAAGGAGAAGGACTGGGCAATCAGTTTTTAACTCAAATTAGAAACTGTGACGCCATCCTGGAAATAGTCAGGGTCTTTGAAAATCCTGATGTTGAAAATGTGACAGGGCGAAGAGACGAAGTTTCTTCTTCCCCCTCGCTCCGCTCGGGAGGGCTAAGAGACGAAGTCTCTTCTTCCCCCTTCGCTTCCTTTGAGAGCTCGGGAGGCAAAATGGACCCGGCGAGCGATATTGAAACAATAAAAATTGAACTTGAGCTGAAAGATTTAGAAATCCAAGAAAGGAAGCTTTCTTCTCCCCCCTCCCGAGTGGAACAAAGGGAAGAAGAGAAAGAAAATCTTTTAAGTAAAAAACCAATTATCTATCTCTTAAATACCGATGGTAAAAGCCCATACCAAGTTCCGAAAGTTAAGCACCTGATAATGAATCTAAAAGATGAATTGGAAATGTCTGAATTGTCAGATTCAGAAAAAAAAGAATTAAACCTGAAGTCTCAACTTGACCGATTAATCGTTGACTGCTACCATACTCTTGATTTGATTACTTTTTTCACCATTGTCGGCCAAAAAGAAACAAAGGCCTGGACATTAAAAAAGGGGTTAACCGCGGCCGAGGCCGGCGGCATAGTTCATTCTGATTTCCAAGAAAAATTCATCAGAGCCGAGGTAATTCCCTGGCAAAAATTAGTTGAGCTGGGAAATTGGAAAAAAGCCAGGGAATCGGGACAAGTAAAAACAGTTGGTAAAGATTATATTGTCCAAGACGGCGACATAATAGAATTTAAAATATAGCCATGCAGTTTTACGAATTAACCTATCTAATTTCTTCAGACCTGCCAGAAAAAGAGATTAAAACTCTTCAAAGCAAAATCATCTCTTTAATTCAAGAAAAAGGAGGAGTTTTAGGGGTTGAAGAAAAATTGCCTTTTAAGAGAAAATTGGCCTATCCGGTAAAAGAGCAATCTCAGGCCTATTTGGGAGTCATTAACTTCCAGCTGGCGGCTGAAAAACTAATTGATTTAGAAAAAAAAATAAAATTAGAAAATCAAATTCTTCGCTATCTTATTTTAGCTAAAAAAGAACCCAGGGTAGCTAAATTTCCTAAAAAACCGCCAAGGTCTCTTAGAAAAATGGTCAAACCTAAAGTGGAGCTAAAAGAGATAGAAAAAAAATTAGAAGAGATATTGGGCGAAGAATAAATATTCTTCTTCACCTTCGCTTTTATTACATAAAAGCTCAGTAGGCGAAGAATAAAAGGTCGAAAGGAAATTAAAAAGGCGAATAAATACTTAATGAATTTCAATAAAGTTATTTTAATTGGCCGGCTTACCCGCGACCCAGAAAATAGAGCCCTGCCTTCGGGACAATCGCTGACTTCTTTTGGTCTGGCAACCGATCGTTTTTTCACCGATAAAAACGGTCAAAAGCAAAAACAGGTGGAATTTCATAATATCGTTCTTTTTGGCAAATTAGCTGATATTGCCGCCCAATATTTAAATAAAGGCTCTCTCGCTTTAATTGAAGGCAGATTACAGACAAGAAGCTGGCAGGACTCTTCTGGCAACAAAAGAACAAGGACGGAAATTATCGCTGAAAGATTGCAATTAGGACCGAGAGCAGCCGGAAAAACAACACCGGCCACCCCCCCTCAGGAAGAAACCGGAGAAACAGAAAAGGAAGATATCCCGGTTATTGAAGAAGATGGAGAGATTGATATAAGCAAAATCCCCTTTTAATTATGGATTGTTATTTCTGTCAACGCAACATCAAAGATATTGACTTTAAAGAAACGCAAATTTTGCGGAGATTTATCTCGGCCTCGGGAAAAATCAGGCCAAAAAAAAGGACCGGAGTTTGTTCCGGCCACCAAAGAAAACTGACCAGGGCAATTAAAAGAGCCAGATATTTAGCCCTCCTCTCGCCCACCGGTAAATAATGACTCTTTAATTTTTTTTGCCATCGCGGGGTTTTCCCTTAAAAACTCCTTACTCGCCTCTATTCCCTGACCCAATTTTGTATTCTCATATTGAAGCCAACTGCCGGCTTTTTTTATTATTTCTGATTTGAGCCCGGCATTTAAAATATCTCCAAAATAAGAAATTCCTTCATTATAAAAAATGTCAAATTCGGCAATTTTAAAAGGCGGAGCAACCTTATTTTTGACTACTTTCGCTTTAATTCTGGAACCGATAATTTCCTCCTTTTGCTTGATCTGGGCAATCCTTCTTAAATCAATCCTGACTGAAGCATAGAATTTCAAAGCCAGTCCGCCCGGCGTAGTTTCCGGATTACCAAACATCACCCCAATCTTCATTCTGGTTTGATTGAGAAAAATAACAACGGTTTTTGTCTTAGAAATAATGCCAGCCAACTTCCGGCACGACTGACTCATCAGACGCGCTTGCAAACCAATTTGAAACTCTCCCATTTCTCCGGCAATTTCAGCTTGAGGAACCAGGGCAGCTACCGAATCAACAACAATCACATCTACCTTACCCGCCCTGACTAAGGTCTCAACAATTTGAAGGGCTTGCTCACCGGAATCAGGCTGAGAAATTAATAAATCATCAACATTTACTCCAATTTTCTTTGCATAATCAGGGTCCAAAGCATGTTCGGCATCAATAAAAGCCGCCACCCCTCCTTTTTTTTGAGCCTCGGCGCAAACATGCAAAGCCAGGGTACTCTTGCCAGAGCTCTCCGGACCAAAAATCTCAATCACTCTGCCCCGCGGCATACCGCCCACTCCCAGAGCCAAATCCAGAGAAAGGGAGCCGGTGGGAATTACATCAACGTCAACCGCCCTGACTTCTTTCAATTTCATAATCGCGCCCTCGCCGAATCTCTGCTTGATTTCCTCCAAAGTTTCCTGTAAATCGCCGGATTCTTTTTTAACTGGTTTTTTCTTTGCCATAATTTTAGAATAACAATTAATTACACTTTGTGCCAATTTTCTCCTTCTTCTTCTTTAGTAATTTGATTTTCGCTCCCCCTGAAAAAAACCTCCCTGGGTTTAGCTCCTTCGCCGGGCCCGACCACGCCATTTTCTTCAAGTATATCCAATAATCTGGCCGCTCTGGCATAACCGATTCTTAACCTCCTTTGCAAAAAGGAGGCCGAGGCCTTTCTGGCTTCAATGACTGTTTTTTTTGCCTCCTCGTATAAAGGATCTTCATCGTAATCTTCAAAATTTATTTCCCCTTCTCTGAGGGCCAGACTTTTTTCAAGATCTTCGGCCAGGTGGTTTTCAGGAAATCCCATTTCCCGGTCCAAAAATAATTTTTCTTTCTGGGTTTTAATATAATCTACTACTTTTTTTACTTCTTTTTCGGAAACATAAACCCCCTGAATTCTTTTTGGTTTTGATACTTCAGCCGAAATAAAAAGTGAATCTCCCGCACCCAAAAGTTTCTCAGCCCCAGCCATATCCAAAACCGTACGGCTGTCAACCTGGGAAGCTACTTGAAAAGTTAATCTTGAAGTAATATTGGCCTTAATTAAGCCGGTGATTACCTCAACCGACGGCCGCTGGGTCGCCACGACCAGATGAATTCCTACGGCCCTGGCCATCTGGGCCAACCTGACAATGCCAATTTCCATTTCTCTTCCTTTGGCTGCCATTAAATCTGCCAATTCGTCAATAATTAAAATAATATAGGGCAAGGGTTTTTCGCCTTGTTTTATGATTTTTTCATTATAACTATCTACATTCCTTGAACCGTTGCCTGATAAAATGTCAAATCTTTTTTCCATTTCAGAAGTCAGCCACTTTAAGGCATTGATTGTTCTTTGAGGGTCAAAAATGACCGGCGTTAAAAGATGAGGCAGGTCTTTGTAGGCAGAAAATTCAACTCTCTTGGGATCAACTAAAATAAATCTTAAAATGTCGGGCGAGTTGCGATAAAGCAAACTCAAAATCAGAGAATTTAAGAAAATTGTATTGTGATTAACAAAACCGTTTCCAACGAAAGAATCTGAGCCCGGCACGCAAAAATCATATCCAACTCCAGAAGTTCTATCAATTTTTTCAATTTTATCCCAATAAAAATTTCTTTTCGAAATTTTATTTAATTCTTGATATTCAAGTTCTTGAGAAATTGGTTGATAAAACTCCAGAATTTTTTCCAAGCTTTGATAACCAGGCATTCTGTCTCCTGAATTATAATTTTTTAAAGAACCGAAGGCGTACTTGGGTATTAAAATATCTGATTGATATTTCCAACCCCGATTCGTTAAATGAGCAAAACTATTAAGATATTTTTGACCCATTCTTTTAAGCAAAGAGGAGATATAAGGAATTAAGTCAACATTGGGATTTGAGGATAATTTAAGAAATTGTTTGGCTTTATTATATTTTTCTTTTCTTATAAAGCCGATTTCTTGAATGAATTTGCGGCCCTCTTGGCCGAAGATAGAAAGCCGATAGTACTCATTGTCAGCATAATTTTTTACTTTTTTGATTAAAAGAGAAGAAACTATCCCAAAATTTAAAAGCATAAGATGAACCTGAGAAACCAGTTTTTTACTACTGATACAGAGTTCTACGGAATCTTTCTCTACATAACCATCATTATCAAAAAGGGCCCTTAAATAAGCAGTGACTATTTCTTTGGGTGCTTCTCTAATTGCCCTGGGAATTTCTTTTTGCGGCGACTTAACAGAAGCCATTCCAAGATATGCCAAAAATTCTTTTAGGTGTTTACTATTTACTTCTATTTGTTTAGCTTTATTCTTTGGATTCGAGCCGCCCCCTTTTTCAATAAATTGAGTAATTCCAAAAAGTTCTTTAAGAGATTTCTTGTATAAGGAAAGTAAATAATGGTCAGCCTGGGTATAGGTTATTCTGTGAATTCCCATCCTTTCTATTGACATTCCGCCGTCAGCAGTCAGCAGCCCCAAAAACTGAGCTAATTGAGAAGTCATTTCAGAAGGAAAAGAAATTTTTTTAGTATTACCTTTAATTCTGCTCGGTTTAAAATCTGAAATATCGGTTCTGTTACCGAACAAACCAGGCCCACGCGAAATTGCCACATAGTCACCTTTTTTAATTAAAGAAGCCGCTTTCCAACCCTGCGAGCCATCTTCATTCATCACCCAAAGCGGATGTTCGGCAGTTGCCTCCACCTGATAGCCGCGACGGGTGGCCAATTTATAAAATTGACAGATGCCATTATTATAGTTTTTAACTGTCTCTTCAATTCCGTCTCTGGTGACAAGTTTAATCTTAAAATCGGTTTCGCTATTTAAAGAGAGGGGACAAAGTTCTTCAAAGGTCAGCATTCCTTTTTCTGTAAACATTAAAGTATCTGCGGCGGATGTTTTGCCTGTGCCTGTGGAACCGGCTACCAAAAGGTGGGGCATTCTGGCCAGGTCCGCATAACAAGAAACTCCCGAAACATCTCTGCCCAAAACAATAGTCAAATTGGAAAGAGCCCCTTGAAATTGAGGATTGGCAATTAAATCCCTCAATCTAATCTGACACCTTATTTTATTGGGCACCTCAATTCCGACCAGAGATTTTCCGGGTATGGGCGCCTCAATTCTAATCGGGTGGCTGGCTAAAGCCAGAGAAAGATTATTTGAAAGGGTAGTAATTTTAGAAAGCTTAATGCCTTCGGCCGGTTTTAGAGTGTATTGAGTTACGGTCGGACCGGTATTAATTTCTGACATTTCCACGGGCAAGCCGAAATTCTCCAAAGTTTTCTTGATAATCGCAGAGTTGGTTACGATATCGCCAGCCGCAGCTTTTCCTTTATCGGTTTCCAGTAATTCCAAAGGGGGCGTTTTATATTGTTCTCCTGCTAATAACTTGGCCGGCACTTCTTTGGTTTTTAACTCTAAAACTGGCTCTTCTAACCTGAGGGGCGCCTCTTTTATTTTCGGCTCAATCTCTTTAACTCTGAATTTCGGCAGAAAAATTCTCTTGATTAAAGATGGCTTCTTTTCTATTTCTAAGGTCTCCCTGATTTTAGGGGTTTCTTTGACCTGCGGTCCCCTGATTAAATACCAGAAAATCAAACTGCCGATTATAATTATTCCGCCAAAAATGATTTTAGCCACCAAATCCCCGAATAACTTCAAGAGCGGCCAGCTTAAAATATAGCCCAACCAGCCCCCCTGTCTTACGCCAAGATTAAAAGTATCTATCAACCCGGTCAGGCCTGAAATTAAAATAAAAATTGCTAAAATTGTCGGAGCAAAAAATTTCTGGTATCTTACATTTAAAAAAACCAGTCCGGTCAAAACTAAAATCAAAGGAATGGCAAAAACCACCTGGCCAATTAAAAAAGCGAGGCCTTTGATTAAGGCAGAGCCGGCAACGCCGGCCAGGTCAAAAAAGCTCAAGGTGACAATGACGGCCAGGACAAAAATGATTACGCCCAAAATCCTTTTCCTGATTTCTTCGGGCAGGACAGAAATGCCGGGTTTTTTCTCTTTCAGC
>Ga0172365_10003321_pt1 | contig 11981 bp, 14 predicted proteins | sample LakKivSesite48cm_FD_114535 | JGI IMG/M metagenome (GOLD analysis project Ga0172365, IMG submission 114535) | Sediment microbial communities from Lake Kivu, Rwanda - Sediment site 48cm | ecosystem: Environmental > Aquatic > Freshwater > Lake > Sediment | place: Rwanda: Western Province, Lake...
CACGCCGGCATCTATTACCCCGAAGGTTCGCTCAAGGCCGGCCTGTGTGTCGAGGGGAACCGCATGCTGTATGAGATGTGCGCGCGTTGCGGCATTCCGCATCGCCGCCTCGGCAAGCTTATTGTCGCGGTGAATAATGATGAGGTCGCGCAGCTTGAGGCGCTGCGGGATAAGGGCCGGCGCAACGGAGCCGAGGGCCTGCGTTTGATATCGAGGGGAGAATTGAAGTCTCTGGAGCCCGATGTCGAAGGCGTTGCCGCGCTGTTGTCTCCATCGACCGGTATCATAGACGCCCACGCGCTGATGCGCTATTATCTGTCGGGAGCCCAGGATGCCGGTGCGCACATCGCGTTCAATTCGGAGGTCGCCGGGATAGAGCGGGTCAAAAGTGGATACCGGGTGTCGGTGAAAGACGAAACGGGGCGCTTCTCTATCATGTCGACTGTGGTTATAAACTGCGCCGGACTCAACAGCGATCGGGTCGCTGGGATGGCCGGCATCGATGTCGACGCTGCGGGTTATTGCATCCATTACTGCAAGGGCGAGTACTTCAGCGTGGGCGGAGGCAAGTCGAAGAAGATAAATCGCCTCGTCTATCCGGTGCCGCTGCCGAAGGTCACCGGCGTCGGCATTCACGCAACGCTGGACATGGATGGGCGCATGCTTTTAGGGCCCAGCGCAGAGTATATCGACAGCGTCGACTACGCGATGGATGACCGCAATCGGCGGCTCTTCTACGAGTCGGTGAAGCCGTTCCTGCCATTCATCGAGTACGACGACCTGGCGCCGGAGATGGCCGGGGTGCGCTCCAAGCTGCAGTGTCCGGGCGAGGATATCCGCGACTTCGTCATCCGGGATGAGAGCGATCGAGAGCTGCCCGGGTTTATAAACCTCATCGGCGTCGAGTCGCCGGGTTTAACGGCTTCGTCCGCTATAGCGAAGCAGGTGGCAGCTATGGTCGATGGCATACTGTAAGCCCGGGGTTATCATATTACCAGCACGGTGTGCTATGATATTTAATGAGGTTTGACGATAAAACTATGTTCCAGTGGTCTACAATATTGGATACTCTGGTCAGCGGCAAGACGAGCCGGGAGGATTTTCCCAGTTACACCCCCTGCGCCGACCACCTGGAATTTCCCCGGTTGAAATCATGGTCCCAGGGCAAGATATCCGCCGAGTTCCATATTTCAGAGAAGTATCATAACAGCCGCGGACACCTCTTTGGAGGCTACTTCGGCGTACTGGCCGACATGACGTTCTGTTATACAGTGATGACGGTATTGAAAGACGAAGGTTACAGCACGAGCGACCTTCGCATCACGTACTTCCGGCCGGTCTCGGAGGGGACGCTGCATATCGAAGGGCGTGTGCTGCATCACAGCAGGAAAGCGGTGCATGTGGAAACGCTCTTCAACGACGACGAAGGCCGGCTGGTGGCCAAAGCCGATGGGGTCATGTCCATAGTGCCGATGTCGGCGATTTATCCTAAGAAATAATGGAGCACGCTGTGAGTCGTGCTTTTTCCTCATGATTAATCAGGTCGGCGGCGAGTCAGTATGGCGATTACAGGCATTTTCTTCCATTACCAGGACGGCGAGCGGCTGCGCGATTTCCCCGGGGCGCTCGAAGGCATTTTGTCCCGAAACAATGTCCTCTATTACGATGCGTTCTATCCAGGCAAGCCGCCGACGGACTATGATCTCGAGCTCATTCCGCTGGACCTGGTGCGCCGTGTGCACAGCGAGGGAATGGTCGAGGCCGTGAGACGCATGCATGATTTCGACGGCGTCATGCTCTCGGTTTCGGGCACGGTGGCTGCGGCGCGGCGCGTATGGTGCGGCGAGATAGACAACGCGTTCGTCTTCACCGGCTACGGCGATCATCACGCCGGATTCGATTCCTTCGGCGGGGGCTGCTACTTCAATGGGGCGGCCATCGCCATAAGCAACATCCGCGGTCTCTTCAACGTTAAACGCTTCGCCGTTATCGATACCGACGCGCACCACGGCGACGGCTCCTGGGAGATATTTAAGGAAGATCCAGATGTGCTGTATATGTGTCTATGCCGCGGCGGCGATTTCGAGGAGAACAACAATGTGAACGTCAACGTACCATGGCATGTCGACGATATACAGTACGTCGACCTTATAAAAAAGAACTTCGCTCCCCGCGCCGCCGACTTCAAGCCGGAGATCATCTTTTGGAACTGGGGCTATGACGGCACGCGGGGCGAGTACGGCGATATGGGCCTCAGCACCGGCGCTCATACCATGATGGCGCGGGAACTGAAACGCGTTGCCGATGAGGTCTGCCGCGGGCATCTCATCGTAGTGCTGTGCGGGGGCAGCCGCCGCGACATGGCGCACAGGCTCATCCCGCCGCTCATCAGGGTGCTGGCGGGAGAGCGAGCCATTGATTGAGCGGGCTATAATATGTAAAATACACACCAGTATGTTAATGGCCTTTGTAGAAATGGAGAGACATCAATATGAAATCTGATATCATAAGCGCCGACGAAGCTTTGAAAATACTGTCCGAGGGCAACAAAAGGTATGTCGTCGGCAAGTTCATACGTCCCCACCAGACATCGGTGCGCCGGGCCGAGCTTATAGAAGGCCAGCATCCCTTCGCTATCGTGCTCAGCTGCTCCGATTCTCGGATACCGGTTGAGCTCGTTTTCGATCAGGGCATCGGCGACATCTTCGTTGTCAGGAATGCGGGGAACATAGCCGACGACGTTGCGACGGGAAGTATCGAATACGCTGCGGAACACCTGCATGTGCCGCTGGCGGTGGTTATGGGGCATGGCGCCTGCGGGGCTGTGACCGCTACAGCTAAGGGTGGGGAGCTGGGGGGGCATCTGCCTGCCATCGCCTCGGCTATCCGACCCGCCGTCGAGAAGGTTAAAAGCCAGCAGGGAGACCTGGTGAACAATGCGGCCAGGGCCAATGCTGTGATGGTCGCCGAGCAGCTCAAGTCCAGCAAGCCCGTGCTTTCCGAGCTGGTGAAATCACGTAACCTGACAATCGTCGCGGCCTTTTACGATATCAAAAGCGGCAGGGTAGAGTTTATCTAGAGATTGATAGCAGAGGGCTCCTTGATCTCTTTAACGGCGTACATGTCATTTATCTTGACATCTAATCCATAATCGACTATATTAGCCTCCTTCCAATGTTTTGTAATAGTAACTGAGTGTTTTATTGAGTAATCGGCAACGTATCGTTTGCCGAATTGTATAGAGTGGAGTACTGAGAAGGAGGTGTCGCTATGAAAGCAGGCATTTTTTTCACGGGTTCCGGGCCTATCCTTATATTAGCTTCTTACGACTCACTAACGGACAGGAATCTCATCAAGAAGCTGGCGGTTAAAGGGATAGAGAAGTTCATCGCTTATGAGATACCGCTGGATATCGCCGAGGGAAAATACGGAGCGCGCTTTAAGACTATAGTTAACGATCTTCAGAAGCAGGATGATTTGCGCGTCCTTGACTGGGATGGCCATCATGTCTTCTCCAGCTTCTCTATCAAGGACCTGGGCAAGCCGGTTTACCACGAGCCCTAGGATGAGAACCGGCCATATTTACGCTGTGTCGCAGCAGGCGGGCGTCGCTCTATGATCCTCGCCTGTTGCTTTTAGGTATGAGTTATAGTAATATCCCCTGAGCAATTATCTTCCCGAGGTCGATGTTCGACTTGCTTACAGCTAACAGGTTATGAAGCTCATCATTTCATTAGGCCAGATGAAAGTCCTGCGCGGTCAGCCCGAGGCCAATCTGGAGCGCGTGCGCGAGTGGACACACGAGGCGGCCAAGCGCGGGTCGTCGCTGGTGCTTTTCCCGGAACTCTGGCATTCCGGCTACGATCTGGAGCATCGTGAGCGATATGCAGCGCGTGTCGGAGAGGGAATCTTCTCTCGCGTCAGCGAACTGGCCCGCGAGCGTAGTATCGCTATCGGCGGCTCTTTAATCGAGGAACGAGAAGGCGGTTTCTATAACTCCTTTCCCCTCTTCGACGCGGAGGGCCGGTGCCTGGCCGTTTACAGCAAGACGCATCTCTTCTCACTGATGAACGAGGTGAAGTGGCTGACGCCGGGCGGGGGTTTCGTTATGGCTGATGCGCCCTGGGGCCCCACGGGCTTGAGTATCTGTTATGACATACGTTTCCCCGAAGTGTATCGCCGCTATGCATTCGGTGGCGCGCGCATGGTGCTGGTTGTCGCCGAATGGCCGGTGCGCCGCATCGAGCACTGGAAGACGCTGCTACTATCGCGGGCCATCGAAAACCAGATGTTTATCGCCGCATGCAACTGCCTCGGCGAGTTCGGTAAAGAGAAATTCGGCGGATGCTCGGCGATAGTAGACCCATGGGGGCGATATGCAGTCGAGTCCGGAGATAAAGAGGGCCTGTTCACCGCTGAGATCGACCTCGACTCGATAGAGAAAACCCGCCGGCAGTTCCCGTTCTTCAAGGACAGCCGTAGAGACTTATATTAGAAAGCCTTTTGGCCTCCGGTTCTAACATCAACCTCCACAACGCGGTTCGTTTCTTCATTCCAAAGAAAGCCATTGACTGACGCGGTGAACTATTGTAGAATGTTAAAGTCTTTAAAGGGTAATATTAATATTCCATAGATATTATTTTATTGTATCATGTATTAGTTATTTTAAGATATATAAAGGGTGTAAAGCAGATATCTCTGCAAAAAATAATAAGGGGGATTAGTAAAGTGACGGAACTTGATCGTGCGTTTGAAACCATTCTGGAATGGAAGGCCAGGAAACTCTTAGGGTCGGATTACAGGGAGAAGGTATTCACTGAATCCGACGAGATGTCGTTCAAGCTCGGAGCCATAGATGCCATGATTTATGATATGGCGTCGCTTATCGGACTGACCAAGAACAACGACGAGCATAACTGCTGGACCGCACGCGCCGTCAGGAAACAGTTCCTGACCAGGATAGCCGGCGGGCCTGGCAGGCCGCAGAATACGGTCGCTGAGCCTGAGGTGGCGCAGAGCGCAGAGAATAACTGACCAGTTTGATTCGAAGAGCGGCAAGATCCTGGTCATAATCACGAATCGCGGCGGCGGGTTCACAACGGACTCCCGCCGCGTTTGTCATTTCGCCCTCACTTGTTAGTGTTTGTACAGCGGTGTGTTAATCACTTCCCCGGCGATGCTTACGTGTGGCGATGCCAGTAGTTGTGTTCATATTCGAATAACAGACCTGTGATGATTGTATTGACGGACATTATATAATCATATACAATATGGCACTCAGAAGATGCAGAGTCTTCGTTATGGAGGAAGGCCGTGAGCGATATTGATACCAAAAAGGTACTGGAACATCTGAACAAAGTACATGGCACATCGAAGGTATGTAAATTCTGCGGCGCTAACGACTGGGCAGTTATCGGCAAAGTCTTCGAGCTGCGGGAGTTTCGTAACCCGGTCGCAGGATCGCCGGTCATCCCCGTGATTCCCGTTACCTGCAACCAGTGCGGAAACCTGCTGCTGTTCAACGCAATCGCGGCCAAGCTGGTGAAGTAGAAGAAGCGCTCGGTTCCATGATCAATGAGCCGACCTATGTCATACCTGGTAATAATAAGTTAAGAGGTGTGCATAATGGGTTTAAAGCGAGAATTTATTTGTGCTGATTGCGGCAGCCGCTGGCAGGGCAGCTATGGTCGCGGCGGTCCCAATACATGCCCGCAGTGCGGCGGAGCCAAGGTTCAGAAAGCAGCGCAGGGCAGGGGGTGGGCCGGATTACGCAAGGGGAGCAGCAAGGACAGGGATCGGCGGTGGATACGATAGAAGTTCCGATATAGACTTTTCCAGATTCGACTTACCCGGGATTCCCTCATTTAGCAAGCCTCACATCATCCGCGAGCAGCAGAAATCCGTTACTTATATGCAAGCCAAGTTTGCCATTGACAATATAAGCCATCCGTTCTACTATTTAGCAATATTTTAATTGGAACAGAGATTAACATGTACTCTCCATGGGAATCTTTCGTACTAACGTTCGTGCCCCTTTTCATCGTTCTGGACGCGCTGGGAACGGTGCCCTTCCTTGTGGCTATTAGCGAGGGCATGTCGCGGCGAGAGCAAAGGAAGACTATTAACGTCTCTGTTGTAACGGCTGCTATTGTTGGTTTGGTGTTCTTATTTTTCGGACAGGCCATCCTCAACGCGATGAACATAGGTGTGGAATCGTTTGCTATCGCTGGAGGAATAATACTGCTGGTGCTTTCTATTAAGTATATGACAACAGGGCATTGGGTGGATGTGGTCAAGGAAGAGATGATCGCCGTGGTGCCGATCGGGACCCCGCTGCTTGCCGGTCCGGCTACTATAACTACACTGCTGTTACTTTACCCGAAGTTCGATTTATACATGATTCTGGTGGCGTATTTAGTGAATATCTTGATATGCTGGATTATCTTTCTCGCCGGCAATCGCATCATGAGATTCTTTGGCCAGGGCGGCATTAAAGCGATCTCCAAGGTATTCAGCCTGCTGCTTGCGGCTATAGCGGTGAGTATGGTCATTCAGGGCCTGCGGGATCTCGGCGTAATACAGTAGACATCAGCTTATTTGAAGCGTTTGACATAGATCAGCATATCGTCGCCCGGCGCATAGAAATCTGCTATGCGGCCCACATTCTCGTACCCTCTCGATTGGTGAAAGCGCCTGGTTTCTTCGTAATCAGGCTTCGACGACGTCTCTATTACGGCGAGCCTGCCTTGGTCTTTCACGATATCTTCCTCGGCTTTTGCCCACAGCGCCTTGCCGAGGCCCTTGCCTCGCATCTTCCGCGCGACGGCGGCCCAGTAGAGGTCCCATGTCCCCTGTGTAAGGGGCGTCGGCCCGTAGCAGATGTAGCCGCATACCGAAGAGTCATATTCAGCTATAAGTATCCTGTATCCGGAGTTTACGGGGTCCTGCAGGTAGCAGTCGATAACCTCTTCGGCAACGATTACTTCCGGCGGGATGAATTCCGGTGTGTCTCGCAGGATGCTCATCAGCGGCTGCTTGTCCCGCTTCGTCATCTTCCTTATCTTAGTTGACATTGGTTTTCTCTAAAGCAAGGCTGATGATACGCTCGATAAACTGATTGTACGAAAGGCCGGAAACCATGGCCTGGCAGGCGGCGCCGACATCGGGCGAGATGTCCGGGTTGGGATTAACATCGATAACCTTCAATGTTCCATGAGCGTCTTCTCTGAAATCCACGCGGGCGTATCCGAAGCCGATGCATAACTTGAATACCGATAAGGCCGTATCTACCGCGGTCCGCCTCAGTTCTTCATCTACCTCTGCCGGACACTGGCGGGATGAACAATTGTAGTATTCGTTTCCGGGGTCCCACTTCGCCGAATACGTGAGTATGCGGGGTTTGCCCGCCGGCAGTTTGAAAATAATCTCCGATACCGGGAATACTTCCATCTTACTTCTGCCCATGACCAGGGCGTTAAACTCCCGGCCCACTTCGTATTCCTCGACCAGAGCCTCCCCGCCGAAGAGACAGCTTATCTTCGCCGCCTGGATCTCGATCTGTTTCATGTTATGTACCACGCTGTCCTCCGACATGCCGTGGCTTGCATGCTCGGAGCTGGTCTTTACGATGCATGGGAACTTGAGGTCGAAAGAAGGGGGCGGTTTGCCGCTGACGAGGATATGGCGCGGGGTTTTTATACCGCTGGCTTCGAGGATATCCTTGACCTTTAACTTGTCGGTGCACAGCTTTATTGCGTCCGCCGTGCATCCCGTGACGGGAAGCCGTGTTTCCAGAAGCATTGCAGCAATTACGGCCTCCGTGCCCGGCTGTCCGTCGAATCCTTCGAACAGATTGAAGATAATGTCGGCTTTCACGGAGTTAATAACATCGCGGGCGCGGTTCAGCGGCGGAGAGAGCGGAACGCGGAACGAGTCATACCCTAATTCTCCCAGGGCTTTTTCTACCGCATCGGCCTCTTCAAGCACGCCGGCAATCGCGGCCCACTCGCCGATATCTGCATAGCGGCTGCGCTCCGGCTGATTATAGACTATCGCTACTTTTGCACACACTCAGGATACCTCGACAACGCGGCGTTCAAAGCTGCTGCAACAAGCTCCTGATATTTGTAGCCCATCTTTCCAGCCATTATGGGCAAATCACCGCTGTGGGGATTCAGCCCGGGCAGCGGATTAATTTCCAGAAAGAAAGGAGTGCCTTCTGCATTGACCCTGAAATCAACTCTAGAGATATCGCGACAACACAGAACCCTGAAAACCTTCAAAGCCGCGTCAGCTATGGACTGCACCACTGAAGAACTCAGTTTAGCGGGACATTCATAGTCCACAAGCCGTTCCCAGTCGCGCTGCACCTCCAGCGAGTATATAAAATACTCGGCCTTTTGTCGAGGTACCACCCGCATTACCCCGACTATCTTAGGCGGGCGGTTTCCTACTATGCCTACGGTAATCTCATCGCCGTCGATGAACTCTTCCACGAGCACCGGCTGGTGATAGCGTTCCAGCAGGTTTGCCACCGGCTCCTTTATGAGTTTCCGTTCGGTTACCCGACAGCCTCCGAGGATACCTTTGCTTGAGCCTTCGTACGCCGGTTTGATAAATGCGGGGAAACGGAAACCGCTCCAGTTAACGGCGTCCAGTTCATCTTTATCGGCGATGAGCCTCCATTGCGGGGTGCCTATACCGGCCTGCGATACTATCATCTTGGTGAGCGGTTTGTCCAGGCAGACCGCCAGGCACTGAGGATCAGAGCCGGAATACGGAACCGACAACATTTCCAGAATGGATGGAATCTGAGCTTCCCGGCTTCTGTAGTTGCCCCGCCCCTCGGCGATGTTGAATACCAGGTCTACCGGCTCTCGAAGCAGGTTCTCAACGAACTCTTTGCCGCCGCCTAGGCGAACAACATGATGCCCCAGCGCACCTATGGTGTTGGCCAGGGCATCAACTGTTTCCTGCGAATCATACTCTTCGAGGTGGTCATCGGTGGTAACATTACCGATATCACGACGCACCGCCTCCTTGAGGTCGTATGCAAGCCCTATCCTCAAATCAGATACCTACCGGCAGGACCATTTGCAGTGCCTTCTCGGAGTGCTGATGGGACGAGCCGTTTTTCCGTTTGCCGTTCTTGTGGCCGTTGCCATTGACGGGCTTGCCCCTGGGATTCCGGTACTGGAATATATGGCCCTGGTAGTTCCTGAGCAGGAGCCCTTCATCGTCAAAGGACATCACATAGTTCGGCTGCAGAGGTATCTTGCCTCCTCCGTCCGGCAGGTCGATTACGAAGGTCGGGACGGCCAAACCCGATGTATGCCCGCGCATGCCTTCCAGTATTTTTAAACCGGTCTCTACAGGCGTGCGCAGGTGCTCCGTGCCCTGAACCTCGTCACACTGGTACAGATAGTAAGGGCGTACCTTTATCTTTAAAAGCCCCTGACACAGTTTCAGCTGTGTCTCGACATTGTCGTTAATGCCTTTGAGCAGCACCGACTGGTTGTTCACGGGCACGCCGGCACGCAGCAGACGGTCGCAAGCTTTAGCGGACTCCGGCGTTATCTCGCGCGGGTGGTTAAAGTGCGTATTGAGCCAGATCGGGCTGTATTTGGACAGCATTTCACACAGCTCGTCATCGATCCTCTGCGGCAGCACCACGGGAAACCGCGAGCCGATACGTATTATCTCGACGTGGTCGATCTGCCTCAGTTTGATAATTACCTGCTCCAGACGTTTTGTCGACAGGGTCAGAGGGTCGCCGCCGGAGATAACAACATCTCTCACGCTCTTATTGCCACGGATGTATCCGATCATCGCGTCTATTTCTTCATTGCTGCGCACCCAGCCGCCGTGGCGCCATTCCCTCTTCCTGGTGCAGTGGCGGCACAGCATGGGGCATATATCAGTCAGCACCATGAGCACGCGGTCAGGATACCTGTGCACAAGACCGGGCACAACAGACTCCCTCTGCTCGGCCAGCGGGTCCTCGTATCCGATATCGTTCATCGATATCTCCTGAAACGACGGCACAGCCTGTTTCAGGATCGGGTCCTCGGCATTGAAGGGGTCGATCAGCGAAAAGTAGTAGGGAGTAATTGATACGGGGTACTTCTGCGTTACTTGTTTGAGCTTCCTCTGCTCATCAGCCGTCATTGGGATGAGGTTGGCAAGCTGCTCAACGGTGGTGAGCCTGTTGCGGAAATGCCACGTCCAGTTGTTCCAGTCCTCTTCGGACACGTTTGTGAAAAATCGCCGTCTTTGTTCAGACGGGACTTTACTTGGAGGTTCCTCCTCTTCCTTTAGCAGGAAGGATTGGTGTGGAGGTTCCTCCTCTCGTATGCTTGAGACTTCTGTTTCTGCTCCTGTTGTCTTCATTTCCCTTCCTTATCGTTTCCGGTTTTCTAAGTTTTTTAAAACACAAACGGAGTGGCGCAACACTCCGCAGGTACTTTACTCTTTCATCGACTTTTTTATACAATACACTTTTTTTCTAGCACAAATGTATGTCATTTTTCCCTGATTGTCAATAGGTTTTTTGGGCATTTTGGCATCAATTTTCGACTGATTTTTCGGGGGCGGTCGTCGTCGGTTTTGTCCCACTTGGAAGCGATAACATTTGTAAGGTTGCAACGTCCGGCTGCGGGTCGGATAATAGTCGATAAAGCGTGTCTAGTGGGAGGTATTAGTTTGAGCGGGCTCTACGTCCATGTACCGTTCTGTGTCAGAAAGTGCGCTTACTGCGACTTCTATTCGCTGGCTGGTTGCGATGATCTAATCGATTCGTATATTATTGACGCGGTGCTTGGCGAATGCGAGGCGTATCGCTCCATGTCGTTCCGAACGCTTTACCTTGGAGGCGGCACCCCGACCGTCGTCGGAGCGGAGAATCTGACGAGGCTCGTCGGAGGACTGCGCAATGTATTCGACCTGTCGCAGCTTGATGAGGCAACGATCGAGGCCAATCCCGAATCGGCTACGAATGAGATGCTGGTGTCGGCATTGAACATGGGCTTCAACCGCATCTCTATCGGGGTGCAGTCGCTTTCGGATGGGGAGCTTAAATCCGTTGGCAGGATTCACACTGCCAGGCAGGCACTCGATGCGATCGGTACAGCAAAAAAGTTTGGTTTTCAGAATATATCGGCAGATCTTATTGCCGGTCTACCCGGCCAAACGTGGAATTCGCTATCGGCCTCGATCGAGGGGGTGCTTTCGCTCGGAATTAATCACCTCTCGCTATATTGTCTTTCTCTGGAGCACGGCACTCCGCTGGCGCAGAACCCGCCGGATGATTTACCTTCGGATGATGAGCAGGCAGATTTGTTCGATCAGGCTCGTGTACATCTGAAGGACAAGGGATTTGTCCACTACGAGATATCGAACTTCGCTCTGAGCGGGCATGAGTGCAAACACAACCTGAACTACTGGCGCGGCGGCGAGTATCTGGGGTTGGGGCCGGCGGCGGCCTCGCACCTGGGGGGCAGGCGTTTCAAGAACCGAGGAGACCTTAAAGCTTATCTTGAGGATCCGACAGGCGTTGTGGAGGAGGTTGAGGAGCTTTGGCCGGAGGAGAAGGCGGCGGAGGAGGCCATGCTGCGCCTGAGGCTGCTGGAGGAAGGGCTGAACGTTGCTGAGTTCACCATCAGACACGGACAAGGTAATGTTCGAAATCTGCTGACAAGGCTCGGCAGGCTGTCGCGGGAAGGATCGTTGCTGTTCGACGGTGCGCGATACAGGCTAGAACCGTCGCGGGTTATGACCTCGAATCCGATACTGGCAAGTGTATTAGAAGATAGCGGCAATCCTATTCGGTGAAAACCCTGGCGATATATCCCGTCCCATCGCCGTAATTCAAATATATGACTACTTGAGAGTGAGCAGGGAAATCACCTACAGATGGAGATACTAGGACAGACTGGCCATCTGCCAACCCCTCGATGTTGATATCGATCTCGTTAGATATATCA
>Ga0172365_10003322_pt1 | contig 11979 bp, 10 predicted proteins | sample LakKivSesite48cm_FD_114535 | JGI IMG/M metagenome (GOLD analysis project Ga0172365, IMG submission 114535) | Sediment microbial communities from Lake Kivu, Rwanda - Sediment site 48cm | ecosystem: Environmental > Aquatic > Freshwater > Lake > Sediment | place: Rwanda: Western Province, Lake...
ACGCAAAGAAATATGGGGTGCCATTTTATCCTGGTAAACGACCATGGGAAGTGAAATGTGATATAGCGATGCCTTGTGCTATACAAAACGAGATGGATGAAAACGACGTTAAAACCTTGATTAAAAACGGTTGTATGTTAATCACAGAGGTTTCTAACATGGGTTGCACAGCATCAGCTGGAAAACTTGCAACAGAGAAAATAATGTTTGCGCCAGGTAAAGCTGTTAATGCTGGCGGTGTAGCTGTTTCTGGTTTGGAGATGACACAAAACAGTATGAGAATCAGTTGGACTTCTGAAGAGGTTGATAAGCAACTCCACCATATTATGAAGACTATTCATGATTCTTGTGTGAAATATGGTCGTGTGTCAAAAGATAAAATTGATTACATAAAAGGTGCGAATATAGCTGGTTTCGTTAAAGTTGCTGATGCGATGCTTGATCAGGGGATTGTTTAATTTTACCCCCTCTTTTATATATTTTTATTATTTAACAGATAGAGACAAAAATTATAATAGCATAGATGTTTGATAGCAAATTAATTTTAGCAAAAGATGTGGCGTTATGGCGACAGGCGATGGTGGCCCTCGTAGTTCGAGAATTCAAGAAGATTTCGAAGAAACCTATGAGCTTCGTAGCCAAATCTACCATGCTCTTATGCCCTTTAGGGTAAAAGATATTCTTATTGTTTCAAGTTTATATGATGCCTTTACAATAGAAGAAGAAGGGTTGATTGCTGAATTAGTAATAGGTGAATATCAGCATCTCCTACTTAGCGCACCGCCAAGAGTTACACGTGTTTCATCAGGAGAAAAAGCGTTATCAAAATTAAAAGAACGCAGGTACGACTTAGTTATAACTATGGCTAAAAACATTGGGATGGATCCTTTTCAATTTGGTAAAAAAATAAAGGAACTTCGTCCGGAATTACCAGTGATTCTATTAGCAACAGATAGAGCTGACATAAACCTCTTTCAAGAAGAAACCATTGCTGGAAGTGGAATAGACAAAATCTTTGCTTGGACTGGAGACCCTACACTTTTCCTCGCGATTATAAAATATGTTGAAGACAGTATGAATGTCAGATATGATACTGTGAATGGGGACGTTCGAGTGCTTATCATGGTAGAGGATTCAATCTATTATTATTCCATGCTTCTCCCAATTCTTTTAACAGAAGTTGTACAACAAACAAGGCGTTCTCTCTCTGATGATCTAAATGAGATGCAGAGACTTCTGCGAAGAAGAGCGAGACCAAAAATATTGCTCGCGGGGGCATATGAAGAAGCAAATTATTACTACAAAAAATATAGAGAATATCTCTTGGGCGTACTCTCTGATGTATCATTCAAACAAAATGGGCAGGTAAATCCGATAGCAGGGCATCAATTTTTGCAAATGATTCGAATCAACTTTCCTCATATACCATTACTTATGCAGTCGTCAGAAGTTAAAAATCAGGTGAAGGCCGATGAATTAGATGCTTATTTTTTAAACAAAAACTCACCAACACTTGTGCAAGACTTCCAACATTTTCTACTTAATCATCTTGGTTTCGGGGATTTTGTATTTTTTTTACCTAAGGACGAAAAACATTTTAAAAAGAAAATACAAGACATAAAATCAGAGGAAATCCATATTCAAACAACAGAAATAGCTCGCGCGTCAAATATGCGGGAGTTCGAAGACATTCTCCAACAAGTACCACTCGAATCAATTCAATTCCATTCAGAGCGCAATCATTTTTCAAACTGGTTGATGGCACGCTGTGAATTTGGTCTCGCAAAAGAACTCCGTCCAAAAAAGGTATCTGATTTTTCAGATCTTAATGCTATGAGAGCATATCTAATCAAGGTATTCAATGATGCCCGTAGAAATAAACATCGTGGTGTTATTACTGATTTTTCTAAACAAAAATTCGAATTCGACTCGTCTTTTACACGCCTTAGGGGTGATTCTCTTGGCGGTAAAGGACGAGGACTAGCTTTTATGCGGGCATTATTAACACGTTATAAAATCGACGAAAAATACAATAATGTTATAGTAAAAGTGCCAAATTCAGTTGTGATAGGTACACTTGAATTTGACAGATTTGTTAATGATAACAATCTCTACAGATTCTTTAAAAATGAGGAGCTCTCTGACGAAGAAATTGCAAAAGAGTTTCTAAAATGTGAAATATTTGATGAATTAAAACAAAACCTCGCAGTTATATTACAACATTTCAAAACTCCGATAGCCGTAAGGTCATCGAGTCTCCTTGAGGATTACCAAAATCATCCTTTTGCAGGTATGTATGACACTTACTTGTTACCAAATAATCATGAAGATAATAATATAAGATTACAGCAACTATGCCATGCAATAAAACTCATATATGCATCAGTGTTCTTCAAAGAGCCAAGAGCATATGCTGAATCGTTGTCATTAAAAATCGAAGAAGAAAAAATGGCTATCGTCATCCAAGAACTTATAGGGCAAGAGTACAATGGTAGATTTTATCCGACTTTGTCAGGGATAGCAAAATCTTATAATTTCTATCCGATATCTCATCAGACTGCTGAAGATGGAATAGCAAATATAGCTGTTGGTTTTGGTAAAACTGTTGTTGGAGGAGAGAAAGTTTTCAAATTTTCACCGCGTTATCCTGATCTTAATCCTGATTTCTCTACACCTGAATCTGCCCTTGAGCATTGACAACGTGACCTATATGTTTTAGACACTTCAAACAAATATATTGATTTAAAAGAACCGCAAATTAATGCATGTAAGAAAATAAGAATCAGCGATATAATGAAAGATGATTCACTTGGTCTCGTAGCTAGTACATATGATAGAAATGATGGGATGATCAGAGATGGGCTGTCCGATGGTGGTTATCCTCTAGTTACTTTTGCCGGTATTTTGAAATACGATGCATTTCCACTAGCTCCGATTCTCCAAGATCTTTTAACTGTTGGTCAAAAAGGGATGGGTTGCCCAGTCGAATTTGAATTCGCAGTCAATATCGATCATGAGAATAAAATACCGCCGACATTTGCTATATTGCAGATACGTCCATTTGTTATATCCCAAGAGAAGTATGACATTGGATGGGACAAAATAAAACAAGAACAAATATTCATCCGTTCTGATAAAGCATTGGGAAACGGTCTGATAGACAGTATATGTGATATTGTTTACATACCTTCTGAGAGTTTTGATTCATCAAAAACAGTTGAAATGGCAGAAGAAATCGGGGTAATAAACAAAAAATTAGTCTCATCTTCATCTCCTTATTTATTAATTGGGCCTGGCCGGTGGGGAACTCAGGATAGATGGCTGGGCGTACCTGTTCGCTGGGGTCAAATTTCTGGCGCGAGAGTCATAGTTGAGACAGCATTAGAAACTTTCAACATTAGACCATCACAAGGAACTCATTTTTTCCAGAATATGATAAGTAGAGGAATAGGATATATAGATATACCATTGCTTTCGAAAGAATGTTCTGTTGATTGGTCATGGCTTGAAAAACAGACTTTGAATGAAAAAATGAAATTTGTTAGCCACGTCCATTTATCTTATCCGCTAATTGTTAAGCTTGATGGTAGAGTAGGGCATGCGGTTGTAATTAAACCAAAAAAGCAAAAAACAAAATAAATTATACTTCTGTTTTCATAAAATATATTAATGAATCCTTTAGATACATGTTTCCTCGAAATCACAGGATAAGTGTTTGAATGTATAAAATATTGGAAAAAAAGGTATTGTCAGAGATAGTTAAATTGATGAAGGTAAAAGCACCATTGGTTGCAAAAAAAGCTAAGCCTGGACAATTTGTTATCCTTCGTATAGATGAAAAAGGGGAAAGAATTCCTCTGACGATAGCTGATTTTGATAGAAAGAGGGGGACTGTAACTATAATCTTCATGGAAATTGGCAAAACAACAAAACAACTTGGTAAACTAAACGTTGGAGATTATATTGAAAACTTTGCCGGTCCGCTTGGCATATCTTCGGAAATTAAGAAATACGGTACTGTTATATGTATTGGTGGAGGCGTAGGAATAGCTCCACTATATCCTATTGTTAGAGCATTAAAAGAAGCTGAAAATTATGTTATCTCCATCCTTGGAGCACGAACTAAACGTTTACTCATGTTAGAAGATGAAATAAAAGATTATAGCGATGAATTATATATTGCGACTGATGATGGATCATTAGGTCATGCTGGTTTTGTAAGCGATGTGTTGCAGAAATTAATCAATGAGAAACGAAAAATCGATATGGTAATGGCTATAGGTCCTGTGATTATGATGAAGGTTGTTTCTGATCTCACGAGAAAATATAATATCAAGACGTTGGTGAGTCTCAACCCAATCATGGTTGATGGAACGGGGATGTGTGGTGGTTGTCGTGTGTCTGTCGGGGGAAAAACCAAGTTTGCATGTGTCGATGGCCCTGAGTTTGATGGTCATCAGGTTGATTTTGATAATTTAATGCTTCGTAATCGACGATTTATTCATGAAGAAGGAGAAGCATGTAAATTGGCTGGTGTATAATGAGCGTGAGAAAAACAAAACATGAGATGCCTTCACAGTCACCAAAAGAGCGCGTTAAAAATTTTAAAGAGGTACCATTAGGTTACAGTAAAGAAATAGCAATAGAAGAAGCGAAACGTTGTCTGCAATGTAAAAATAAACCCTGCATGAAGGGATGTCCCGTTGAGATCGATATTCCTGGTTTTATAAACTGTATCGCCAAAGGAGATTTTGAGAAAGCCGCAGATGTCATCAAGGCCAAAAACAGTTTACCAGCTATTTCTGGCAGAGTATGCCCCTATGAGAATCAATGTGAGGGAGAATGCACACTTAAAAAAATTGGAGAACCTGTTGCAATCGGAAGATTAGAGCGGTTTATTGCTGATTATGAACGAGAAAAAGGCATGAAAATCCCAAAAAAAACTAAATCAAATGGAAAAAAAGTTGCTGTTGTAGGTGCCGGTCCCGCCGGTCTTACTTGTGCTGGAGACCTTGCCAAAATGGGATATTCTATTACTATTTTCGAAGCTCTTCATGCACCTGGTGGTGTGCTCATGTACGGCATCCCTGAGTTTCGTCTTCCTAAAAAAATTGTGGAAGCAGAAGTAGATTACATTACTAAACTTGGCGTAGAGATAAAATATGATGTTATAGTTGGAAAAACAATAACTGTCGAAGAATTAATGCATGATTATGATGCTGTTTTTATTGGTACTGGTGCAGGATTGCCTCAATGGTTAAATATCCCTGGTGAAAACCTTGACGGTGTTTACTCTGCGAATGAGTTCTTAACTCGAGTTAACCTAATGAAAGCATACGAATTTCCAAAATACGATACACCAATCAGAATAGGAAGAAGAGTGGTTACTATCGGTGCAGGAAACGTGGCTATGGATTGTGCCAGAACGGCTCTTAGATTGGGGGCAAAAGAATCATTTATAATATACAGACGAACAAAGGAGGAGGCGCCAGCGAGAAAAGAAGAAGTAAGGCATGCTGAAGAAGAAGGTATAAAGTTTTTTTTCCTAGATGCTCCAACACGATTCTTCGGTGACGAGCGAGGTATGGTAAATGGAATGGAATACATACAGATGAAGCTTGGAGAACCTGATGAGAGCGGTAGAAGAAGACCCATTCCAATACCTAAATCAGAATCAATAATGCAGATAGATACCGCTGTGGTTGCCATTGGGCAGAGTCCAAATCCGTTGATCCCTAAGACCGTGAAGGGTTTAGAGATTGGGAAACACGGAAACATTATCACCGACGATGATGGCAGAACATCAATCCCAGGACTTTTTGCTGGCGGGGATATTTCAACAGGAGCAGCAACCGTTATACTTGCCATGGGCGCTGGTAAACGAGCATCACGAGCAATAGATGAATATCTTAAGAAAAAGACAAGTTAGTTATTCATAAATTTTTAATATCTAGTTAAAACATAAAAAGGATCTATCTCTGTTTTTTTGCGGCTTTAACTAGGCCATCAAACAGTGGTGAAGGTTTCATTGGTCGAGATTTAAACTCAGGATGTGCCTGTGTTCCCACAAAATATGGGTGACTTGGCAACTCCATAAACTCCATTAATATTCCATCAGGTGATCTTCCTGAAAAAACAAAACCTTTCTTCTCAAGAACATCAACATATTTTGGATTCACTTCATACCGATGTCTATGTCGCTCATGAACGGTACTCTGTCCATATAGCTTCTGTATCAAGGTTCCTTTTTTGAGGATCGCAGGATACGAACCCAATCGCATTGTTGCCCCATATCTTGAATCTGTGATGATTTTTACCTGCTCAGGAATAAAATCTATCACTGGATAGGGAGTGTTCTTATCTACCTCAGTCGAATTAGCACCTTTTAATCCGCAAACATTACGTGCGTACTCTACGACCGCAAGCTGCATACCCAAACATAGACCAAGATAAGGAATATTGTGTTCTCGAGCATACTTGATCGTTGCAATCTTTCCTTCAATTCCTGATAAACCAAAACCACCTGGAACGATGATTCCATCAAAACTATTGAGGGTAGAAATCTTCTTAGGATGCTTCTCAAATATTTTGGAATCAATCCATTCGATCTTTGGGCAGAGGTTGTTATTCCATGCTGCATGTTTTACTGCTTCAATAACAGAAATATATGAATCAGATAGTTTATATGAACCGATATCAAAGTATTTCCCAACTATTCCTATCTTTATTTTCTTATCAAATTTGTTTATTTTTGTAAGAAAATCTTTCCAAGTTTTCAAATTACTTTCTTCTTTTCTCAAACCCAATTTATGCAGGATTTTTTTACATAGTCTCTGCTCTTCAAAAAGCAATGTAACACCATATACATTCTCAACATTTGAATCGGAGATAACGTCATCCCCGTGAACATTACAAAACAATGCAATTTTTTCTTTTCGTACATCATCGAGAGGTTTTTCAGTACGAGCAATAATAAAATCAGGCTGTATACCAATTTCTCTGAGTAATTTTACTGAATGTTGGGTTGGCTTCGTCTTCGCTTCTCCGACTGTCTTAAGTACCGGTACATATGTAACATGAACATATATTACCTTTTCACCTTCGAGTTTCATCTGTCTTACAGCTTCTAAAAAAAGAATATTTTCATAGTCTCCAACTGTGCCACCGATTTCAACCAATACAAAATCATATTTTGATTCCTGTGCTGGTTTTTTAATTCTCTGTTTAATCTCATCAGTAACATGTGGAATTGGTTGCACTGTTTTCCCAAGATATTTTCCCTGCCGCTCCTTTTCAATAACTGCACCATATACCTGACCAGTTGTTATATTGTGATATTTTGATATATCGATGTCTAGAAACCGTTCATAATGACCAAGATCTTGATCAATCTCCCCACCATCCTCAGTCACCCAGACTTCTCCGTGCTCAGTAGGTCTCAAAGTCCCAGCATCACAATTAATATATGGGTCAATCTTCATCGCTGTAACTTTATAACCATGCAGTTGCAATATTTTTCCTATGGACGCCGTTGTTATTCCTTTTCCTAAGCCAGAAATAACCCCGCCCGTTATAATTATATAATTAACCATCCCTATCAACAGGCAAGTAGAATAGGCTATGTGATTTAAATTATTTCGCTTTCTTTTAAATTAGAAAAACTTAATTAAACAAAAAATAAACTTTACTAAATAACTTTAATATAACAAAAATCCTCTCTGTTGTAGCATCTGTCCTATCTTGTATTAAGTTTTCTTATTTCCCTTTGGTGGTCAAGGATATCTCGATTGAAGATACGTTAGAGCTTCGCCCCTCTTCATTGGTGATGCTCTCCGTTCCGATCTTTATCTCTTTGATTTTTGCATTTGTAACAAACCGGTTTCTTGTTATCTCTGCTGTGTCTACTGCTCTACTTATCGCTCTGCCTCTAGCCTTTATTACTACCTCATCTGATCCGCCGTTGAACTGCGTTACTACTGCAAGCACATAGCTCATTGGTGGTTTGTTTCCAACATATATGGTGTTTTCATCAGATCTTTCTTTTTCTGGCATAACTTTTTCCTCCCTGTTAGTTCATTGTTCCTTTCGTCTCCTGTCAACAAATTTGCTATTTATAAATCTTTCGACGTCCGAAAGAGAGAATATTACCATAACTTGCTAAACCTTTTACATCTCTGTTATACGTTTTTATTTCTCTAAGAATACCGCTGCGGCAAGTACAGTTGTCCACAATCCGTTTTTATCGCCTTCTGCAGTCTGCTCTATGCTCTGTGTTCGTACAAATCTCCCACTCATTTTATACTCTTGTTTTCTTTCATCCCATGCCTTATCTGGATCAAACTCTAAACCCAGTGTTGTTGCAAGCATGGTTGCTGCAAGATCCTCAGCATAGTCGCCAAGTTTCTTTGCTATCTCACCAAAACTATGATGCTCTGATATGTAACCATATGAGTTACGGTCCTTTGGAACTGCAACGCCGATGGCAGCACCGATCAATCTATTTGGTTCATTAGTACTATTCTGTGAAACTACGCAGTATGTTATCTGACCTGGTTTAAGGAGCTCCGTTCCTTTTTCTCGTGAGATTATTTTGCAATGCGGTGGGACAATACTAGAAACCCGTACAATATTACATTGTTCTATGTCCGCATCTCTCAATGCTAGTTCAAAAGATTGTAAATAGTCTTTATGTCTTCCTACTCCTTTAGTAAAAAAAACCTTTTTAGGTACCATGTTTTTCCATGAATAAATTTTATCTTATAAATATATCTATAAAACTAGGATTTTTCTTCCTCGTTTTCTTTCTCCTCTTCTTTTGATTCCATCTGTTTTTTCAGAAGTTCTTTCATTTGTTTTTGTATATCAATTTGTTCCGATTGCAACGCTTCTTCATCATCTTCCTCTTCTTCTTCATCATCATCTTGTTTCAATTTAAGATTAGAAGCAGATTTTTTTGAAACCATCGTTTTTGCTTTCACAGGTATTTCTGTTTCTTCACTTTCTATTTCCTCATCTTCAATTTCTGCGGCAACTGCAGTTTTTCCTTTCGCTCTTTTTTTCGTTTGCGTCTTCAAGATATCTCGCATTTGTTTCTGTATATCCACTTGCTGTTTTTGGTAATCAATCTGTTCCTGGTGGTATTGTGTTAGTTCGGTTTTTTGTGAGAGTTCTTCAACCAATTTATTCATTTTTTTGTATGGATAAACTCCACGTAATTCTGCTTTTATTTCTTTATCCCCGCTAAAAAAGAAAATCCCTCGCAACCCTTTCCCACTTTCTTTTTCTGCATCGGACGTTTTTTTCCTTTCAACTCCTGCATCTGCTTGGGTGATGGGAGTGATGGTCCCAAATCCAAAAATTTGACCGAGAATTCCCTGTTTTTTATCAAAACTTATTATTTTGTCGTATCTTATTGTTTTCTCCCTTTTAGTTAATAATCCTCCTTTAAAGATAATACGATGATTTGATAGAATGTACTTGTATGATCTACGATACAATTCGACGATTAAAAAACCTGCAATTGACACCGCGATACTATAAACTGGAATGAAAACATTAACATCATTGAGCCATCCTTGTGATAAAATAAGAACCACCCCGCCAACAAATACACCAAGATGAAAAAAGAAAACAATCCATTGAATGGTAGCTAATGAAATTACAACGCCGATTAACAGTAGTACTAAACCCCACAGCAATAAAGGGTACCATGCATTGCCACCAAACAATCCCTTATAACTTGAAAAATTAACCAACCATCCAACAACTATGCCCCACACTATCAAAAATATGCAAAGTGATTGAAGCTTTAAGAATGAAAGCGGATGGGGGGAAAGTACTTTTTCTATCTTTTCATTCTTTAACAATTCGTCTTTACTTATTTTCGCCATCCTCATTCCTCTCCAATTACTTCATGCTTATCTTGGTTTTAAATTTGTCGGTCTTATATTTTAGTAACAAGATTGTAATCAAAACAGCGGATAAAATCATTGCTAAAAGCAATTAAACGATATTAATTTCTAAGTCATCTCCATTGTAGTCATATGCCTTCCAAGAGTTTTCATCGAAGGGACTAGCAACAATAATGTGTACCTTGCCAAATTTTCCAAACAAATGCAGATCAGCATCCGATGGATGAAATGAGGGAGATGGATGGCTATGTACTGTTCCAACTATGCTAAAATCTATAGGGAGCATATGCAACTGAAATATAGCATGAGAATCACCAGATACAGTTCCAGGCAAAATCACTATCTCAGTTATAGTATCCTTTGCATTAGTGTCAACGCGCAATAATCCACCAAACTCTTTTGGATAATCCGATTTAGCACATTCTAAAATAAGTTTCAAACATTTCCGTGTAATCTTCCACGTTTTACGAATTGGAGAGGTTCTCTCCTTTTTTCTTCGTTTGTAAATACTCATGTTTTTTATCGCACCAGCTTCAACCTAACCATCTGATAAAAACTTTCACCAAATCTAACCAACTTTGCTTTCTTTTCAGAGCCAGTAACCATAATGTTACTATCGGTTGTAACATTCTGGGAATAATTTCCATCGATGACTAGCTTGGATTCTTTAGTTTGAGGCAAAATTTTCCCACCAATTTTTTTATCAAGTGGTACTATCCAAGGGCGGGCAGAAAGCCTAAATGGTGCTAGTGGCGCTATAACCATTGCGTTAACTGAAGGATCCATTATAGGTCCTCCAACACTTAAAGCGTAGCTTGTTGAACCCGTTGGTGTAGCAACTATTACACCATCTGCCCCTAGTGTCTCAAAACGTTCCCCTTCAACAAAAAGCTGAAGGTACATTATCTTAGCGATACGGGCTGTTTGGACAGTGACCTCATTTGTAGCATCAGGTAGACGTTTACCATCCACAATAATTTTTAATTTAGCTCTCTCTTCTACGTTGTATTTCCCCTCGATAATTTTTTCGATGCCTCCAATGGCATATTTTGATTCAACTTCTGATAGAAAACCCATGCCTCCTGAGTTAATAGCGAAAACCGGTTTATCCAAACCCCGTAGAGCCCAGAGTATTGTACCATCTCCACCAATTGTTACAACAATATCTGATCTTTTGTTGATTTCTTCTAAAGAATAGCCTTTTACTTTTGCTTCTTCTGCGAAACTTTTTTCAGCAAAAACTTCTCCGTTTTCCTTCAAAAAATCATATACATCTTTCGCTAATGAAATAGTATTTTTTACACCAGGTTTACATACAAGACCCCACTTCATACCAATCCCTCTATATTTTCGATGCTTTTATAAGTGGTGCTAATTTCTTTAAAAGCGACGGATGTTTTAGTACTAATGCTTTCACTAGACTTAATGTACTTATCTCATCAAAATTATAGTCTTTTAGTGAGTCAGCCAGCATGTTAAATGTCTTATCATCCATATCTAGCATTATCTCTTTTACAACATAGTTTCTCTTTATTTTTTTACCAAATGATTCTTTCCAACGGTTTTCATATTCTATTAGTATTTCTTTGCTGAAATCTTGTTTCTGTAACGCTTTTCCTATTACTTCCCCTGCAATTTTTCCCCCCTCTAGGCAATGTGTCAGTCCGCCGCCTGTTATGGGGTCAACATGTCTTGCAGCGTCACCAACTAAAACAAAGTTATCTCTTACAGTTTCAACTGGCATAGCAACTGGTACTGCGCCCGCTAAGAAACGTATTGATCTACCTTTTTTTAATTCAGGGTGAATATCAATGAATTTGTCAAGAAGTTTTTTAGCCATACCCGGTTCGCTGAGGCTAGCCAGGATTCCTATACCTACGTTAGCGACATCTTTTCCCTTTGGGAACACCCAAGCGTATCCACCTGGAGCAATTTTTTGACCTAGATAAAAATCACAATAACAATCATTACATTCAATCCCAGTTAATGTATATTGGGCGCATGTCTCCAGATCATTGGGTTTCAGGGTTGTGTTGATACCCGCCCATAGTCCAACTTTGGATTCAAC
>Ga0172365_10003324_pt1 | contig 11974 bp, 12 predicted proteins | sample LakKivSesite48cm_FD_114535 | JGI IMG/M metagenome (GOLD analysis project Ga0172365, IMG submission 114535) | Sediment microbial communities from Lake Kivu, Rwanda - Sediment site 48cm | ecosystem: Environmental > Aquatic > Freshwater > Lake > Sediment | place: Rwanda: Western Province, Lake...
AAATATGCTAGGAATGGATAGAAGTCTGGGCATAGACCTGGGAACTGTAAGCGTTTTAATCTATCAGAAAGGGAAGGGTATTGTTCTTCAAGAACCTTCAGTAGTGTCAATTTTAAGAGATAGCGGAAAAGTCTTGGCGGTAGGAGAAGAAGCGAAGGAAATGATTGGTAAGACACCGGGGAATATAATTGCGATTCAACCTATGAAGAGTGGGGTTATTGCTGATTACGAGATAACCGAAAAGATGTTGAGTTATTTTATCAAGAAGGTATGTGGTAATAGTAAGGTATTTCGCCCTCAAGTGGTAATTTGTGTCCCCTCAGGAGGGACCGAAGTAGAAAAAAGAGCAGCCATAGAAGCAGCTATGCAAGCTGGCGCAAGAAAGGCTTATTTAATTGAAGAGCCGATGGCAGCAGCAATTGGAGCAGGTTTGGATATAAGCGAACCTTATGGCAATATGATTATTGATATAGGAGGAGGGACTTCTGATATAGCGGTTATTTCTCTGGGCGGAATCGTAGTTAGTGAATCAATAAGAGTAGCCAGTAATGACTTTGATGAAAATCTTATAAAATATATTAAAGAAAAATATAATTTAATGATTGGTGAAAAAACTGCGGAAACCTTAAAAATAGAAATTGGTACGGCGATGGAATTAGAAGAAGAATTATTCACCGATATAAGAGGAAGAGATTTGGTATCTGGTTTACCAAAAAGTATTTCTGTAGGTTCTAATGAAGTGTTAAAGGCTATTTCTTCTTCATTAGAAAGGATAATAGAGGTAGTTAAAGCAGTTTTAGAGAAGACTCCTCCCGAGTTAGCAGCGGATATTGCTGATAAAGGAATTGTCGTTACCGGAGGAGGAGCTCTATTGAGAAATTTTGATCAATTATTGTCTGAAGTTACCGGGATACCTGTTTATTTAGCAGAAAATCCAATTTCCTGTGTAGCTTTAGGTGCGGGGAAAGTTTTGGATAACATCCATGTATTAAAGAGCGGGTTAGTAAGTACGTATAAGTAAATTAGTCGTTAGTGAATAGTCGTTAGTCGTTGGTTAATAGTCGTTAGTATATAGCATAGCGTAGAGCGGGTATCGTTTAGCGTATAGTTTTGAGGTTTGAGCTTTTCGTTTTTAGCTATACACTAAAATACCAATTAAACAAGTAACAAAGTTAATAGATTTATCAAAGAAGGTAAAAATGAAGATAAAATCAAACATTATTTTTGTTATAAATATTATTTTTATTTTATTAATTTTATTTAGCTTAGGTGCCTGTATTTCCTTGTCTAATGATTTATTTATGTCAATCTCAGATATAAAGCCAGGCATGAAAGGGGTTGGAAAAACAGTTTTTCATGGTACCGAAATAGAGACTTTTCAAGTGGATATTATAGATATAGTTAAGGGAGAAGGTGGAATTGCTAATTTTATTCTGGCCTATTTAAGCGGAGAGAAAATCGAAAAAAGCGGTGGTATATCAGAAGGAATGAGTGGGAGTCCGGTTTATATAGATGGTAGATTGATTGGAGCTATATCGTATGCTTGGGAAATGAGTGAACATAACTTTTGTCTTATAACCCCTATCCAGGAAATGTTAAAAATATTTGATCTCTCTAATAAATATGACCAGTCTCTATCTCAGAAATACCAGTTTAATAAATCTTTATGTTTTACCAGTAAGGAAATAAATAAGATAATAGTGAAGAACGGGGTTGAAGATAAGAATTTTCAAATAAAAATAAATCAGGAAGAAATTGTTTTTTCTTCAGTAGCCTCATCAGTTACTATAAGCGGTCTTAAGGGTAGATCCTTTGACCGTTTAAGTGATTCGTTAAAAAAATTTAATCTGAAACCAGTTCAGGGTGTTTATGGCTTAGAGAAGATAAACCTTCAGGAAGTAGGAGAAAGACCTTCCCATAAAGTAGAAGCTGGTTCTGCGATAGGAATACAATTAACTCGTGGAGATGTCAATATTACTTCTATCGGAACAGTCACCTATCGAGAGGGAAATAATATTTTAGCCTTGGGGCACCCCTTTTTAAAAAAAGGGGAGGTTTCTTTTTTTCTTTCTACAGTATATATTTATCATAGTTTACCCAATATAGTTATGCCTTTTAAATTGGGTTCTCCCTTATATTTAGTCGGAAGGATTGCCCAGGATAGAGAAGCGGGAATATTAGGGATACTTAACTCTTACTCTCAAGTAATCCCCCTGAAAATAAATGTAGAAAATATTAATTCGAGATCATCTTATCAAATGGGAGTCCAATTGATAGATGATCATGATTTATTAGAGCCCTTAGTATCAACCATAACTGTACAGGCGATAGATAATGCCTTGGATAGGATTGGGGCAGGTACTGCCCAGGTAGTTATCGAGATAAAGGGCATAAAAAAGGGACAAGAAGTGTATAGAAAGAATATGTATTATAGTTCGAATGATATAGCTATTCAAGCCATTGTTGAGATACCAGAAATTATCGATTTAATTATTAATAACTATTTTGAGACCATAAATTTGACCCAGATAAATATCGATATTACAATAGATAATAAAAAGAAAATTGGTAAGATAGAAGAGGTAACCTTAAAAGAATCGTCTCTTAAACCAGGAGATAGTCTGACAGCACAGGTTAGGATTAGACCTTTTCGGGAAGATTTAATCGAAAAGATATTGACTATTAAAATTCCTTATCACATTCCTTCCGGCAAGGCTTTATTAATAGTTAGTGGGGGAGGAGATTTGGGTAATCAGAAAAAAGAGCAAATTTACGCTGATAGCAGTAAAAAGGATTATACCAGTTTAGAAGACGTTTTTAAAGATATCACTGATAGGCCGAGGGGAAATCAAATTATTGGAGAAGTAATAATTTATTTGAATGAGTTTGCTTCTCAGGATGAAGCCAGTGAAGATGATCCAAATAGAAAAGAAGAAAAAAAGAGCTTACTGATTTCCAAGATTGAAACCGATATGGTTATAGAAGGATATCTGGAAGTTCCTTTCACTATTGAACAATGAATTAGTCGTTAGTGAATAGTGAATAGTCGTTAGTTTTAAATACAAGTTTTCAGTTTTTAGTTATTGGTTTACAGTTTATAGTTCATTACAAGAGCGTATGACAATGCAACTCATACGCACTCTGAGCTTTCTATAAACTTGCAACTTGTAACCCGAAACCTGAGACTTACAACTTATTACTCATTACACATTACTTGTTACTGTATTTTATTTACTAAATACTATTCACTATATACTAAATACTGGTTAACCAAATAACAAACTAACCAAATGAATAGATGGGACGGAAGAAGATGAAAGTCGTAGCTTTAATTGCTGCTGCTGGTTTTGGGAAAAGAATGAATGCTAAAATAAGTAAGCTTTTTATCCCTATTTTCGGGAAGCCAATTTTAGCTTATACCATCGAAAAGTTCGAACAATGTAATTTTATTGAAAAAATATATCTTATTGTCAATCAAGAAGAAGATTTCTACTCAAAAGATATAATTTTAAAATATAATTTTTCTAAGGTTCAGGAATTAATTGCAGGAGGCGAAACGAGACAGGATTCAGTTTATAATGGTCTTAAGGTTTTAGATCCAGATACAGATATCGTAGCAATTCATGATGGTGCTCGACCTTTAATAGAAGAGACTATTATTCAAGAATCAATTGAAGCAGCCCAAGAATTCGGAGCCGCCATAGCGGCAATTCCTCTTAAGGATACTGTGAAAAGAAGTGGAAAAGATTTTTTTATAAATGAGACACTTAACCGACAAGAAATCTGGAGAGCCCAAACTCCTCAGACTTTTAAATATAGTATAATTTTATCTGCTTATCATCAGGCTTATAAAGATAAATTTTTTGCTACTGATGATGCAGCTATTGTAGAAAGATATGGATATAAAGTAAAAATGATAATTGGTTCTGAAGAGAATATTAAAATAACTACTCCCTTCGACATAATTATAGCAGAAAATTTTTTAAAAAGAGGATTTAAGTTTAAAATATGAATGAGATTAAAATAGACAGTTATTCTAAAATAAATTTAACCTTAAATATTTTGGCCAGACGTGAAGATGGATATCATGAAGTTGAGACTATAATGCAATCGATTAACCTGGCGGATAAAGTAATTATTACCGAAGAGAGGAAAGGGATAAAGATAAAATGTAATCATCCTCAAGTTCCAGTTGATAATCAGAGTTTAGCCTATAGGTCAGCTGAAAAGATTATTAAAAAGTTTGGAATAGAAAGAGGAGTTACAATAGAGATTGACAAAAAAATACCTTTAGCCAGTGGTATGGCCGGTGGTTCCGCTAATTCCGCTACAATTTTAGTGGGAATAAATAAACTTTTTAATTTAAATCTCAGTAATAAAAGTTTAAGAGAAATGGGAGAAGAGCTGGGGATGGATGTCCCCTTCTGCATACAAAATGGGACAGCCTTGGCTTATCAGAGAGGGGAAAAGATAAACCCTCTTCTTCCTATTAATCCACCTTTGTGGATTGTTGTAATAAATCCAGGTTTTAGGATATCTACTCAATGGGCTTATAATAATCTTGATTTAGAGAATGTTCAAAGGGGGAGAGATAATACGAAAGCTATGCTTGCAGTGTTAAAAGAAGGAAAACCGCAGGAAATTGCAAAAAATCTATTTAATTCTTTTGAAGGGTTAATTATTAAAAAATATCCTGAAATTGAAAGAATAAAAGATAGATTGATAAATGAGGGGGCATTAGGTGCTCTTATGTCTGGTAGCGGACCTGCAGTATTTGGCATTGCTCAGAATGAGGAAGAAGCTTTGCAGATTTATGAAAAATTAAAACCTGAATATCAATTAATCTGGGTAGTTCATACCATTTAGTCGTTAGTGAATAGTGAATAGTATTTAGTAAAGAGATAAAAAAAAAGTAGGGGCGTATTGCCATACGCCCAAATAGCATAAAGCTAAATTAGTGTCGCGTAAAGAGAATTGATTATTTGGTTAATTGGTTATCTGGTAAGTTAGTTGATGAATTAATAGACAGGCGAGCCTGTCCTCGTGAAAACGGGGAACGCTTGTCCTACTAACGACTATTCACTAAAGACTGATAAACAGTGAGGTAATTCATGCGAATAGGTTTTGGATATGATGTGCATCCTTTCACTTCGGGAAGAAAATTTATTTTAGGAGGGGAAATTATTCCTTATCCAAAGGGATTAACTGGTCATTCAGATGCTGATGTCTTAATTCATTCCCTGATAGATGCTTTGTTAGGAGCAGCAGGAGAAGGAGATATTGGTCAACATTTTCCGGATGATGATGAACAATATAAAAATGTTTCCAGTTTAAAGTTATTGGAAAGTACTTATGCACTTTTAAAAAGAAAAAAACTGACTATAAATAATATTGATGTTTCGATAGTACTGGAAGAACCTCGACTTTCATCTTTTATGGTAAAGATGAAAAAAAATATTTCAAAAGTTTTAAATCTATCTACGGAAAGGATAAATATTAAAGCTACTACCAATGAGAAGATGGGTTTTATCGGCAGAAAAGAAGGAATAGCTTCTTATTGTGTGGTTAGTTTAAATGATTAATAGAGGAGGGAGCTTAGATAATGAAGAGGAAAGAAGATAGAAAAGAAAAAGAAGATAAAAAAGTACCGAAAGGTGAAAAAGTAAAAAATGAGGAAGTTGAAGAAGAAGAGAAAGAAAGAATAAAAGCAGAAGAAAAGGAAGAAGCAAAGGAAGAAGAAAAGCAAGAAGAACCTTTTAAAGAACCTGATTTACCTACTCTTTTTGTCTGGTTTATAAGCATGTTAAGCGGAAGGGCCTGGGAGTATTTAGGTCTCATCATGAATCCGGAGACAAAAAAATTAAACAAAGATTTGAAAAAAGCCAAGGTTACCATTGATACAGTTGCATTTTTACATGATCAAATTAAAGATGATTTGAATAAGGAAGATTATAAACGAATAGAAAATTTATTAGCTAATTTAAGGATGAACTATGTAGAGAAATTGAAAGAGTCGGAAAATTAAGGAATATTAATGAGAAGAAAGCCGGGAGGGTGCAAAAATAATGGAAAAAATTTATCGTAAGACTGGCCTAAGATTATTTACAATTTTTTTAATATTAATTTTGGGGAGTGGGATAATTTACGCACAGGATGCTCAAACCTATTATAAAAATGGGTATGAATATTTTGCACAAGGAAATTACGAGAAAGCTGAGCAAAATTATAAGAAAGCTATTGAATTAAACCCTAATTTCGAAAATGCTCATTATTGGTTGGGAAAAGTTTACCAACAAACTGGAGTCTACAATAAGGCCATAGAACAATGGAAAGAAGTTTTAAGAATTAACTCTGGAAATCAATATGCTTTTTTGAATTTAGTAGGTAGTTTTAAAAGTACTTCGCGAGTTAATTCAGATAAAGCCAACGATTATTTAAATGAAGGAATTAAAATGATTGAAAACCCTGAAGAGTATCTTTATAAAGAAGATGCCCCCCCTGTAGACCTGTTACTTAGTGCGGTTCCTTATTTTAAAAAAACAATAAATATAGAACCGAATTTATTAGAGGCTTATTATTGGATAGGAGAAATTTATCAGGTTTTAGGAGATAAAATTACTTGGCAGTTTTTTTCTTTAGCCATTGAAAGTTATAAAAAAGCAATAAATGTTGAGGAAGTTAGAAATCCTATATCCTTTACTCATCCCTCACCGTATTGGCGTTCGTATATTCAATTATCCAAAATGTACCATTCTTTAAGATTAAAAGATAAGGAAGAAAAATTATGGCTTGAGTTGGAGAAGGTAAAAGCACTCCCCTATCAACAGGCTTTAAATAGGAAGGGGTATTTTGGTTTTAGCTATCCTTCTCGCCTAGAAGTTAGTTTTAAAGAAGGAGATAAGATAGAGCACTGGATTTATTCAGAGAAAAATATTACTTTTGTAGTGATTAATGGAGAAGTTCAAGGAGAAAAAGAGGAGGAATTGTAATTTTTAAAGAAAAAGAAACTATCAAAAGTTTAGGAATAATGGGTGGAGTATTTGACCCCATACATTATGGGCACTTATTTACTGCCGAAGAAGCAAGGATTGAGTTTAAATTAGATAAAGTAATATTTGTTCCTTGTCGGCAACCAGCTCATAAAAGAGAGAACAATATTTCTGATCCAGAACACCGGTATTTGATGGCTGTGTTAGCTACCGGTAATAACCCATTTTTTGAGGTATCTAAAATTGAACTTCGTCGACCAGGCCCTTCTTATGCTATCGATACAGTGAAGGAATTTATAAAAAAATATAATCATGGGGTAAAAATATTTTTTATTACTGGAGCTGATGCCTTTTTAGAGATAGATTCCTGGCATAAAAGCGAGGAATTGATTAAACTGTGTCAATTTGTAGCAGCTACTCGACCGGGATATGATTTGAATAGATTAGATCAAAGATTTAAAAAAATTATTAAAATTATGGAGATTCCTGCTTTGTCTATATCTTCTACGGATATTAGAAGAAGAATGAGAGAGGGGAAAAGTATTAAATATCTAGTTCCTTATGAAGTGGAAGAATATATCTACAAAAATGGATTATATCATTTATGACAAATTTGGTGCCTGGCACGAAATTTGCGAAATTTGTCATACTTAGAAATAAGAGCTAGGAGATGAGAATGGATATCGATTTAATAAAATTAAGATTAAAAGAGATAATGAGTGAGGAGAGATTTGAACATTCGGTTAATGTATCTCGAGTAGCTCGGAAGTTAGCTTTGAAATATGATTATAATGTAGATAAAGCCGAAGTAGCTGGTCTATTACATGATTGTGCTAAAGATTTAGATTGTCAGATTTTGGAAAAGATGGTTTTAGAATATGATATAAAAATGGATGAAATTATTCAAAAAATTCCTAAACTATTACATCCTCTGGTAGGGGCAGTTATAGCTGAAAAGGAATTTAACATTAAAGACTCTATTATTTTAGAAGCAATAAGAGTGCATAGTACTGGTACCGCTCATATGTCTCTTTTAGATAAGATAATTTATCTAAGTGACAAGATTGAACCTTTGAGGAATGATGAAGGGGTAGAGGAAGTAAGAAAAATGGTATGGAAAGATTTAAATAAAGCGGTGTTAATGGTTTTGGATAAAGGACTGCTCTATCTGATCAGTAAAGGTTCACTAATTCATCCAGTTTCTATCGAGGCCAGGAATAACATTCTAAGCAAGGTGGTTTTTGCTTAATGTATGAAAATAATTTATTAGAAGGGAAGACCAGAAGGAATAGTGGGAGAAGATTAAAAAAGAAAAAAAATAAAAAAATAATCATGATCATATCTTCTATTCTACTATTATCTATCCTAATTATTTTCTTAAAATATTTAGGAATATTCCCTTTCAGTTCTGACATATTGTCCTATAATCGAATAAATGTATTAATTGTGGGTTGTGATGAAATCGAAAATCATGGGCGGGCTGATACTATCCTTTTTTTAAGTATTGCTCCTAAGACTAAAGATGCCCTTATCTTATCTATCCCCCGGGATACCAGGGTTGAAATTCCGGGAAGGGGAATGGATAAAATAAATCATGCCTATGCCTTTGGAGGGGAAAAATTAATAAGCCAAACAGTCAGTTTATTTTTAGATGTTCCTCTTCATTTTTATGCTGTGGTAGATTTTGTAGGATTTGTCAGTATAATTGATAAATTGGGTGGGGTGGAAATTGATATAGAAAAGGAAATGCGTTATGTGGATAAAGCAGGTGGAGTAGATATAAATCTTTCTCCAGGAAAACAAATATTAAATGGTGAAAAAGCTTTAGAATATATCAGGTTCAGACAGGATAAATTAGGTGATCTGGGCAGGATAAAGAGACAACAAAAGTTAGCTATGGCTCTCCTAAATAAGATAATGAGTTTTGATTCTATTACTAAAATTCCTCAGTTAACAGAAGGAATAACAGGATTTATAGAAACTAATATAAAAGTACGAGATGCTATTGGGTTAGCTAATTTGTTCAAGGGGGTAAATCAAGATAAATTTAGGCTCGAAACTGTACAGAGTCAGCCGGTTTATATTAAAGGAATTAGTTACTTAGAGCCAGATATTGAAGAAGTGCAGAAAAGAGTAAAATCATTAATTTGTGGCCAAAATATTGGAGTAAAAGTAGAGGTTTTAAATGGAAGTGGCGGGTCAGGCGTAGCTCATAGGGTAGCCAAAGAATTAGAATTGCAGGGATTTGAAATAGTAAAAATTGGTAATGCAGATAATTTTGATTATGAAAAAACTAAAATTATCCTTTATTCAAATAAGGTAAATTTAGATAATAAATTCAAACAACTATTTAAAGATTTTGAAATTGTTAAGAGATATCAATCCCAGCGGGAAGGTTCAGATTTGATTATAATTTTAGGGAAAGATATGGCTAATTAAAAAGAGGTGGTGTTTTTGAAGAAAAATCCATTAATTATTGCAAAAATGGCTGCGGCTGCTGCAGAAGATAAAAAAGCAAAAGATACAGTAATATTAAAACTAAATAACTTAACTCTAATTGCAGATTATTTTGTAATTACCAGTGGTGATTCAGGACCCCAATTAAAGGCAATATCTAATTTTATCAAGAGGAAATTAAAAGAGAACCAAATTAGATTATTGCATTATGAAGGCAAGCCGGAGACAGGATGGATATTATTGGATTATAGTGATGTAATAGTTCATATATTTTCTGAAGAGAAAAGAGATTTTTATGACCTGGAATATATCTGGCAAGAGGCAAAGAAAATTCGTTTGTTAAAGAGAAAAAAATATTAAAGGAGGAAAATATAATGGGTACCAGTGAAGAAAGCAAAGGAAATTGGTTTTTTGGATTAATAATTTTAGTTGTCGGTATTATTTTTATACTAGAAAATTTTACTGATCTAGAAGTATGGGGGAAATTATGGAAACTATGGCCAGTGATTTTATTTATCTGGGGAATCAGGGAAATCTGGCAAAATAAATCCATATTTTTTGGGGTAATATTAATAGCAATAGGTGCTATTTTTTTTACTAAATATTTTTTCAATTTTGTGATATCAGAAAATATCTGGAAATTTTGGCCAATACTGATAATTGCTTTGGGTATTGATCAAGTCTTTAAATCTTTTGGAGGAATTAGAGCTAAAGCAAAGAGAAAAATAAAAGAAGAAGAGATATAATTACATTATTTTTCCCCCTTTTCTTTTTTAATTTTTTTATTTCTACCAAAAGTACTATTATCCCGATACTCAGATTAAAATAGAAGATTATAAATCTCCAAACTCCTACGAAAAGACCTAAAAGATGATGGGGGACAAAGAAATAGAACAAAGAAGCAAAACCAACCTCTGCTGTTCCACTACCACCCGGAGTAGGCATAAAAGGTAAAATAAAATAGAAGATGACTTGCATTAACAATATGTGAGAAAGGTTAAAGTTAATATTAAATCCTCGAAGAATAAGGGGAGCTATTACAAAAAAAATACCCCAAAAAACAGTAGTATATAGGACAGATAATAGTATTTTAACCCAATTTTCTTTTAATAGATTAAAACTTTTATGAAATTCTTTAGTTTCGAAAATTATTTTATCAGTTGAATGTAATATTTTTTCTTTTTTAAAAAATTTATAAATACAGGATAATTGTTGAATCCTTAGGATTACTTTTATTATCATTTCCGGATATTTTACTGCTAAAACAAATAAAGAGAGAAGAAAAAGAGAAAATAAGATAGCCATGTCAATAAGAATTATAGAAAGAGTCGTATAACCGGTAATTGTTCTCCTAAAATAGAAAAAGATAATAGGGGTAACGATAGTAAAAACCAGAGTCTTAAGTAGAGGAATAATTGTGGCAATCATCGTAGCTTTACCCAAAGGTATTTTATGTTTGATATTTTTATTAAATAAATATATTTGAGCGGGTAAAGTACCAGAGAAGAAAGGAGTTATACCACCAGCAAAGTTGCTAATATAATATACTTTTAAAGCTTCAATAAAGGTGATTTTTTCATTAACTGATTCTACCGCCATTTTTATTCTAAGAGCATCTATTGTGGCAGCAAATAGCATTAGAATAAAAGCTAAAAATAAGTATTTTTGGTTAATATAAGAAAAACTTGCCCAAGTATTCTGGTTAGTAGTGATAAAAGTAATAATTAAAAAAGTTATAATTCCAATAAATAAAGAAATTAACAATCCTTTAAAGAGTCTCTTTTTATCTAAAATTAATTCATTCAAATAGTCCTCTACTCCTTTTAGATAGTCGTCAGTGAATAATCGTTAGTAGGACAGGCGTCCCGCCTGTCTATTAGTCGAGAGTGAATAATTATTAGCATTAAAAAAGTTTTTAGTTTACGGTTATCGGTTTTCAGGTATTGGTATGCAACTAAAAATTTAAAGCGAAAAGCTAAAAATCATAATTCAAAACTCAAAACTTTTTTATTAATTTTAAGTTTTAAGTTATAGTTTTGCACTTTGCGTTTTTCGTTTTTCGCTATTTACTCCTACTTCTTTTTTTCAAACTTGAAACTCGTAACTAACGATTTGTAACCTAAAACGTGAAACTTACAAATTAGAGTATAGCATACTTTTATTTTTATTTGCAATTTACATAAAAGATTTACAAAGGTCAATATTAATTCGGAATAAAATTAGCGAATAGCGATTTAGTATAAGTGAGTAGAGAGGAAGAAATATTAGTGAAGGGAACAATAGTAAATGTAGTGGCAATTTTTTTAGGATGTTCAGCAGGATTTATTTTAAAGAGTAAATTCCCTGAAAAAATTGAAAAAATTATTATGCAGGCCCTCGGATTAGCTTCTTTATTAATTGGGATACAGATGGCCATTAAAGCAGATAATATATTATTGGTGATATTCTCTCTGGTAATAGGTGGGGTGATTGGAGAGATAATAGACATTGAAGCAGGTCTGGAAAGATTTGGAGAAAGAATTAAGCGA
>Ga0172365_10003325_pt1 | contig 11973 bp, 8 predicted proteins | sample LakKivSesite48cm_FD_114535 | JGI IMG/M metagenome (GOLD analysis project Ga0172365, IMG submission 114535) | Sediment microbial communities from Lake Kivu, Rwanda - Sediment site 48cm | ecosystem: Environmental > Aquatic > Freshwater > Lake > Sediment | place: Rwanda: Western Province, Lake Kivu...
CGGTGCAGTCGTTACACCGATGGCACAGCCACACATCGGGGTCCTTCAGCAACTTATCCTTCAACCCCCGCTGAGCCCACATCATCTCTTTCCTCGGGAAAGGCTTACCGTCAGGAGAGAGGGAACAGACTACCGAGCAGGTACCGCACTGAAAACACTTTTTCAGCGACTCACCACCAAGGCCAATTACTTCCCTGACGAATTCAGTGTCAGGTTTAATGACGTTTTGTTTCTCCATATGACCGTTCTATAACGCTTCCAGGACCAGTTCCGAGATATCCTTTATCTCGATTACGCCTTCTTTCCCCATAGTAAGAAGGCTGTCATCGAACATCAACATGCAGTAGGGGCAGGCTACGGCAAGCACGTCTGCGCCGGCATCGATAGCCTGCTGCAGCCTCAGGTCGCAGAACCGCTCCTCTTTGGGCGTCTCCATCCAAACCCTTCCCCCGCCGCCACCGCAGCAAATTGAGGACTGCCTCGAATCCGGGAACTCCAGTAACTCCACGCCGGGGATTGCCTTAAGCACGCGGCGCGGCTCATCGTATATCTGATTGTGACGTCCCAGATAGCAGGGGTCATGATATATGACCTTTTTCTTGATTTCCTTGGTAAACTTCAGCTTACCCTCACGAATGAGCTGATCCAGCAACTGAGACAGGTGAACAACTTCGAACTGAGCTCCAAGCGCCGGATATTCATTCTTGAAGGTGTGATAGCAGTGCGGAGAATTGACCACCACTTTCTTTACGCCGCTCTCGGCAAACGCCTGAATATTGCTCTTAGCCAGCTCCTGGAATATTGTCTCGTTGCCGGATTTGCGAACGCTCTCACCGCAGCAGCGTTCTTTCGAGCCCAATATCCCATAGTTTATTCCGACCTTGTTGAGAATCCCCACGGTAGCCCGGGCAATTCTTCTCACCTTGGCATCAAACGCCGGGACGCAGCAGGTGTAATAAAGCAGTTCCATGCCCGGGGCAAAAGGTTTCACGTCCAAGCCCTGAGCCCAGTTCCCCCGGTCCTTCTCCGGCTCGCCCTGCGGATTGCCGACATAAGAGATATTCTTCACACTAACACGAAGGGAGTCAGGCAGCTTGGCCACGCCCATCTCGGCAACTACCTTGCGTATCGCCCTGATGACATCTATCATCTCCACGCCTCGCGGACAGCGAGCAACGCAGGCGCCGCAAGTGGCGCAGGTCCAGATGTCTTTATCTGCGAAATCTATCAGACCGAGCTGTGCCCGATGCATCATCCGGCGAGGGAGAAAGGTGCGCACCAAATTCCAGGGACAAGTGCCCGTGCAAGTACCGCACTGATAGCATATCTTAAGCGTGTCGCCGCCCATCTCTCGAATAATATCGACCGTTTCCTTATCAGGACTCGCTGGACTCATCTCGGCCTTCTTTCGTGCATTGTTTGGTCCATGACCAACCCAAATTCAATCAAATCGTTGTCTGCAGGTCAACCCACCTATGCAAGCTATTGCTACATCTCCTTGTAGGGGTTAGGCCCAATTCTCTTTATTGTCTCCATAAACTCATCAAATATCTGCGGCAGTTTCCTGAACTCCGATATGGAAAGCTCCTCCACCCTTATCCTCTCGGATTCGAGCACAAGTCTCTGCAATGTCTCCTGTACCTTCCCCATCCTCGTATTTGCCAACTCACTGCCTTTTACGAAGTGACACGTGTAATCATCGCCGCGCTTGCATCCAATCATAAGGATACCATCGATGCCCTTGGATAGCGAGTCGGCGATCCACACTATGTTCACCGAACCAAGACATCTCACCGGAATGACCCTTATCCACGGGTTATAGCTGATGCGGTTGATGCCGGCCATGTCGAGAGCAGGATAGGCATCATTCTCACAGAGGAAGGCCACAACTCTCGGTTTCTCCTCATCCGGCTCAGGCACCTCTATGGCCTTGAGCATAGAGCTGATTATGTCAACTGAATAGTCCTTAAACGAGATGATTCTTTCAGGACATGAACCCATACAGATAGCGCACCTGCGGCAGCGGGTTGGATTGGGCAACGGATTGAACTTATCGTCCTCGTTGTACATCCCGAAGGGGCACTCCTCGGTGCACCTCTTGCACTGAGTGCATCTCTGCATGAACAGGCTCGGATAGCTCCTGTCCCATGTCCTGGGGTGTACCGCCTGCCCTCTCGCAGTCTGCTCTACACACTGGATAGCCTTGAGCGCCGCTCCGGCTGCGTCATCCATGGATGCAGCAATATCCTCAGGCTGCCGCACGCAACCGGCAGCATATATGCCCGTTCGCCGCGTCTCATACGGGAAACAAATGAAGTGGGAATCGGGGAATCCGTATTTCAAGGTAGGCAGTTCAGGCCCCTGCCGGTACTGGAGATGCAGCGCAGAAGTCGCGTAGCGTCCTGAATCCGGGGCAATTTCCGTAACTCTCTTTTCGCCTTCCGCAGTCACCATCTCCACTGTAGGTGTAGCTTCAGGCATAGAGTTGGAGACTATTCCGGCGGCGAGCACCAGCAGGTCCACGCTCACTGCGATGTCCTCTCCCAGCAGCACGTCATAGACCTCAACCGTGACCTTCCCGCCTTCTTCGGAAATGTTCTTAACGTCGCTCTTAGCGAGAAAGACCCCGGGCTCCTCCTGTACTCTCTTATAGAAGTCCTCATACTGGCCCGGCGTTCTCATATCCTTATAGAATATATAGACCTGAGCATCGGGATTCTGCCCTGTTACGTAGAGCGCCTGCTTCAGCGAAGCCATGCAGCAGAAAGCGGAACAGTAGGGCAGGTGGGCCGGATCTCTCTGACCGGCACACTGAATGAATGCCACGCTGGTAACTTCTTTCCCATCGGAGGGACGCGTGATTTTACCTTTCTGCGCCATCTCCTCCATCTGGACATTTGTGATGACATCTTTGTATTTGCCATAGCCTAAGTATTCCAGTTTACCGGGGTCGTAAGGCTTGAACCCGGTTGCCTGAACGATAGAGCCAACCTTGAGAGAGGTAGAAGCGCCCTTCTGCTTCACGGAAACGTTATACATCCCTGGAGCGCCTTCGATCTTTTCTATCTCGGCCCCGGTGAGAACCTTGATCTTCGGGTTACCTTCTACCTGTTTAATCTTAGCATCGACGCCTGTGTCCTCTAACTCCCGGTATGGAGGATGCTTGGGATATTGCTTGTGCAGCTTGGCCATCCAGCCACCCAGAGCGAGCTCCTTCTCCACGAGGCAGACGTTGTATCCGGCCTCCGCCGCTTCGAGGGCCGAGGTCATTCCGGCTATCCCGCCCCCAACCACCAGGATAGTCTTGTCTATCGTTTCAGAGAAGGGCTCCGGTGCCTCAGCCTTTTGCGCCTTGGCCAGGCCCATCCTGAGATAATCCTCCGCCAGCATCTGAGTGTCTTCGTCTTTGGGCGGGTGGACCCAGATAACATGCTCTCTAAGATTGACCCTCTCCATGTATACGGGGGCATCGTAGCTGAACACATCCATCTTAGCCCTGGGGGAACAGGCAGCTATGACTACGGTGTTGGTACCGTCTTTAATATCCTGTGCAATAAGCTTCGCCCCTTCGGCTCCACACAGGAAGGGGTGAGTCTTGCAGTTCTCAACCTTAAACTCTTTGGCGGCTACCCCGCAGAGCTTGTCCATGTCGAGAGCATCAGCAATTCCGCAGCCACCGCAGATATAAACTCCGAGCTTTTTAGCCATTTGTCCCCCTTCTTACGATGGACTGAATCGCCTTGAGCGCCGCCCTGGTTCCATCCTGCACAGAAGTGGAGACATCGGCTGGCCTCCTGATACAACCGGCTGCATAAACCCCGGGAGCGTCAGCGGCAACGAAGCCGTAGTTGTCATATACCAAGTTCCCCGGTATCTTCACCTCCGCAGTCATGGGAACTATGCCTGTTGCCAGCACCACCATTTCGAACGATTCTTTTATCTTCTCGCCTGCCGCGGTGTCTTCGGCATGAATTGTCAGATTCTTGGTTGCCGGGTCTTCCTCAATCTTGGCGACCTTGCCTCTCACCAGAGTAACCCCTTCGATTTTCTGAACACGCTGAAAGAAATCTTCCAGAATGCCCAACGCACGAATGTCAATGTAGAAGATGGAAACCTTGGTTTCCGGGCTTTGGTCCTTGACATAGGTGGACTGTTTCAGGGAACCCATGCAACACACACCCGAGCAATAGGGCAGGTGATTCTGGTCCCGCGAGCCAGCGCACTGGACAAAGGCGATACTTTTCACCTCTTTCCCATCAGAGGGACGAAGTATCTTACCCTGAGTTGGCCCGTCAACAGCCGCCAGCCTCTCCATTATTACATTGGTTATTACGTTCGGATACTTACCATAGCCCAGGTTATCGAGTTTAGTAGCATCGTACGGTTTCCAGCCGGTGGCCAGGACAATTGAACCGACCTTCATGTGCAGGCTTTGCGCAGTCATGCCCAGGTCGATGGCCTGATACTGGCAAGCGGCAACACATTTGGCGCACTCAGCACCCAGGCAGACCTTGGTATCAATTACATACTTCAAGGGAAATGCCATAGGACTGTTTAGATAGGCGGCTTTAGTTTTATCCAATCCGAAGTTGAAATCGTTAGGTCTCTCGACCGGGCAAACCTCAGCACACTTGTTACAGGCAGTGCAATTATCATTAACCAGGCGCGGGGTCAGCTTGACTGTAACATCATAGTCGCCCTCTTTGCCTGAAATGTTCTCAACTTGCGCCAGAGTGAAAACTTTAATTCTGGGATTTGTCTTAATCCGCCTGAAGTTTATCTCAAGCCCGCAATAAGGGGCACAAAGTTTAGGGAAATACTTATTAACTTTGGCTACCCGCCCTCCAAGATAGGGGCTTTCCTCTATTAAAAAGACTTCATAGCCTACTTCAGCGGCTTCAATTGCCGCTGTCATGCCGCTCATCCCTCCTCCGATAACGAGGATACCGTTCGGAGCGTTTATACTTTCTATGTTACCCATGTAGTTCTCCTCATTCGATAGAATCGAGGCCTAACTCTTTCTTCTTTTCCTCTACCACTTCACCTTTTATTTTAAGTGTTTTTTCTGCAAACAGACTGAACCTTATCCAAACGAAGCCAAAGTCCAATAACGCTTCATCATCTTTTCGAATTTTCTCGATGACTTCGTCTTCAATTTCAAACCTGCTGAGGAAGGTGCTATTAAAAATGAGCTTTCTAAACCGATCGAGATCGTAAAGGGTAAGATAAAGCATTTGGCTCTTCGCCTGTCCCAGACCTTTTCCCTCGACCAATTGCTTATGCAGGGTAATCTCTTTATAAGGCTCATTTTTTTTGTTATAGATATCGATCCCCTGGTCCTTCCACCATTCCTCTACTGTCCATTCCTGACCTTCCTTAAGACCCAGACAGGAGAACTCCTCATCAACGATAAAACAGAACTCCTCGCCGTCTGCCCTTTGGGACGTTTTGGAGGATGCCATCCCCAGAGGATACATGCGACAGGCCCACGGCCGGTCTTCATAAATGGAGCAACCTTCCGGAGTTACGAAGGGGCAGCTCTTGCGGTCATCATCCTTCATCCTCAGCAGGACCAAGGGAAGTTTTTCATCAGCTAAAAAGGGGGGAAGAGTGTATTTTTCGAGAAACTTACCCGAAGAAATCTTTAACGCCCTTTTCATACGGAGGACATCGTAGGGTGGAAGAAAGATGTTTACATCACCACAACATTGGGTAAAGCATGAAAGACCTTTGCGACAGGAGAACTTGAACTTGCTTCCTGGAGAGAGCCTTGGGTATTCCTTTAGTATCGTTTCTTTCCAACTCTTAACCATTTCACCTCATTAGGACTCCAGGTACCGTCAGCGATACCTGGAGTCCTGTACAATCACTCAACTCGTGATTCTCGGCTGCGGACTCACCAGATTACTCAACTATCTGGATTATGTCCCTCTTGAACACGTCCCATTTATTTGTCTTGGGGTCCCACTTGCAGTTGACGAAGACCTTCCACTTTTCGTTGTCCATTTTGGGGGTATCCGCCCTGAAGTAGTAACCCGGCCACCTGGTCTCCTCGCGGAACAGGATCGTTCTCACGTGGGACTCTGCCTGCCACATTCGATGTATGTTTTCCCAGCATCTCATCAGCTCATGAAGACTCTCGGCACCCAGCTTCTCGGAATCTTCTTTCAACAACTTGAGAAGCTCAAGGGCTGTTTCCAGGGAGGGCTTATTGGTCATAAACATGGTCGAAGCTCCCCCGGCGTATTCATCCATGAGTTTCTGCAGGCGGAACATGAACTGCCTGGGTCGGATGTAGTTTTCGTTAATGTCCGGACTGTCTGTCTGGCCCTTAAACTGGGTAAATATGTCCAACGGCTTGAGAATCTGCTTCTTAAGACCCTCGACCGTTGCCGCGTCCACCTTGGGCTGTGTAGGATTGTCAGCAACGTAGGCCAGAGCTGCTTTGGCGCGAATTCGCCCCTCTGCATGTGAACCGTCAGAAAACTTGTGACTGGAAGCCCCCGAGGCATCGCCGGCACAGAAGAGTCCCTTAACAGTGGTCATGCCATTGTAGCCCCAGAAGTATTCCTTCTTGGATTTTTCAGTCTGGAGGTCCTCAGGACCACTTATCCAGGCACCTGAAGCACCGGAATGCGAACCAATAAAGTAGGGCTCACAAGCCTGCATTTCTGAGGCTTTCTGCTCGGGAGCGATATCGCTGCCTGCCCAGAGCAGTGCCTGAGAAATAGTCATATCCAGGAAGTCCTCCCAGGCCTCGGACTCTACTTCCTTTAGCCTCTTCTTCCTTTCCTTCTCATCGGGCACAGAGCTTACGATGGCTCCGATAGCCTCTTCCGTTCTCATATATGTTGGACCCTTGCCTTCCTTCTGGTCCAACATCATCAGGTAGTTTCTCAGATTGGCGGGAACGGGTTTGACTAAGCCATAGGGTGCCCAGTTCTGCAATTCGGGTCTTCGCTCGACCATGTAGTCGCCACCCAGGGCGGTGGTCGCCTTAGACTTAAAGAGAAGGAACCAGGCTCCGACCGGGCCGTAGGCATCCTTAAACCGAACGGGAATGAAGCGGACTTCCTGGCAGGTCATCTCGGCGCCAGCCTTCATTGTGAAGTAAGCGCTGGAACCGGTGTTAAACGGGGGATACCAGGACCTGCCCAGACCCTCACCGACTGAGCGAGGTCTGAACACGTGAACCGCTCCACCCATCGCAACAACTACTGCCTTGGCTTTGAATACATAGAACTTGTTTTCCCTGACACTGAATCCTACCGCTCCGGCAATGCGGTCTCCATCTATCAAGGGTTCCGTAATGAACACCCTCTCATAAATCTTGCCGTTTTCGCCTAATTGGGCCATGGCGTTCTTGGCTGCTTCTGCAATCACGATTTTATAAGACTCGCCATTGATCATAAGCTGCCAAGGGCCTTCAAATACGTAATTGCCATCCTTGTCTTTCCAGATGGGCAGCCCCCACTTTTCAAACAGGTGGACTGAACCATCTACATGCCGGGCTATGTCATATACCAGGTCATCCCTGGTAATACCCATAAGGTCACTTCTGACATAGTGAACATAGTCCTCAGGTGTTCTTCCTTTCGCCTTCATACCCACATACTGGTTAAGGGCTGAAAGTCCCATGGCAACGGCGCCACTTCTATCCATGGCTGCCTTGTCCACCAAAGTCACCTTAAGATTATGTTTCTTCGCCCAGTAAGCTGCTTCAACAGCAGCCCCGCACGCTGCCATACCGCCACCGATAATCAATAAATCGGTGGTTACTTCAACAGTGTCAAATGCTGCCATCTTCATCACCTCTATTCTACTTCTTTTTTAGTGTCGGAAGCGCCGGCACACGCAACGACTCGGGCTCGGTAAACAACAATGGACTCTTGAGGTTATCTGCCTCCGGAGCAGTCTTGAATCCTCCGTCAGGTACAGCAGAACCCTCAGGAGTGGTTCTGGTGGGGAACCGGAATCTCTTAAGGCTCTTATTGCGGAACTTGACAGTCCACATGATGTCTTCAGTTCCACGGAGGGGGGTCACGCTTGCACCCATAGGTATGAAGTCGGCATAACCTCTGACCGCCATAGCCTGCTGGGGGCAAATCTTGACACAGCACATACACTCCCAGCACATCGCCGGGTCGCGGTTGTAAGCCTTCATGGTCGTTTTATTCAAAACCATGAGATCATTAGGGCAAATATGCTGACACGCAGTCTTATCTTGCCCTTTACAACCGTCACACTTCTCCAAGATTACATAACTTGGCATTCACTGCCTCCTTTCTCATAAATTTATTATTGCGCCAAGTTTTTGCTTCAAAGTACTCTGAATCTTTTTCTTTTCCACCACCCCCTCTAGCAGGATTGCATAAATGCATCCACTATTTCAGACTTCCTTTGCGGCTTCCAGATCAAATACTGCTATCACCCCCTGCGCAGTACCCGATCTTCTACTCTTTCGCTCTATCGCTCTGATAATAGGTCATCAGTATTTGGGCACATTCGGGGCGGCTGAATTCGGGTGGAAGAGCTTCACCGCAGGAAAGCATTTCGCGGACCTTGGTACCGGAAAGGTTCAAGTGGTCCTCTTTGGAATGAGGGCAATTGCGAACCATAACGATACAGTTGCACTTGTTGCACCATACTGTGTTATCTCCGCGATAGACGCCGATCTTGAGAGCATCCTTGGGAATCTTATCGAATATGGCCTGTGCGTCGAAAGGCCCATAATAGCTGCCCACACCGGCGTGGTCACGGCCGGTAATCAGGGTTGTCGCTCCCATATTCTGACGGAAAATGGCGTGCAGCAAGGCCTCACGAGGGCCGGCATACAGCATGTCGTATCCATAGCCGGTGACCTCGACTGTGTTGGGCGGAAAATAACGCTCCACCATTTTTCTAATCGCCGCATCGCGAACATCGGCAGGGATATCACCCTTCTTCAACTTGCCCAGCAGCATGTGAATCACCGCACCATCAGCGCCTGTTTCTTTCATCGCCATCTTTACCAGCTCTTCATGTGCCCGGTGCATGGGGTTACGGGTCTGGAACGCCACCACCTTCTTCCAGCCATGTTTCTGGATCATTTCGCGTATTTGCGGCGCTGTTCGGAAGGTCTCAGGGAAATCGGTGGCAAAATAAGAGTAGTTCAATACCTGAATGGGGCCGGAGATTAAGGTTCGTCCAGCGCTCATCCAGTTAGCGACGCCAGGGTGTTTCTCATCAAGAGTACCGAAGATTTTCTCAGCCATAAACTTCATCTGGTCATCGGTCGCCTGCTCGATGGCCTGAACATCCTGGATAGCGATAACCGGGTTGCCCGCAACATTGGGGTCTTTGAGCGCAATGCGTTTAGCGCCCTTTATCGAACTGGCATCTTTGACCACGTTTACGATAGGAACAGGCCAGAAGAGACCAGTATTGGTCTCCATCTTCTCAGCTACTTTCATAGACTCTTTGAGGCCCATATATCCCTTCAACGGGTTAAAATATCCGGCCCCGAGCATCACTGCGTTTGCCGCAGCCTGTGAACATATAACTATAGAGGGTAGAGTTTGTGCTTCTTTCAGAAGCTTTGCCCGCTTTGCCTCATCCGCCACATAGAGCGGATTTAAGGTATCTGAACCATGTGGTTTTATAAGTTTATCTGCCATACTATCTCCTTATTTTGAAATTTCTGCTGGACTGCCCTGCAACTGACTCCCGAATGACACCAGAGGAAATTACATGTCCTGAGGATTCAGCAAACGACCTAAATTACCAAAGATTCCAGGCAAACTGCTTTCGGGACACCCCTCTTCTTTCTTCTGAGAGTATTCCCCGAAAATCATCCCCCTTTCTGGAAAGCATCGAAACTAATGTTACCATCTACAGTTATAAGTATACATCGACTAATCGGCTTATTCTAACTTAAGCAATAATGCCTAGAAAAATCCAGGAATTTCTAGGCATATCTTCGAGGGACCCGGGGGCGGTTCGGAGTATAGGCAAATTGCCTTGCGTATAATGCGCAGGCTGCCCTAAGAAGCAGCCTGGATGCTCCCTTAGGTTGAACCCTCGGGCTATCTGAGGTACAATAATATGCATGGATAAAAATATAGAAAAAATCAGAATCATCATTGCCGATGACCATGCGGTGGTGCGTGAAGGCACACGGGAGCTGCTGCAGAAGGAACCGGATTTGGAGGTAGTGGGGGAAGCCGGTGATGGCGAAGAGGCCGTAAGGCTCGTCAAAGAGCTTATTCCGGATGTCGCTATACTGGATATCGCCATGCCCGGACTTAACGGTATCGAAGCAACCAAGCAGATTAAAGCCATACTACCGAGCACGGCAGTGCTCATACTTACCGCTTACGAGTACGACCAGTACGTCTTCGCCCTTCTTGAGGCCGGAGCTGCCGGCTACTTATTAAAGGATGTCCCCAGTCAAAAGCTGGTTGAGGCTGTTCGAGCAGTGCACGCCGGTGAATCGGCACTTCACCCCGTTATCGCACGCAAGGCACTTAACCACTTCGTGCATACCTCCGGCAAGACCGGCGAACCGCAAGCCCAACCCCTTACCAACAGGGAGGCAGAGGTGCTTCGGTTAGCCGCCAAGGGGCAAAGCAACAGGCAAATAGCCAATAAGCTGGGGCTGAGCGTGCGCACAGTTCAGGCTCATTTAAGCAATGTCTTTAACAAGCTCAAAGTAGGTTCGCGCACCGAGGCAGTGATATCCGCATTAAAGACCGGGCTGCTTACCTTGCAGGACATAACTGATTCGGTGGACGAGCCGGAGGCTTCATGAAAATATTTACCCAGCGAAACAAATATTTGCTGGAGATAATGCCGGTTATTAAGTGGAGACCTTAAATGCTCCTTTGTCAACTCTAAACAAGCCGAATAGGCTAAATCACGACTCCAAAATCGACAATAATTCATCCCTTAGTCTTAATAACCACAGGCTACATCTCTCTGCCGAGGAGGTGCGATATGAATAATCGGAAGGATGGTAAGCACCACGAAGCGCCGTCCCGGCTGCAAGATACCTGTGAAGAACTGCAGCATGTTTCTAGTTTTAAGGAGAACGAGCAATCACTGGCGGCTTTGAACGCCATCTCCGACCTTATTAACCAGCCCCTGGAAATCCGACAGGTCCTCACGCTTGTGGCCGACAAGACCATGGAAGTAATGGGCGTGGATGCCATTCTCATATTCCTCGTAGAAGAAGAAGCGCAGGAGCTTGTACTGGAGGTCAGCAAAGGGGTCTCAGAGGAATTCATAGCTGGCGTGAGGAAAATGAAGGTAGGGGAAGGCTTTAACGGAACAGTTGCCCAAACAGGGAAACCTTTATTTGTGGACGATGCCAGTACCAATCCTCTGCTCAGCAGGCAGGCTGTGGTTGTCGAAGGAATAAGGTCGCAGCTTATTGTTCCTTTGCGGTCTAGAGGGAAGGTGGTAGGAACCATCTGCCTTGCCAGGCGTAAACCGGGGAAATTTCAGATGGCTGAAGTGGCGCTGCTGAGCAGCATCGGAAATGCCCTCGGGGCCGGTCTTGAGAATGCCATACTCTACCAGGAGATGGAGCAGGCGCTAACGTTATTGAGGCAATCGGAGGAGAAATATCGCGACCTCTTCGAGAATGCCTATGATGCTATCTGGCTGCATGATTTAGACGGCAATATGCTGGCCGCAAATAAGGCATGTGAGAAGCTCACCGGGTATACAGCAGATGAACTTTTAAAGGTACATATCTGCCGTCTGATTCCTGAGTGCAGCCGGTCAAGTATCGAGCAGACGGAGCGTAAATTAATTCTGAACCAGCACGTTGAACATCGTTGTGAAGGGGAACTGATCAAAAAAGGCGGGGCCAAGGCTCTTGTCCAGATTACAACAAGTTTAATAGCTCACGACGGCGAAATAGTCGGTTTCCAGCACTGCGCCCGGGATATAACGGAGGAGAGACAATTGCAGCAAAACCTGCGCTATTAC
>Ga0172365_10003327_pt1 | contig 11970 bp, 10 predicted proteins | sample LakKivSesite48cm_FD_114535 | JGI IMG/M metagenome (GOLD analysis project Ga0172365, IMG submission 114535) | Sediment microbial communities from Lake Kivu, Rwanda - Sediment site 48cm | ecosystem: Environmental > Aquatic > Freshwater > Lake > Sediment | place: Rwanda: Western Province, Lake...
GGTGATTTATTTAAGAATTTTCTAATAGAACCATCTTTAGCACTATAAAAAGTAACATCAAAATAAACTTCTCTAGAAATTCCTTCAGAAAATTTTTGATCTTCTTTTATCCAAAAAAGTCTTTTAAAGTCAAATGTTGGTATTGAATTAAGATTGACACTCAAATACTCTGAAAATAAAAAATTAGCAGTATCACCTGTATTATCATAAAAATCCAATTTAAAAAAACTTCTTGTTAATCTGTTTCTTTTATTGTTTATATCATCAGAAGTAAAACCTGCTTTATAAAAATCATTACCAAATGTAGATGAATCACTAGCAAAATTAAATCGGATGTTTAAATTTGAAAAATTAGAAGTCCCGTATACAGCTGAATTAAACTTTATGGTTTCTAAATCAACAAAAGGGTTAATTGTCGCATTAACCTCATCTTGTATAATTTTACCAACAACATCCTCAATACCATTGTTATCAAAACGCATATTTATGGGTATTCTAATAAACTTAACAGGTTGTGAAGTATTAGATAAATAACCTTCAGTAAAAAAAGTTTCCCCACTAAATGTGTTATTAATAGTGTATTTTTCCATTAATTAGTTTTAACCCTAATTTTAATATCCTTACTAGGAAATTTTATTTCAAACATCGCGTCTGGTTCACCAAATACAGTAAAATCTGAAGTATCTAAAACTCTAATTACTGGTGTTTGTGTATCCTCCACACTTAATATTGATTGTGCTGATTGATTTATTGAATAGTCACCTCCTACTAGATTACTCACTTTAATGTTAACCACATTTAAAACACCGGCTACATTATTAACATTCTCAATTAAATTTGATAAATAAATATCCTGACCCATACTCCAATTTCTAATGTCGAAATATTGAATGACTTTTTGGATACTATTGTTAACAACTTCAGAAGTATTAAAAGTTTTATCAACAAATAAGTCTATATCTAAACCTAAGTTAAATATTTTACCATCGTTTATTTCTACATAATCGTTTATCATTCTATAATCAGCTAACCAAGTGGCGATATTTTCTTTAAGTGTAGATGAACTGATATTACTTAGTGTACCATCTGAATTTAACCCTAATAGATTTATTGCAACTTTATTTGAGATTTCTTGTACGCTCCATCTAAAAGCTAAACCGTATTTACCTGGCATCTTTAATAATTGTGCAACATAATCTTTTATGGTAACACTTCTATTTTGTGAGGCAAAATTATATTTAACTAAATTTCTAATTTCATCTATAGAAGGTGATTCTGCCCCACCAACTGCTGGTATAGGATTGTTAACTCTTAAAGAGTTTCTAACAGACTGATTAATGTTACCATTAGGTCCGTTAACTACCATTTCATAAGAACCGACATTGGTTAAAATATTAGGTCCAACGTTAGAACCAGAACCGCCACCAACACGATATCTTATGTACATTGTTGTTCCAGCCTTAGGTATTTCACCCAAAGCTAAAGTATTTATAAAATTACCTGTATTAGCTAAGATTTGTTGTATTTGGGTGTTGTTACCGTCATTAACACCACTACCAAAAGTTATTTTCATAAATCCAGAATCAGTATATTCTGTTATAAATTTTTTACTTATTGATTGCCATTTTGCTGGTGTTATAGAATTATTATCTGAAATTATAGTATTATTGTCAATAAAAACTTTATCTTCAGCTAAAGAATCTACTTCATACCATCTTAAATTAGGATCTACAAAGGTATCAAGAGAAGGGTTACCATTAGTAGGGTTATCTAATGTAATAATGTTTTCAACTGAAAGTACGTTAGATTCTGGTAATGTTATTTGTAAAAAAGGTTTAATATCAAATGGTGTTATAGATTTAACAAAATAACTAGTTCTACCATTAACAACTAACTCTCTTTTAGTTAATGTATAATTAACCAAATTACCGTTACCATCAAAATTAGGTATTATTAATCTATTAGGTATACCACCTACAGTATAAGGTGATGAAAAATCAATATCATCTAAAGTTTCAAATACTTTACCCGCACCAGTGGCTTGAGCCCCAAATCTTAGTATAGGTGCATAGTTAATATCGAAAGTATCACCATATGTTGGTACTTTTACAGAAAAGTCCACTAACGTAACTGAAGGTCTAAAACCTGGTACTTTAACACCTAAAGTTCTAGCCATATTTAATACAGATTTTTTTTGTTGAGCAAAATCTATTTGAGTTTCATTAAACATCCTATCTGTTTGATATGATAACATATCAGCTACAGCAGCATTTAATTCAATTAACATTGAGCCGATTGAAGCATCACTAAAATCTGATAATAAATCAGGGTAGTATTTTTTTACAAAATTGTATAAATCAGTTCTTACATCAGCAAAATTCCTAGATAAATAATTTATTTTTTTCTGTGCCATTTTTACAATTGTATTAATACAAAATCACTTTCTTGGAAAGTATCATTTGTAACCGTGTATTCTAATTTTACGAATACAGCGTGTTCATTATCCTCATTAGTTGTAACTTGTAGGTTATCTATTTTTAAATTCGGTATATATTTATTTATAGCAGTTTGTATTTCTGCTCTTATATCAGAACTAACTGTTTCTATATTTGGTTCGAAAAGATATTTTCTTAAATTTGTACCAAAATCAGGCATATAAAGTCTTTCCCCTTTTGTTGTTAACAATAAATGCATTAAGTTTGACTTAATAGCTTTTTTGTCAATCTTGTTCATTTCAAGAAAAAACCCTTTTTCTGAATCAGCAAAAGGAAATTGTATGTTGATAAAAGTTTCCCCCATAGTTTTTAATATAAATATTCAAAAAATCAATTTATATTGAAAAAAATAATAGTAAATAATAAGCATAAAAAACCCCTCATTACGAGGGGTTAGCGTTTCTTAGGAAGAACAACCAAAACAATCAAAATTAGAATTTTCGGGTTTTGGTGGTAAATTCATTGATGTGTAATCAATTTTTGGTTCTTCGGGTTTTGGTTTAGGTTTTTCCATTTTACTCATATCAAGTGCTAAATGTTTAGCTCCCGTTGAGATAGCTTTTGTTCTTATATAATAACAAAGAGTTTTTAAACCCTTTTCCCAAGCGTGAAAATGACTAGATGTTATTTTAGATAGGGTTGGGTTTGCCATATAGATATTCATTGATTGTGATTGGTCTATAAATGGTGCTCTATCGGCTGCCATGTCAATCAATTCTCTTTGTGAAATCTCCCAAATTGTCTTATACTTTTTAATAAGATGTTCAATTCTTTTAACTTTGGAATTATATTTTTTATCTTCTTGGTCTAAATAGTTATTAAAGTTAATGTTTTGAACTGAACCTTCATTAAATATGATTTCATTTTTTAAATCTTCACACCAAACACCAATTTTTTCAAAATCACTAATCAGATATTTGTTAACAATCATAATCTCCCCACCAACAACTCTTCTATTAAATAAAGCTGAATGAGCAGGTTCAGTCATTTCGAATGAACCAGTAATTTTTGCTGAAGAAGCTACAGGCATCTGAGCCGTAAATAAAGAATTACAAACCCCATGTTTTTTAACTTCTTCTTTTAATTGTGTCCAGTCCCAAAACAAATCACCTTCATTTAAACCCCACATATCAAATTGGAAAATACCTTTTGACATCGGTGAACCTTTAAAATGATAATAAGGTTCATACTTACCTTCAACACATAATTTATTACTTTCAGTTATTGATGCGAAATAAATTGTTTCAAAAATGTTTTTATTTAATTTTTTAGCTTCTTCAGAAGTAAACTCATAATCCATTAAATAAAATACATCAGCTAAACCTTGTGTACCAATAGCTATTGCTCTCTGTTCAAGACCACCTTTTAAACCTTTAGATGTTGAATAACTGTTGATATTAATTACTTTATTTAAAGCTCTCACAACTTTTCTAGTTTCATCAAATAGGAGTTGGAAATCAAATTTACCATCAACAATAAAGTTTTTTAACACCATTGAGGATAGTGTACAAATTGCAGTAGTTTCTTCATCAGTGTATTGGTAAATTTCATTACATAGATTTGATTGTTTAATTACACCAATATTTTGGTGATTGGTTTTTTTGTTAGCATTATCTTTAGAACACAAATAAGGAACCCCAGTTTCTATTTGAGCTTCAACAACTTTACTCCAAATGTCTTGAGCTTTTACTTTTTTACCTAACCCCATTCTAACTGCTTGGTTATAAACTTCTTCATACTCTTCACCGTAACATTCTTGTAATGCTTTTAATCCGGCCTTTTTAATGTCATTCGGGCAGAATAGATACCAATCATCATTAGTTTTAACTGCTCTCATAAAGTTATCAGGAATCCATAGAGCCGTAAATAAATCACGTGCTCTTAATTCTTCGGCACCAGTATTCTTTTTGATATCTAATAAATCAAAAATGTCTTTATGCCAAGGTTCCAAATAAATTGCTGCAGAACCAGGTCTACGTCCTTGTTGATTAAAGAATCTAAGTGATTCATTAACAATCTTAAGATACTTTAGTAAACCACCTGCATATCCACCTGAAGAAGAAATTCTACTTTCTTTACTACGAATATTACTCATAGACAAACCAATACCAGCAGCATCAGATGAATAAGTAGAAATATCATTCATAGTACCTAGTAGACCTTCTCTAGAATCAGAATCATTGTAATGTAAAACACATGAAGCTAATTGTGGAACCTTAGTACCAGAGTTAATCATAATCGGTGTTGCTGGTGAGATAAGTTGTGAAGACAAAGATTTATAATATTCTAAAGCTTCTTCCCATGTATTAGTAACCCAAAGAGCAACTCTCATATACATATGTTGTGGTCTTTCTACTACTTTACCATTTGATAATTTAAGTAGATACATCTCTTGTAAAGACCTCCAAGCAAAGTAATCAAAGTTATAATCATTGTCATGATTAATAGCTTCATCAACAACACTTGGTCCATATTTTTCAACAATCTCCATTAATTTGTCATTAACAATACCCTCAACATGTAACATATGCATAGTATTTGAAAAACTACCGTCAGTTTCTTTATGATAAGAGGATATTGCCACAGAAGAAGCTAATCTAGAATAATCATGATGACTACCAGTATAAGCCGCAGCAATCTCATAAATTAACTTATCTAATTCTTTTGTTGTTATAATACCTTCAGTAGGTACTGAAGTTATAACTTTAATAAAAATTTCATCAGAATTAACATTTAGTCCTTTTGAAGCTCGTTTAATTCTGTTATATATTTTTTGTGGGTTAAATGAAGCATCATCCCCACTTCTTTTTTTAATTCTAAGTGACATCATATTTTTTTAATTTTAAAAATCGTCAGTAAAAGTAAGTGTTTCGTTTAATTTCGCCTTTTGGTACTCAACTGTTCTTGACTCGAAGAAATTACCTTTTGTTTCTACTGCGATTTGTTCCATGAATTTAAATGGTTGTTCGACGTTAAAATGTTTTTTACATCCAAATTTAACAAGTAAACCGTCAACAACAAACTCAAGATATTGTTTCATTAAATTAGAGTTCATACCAATTAAAGATACAGGTAGTGATTCAGTAATAAACTCTTTTTCAATTTCTAAAGCTGATAATAAAATCTCTTTAATTCTTTTCTCACTAGGTTTGTTTTCAACATGATTGTTTAACAAATGGATAGCAAAATCACAATGTAAATTTTCATCTTTAAAAATTAAAGCGTTAGCATTACAAAGACCTTGCATAATCCCTCTAGATTTTAACCAAAAAATAGAACAGAAAGAACCTGAAAAGAAAATACCTTCAACAGCTGCAAAAGCTACTAATCTTTCTTGGAAAGAAGCTTTTTCAATCCATTCTAAAGCCCATTTAGCCTTTTTCTGTACAGCTGGTAATCTATCAATTGCATGGAAACATTCGTCTTTTTCTTTTGGGTTTGTGATATAAGTATCAATCAAAAGGGAATACATTAAAGAATGGATATTTTCCATCATTAACTGAAACCCATAGAAAAATTTGGCTTCAGGATATTGTACCTCTCTATAAAAGTTTTCCGCTAAATTTTCATTTACAATACCATCTGAAGCTGCAAAAAATGATAACACGTTTTTAACAAAATATTTTTCATTATCTGATAAATTTTCCCAATCACGGATATCACCTGTTAAGTCCACTTCTTCAGCGGTCCAAAATGCTGCCTGATGCGTTTTATAATATTCCCAAATATCATTATATTGAATTGGAAAAATAACAAATCGATCAGGATTTTCTTTCAAAATTTTCTCACTCATTTTTTTATTTTTTATGTAATTAAATTATTAATTTAAATTTGTTTGGCCTTGTTCTCTTCTTTCTTTTACCTTCTTTAATCTTTCTCTTGTACTTTCTTCTTTTCTTTCTTCAACCTTTCTTTCATATCCTAAGAAAGTATCTGAATTTTCAGTGTCAATAAACACTCTACCATTATCGAAAGTACAATCTTCGAAGATAACACCATCTTTACCAAACCTAGATTTTAAAACTGCTATTGTAGCTCTATTGCCTTCTTTTTGTGGTAATGTCCTAGCGATAGACATTATAAAGTGACCAATCTGAGCCTTTTTAATTGAACCCCCCATTTGGTCCCCAGTAACTACATCTGAAGATATTGAACTTCTATTTCCTTGTACTGCGGTCCATCCAACCATCTCATACTCAGCTAACATAGATTCAAAACCTCTCATAACATTACCTTCACCAGACCATTCATCATTATATCTTCTTGTTGATTCAACACAATCAATATAATCTAAAACAATGATATCAGGTCTAAATCCTGTAGAAATTAAATGTCTAACATAAGATTTTATATGATTCATAGTTATACCTTCAGAGGTAAATTTCCTAATAATCAAATCATTCTCTCTGTTACCAGTTCTTTCTTTAACCACTTCTAAAATTTCTTCCTCTCTTTCTTTAAAATCATTAAGAGGAATACCACTCCAACAAGCAGCATGTTTTCTTTTAATTACGGCTGGTAAATCTTCAAAAACAATTTGTAAGACATTATAACCCATGTTATAAGCGGTATTACTAATCTTTGTTAAAATAGTTGTATTATGTGTTAAAATAAAATCGTCAGTAACATACAGATGGTCATCATTTTCTACATATATACACTGTGCTTTTTCTTCATGTGAATATTTTACATCAGTTATAAATTTATTTTTACTGTATTTTGTTCTGTATTTAAATCTAGATATTTTTCTACCACATAAAGCCGGTATAATTCCATTATCAGGAAAACTAATATGTAAAGTATAAGATTTTCTTAAAGAACTATTTTCTTTATATAAATATTTTACCATTTTCTCTTTTACATTACAAGTACCCCCTAAAGATAAAACCAATTCTCTAACATCTAACATTAGTTGTTCAGAGACGGTTGAGTATCCTACTAATTGACCTTCAATCCAACCATCTGTATCAATTAAACCTTGTAAAACTTTTTCTCTAACCCATATAGAATTATATAAATAATTTTTAGGTATAAATTTAGTTTTACTATTAGTATTAAATAACCCCAAAGATTCAAATATACCCCTAGATTTTAATAATTTAACACGTTTAATTGATTTTATTTTAGTGATGACATCAAAGTCATCTTTAATATCTCTAAAATACTCATTAACTGATATATTATTTTCACCATAAAATTCTGATACATAATTAATTATATCATCGTCTTTAGTATCAAAAGATACACTTTCATTTATACACCCATCACCCAACATAACACCTAAAACATATGGGTCTAGTTCAATTTTTTGAAACTCAAATTCAATAGGTTTTATTTGTGGTATTAAATAATTTTTAAAATTTTGTTTTTTAGTCTTAATTTCTAAATTATCTTTTATTTTAGATAGAGGTAAAACTTCAAAATCATGATTAGGTGACCATTTACCTTTTATTTTTCTATTTCTTTTATAAAATTTATTAACAGACCATAAATGTTCTTCATCACATTGTGTTTTAGTACCATCCGAAAAATGGACGTCATAAATTGGTCTAACACCTTGTGGGTAAACACCTAAAACTTTTTGTTTTTTACCTTCAGAGCCCATAACATAATCACCAACACTAATATCACCCATTAATTTCCATCCACTGGGGGTTAAAATTTTTGCAGATAAAGGTTGTGCCTTTCCAATACCGTAAGGAGCCAATATAACACCTAACTCACCTCTAGACAATCCCCCATCGGTTAACTCATCAATACCACTTATTCCCGTAGGAACAGGGTGTCTAAAATTTTCTTGTAATACTGTTTCCCATTCATCTGCTATGGATGTACCATCATCCTTTTCAGCCCCAACAGATAAGGCTTCCTTCATTATTTCAGCACATTCTTCATATTTATCAAAATCACCACTTTCAATGATTTTAGACACTTTTTCATTAGCACTTTTTAGTTCTTGTTGACGACAGAAATTTAAAGATGTTTCTTGGACATACTTCCAATCCTCAACATCCAAATTCATTATTTCTTTTATAATCTCAAATACGTACTCTTGGGTAATCGTATCTTTGATTTCTACTTTAAGAATTGTTTCTAAAGTACTCCACGTTGGGACCTTTTCATACTTTTCAAAATGGTCTTTAATTGTTGCAATAATCAATCTAAAATATTCGTTATCGAAATACTTAGCGTGTAAAATATCTATAAGTCTATCAGCAAATTTTTTGTTTGCTGGATGTAAAATTTGATTTATGAGTTCTGTCTGAAACTTATAACCAAGGTATCCTAATGTAACTTCTTTTTTACTCATAAAATTTATTTGGTTGGTAAATATAAATAATCATTTATAGCTCTATTCCGCTGTATTCCACATCAAAATTTTCTTTAGATAGTGTATTTTGAATTTCTGCAATAATTCCTGGAATTAATTTTCTAATATCCACAGAATATCTAACTCTTTGTGGATAATCATTACCTCTAATTTGTGTGTGAGCAACAACTACTTCGTCCACTTTAATTTGGAAATCAAAGATGTCTTCGACTGTATTATCATCTTTAACGATGTCTTCAACCTTCTGTTCAAAATAAGGATTATACTGACTCCATAAGAATTCATAAGTCTTATTTTTTAAATCTCTTTTAATCATTTCTGTAACAGTTTTAGCACAATCAATAATGTCCATAGACTTTAATGACTGTTTGTTAAAATTTTTAACAGTAAAATACCGTTGGCAAATTATGTGCTTGTTGATAAAAAACACGAATTCAAATTTTTTCATTTTTTTTAATTTTTAAAGTTTAACTTTTCTTTTTTTAATAATTTAATAAATGGTTCCATAAAATTTAGATAACCGTTTTCCCCTCCAGGTATCGCATACATTACACCGTCTTCTAACATCATTTTTAAAACGTTTTTGTATTCTCTACCTTCGGGGTCTAATGGTAAATCTACTAAATTTTTAATAGATTCTCCAGCCTCTTCTGTTAATAAGGGGTTATTTAAATCTATTATTTTTTGATTTATCTCATAAAATGGTCCTCTATGCACTCCTTTTGAAACTCCGTTGATGATATTATCAATAACTTTGAGTGGTTTATTGCCCCTTTCTTCTTGTATCAGTTTGCTTTGTTCAAATATTTCATCCAAAGTAACCTTACGTTCTTTTAATTGTGGGAAATGGATTAATAATGTGTTCTCTGTTACACCATCAATACCTTTAATGTTGTCACTTGTACAACCCTCAATAATTTTTATTAACCCAGCATTTTGATAGTGGTGTTCAAAAAACCATTGGTAGTTACCAACACCGACTTCCATTTTTTTATCAGCTAAAAAGATTGTTACATCTTCATTAATTAACTGACATAAGTCTCTGTCATTGGTGTAAATCATAACCTCTTCTAGTTTCTTTTTACTTTGGCAATAAAACGCTATTAAATCATCTGATTCTACGTCAGGGTGTTCGTATTGTCTAATAAAAAGGTCTTCAGCATATTCTTTAACTCTGAGTTTTTGTAACTCGTAGTCTTGGTCAAAGAATCTAGGTCTATTACCTTTGTATTCAGGGTAATAATCTAAACGTAATGTGCCACCACGTTCACCATCCCAAGTAATGACTACCTTATCAATTTTATGTTCAACAATTATTTTACGTAAAGTGCTATAAAAGGCAAATATACCACCAATATGTTTGTCTTTATGGTAAACGTTCTTAGCCCCGTTATAAGAACGTTTCATAAGAACGTTACCATCGACAATTAGTGTTTTTGTTCTTTTTGGTTTACTCTTAGGAGTTCGTAGACCCATCTTCTGAGAATTTAAAGGGTCCTACAATATTTTTTCTTTGTTCATCTTCAGAATCTTCAACAACGCCTAAATCAATTAACATTTGTTTGTGTATATCACTAATATGTTCATCATATATTATTTTTTCAACACCTTGTTGAACTAACCAATAACAATTCATTTGTTCTCCATTAGTAGTAATAGAGTCGTTATTAAGTCTTCTTAAAACATCATAATTGATTTTCATTTTTAAATATTTTTAATATTACTTCAGGTTTACTAATAAAAACAAATCCACCATTAATTAATTCTTTTAACTTTTCAATATTTATTTTTTCTATACTTTCTTTTTTATGTTTTTTACCATAAAAAGGGTTTTTTTCACCACTTCTATTACACGTAATACAACAAGTATTATTTTTTACTGAATTATTAAAAGATCTTTTATTTTTATAGTTCATTTGTTTGTCACAAGACGGACACTTTTTTCGTACATATTATTTTTTTAATATAAATATATTCCAGCGTCAATTAGTCCTTAATCACCTATAAAATCTAAATCTTCAGAATCCTCTTCCAAACTAAAATCACCATTAGATTCAATACCTAATTTATTTTTCCAAAAATCAGAATAATCTTTTTTGTATTCTTCAATAGAATTTGGTGTATCTTCAATATAACCATGTGGTACAGCTAATATTTTACCATCTTTATAACCTAAACCATTTATATGGTTTTTTAACACTGAAATTTTAGTTCTAATACCAAAAGAAACTTTTCTTTTGTCTTTAGTTGCCATGATATGAGAAATACCTGATTTTTTTTGATTTCCAAAAAGAAATACTAAAGAAGATGCTAACCAAATAGCTTCACCACCTTTAGCTTTAATTTCAGGTTGACCAAATGGATTATCCGGTAAATCTACCCATGGTTGGTTAACGATTATTAATGAATTTTCATATGGGTAATCTTCTTTTTTAGATTTACTGATTCTACCACTAATACCTAAACCTATTTTATCTGATAAGGTTGAGGCATTATGCATTTTACCACCCTTACCGTCAAAAGTCATTTTACAAGGTACAGAACCAACTGAATCCCAAAGAAAAACTAAACTATGTGGTAAATCACCTTTTTCTTGTAAATCAATCAATTCGTTCATATAATCCGTAATTTGTTCAATGTAATCAAAATCATCACGGAACAAAAAGAAACCATCCCATTCACCGTCAGAATTTTCTTCACATTCTAAACCTAACTCTTTAGCGTGACTAAAAGACCATTTTCTTTCAGTTATAATAAAAACTGGTAAATGTCCTTGTTTTTGAGCACTTACAGCGGCTTTAACTAAAGCGGTTGTTTTAGATGAGTTACTATGACCTAAAAACATTGTTATACCACACATTACTGGACCTGGTAGACCACATGACTTATGAAATGCTTCACCACAATCATAATATTTAGTTTCTTTATATTTTGTTTTTGAACTATATTTTTCTTTAAATGAACCTAGAGAAAAATCTTTCTTTTTAATAGTCTTAGCCATGTGTTATTTTTTAGAATGGTGCTTCATCTTCATCTTCTTCAACAAAAGAAGAGGATGTAGGTTTATTTGATTTCTCAGGTTGTGGTTGTTTAAATGAAGTTTCACCTTCTGTTTCATCACCTTTAGCAATAAACTTACTAAGA
>Ga0172365_10003329_pt1 | contig 11961 bp, 10 predicted proteins | sample LakKivSesite48cm_FD_114535 | JGI IMG/M metagenome (GOLD analysis project Ga0172365, IMG submission 114535) | Sediment microbial communities from Lake Kivu, Rwanda - Sediment site 48cm | ecosystem: Environmental > Aquatic > Freshwater > Lake > Sediment | place: Rwanda: Western Province, Lake...
CCACCTTCTTCAAGAAAGTCTTTCTCCAGGGCGCGCAACTGCTGGTCAAGCAGGAAGTTTGTCTGGTGAATCAAGCAGATAGCGGCATTAGCCGCAGTCTCAGCTTCAGCTTTTTCAAAATAGGTCTTATAGGTCGAATAAGACCTATTGGACTTATACGCAAGCGCTCGAACCTCTTGCGCTTTCGGATGGCCTTTCGGCCAAAGTGGCAAGTCTTTTTGCCTAAGAAAATCCTGAAAATCAAGAAGCAGTTCTTCAAGGCTCGCCCTCGCAACACCGATGAGCTTTAGCTCGGTTTTCTTCGAGGTGCCCGAGGCCATACTCCCTTCGGCAATATTCTGCTTGCCGCTTCGAGCTGCCTGCACCATTTGGTCGTGCGTACGTGAACGGCGCTCAATAAACCATTCGCAAAAGACCACCGTGGCGTCGTGCACAATCTCCGCCATCTGATAGGACTTCAGGTCCCGGTAGCCGCCATGGGGAGGGATGAGGGAAGGGGAGTCTTTTTGGTTGGTCATTTAAATCCTCTCAATAACAACATTGTTTGGGTTAAATATCTCAGGTTTTAATCCCGGAAGACTCTTAAGCTTGATTGAGTAATCCTCGATCTTCTTCGGGTCAGTTCCTTCTCTTTTAAGATCAACGTCCAACGACCGATGAACTTCAGCAGAAGAATATTGACCATGCTTGACGTTGTGCTGCCACCAGAACACCGCGACTACTTCCATGCTGCCTTCGGGTCGCGCAGAAGAAGCATCGTTGTCAAACAAATGCTCAAGTGCGTTTCTTATGGCTTTAGCATCTTCATCGCTAAACAAAGTTTTTGAGGAAAGCTGTGGATTTATAGCACCACAGAATTTGTACACCCCATGATCAACACGATGTTTCATTCCCATAGTATCCGATGCTTTCTTCGCACCCTCTCCTTCACCGCTAACACTTTTTGTAATCTGTATACTGCTAATACGACTGCTAACTGGCGCAACGCTAAATGCTGAATGAATTGAAACGGGTCCCCTGATTCCGATAGAAACACCTGCATCATCACCCTTTTCCTGTTCGCCTTCCTCTTTTGCTTTTTTATTCTTTTTGTTCCCTTTAGCTTTATAGGCAAACACCTGTCCGAAAGCCCTCACATCAAGCCATTTATTACAAGCGGCTTTTCTAAATTCTTTGTCATCACCCATGCTGACATTCTTTAATTCACCTTCCGCCCTTGAACGTAAACTCCGATAATCGTCCATACGATTATCATCGGATTGAACAAAAATATTATGACCTGCTTCCATCAAACGGTTCCTAATTTTTCGCTTAATACATACATCAGACACCTCGCCCTTATCATCATAATTCCTCCTCGGGCGATTGCCATCTAAGGGATCACCATTGGGGTTAGCGCCATTTACGCTAAAAATAACCGCAAAATCAATTTTGTTCTTTAATGTTTCCATAAGTAATCCTCCTTTTATTAATCTGTTTCTGATTCGTGTTTATCGGTACTACTGCCCTTTAGCCAAAGTGCTTGACGCTGACAGTGATAGCCTAATAAAAACTCTCCACTCAATGGTTTATCGCTGGTGAATTCCTCGATAGGATCAAATTTGTTCATCACCTCATCTATCATGTCCTTATAATATTTGGCTCCACCTAACCGCGCCATATAAGAAGACAGAGAAAGATAAATCTGTCTCCATGTTCTGTTAGGACGCTCAGCGAATTGCTGCATATAGCGTGCTGCATTTGTATCACGTTTTTCTCCTGCTTTGTAAAGTGCATGTTCTTCAAGCCGATCTGCTATAGCAAGCAGCCTTCCATACAGGTAATCTCTCGTCTTTCTGTTTGGGTCTAAAGCCATACTATAGCCCTCCTTTCCGTTTAATTTTTTATAAAGCGCACAAGCTATGCTGAGAGTTTTATTCCATTCCCATCCCTCCATGCCCGCTCGATTACATGCACGACGCACTGCTGATTCAACAATGTCACGCGGGATATTATGTCCATCAATAATAGAAGGCAAAAGCCGTTCAACTGTTGCCTTCTTTAATTTGTCATCTACATTGCTGCCATAAGCTGCTTCGGCAATATTGATTGGCGCTGGGGCACCGATGAAAGGCTGAAAGAATCTTTTATTTTTTCTATTTGCTTTATCTTGGATATCTTTGTATCTATATTCATGAATCCATTCACAGGTTTTATGCCAGTTTTCAATCCGCTGTAGAAAATCTGATGCCTTTAGATTTTCTCGATAATATGTGATCGCTAAGCGTCCCTTGGAGGATGAGTCTAATCCCATGACCATAATGTTATCTGTATTGCTTAATTCAGACGCATAGCCAAGCATCCTATTCTTGAATCTAATTGCCACATCCTGAGCTGTTGACACAGTGAAGGGCTCGTCGTCCGGTAAGTCATCAAATCCTAAAATAGACAAAGAATCATCTGTCACTTTCGGAATAGTTTTCCCTGATTTTGCCCATGCAACAACAGTCAACCCCTGCTCTATTCTCCCTCCGTCTCCTTTGACGCGAAAAACTTGTCCCTGACGACTAATAAGCCAACGCAATGCCCCGTGCGCTTTTTGGGTTACTTCAAAACCAACTCCGCAAGCCTGACCTGCATTTGTAAATCGTCCACGAAATGTAAATCCTGCTGTATCATTTGACGAAATCAGCTTTGCCTTATCGCCATCATTACGCAATTTTGCCGGGTGTTGCTCCGCGCCCAAGAGTTCTTTACCTGTAACATAACAAAGGGTTTTGTCTTGTTTTATATTTGAGTAATGGTTTATCCAGCTATCCCAAAGTGTTTTGTCTTCCCACACTTTTGAACATTTGTCATCAGGGATTTCGACTTCCCACCGAATAAATGCATCGGCCTGCCAATTTTCCCATTCCCCTTTTTTATTTAATCTCCCAGGCAACAAATCAAAAATATCGAGTATCTTTTTGTCTTTTTTTCCACTAATTCTCTGTTTAAGCAATTTTCCATCATCACCCACAATCAAAACCTTATAAGCGATTAAATCTTCAATCACCCGTCCCCTTTTTATATACTCAAATACTGCAATTGCTTTTGGATGCCTGTATTGCGACGTGCACCATTTCTCAAGCTCAGACTCATAGTTCCCAAAATATGAATCCTTGCTTCCACCATATTCAGCATAATCCTTTGCCACATACTGCAACTTATCACATAAAGGATGCGGGGCTTCACCACTCGTCCGACCACCGGAACTCTCAGTACAGGGAATAATCGTTCTTGCATCGTCTTTAGGCACTACCCTGGCTCTCTTGAAGTTTCCATGATGGTCAACAACAATATCAATTTGCGCCTTATTCGTTGTGTGACAAATCGGAAGAAGTGGGACCTCTTTTTCAGAAGTGACTTTGCCAATCACTGACTGACAATTCTCATAGGTTTCATATAGCTTTTGCATCCAGCTCATTCCACCACCTCCATCCCTTCACAACCATCCAATAATCCCACTTCGGCCAATCCAATTGATTTAGGCGGGTTAGCTCTCATAGTCCTGACGACTTTCCATATCGTACACACTTCAGGTCGAATAAAATAAATCTTACCATCAACCATTTTAGGACGCCAGAACCGGGCATGAAGCTCATCTTTTCCAAGCTCGTCAGGATAATCAAATCCGTGAAACATCAGATCGAATGCTATTTCGCCATAATCATCATAATCGCTTTTACCTTCTCCAAAATTACATGGCTCAACATACCCCTGACATTCCCGTGCGCCTAAGAATATATCTCTTCTGCCTCCTTTATCTATCATTCGTTTAGCAACGCAATGATGTTTGTTTTCATTCCTGTCTTTCTCCATATCCTTGCGATTCATATTCCACTCAAAGTGAGCCTGAACTTGATATTCGACATCGGCAAGGTAAGTATAGATCGCAAGTGAATTGCCACCGCCATATTCAACAGGTTTCGCGCTTCGAGTCTGTGTCCTGATACGCTTCATAACCCTGACCTTATCGATAATCCAAACAATAGTTGGTTTCCAGTAAACCGAGCTCAATATGCCCTTCAACGCCTCATAGGTTGGAATATGATAAGAGCATTTCTCTCCGCCTATCTTTGTCAGCGGGTCAGTAAAGAGGGCGTATTTCCCAGAAACTTTAAATTCAACTTTGTTTTCTCTTTCCATGAACATCTCCTTATTTTATGCACCTAAAAATCCCATTTCGTTTACCGGCTTCTCGCTTAGTCCGAATTCATCACTGTAATATTGTTCATCAAGATACAAAATCCCGGATCCCTTCTGCACTTCATGAACAGATCGTTCTTGCAACCTTTGCAACACATCAGGAAATACATTAACCGAATAACGCTGCGTCCGCCGGATTAGCTTATATTGCTTTTCCAATTCTTGAACGGAGCAAAGTCTGTTGATAATGTCTTTTCCATCTTTCCCATAGGGCACAATGATACCGCGCGTTATTGACTCAATCGCCTGAAAAGATTTGGCAGCGGTCATAAAAGCCTGTTTTAAAAGAATTGCAGGATATTTATCATTGTTGATACGTTTATACTCTGCTACCGACAATGAATTAACCGACAGGAGATCAAACAAATTATCGTCCCGCCCAACTGAAGAATTAGCAGTGACAGGATAATTCATTTTGTCTTTCCTTTGATAGAAATAGTATTGATAATACTGCTCCATTGCTTCAGGACTTATCACGTTATTCCCAAATCTTGCAGGGTTATCTTTAAATTCACCAAGCAGACGCTCGGTTTTCTCTTTGCCAATTCTGATATCCTCAAGCCTATTTATGTTTTCTTCCGTAGGGTTAATTATCAATACCTCACCTGGCGTTAGTCGTTCACGATGCCGATTACATCTGCCCGCAGCCTGCGCGATTGAATCAAGCCCTGCCAAAAAACGAATGACCGAACCGAAAGAAATATCAACACCAGCCTCAATAAGCTGGGTACTGACACAAATAACTGGCTTGGGGTTTTTGAGGTCAAGACATTTCTTTACTTGATTTAACACAGCAAGCCTATGGGCGGGACACATATGAGTGCTCAAGTGGTATGTTTCAACACCTTCTATCTGCTTACATTGTTGATAGATCTCGCGTGCCGATGTTTTCGTATTCACGACTACCAAAGCGCTACCTGATTCAACAACCTTTTGACATACAAGGTTTTTTATTTCATCATTGCTCCAGCCGCCGACTTTTGTTTTATCTTTAACCTCAACGCGCTTAAGATCATCAAATAATTGCCTCGTATTTGGAATCATTTGTTGCTCTGAGGCAATGGGCAAGGCCCTTGACTTCGGCTCGATTTTATCCAAAAGCGGCTGAGTCGCCGTTCAAAGCACAACTGTCGAGCCGCAATTATTTACTAAAAAATTTACTGCTGTATTGAACAACTGCACACACTTTACTGGCAATGTCTGGACTTCATCAAAAATAATTACTGCGTTTGCGAGTTGATGCATTCTGCGCGCGCCTCGCGTTCCAGAACCAAATAAAGCCTCAAGAACCTGTACATTAGTCGTTAGCACAACTGGAGCATCCCAATTTTCTGAAAGGACCTTTTGCCTCGTTGTCTCTTCATCAGGCATTAGATTAGAGTGGTGTTCCAATACAACACGAGTCAGGTAATTGCCTTTTTTGTCCTTTTCCTCTAAAACCCTGCGTATCTCATCTGCATTCTGATCGATAATGGTAGTAAATGGCAGTACATAGATAATTCTGTCCATCTTGTGCTTTTCTGAATGATGTAACGCGAATCTCAAGCTGGCAAAAGTCTTTCCTCCGCCAGTAGGGACAGCCAGTTGATACAGACCCTTCGGCTTGTTGGAAAAATCACAACACGCTTGTGATATTCTCTGGCGTATGGTATTAATTCCATTTGAGTCAAAATCTTCCAACCTTTTATTCAATCTATTTATCAAAACTTTCCAATTCTTATAGTCTCCATAATGCCGTAATTTCTTTAACGCTGGCTCTTCAAAATCAGCCGTATTTAACCGGTCAGCATCAATAAGACAACTAAAAAGAAACCGTTGCATCAATCCATATTTCAAAAATAATGTTTCGTTAGAATCATACGGGGTTCTCAACACCTTGAATTGGCTCACAGTATTTTGTAATAATTCTTCCGATTGCAGATGAGCCATTATTTTTGCTTTTGCCTCGTCGCTAATCTTGCCAAGCACCTCTCTGGTATGAGTTTTCTCCTCTGGATTAGCCATGCGTTTGGAATATTCATCTATACCCTTAGGAGAAATACAGTCCAATAATCCTGAGTGATGTGAGGCAATACCAAGGGATAAAGCCTGTGCAACAAACAAGTCTTCAGTCCCTTTGTCCGCAAGAGTTTGATAAATCCACTGTGCCCCGGCAGTGGAATGATCAACTTTCCCTTTCTTACCGGTAGCGTCAACATAATCATCTTCATCTGGATTGATAAGGCCAACAGCCGATTTAATATAATCTTGAAACTCCTTGCTTGCTTTTCCTATGTCATGTAAAAGTCCAATCAACTCACCATGCTCTTGTAGTCCGATCTTTGAAGCAAACTTGCCAGCTTTCTCGGAAACTTCTTTAAGATGAAGCGATAGGCATTGCACTTCTCCGTCTTTTTCTCTGCGATGCGCAATATACTCAGCATTACGAAACATATCTAAACCCTTTTCGTCTCAATTCCACTTTTATGAGTCAAATCCAACCAGATACCCCCACTTCCCTGCACCAAAATCCTCCGCAAACCCTCTCGACATCTCAGCTACATTCTTCAGATGGTCTTCGAGCCGCTGCCAGTCCTCCTGTGGTTTATCAGGAAGACTATGGGCGTAATATTCCGGCATTACTTCCCCTACCTTTCGGGTTGGGTCTTACCTTTACAATCTCATCAGTAATGGCTTCATCATTTAGAAACTGTGCAACTCTGGAGGACTTGAATTATCAGTTTTTTTGAATTTTACACTCCCCCCTTTTAATCATATGCTATCAAAGGGGATTTTGAATGTCAACCTTTAAAAACTGCGGAGAGCAGAGGGTGTGGTGACGTCTACCCTCCCTGCGTCTGCAGTTCTTCCGCAACCTTTTCCGCGAGGAACATCTTGAGCAGAGACTGATATGGAATATCCCGTTTGTTTGCAAGGTATTTCAAGTGTTCAATTAGCGATTCCGGGAGCCTGATAGAAATATTTTTGGTCGACGGTTTCAGGTTTGGGAAAAACACCTTTTTGGCACTTGAATAGTCTACGTAGTCGGTAAAGTCCTGTTTTGCCCAGAATTCAAATTCTTCCTGTTCGTTCTTAAATTTCGGTATTTTTTTCAGCCTCTTCATAGGTTTTCCTTTCCTTTTTGTTCATGTCCCGTGCAGAGATTACCCTGATTTTCTTACTCCTTATAGTGAAAACAATGAACAACATTCTGCCCGCATCGGTTCTCCCAAACACATAGTATCGCTCCTCCTCTCCCGAATGCATAGCGTCGCTTTTCACAACAAGAGGGCTATTAAAGAACACTTCTTCACACTCGACATGGCTTACTCTGTGTCCTTCCCAATTTTTGAGTATGTTCCCTTTGTCCCACTGAAAACCTTCTACAATCGATAAAAGGTCATCTTTAGTCGCCATACTGTATATGATGAGTATATACACTACATGCAATTCCGTCAATATATTTTTGCATGGCAAGAAGAATAGATTTTTGCTCTCACGTATCTACGCATCCGTCCGTTTACACATCTCTTGTCTATTTAGTCATGACAAAAAGAATAGTGTCCTGTCCCTAACGCTTCTTTCCCTTTTAGAGAGAAAGGGGGTTCCCTGTAGCACGACATCACAAAATGACCGCCTTACCATACTTAGAAGATGTGGAACGTCCCGAAGGGGAAACGGGCATGTCCGAAGACCCTGCCAGAGCGGGGGCAAGTTTGCCCGTTTCAGTGGAGCGATTCTTAGAATGGTCGGGAATGGAGTGCCGGAGTGCGAAGGGAATCTTCCTTTCTCCGGTTTGAGAAAAACAGCAATTGAACTGTAAAGTTATTAATGGGACAGGATACTGGATAGACTGTCATCAGGCGTATTATTACCATTATCCTTGCATAGATGCGCTCTTTATGCTAATTTGAATAAAAGCTTTTAGCTATTAGCAATCAGCTATCAGCTAAGAAAGCACAAAGCTGAGTGCTGAGAGCTTATGGCTGAAAGCATAATTACAATAAGAGCAGGCAAGATAAAATGGACTATAAGGATACATTGAATCTCCCGAAAACACCTTTTCCTATGAAAGGAAATTTGTCCACCAAGGAACAGGAGATATTAAAATTCTGGGAAGAAATCAAACTTTACGACAAGCTCACCCAAGGCAAGGATGGACGTCCTGCATTTATCCTCCATGATGGTCCTCCTTATGCAAATGGTAATATACATCTTGGGACAGCACTAAATAAAATACTGAAGGATATTATTGTTAAATCAAAATTTATGTCTGGTCACAGAGCAGATTATGTACCAGGATGGGACTGTCACGGATTACCCATAGAACACCAAATCGAAAAAGAAATAAAAGAAAAAAAGGTCTCATTGACAAAAATAGAGACAAGACATCGATGTAGGGCATATGCTGAAAGGTTTATTGATATACAACGGGCTGAATTTAAAAGACTTGGCTGTATTGGAGATTGGGAACATCCCTATATTACGATGGACTACAGCTATCAGGCATCGATTATTGAGCAAATCCAGAAATTCTTTGAAAGAGGAGAGGTTTACAGAAAGAAAAAACCTGTCCACTGGTGTATAAGCTGTTTGACAGCCCTTGCCGAGGCAGAGATTGAATATGAAACAAAACGATCAAGCTCCATATACGTAAAATTTCCATTCACTCAAGAAAGGAAGCGAATTTTTGACCATTATCCGGAAAAACCCATATTCATGCTTATATGGACAACAACACCATGGACACTTCCAGCAAACCTTGCTATCGCCATTAATCCTGAATTTACTTATGTATCATTCGAGACAAAAGATGAGATATACATCGTTTTAAAAGATCTGCTTGAAGATATCACAAAAAGGGCAGACATAAACGATTATAAGGTCATAGAAGAAATAACACCCGAAGAGCTTAAGGGCATAAAATTTAAACATCCTTTTATCGACAGGGACTCTGTTATTGTATTTGCAGATTACGTGGCAAAAGATGTTGGTACAGGAGCTGTTCATACTGCCCCTGGCCATGGTGAAGAGGACTATGAAACAGGGATTGAATACGGACTCGATGTGTATTCACCGGTAAATGAAAAGGGTGAATTCTTTGAAGAAGTTGAATTTTTTAAGGGCATGAACGTTTTTGACAGTAATCAACACATCATAAAAAAACTCGAAGAGCTTGGACTACTTCTCCATAAAGAAGAGATTGAGCACTCTTATCCTCACTGCTGGCGGTGCAAAAAACCGGTAATCTTCAGGGCAACAGAACAATGGTTTATATCACTTGATAAAAACGGCTTAAGGCAGAAGGCGCTTGATGGTATAGACAGGGTTAGATGGATACCCTCATGGGGAAGAGACAGAATCTATAATATGCTCCTTGTAAGGCCGGACTGGTGTATTTCACGGCAGAGGACATGGGGGATCCCTATTACGATTTTCTACTGCAAAAGGTGCAGAGAACCATACTGGAGTGAAGAAACATTTCAGAACGTGATAAAGGCAGTAAAAGAGAATGGGGCAGATATATGGTTTGAAAAAGAACCATCATATTTTTTAACAAAAGGTGCTACGTGCAAACATTGCGGCAACGATACGTTCGTAAAAGAAGAAGATATTCTTGATGTCTGGTTCGACTCCGGTGTGAGCTGGGCAGCAGTATGCAAGCAAAGAAAGGAACTCAAATTCCCTGTTGATATGTATCTCGAAGGGAGCGACCAGCATAGAGGATGGTTTCATAGCTCTCTCTTAACATCAGTGGGAAATGAAGGGTGTGCTCCTTACCTATCTGTGCTTACCCACGGCTTTGTTGTTGATGGTGCGGGGAGGAAGATGTCTAAGTCCCTGGGCAACATTATATCCCCTGAAGAAATTATCGAAAAATATGGTGCAGAGATTCTAAGGCTATGGGTTACTTATGAAGATTACAGGGACGATATAAAAATATCAAAGGACATCATTAATAGACTTGTAGAGACTTACAGAAGAATAAGAAACACACTCCGGTTTCTCCACGCCAATATACATGATGATTTTGACCCTGAAAAGGATATGGTGTCCTATGAAAAACTATCCTACCTCGATAAGTGGCTGCTCTCAAGATTACAGAGGCTCATTGAAAGGGTTACAGAGGCATTTAATAATTATGCTTTTCATGTAATATACCACAGCATCCATAACTTCTGTACCGTAGACTTAAGCGCATTATATCTCGATATTGTAAAAGACAGGATATATGTAGAAAACAAAAATTCGGTGAAAAGAAGGGCATCCCAGATTGTAATATTTGAAACCCTTATCTCACTTCTCAAGCTCATAGCACCGGTACTATCTTCTACTTCTGAGGAGATGTGGTCTTATTTAAAGGGATTGGTTAAAGAAGAGAGCGTTTTCCTCACAACCTTCCCTTCCCCAAAAAAAGAAATGATAAATATGAAAATCGAAGATGAATGGGAAAGGGTTTGGAAAATAAGAGAAATTGCGAATAAAAATATTGAGGAAAAGAGGGTTGCAAAGATAATCGGCCATTCTCTCGATGCAAAGATTATTGTAAAAGTTCCTGAAAATGACTACCTTTTATTAAAAAAATTAGGTGACGAACTTAAAGATGTTTTTATTGTGTCACAGATAGAGCTACAAATGGGGAATGAAATGGAGATAACCATATTAAAGGCAGACGGCGAAAAATGCGAAAGATGTTGGCAATACGCAACTAATATTAAAAAGACAGGGCAATTCCCCAATGTATGTGGAAGATGCGAAGATATTTTGTCTTCCTTATAGCCCCCATTATCTTTTTTCTTGATAGATGGGCAAAACTACTTGTTTTTGAAAAATTAACCTACCTGGAAAGTATTAAACTTACACCATTTTTTTCTATTGTCCACGCAAGAAATTATGGAGGCGTTTTTGGATTCCTTTCTCAATATCAATTCGCCAAATACATCTTTACAATTTTCCCTTTGCTCATTATAGCCGTGCTCATATATATTGTTCTAACACATAAATTTGTATTTCCAAAAACGCTTTCTTTATTATGTATACTCTCCGGAGCGATAGGAAATATATACGATAGGATATCCTATGGTTACGTGATAGATTTTTTAGATGCATATTATAAGGGCTATCACTGGCCTGCATTTAATGTTGCTGATATCTCTATCACCTTTGGAATCTGTTTATGGCTTTATGTAGAACTGATCAACTCAATTAAGAGGAGCAAAAAGATGGGTGTTCGTCCATAGTGTATGCGAAAGGGTAAGACAAGATGGAAGATGAAATACTGGAAGAAGAAAAAAAGCTCAGAAGGTTAAGATTTATTGTAGACTTTGCGCTGGAATATATTAGAACACAGGATATTACCCATAATGAAGCGCTTACAGTTGTGGAAGGGGTAAAAAAACATGCCTTGAAGTTATTTCCAGAAAAAGAAGAAGCCTTTGATATTATTTATACGCCAAAATTTAAAAGATTGTTAAACGAAAAGTTCAAAAGATCATAGAAATCAGCTATTATACCACTTCGCTCTCAAACAATAAATTATGGTATCCATGAAAAAAATTCCTTCGCACTCCGCACTACATTCCAGACCATACTAAGCATTCATTCCACTAAAATGGACAAACTTGTCCCGCATGAATGCGGGACTTCGGACATGTCCATTTTCCCTTCGGGACGTTCCACTTCATGTAAGTATGGTTCCCCTGTCATTTCGTGATGTCGTGCTTCAGGAACATTTTTCATGAGTCTTTGATGGCG
>Ga0172365_10003330_pt1 | contig 11961 bp, 6 predicted proteins | sample LakKivSesite48cm_FD_114535 | JGI IMG/M metagenome (GOLD analysis project Ga0172365, IMG submission 114535) | Sediment microbial communities from Lake Kivu, Rwanda - Sediment site 48cm | ecosystem: Environmental > Aquatic > Freshwater > Lake > Sediment | place: Rwanda: Western Province, Lake Kivu...
AAAGCGGGCGATGATGAATGGCAAGTAATCGGTTCTTCTCCGAAGCACCGAAGGTGCGTCATATTAGAGCCTATGGCAAAGCGAAGCCCGAAAGCGGGCGATGATGAATGGCAAGTAATCGGTTCTTCTCCGAAGCACCGAAGGTGCGTCATATTAGAGCCTATGGCAAAGCGAAGCCTGAAGGGCTGAGCGACGCCATAGGTAGAGGGATGGATGGAACGATAAGCCCTGAAGGGGCGTCATAGCTACAAATGGTGTCTGCGGAATGATGAAATAACGAACGAAGTGCCGGGAGCCGGCTGTCTCCGGGCAACCATCGATCCGCACCCGGCACTCATCAATAGGGTTCCCATATGGGCTTTCTCCTCCAGTTCTTCATGAGCCCGCTCTTCCTCGTCGGCATTTCGTCGGCGTCGATCCCGATCGTCATCCACCTCATCCACCGGCGCAAGGCCCCCAAGCTGCTGTTCAGCACGCTGCGGTTCCTGCGCGTGTCGAACGAGCGGACCAGCCGCCGGCAGCACCTGCAGGACATTTTCCTGCTGCTGCTGCGGGCGCTGATCTGCGCGCTGCTGGCGATTGCGCTCGCGCGGCCGTTCCTCCCGGCTTCCAGCACGATGAAGGGGCCGGTGGCCGCGGCCATCGTGCTCGACAACTCGCTGTCAATGTCCGCCGAGGACGAGGGCCAGGCACGGTTCGCCGTCGCAAAGCAGGTGGCCCTCGACGTGCTGCGCGACCTCGGCAGCAGGGCCAGCGCCGTGATGGTCGCCACCAACCCGCCCCGTGGCCGCCCCGCGGCCGCGACCAGCAGCGACCTCGCCGCGGTCGAGCGCGACATCCTCGGCACCAACGCCTCCGCCGCGCGGGGCGACCTGCCCGCGGCCGTCGCCGCCGCCCGGAGGATCCTCGACGCTGTCGCCGAGCCCAACAAGCAGATCTTCGTCGTCAGCGACCTCCAGAAGAACTCGTGGTCGACTACGCCCGGGGCAGCGGCGTCGTCGGGCGACACGCCCGTGATCATCCTCGACTGCGGCTCGACGGACGCCTCGAACGCTGCGGTGACCGACGTCGCCATCCGCGGCCGCTCGCGCGTGGAGGGCGAGCCGATCACCGTCGAGGCCCGGCTGCTGAACTTCGGCCCGCGGGCCGTCAACGAGACGGCCACGCTCTACATCGACGGCCAGGCCCGCGACCGCCGCACGCTCACGCTGGCCCCCTCGGTGCCGGCGGCCGCGTCGTTCACGCACGTCTTCACCGAGCCGGGCGTGCACAAGGGCTGGGTGTCGATCGAGGACGACCGCCTCAAGACCGACAACGTCCGCAGTTTCGCCGTGAGGGTCCAGCAGCAATTGAAGGTGCTGGTGGTGCAGGACGAGAACGCGGCGGTCAGTTTCATGGACGACAGCTATTACCTGCTGCGTGCGCTGGACCCGCTGCGCGGGCAGGCGGACGCGCGCTCGCCCATCCGGCCGGTGAGCGTGCTGACGCCGGCGATGTCGGGTGAGAAGCTGGCGGACTACAAGGCGGTGTTCCTCGTGAACGTCGCGACGCTGGCGCGGGCCGCGGCGGACAGCCTCAGGGAGTACGTCCGCGAGGGCGGCGGGCTGGTGATCTTCGCCGGCGGCAACGTGCAGCCCGCCGTCTACAACGAGATCCTCGGCGATCCCGCCGGTGCGCTGCTGCCGGCCGAGTTCGGCCCGGCGGTCGGCAACGCCGACGACCACACGCAGTTTCGCAGGGTCACGGACGTCGACTACACGCACCCGCTGCTGGCTCGCTTCAAGGGCGAGGGGCTGTTCGACGACGTCCGCGTGTTCCAGAACGTGTCGCTGAAGGTCGCCGGCCGCTCGGCCGCGAAGCTCGTGGGCCTCAGCGACGGCACGCCGTTCCTTGTCGAGAACGGCTACGAGAACGGCACCGTGCTGATGTTCACCACCTCGGCCGGCACGGACTGGTCGAACTTCCCGCTCAAGCAGGCCTACCTGCCGCTGCTGCACGAGATCACCTACCACGTCAGCCGCACGAAGACGGTGAAGGACAGCTACCTGGTTGACAGCTTGGTGCGGATGGCCTTCCCCGAGGCCGACGCCGCGGTCGCGGTGGAACTGACCGACCCGGCGGGCAAGGTGCTGCGGGTGGAATCGGATCAAGGGTCGGCCAACAACACCGCAGTCTTCGAGATGACGTCGCTGCCGGGCGTCTACACGTGGCGGGCCGAGGGGCAGCAGGACGAGGGAGCCTTCGCGATCAATCCGGACACGCGGGAGTCGGATCTCCAGCGGCTGGCCGACTCCGACCTCCAGGCGGCGAAGCTCGGCGAGAAGGTGTTTGTGGTGGCGTCGGTCGACGAGATGCGCGACGTGCTCAAGCGGCTCAAGGAAGGCTTCCCGCTGCTTGATTATTTCTTCCTCGCGGTGCTGGGGATCGCCATCTTTGAGTGCTTTTTTTCGAACTGGCTGACGCCGGAGTCGCCCCGCGAGGTGCGGAAGAGCAGCCTTGGGCTGGTGACGAGCGCAACGCACGGCGAAGCCTGACCACGAAAGGAATGGGATACTATGCTCAATCTGAAGTCTATCTCGCGTTTCATCCCCGTTGTGCTCCTGCTGACGTCGTTCCGTGGCATGAATGAAGCCCGGGCGGCCGAGGCGAAACAGGCGGACGGGTTCGCCCGGGGACCGTACGTTTCAAATGTCACGCCGGACGGCGCGACGCTCTTCTTCGAGCTGGACGAGGCGCGTCAGGAGGTCCTGGTCCGCTACGGCACGGCTGGCAAGACCGAGGAGAAACGCCTCGCCGCCGGGCAGCAGTCGTGCGCAGTCCGGCTGGGCGGCCTCGCCGCCGGCACGGAATACCGCTACGAGGTTTCCTGCGGCGGCTCGCGGGCTGCGGGGCAGTTCAGCACGCCTCCCGCCGGTGCCCAGCCGTTCAGGTTCGTGGCCTACGGCGACACCCGGTCCAACCCGGACGTCCATGGGAAGGTAGCCGACGCGATCGCGGCCGAGAAGCCCGCCTTCGTGCTGCACACGGGGGACTTCGTCGGTGATGGCACGGTCGAGGCTCTCTGGCGAAGCGAGTTCTTCGGCCCCACCCGCGGGATGCTCCGGGCCGCCCCGATCTTCCCCGTCCTCGGCAACCACGAGAACAACTCGGAGTTGTTCTACAGGTACTTCGGTCTGCCCAAGGACAAAGGCTGGCAATCCTTCCGGTGGGGCAACGCCGAGTTCTTCCTGCTCGACACGAACGTGAATTTCTCGGAGAAGAGCGAGCAGCGGACGTGGCTCGAGGAGCAGTTGGCGAAGAGCACCGCCACATGGAAGATCGTGGCGGAGCACCACCCCGGGATCAGTTGCGGCCCGCACGGCTTCAACAACGCGGTGCTCAAGTCCCTGCGGCCGCTCTACGAGAAGTACGGCGTGGACGTGGTGTTTGCCGGGCACGACCACCTCTACGAGCGGACGCAGCCGATCGCCAGCGCGAAGGACAAGGCGAACCGGCCCGTCACCTACATCGTGACGGGAGCCGGCGGCGCTCCGCTCTACCAGTGCAAGCCCGGCCCGTGGGACGTGGTGGCGCGCTCGGCTTACCATTACGTGGTCGTCGAGGTGCGGCCCGACTCGCTGCGGCTGACGGCCAAGCAGCCTGACGGCGAGGTGATCGACGCCTTCTCGCTGGCGAAGGACGACCCGAAGGCAGCCGCCCGGACCTTCCCGCACGAGAAGATCCTCACGTCGACGATGGTGAACTTCGCCCTCAACCGCCTCAACCTCGGGCGCGTGCGGTTCGGCGACCGCCTCGTCGCGAACGTGCGGATGGACTTCGTCAACCCCCTCGACGAGCAGGTCTCGCTCGACCTCGCGTGGACGGGCCTGGGCGAGGGCTCGAAGGTGGAGCCCGCCCGCACCAGCCTCGTCGTCCCCGCGCACAAGAACGCCTCCGCCGAGTTCGCCTTCAGCCTGCAGTGGGGCCCGGACAGCTACAACCTGCGGCTCGACACCGACGCTGCCACGCCCTACGGCCTCTTCGCCTTCGTGGAAAACGTCTCCTACAGCGTCAAGACGTTCCGCGACATCCCCTGCGTGAGGACGGCGGCGGCGCCGAAGGTGGACGGAATCCTCGACGATGCCGCATGGGGCGCCGGCAAGCCCTGCTCGCAGTTCCTCACGGCAACCAACAGCGGCTTTGCTCCGCAGGACACGCGGGCCGTGTGCCTGTTCGACGGCCGCAACCTCTACCTCGGGCTCAAGCTCTCCGAGCCCCAGCCGCAGGCCGTGCGCGCGATGGCCGGCAAGCACGATGACGATGCGGTGCTGACCGACGACAACGTGCAGGTGACCATCATCCCCGATCTCGACGCGAACAGGTACTTCCGGTTCGGCCTGAGTGCAGGGGGCGTGCTCTACGAGGCGTCGGCGGACGACAAGGCATGGGACGCCGACTGGCAGGCGAAGACGGTGATCGACCGGAATGCCTGGACGGCCGAGATCGCCATCCCGCTCGAGAGCGTCGGCGTGGACCCCGCGCACCTTCCGGAGGGCATCGGCTTCAACATCCTCCGCAACGACACCGTGCGCGGTGTGCAGAGCGAGATCACGCCGACCTTCGGCACGGGCGCGCGGCCGGACCTGCTGGGCCGGCTGCGGTTCGCCGAGCCCGGTAAGTAAAGATGGGAGAGGCAAGGCCTTTGGCACGCGGCCCGCGATCAGCGGCCGTGGCGGTGATAGACGTACCACTCGGCGACGAGGAAGGCGAGGGCGAGGAGGCCGAAGACCTTCCAGATCTCGCGCGGGGCCTCGGCCTTCGTGTCCTCGCCGGTGATGGGCGCGCCCCGCCAGTCGAACGATTCCCGCACGGCGATGTCGGACTCCTGCCGCGAGAGGAGGTTCACGCCCACGCAGGCGGTGGCCTTGCCTTCCTCCGTCCCCTCGATCTTCACGCGATATGCCCCGACCAGCGACGTCCCGCCGAAGGCGATGCGCTTCTCCTTGTCGGCCGCGATGGTGAAGGTGCTGTGGCGCGGGTCCTCGATCTGTGCGGAGGCGGCGTCGTGCGGGAGGGTGAAGGTGATGGGGCTGCCGGCGCGGACGATCTCCGGCGGGGCCCCGTGGCGCTCGGGGTTGAGCCAGCGGACGGCGTTGGAGAGGAAGACGGGGAACGACACGCGGAAGGGCCAGTCGGTGTTGAGGCGGCTGTCGGCCCCGATCAGCTCGAAGGCGATGCAGACGATCCGGCGGTCGGGGTCGGTGATGCTGAAGACGAGGGGGCAGGTGTCGCCCTCGACGAGCACGCGCCCGTGCAGGGGCAGCTCGAGCTTGAGTGCGCGGGCGATGCGCAGCCCGGTGAACGACACGAACCTGTTGAGCGGGTCGCCGTGGTCCCAGTCGACCAGCACGGGCTGCTGGACTTCGCCGGCGGGGACGACGCCCTCGACGGGCGGTGCGGCGCCGATGAAGAGGTAGCTGCCGGCGCCCAGCGTCGCCGGCGCCCAGCGGTCGAAAACGGTGACGTCGAACGCCTCCCTGGGGGGGTAGTTTTTCGGGGGCAGCGTCGTGAGCTGGTTTCCGCCGGCCTCGTGGGGTTCGAGGGCTTTCTCGAGGAAGTAACTGCCGTCGGTGACGAGGAGGACGCGGGGCTCGCTCTCGGGGCGAATGGGCAGCCACGCCGCGTTGTCGGCGGCGAGGTCGTCGTTTAGCCCCAGGCGGAACTCGAGGAGAGTGTCGTCGCTCAGGGGCACCTCGAAGAGCTTGGCGGTCTTGCCGCCGGGGGGGACGCTGACGGGGAGGGTATCGACCAGCCCGGTGCCGGCGCCGTCGGGCCCGCGGTCGTAGAGCGTGAGGCTGGTCTCGACGGGCTGCCGGGAAAAGCTTTCGATCTCGAGGAAGACTTCGGCGGCGCCGGAGCCGGTCTTGCGGAGGTCGACCTGGGTGATGCCGATGTTGTGCGCGGCGGCGCCGACGGGGAGGAAGCGGACGGGGATGTTCTCGCGGCGGAGGTCGTCGGGGCTGTCGAAGCCGCCGTCGCTGACGATGACGATCTGCTGGCGTTCGCGGCCGGCCTGCCGGCGCGACTGGCACATGTCGAGGGCGACGGCGAGGGCCTCGCGGAGGTTGGTGGGGCCTTCGCCGGGCTCGACGCGCGAGAGGGCGTCGGCGAGGTCCGACTGCGAGCCGGTGAAGGACTTGAGCACGCTGCACTGCGAGGCGAAGGTGAGGATCATCATGCTGTCCGACTTTTCCATCTGCTGGACGATCCCGCGCGCGGTCTTCCTGGCGAGGTCGAGGCGGGTGCCGCCGGATTCCTTCGCGTTCATGCTGCTCGAGACGTCGAGGAGGAGCACCGTGTCGCCCCCCTGCCCGGCCCGGAGGTTCATGACGGGGCGGGCGAGGGCGAACGCGGCGACGGCGGCGATCAGCACCTGGAGCAGCAGCAGGAGGCTGGAGCGCAGCTTCTGGAAGGGGGTGTTGACGGCGAGGTCGTTGAGCGAGCGCTTCCACAGCAGCGTGCTGGGGACGAGCAACTCGCGGCGCTTGAGCTTGAGGAAATAGAGCGCGGCGATGGCTGCAGCGGCCGCCAACCCTATGATCAAGCCTTCCAGGCCGTTGATGAATCCCATAGCGTAGCCTTCTACCGGTTCGCAGGCGTCAGTCAACGCCCGGGACCGGCGCCTGCTGGCGGGCGACTTCCGCTCTGCCGGCTCAGGTCATGACCGTGGCGTTGGGCAGGCAGGCCCCCAGCTTGAGGAGCCGCGCCTGCAGCTCGCGGACGTTCACGCCGGCGGTGTCGGTGCCTTTCTGTGCGGCGAGCGAAGCGGCCACGCCTGCCGCCTGGCCGGTGATGTAGCAGCCGGGCATCACGCGGATCGAGCTCTGGATGTAGCGGTCGGACCCGACGCAGCGCCCGGCGACGAGCACGTTCGAGAGCCGCTGGGGCACGAGCGCGCGGTAGGGGATGCCGTAGTTCTCGCCGGGGCCGTACTGCAGCCCGCGGTGGTCGCGCTCGAACTTCTCGTAGCTGGCCCTGCCGCCGGATGAGGCGTGGATGTCGACGCCGTAGGCGTAGCGGCCGATCTCATCGTCGAAGACGGCGCGGTTGCGGAAGTCGTCGAGCGAGAGCGTGTAGCCGCAGCAGACGCGGCGCGTCTCGCGCACGCCGAGGAGCGCGGCGGTGGCGACGAGGACCATGCGCTCGAAGCCGCGCAGGTACTGCTTGTAGTAGCGCTCGTATTCGAGCAGAGACTTGCGCGCGTGGAGGAGGGCCGTGGTGAGGGACCGCTCGTCGGTGCCGTTGACGCCGAAGGTGTGGCCGATGTTTCCGCCGCCGATGCCGCCGCCGAGGTCCCACATCCCGGGGAGGTGGTAGTCGTCCACGGTGAAGATGGTGCCGTCCCTGATGGCGTCGGGCAGGCGGTTCTGCTGCCAGCCGATGCCGGACTTATTGAAGGCTTCGAAGTCGACGTTCGCCCAGAGGCTGCAGAGCGTGCCGGCCATCATGCGGCCGTCGTCGTCGCCGAGCTGGCAGGGGGCGCCGGCCCAGGCGGCGAGGTCGGCGTCGCCGGTGCAATCGACGTAGACCTTGGCGCGGACGGCGAAGATGCCGCTCTTGGCGGCGAGGATGGCGTGTTCGACGCGGCCGTCTGCGGTTTCCACGCCGATGAGGCTGGTGAGGAAGGCGAAGTCGACGCCGGCCTCGAGGAGGAGGTCGTCGTAGACGCGCTTGAGCACTTCGGTGCGGATGGGGAGGGCGCCGTAGGCGTCTTTGGGCTTGTAGTGGTGGCTGGTGCCGCCGCCGGCGATGAGGCGGTCCAGCACCTCGCGGCCGACGCCGCCGGCGAGGAAACTCACGCCGTCGCCGAAGGTCATGAAGGCCGGGATGAGGCCGGAGGTGCCCATGCCGCCGAGGCAGTTCTGGCCCTCGGCGAGGAAGACCCTGCTGCCCTGGCGTGCGGCGGCGATGGCGGCGGCGACGCCGGATGGCCCGCCGCCGGCCACGAAGACGTCGACGTCGTGGCGGATATCCACTGTTCTGCGAAGCTCGATGGTTGCCATGCTTGTCCCCGTTGGTTGCTGTGTCACCTCACCAGTCCGGTCCGGCGCAGGTAGTTGAGCACGAGCTGCTCGAAGGGCGTGTCGGTGGCGGCGAAGGTGTAGCCCAGGCCGCGCGACGAGCAGAAGCTCTTCAGGCCCGCGCAGAAGGTGTTGAGGTTGTTCTTGTACGTCTTGAGGAGCGCGGCCGACACGCTGACGTCCGTCGCGTCCTCGGTCTCGCAGTCGAGGAGCTTGAGGTCGCCCGCCAGCGTGGGCGAGACCTCCTCGGGGCTGAGCACGTGCAGGGCGAAGACGTCCTGGCTGCGCGCCACGAGGTAGCGGAGGGCCTCGTCGTAGCCGGCTTCGTCGAGGAAGTCGGAGATGATGATGGTGACGCCGCGGCCGATGCCCTGCGCGGCGGAAGCCTTGCAGGCGGCGGCGAGGGAGGTGCCGCCGCCGGCCTCGAGCTTGCCGAGGAAGTCGAACATCGCCCAGACGCGCTTCTTGCCGCGGAAGGGCTGCATGCTCTGGTTGCGGCCCTCGGCGAAGGCGGCGAGCGTCACGCGGTCGCCCGCGGCGGCCGCGATGTAGGCGAGGGCGGCGGCCAGGCGGCGGGCGTAGTCGAACTTGGCGGGCGAGCCGTAAGACATCGATCGGCTGGCGTCGAGGAGGATGGTCACGTGGAGGTCTTCCTCCTCGTAGAAGAGCTTGAGGAAGAGGCGCTCGAGCCGGCCGTAGATGTTCCAGTCGATGAAGCGCGTGTCGTCGCCGGGGGCGTAGTCGCGGTGCTCGGCGAACTCGGAGGAGACGCCCCGGCGGCGGCTGCGCTGCTGGCCGCGGACGCGGCCGACGATCACCTTGCGCGAGACCACGCTGAGGCGGTCGAGCTTGTGGATGAACTCTTCGTCGAGCAGCTTCATCGTGCCCCCGTGTCGATTACTTGGCGACCTGCTGCGGGATTTCGTCGAGGACCTGGTCGAGGATGGCGTCGGTTGTGACGCCCTCGGCCTCGCCCTCGAAGTTGAGGATGATGCGGTGCCGCAGCGCGGGCCTGACGGTCTGGCGGATGTCGTCGAAGCTCACGTTGTAGCGCGAGTCGAGCAACGCCCGCATCTTGCCGGCGAGGATGAGGGCCTGCAGCCCGCGCGGGCTGGAGCCGTAGCGGGCGTAGCGGTTGGTGATGCCGACGGCGTACTCGCCCTGGGGGTGCGTGGCGAGCACGATGCGGGCGGCGTAGTCCTTCACGTGCGGGGCCAGCAGCACCTGCCGGACAAGGGCGTGCATCTCCATGATCCGCGAGCCCTGGAGCACTTTCGAGGGCACGGGCTCGGCTCCGGCAGTCGTGCGGTCGGCGATCTCGATCAGCTCGTCGAGGCTGGAGTACTTCACCATCAGCTTGAGCATGAAGCGGTCGAGCTGGGCCTCGGGCAGCGGATAGGTGCCTTCCATCTCGAGGGGGTTCTGCGTGGCGAGCACGAAGAAGGGCGGCTCGAGCACGTGGCGCGTGCCGCCGACGGTCACGGAGCGCTCCTGCATCGCCTCGAGGAGGGCCGACTGCGTCTTGGGGGTGGCGCGGTTGATCTCGTCGGCGAGGATGATGTTGCCGAAGATGGGGCCGGGCTGGAATTCGAAGAAGCGCCTGCCCTGTTCGTTCTCCATGACCATGTTGGTGCCGATGACGTCGGCGGGCATGAGGTCGGGCGTGAACTGGATGCGCGAGAACTTGAGGTCGAGTGCCTGGGCGAGGGTGCGCACGAGGAGCGTCTTGCCGAGGCCGGGCACGCCTTCGAGGAGGCAGTGGCCGCCGGTGAAGAGGCAGGCGATCACGCCGTCGACGATCTCGGCGTGGCCGACGATCACCTTGCCGACCTCGCGGCGCAGCGTCTCGATCTCTCTGCGGAAGTTGTCTGCCTTGGTCACGATGTCGTCTGCCATGGGTATCCTCCGAGGGGGGCCTTGTGCGCCGGGGGCCGAGGCCGCTCACGCGCCGGGCTCGCCGGGGGAGGGGCCGCCGGCTGAGCCATCTTTACGCACCCGTTTCTTCGCTTGGATGAGCCGCCGAGTGTAGACGTCGGGCCCGGGTGCCGGCTTTTCGGGCTGCGCGGCATCCGGCACCACGCGTGCGGGCTGCTCAGGCCGCTGCGCATCGGCCGCAGGTGCGGCCTGCGCGGGCGGCGGCTGCGGCGCGGCCTGGGCGGCAAGGGCCGCGTCGCCCGCGAGTTCGCGGCGCGTCTGCTTCTTGCGCAGGAGCAGCCGGTCGAGCGCCGGCACGCTCTCGGTCCGGGCCTGGGGCCGCGGCCTGAGGCGCGCCAGTTGCGCCGCGATGGCGGCGTAGATCCTGTACCAGTCGATGATCACCTTGCGCACGGCCACGTCGGCCGGGAAGGCGATCGCCGCGAGCAGCAGCAGCAGCGGCCAGGCCGGCTGCGAGGCCGCGGCGGCGGGCATCGTCCGCTCGAACACGTTCGTCTCGGGCGTCAACATTCTGCCGCCGGTCTGGTCGGCGAGGAGCTTGAGCAGCGGGGCGTTTGCGGAGAGTTCGCGGTACTCGGGGGCGCAGGCGACGGCGGCGCCGGTGGTGTGCAGCCCGGCGATGTCGTTGCCGTCGGCGTCCGCGCCGGCGTACTGCACGGAGGCGAAGTATGCCCCGGCGTCGACCGCGTCGAACTCGCACTCGTAGCGGCCGGGGCCGGCCTGCCGGAGGAGCAGTTCGTGCGACTCGAAGCGCCCGTCGGCGTCGGCGTGCGGCGTCAGCACCGAGCCCCGCAGCTCGAGGAAGTTCACCGGCGTCCCCGCGAGGTCCAGCACGTCCATCGAGAGCCTGGCCTTGCCGTCGCGGACGTCTACGGCCGATCGCACGGCCACCTTGCCGCTCGGGGACGCGGGGAACGCCCAGCGCACCAGTTGGGGCCAGAGCTTGCCGTAGCCCGGCCAGCTCACCCAGTGGCTCGCCCAGCGGCTGGTGGCGTCGGACGTGAACGCCACGGCCTTGCCCAGGCCGTAGTTCCAGTGGGCGATGATGGGGTCGTTCACCGTCTCCTCGAGCTTCTTGTCGAAATAGCTGCGGACGGCGGCCACCTGTGCGCGGGGCTTGGGCGTGGTGAGCACATAGCCGTTCAGCGGCGGGAAACCTTCTTCGCCGAAGCCGCGGATCGGGTCGGTCACCTCCATCACGGCCGGGTTGAAGCCGTTGCTGTCCTCGAAGATGAGCGACCTCGTGACGAGCGCGGCCTCCTTGAAGAATATCCGGGGGATCTCGTTGGCGTCGCGAGGATAGTAGAAGCGGCCGCGGTTCTCAAAAGCCAACTGCTTGAGAGAGGTGACGACCTGCTGCTCGGAGTCCGCGTGCGGGCGGAAGACCACGACAGAGACGGAAACCTTCAGCTCCTCCAGGGATTTCACGAGGGCGGCGGACGGTGCGTAGGCGCCGTGCCCGCCGTCGGTCATGATCAGCACGTGGCGCGACGCGGCATCGCTCTTCTCCAGCACGTTGGCCGACATGTTGAGGGCAATGTCGAAGTTGTCGTCGTCGCTGACCTGCAGCTTGTCGATGGCGTCGTAGATGGCCTTCTTGTCGCCCGCCTCCCTGAGCGGGAGGTACCACTGCGACATCGAGATGATGCCGATCTCGTCGTGGAAGGAGAGGACGTTGGCGGCGGATCGGGCCATCTCGATGGCCCAGCGGTTGGCGTCGGGGTCTTCGGCGGCGTCGAGCATGAGCACGATGGCGCCCTTGGGCATGACTCGCTTCTGGCGGATGTCGAAGTCCACGGGCGAGCACGTCTCGACGGGCGTGCCGCGGTAGCCGCCCGCGCCGAAGCTGTCGGGGCCGCCGATGAGCACCAGGCCCATCCCGAGGTCGCGCACGGCCCCCTCGATCATCCCGAGCTGCTCGGCGGCGAACTCGTGCGCGGGCACGTTCGACAGCACGAGGCAGTCG
>Ga0172365_10003331_pt1 | contig 11961 bp, 10 predicted proteins | sample LakKivSesite48cm_FD_114535 | JGI IMG/M metagenome (GOLD analysis project Ga0172365, IMG submission 114535) | Sediment microbial communities from Lake Kivu, Rwanda - Sediment site 48cm | ecosystem: Environmental > Aquatic > Freshwater > Lake > Sediment | place: Rwanda: Western Province, Lake...
AAATCCAAAAGGATTTTATTTAGCTTTTTACCCTTAATAAAGGAGTCAATATCTTTAAAGTTTCCATGGAAGAGAGTGAAATTTACCCCGATTTTTCTTAAACGCTCATAAGCTTTCGATAATGCTTCAGAGTCAAGATCCGTACCAAATAGAAAACCTTCTGGGCCAATTCTCTTCAAAATCTCTTCACTATGTCCTCCTTCGCCAACAGTAGCATCATAAACAACTTCACCTTTAACAATTGCAAGTTGCTCGATTGCTTCTGCAAGAAGAACTGATTTATGTAATATTTCCATCGGAAATAATTATATCAAGAAAAAGCAGGAAAACAAACTATTGATTTATATATTCTTTAGAGAACCATTATCAGGCCTTAGAGAATTGAATCGGGAAAGGAGTATATATTGAAACGTGACCCTCTTAAAAACCCTATTAAAGTAATTCCACTTGATTGGGCTTCTTTAATTGCAAGGTAAGATGGAGCAGACTGGGATGCGATAATCTGAATTTGCATTTTCGAAGCATATTTAACAGTGTAAAGAAGCACCCTCCCACTTGTAAATAATATTTTCGGATTTGTGTTTGACAGTAAAATAGTTCCTGCACATTTCTGTATTGTGCTCTTTCGAGAAATATCTTCAAAGAAATAAAGGAGTTTTTCCTCGTTTGCAAGCCCGGAAATATGAGTACCTCCAGTTCTTGCAAAAGTCTCACCTTTAGACAACATCTCTCTCATCATGTCGAGGAGTTTTTCTCCCCTTATCTGTACACTTTGAAAAGGCTTCTTTTTGTAGTCTTTTCTTTTGATTTTTACAAAAAAATTTGCTGAATACTCTTTATTATGCAATTTAAAACCAACTATATCTTTTATGGAATCTATGTACTCCTCTAAAAATAAATATCCGACCGCAAGCTCTTTTTCACAACCGTTAGAATATGTTAAAGTATCAGTAAATCCGTTGTCAATGAAAATATTCAAGGTTTTTTCAAAAACAACAATATCTTTTTTTAATTCTTTCTTTCCGTTTTCGAATCTAAAAATATCAATCTCTTTCATTCTTCAAAGTAATAATCTTATTAAAATCACTTTTAGTGTTAATATTAACGAAGCTTGAAAGGTCAGAGTCGAATCTCTCAACCTCTTTTTCAGTCAAAAATTGAACTTTCTCTCCAACAAGAACAGATCTCATTTTGTATTCTCCAGCAAGTATCAAATCTTCAACCTTATTTAAAAGAAAATGATTATAAAACGCAAATAAGGGTTCTATCATTGAATTATTAAATTTTGGTAAATAAATCATAGAATCTTCTTCAAGTTTCTCAATCATATAACAGATCAATTCTTTATTTATTAAAGGCATATCACAACCAGTCAAAAAAACAAATGCAGTATCTACAAATTTTAGCGCAGTGTACAAACCTCCAATAGGACCTTTACCTTCTATAATGTCTGAGAAAGACTCAAAGCCAAAATATAAATTTTTTTTCCCGATTAAGATAGGTTCTTTGTGAAAGCAATCAAATAAACTAAAATAAATCTTTTTAATAAGGGGCTCTCCTTGAAATTCAAGGAGAGCTTTGTCCTCGCCAAATCTTTTGCTTTTGCCACCAACAAGTATAACTGGTGTTATCTTATTTTTTTGCTTCATTACGTAGATAGACGAACCAGTAAATAAACCCCACAAAGAATGCACCACCAATAATGTTTCCTAAAGTAACAGGAATAAGATTTTTTGTAAAGAGCGTTCCCCAGTTCACTGAAGCAAAATCGCTGAGAGTTTTTCCAGTTGCCTCGACTACTTTTGAAACACTCTTCAGGAAAATGCCATAGGGGAGGAAAAACATATTTGCAACTGAGTGTTCAAAACCAGATGCAACAAATGCCATAATAGGAAAATAAATAGCAAAAAGCTTTCCAATTACATCTTTTGAAGCCATTGCCATCCAGACAGCTATGCAGACCAGCCAGTTACAAAGAATTCCCCTGAAGAATGCCTGGGCAAAAGTCAGGGAAACTTTTGATGAAGCAACTTTTAGTGCTGTGGATCCAACCAAATTGCCATTAAGTGCCCATGTTCCTCCCCAAAAAAGTAAAGCTGCAATAAGAATTGAGCCTGCAAAGTTTCCTAAATAGACGATTATCCATGCTCTCAGAAGTTCCCACCATGTAATTTTCTTATCAAGTGCAGCAATTAAAGCAAGATTGTTTCCAGTAAAAAGTTCTGCACCTCCAACAACAACCATCATAAGTCCGACAGTGAAGACGCTTCCGCCCAGAAACCTTGTAAAACCAAAACCCATTGTAGAATCAGAACTCACAAGGAGAAAAAGTTGTCCTCCAAATGCAATAAAGACTCCTGCAAGAATTGCAAGCAGAAACATCTTCTTCAGAGGCAATCTGCATTTACCTACCCCTACTTCACAGAATTTTTGCGCAACTTGTGCTGGTGCAAAAAAATTCAATTCATTCACCCTAACCTCCTTTTTGGTTATATTTTTTCAATCTTACAAGCACAAACCTTATACTCAGGTATTTTAGCTACAGGGTCAAGAGCAGGATTAGTTAATACATTTGCATTTGCTTCTCTAAAATGGAACGATATGAAAAGTACTCCTTTCTTAGGCTTCTCTGATATTCTCGCTTCAAGCTCAATTGAACCCCTTCTTGAAGATACTCTCACCATTTCACCTTGCTTTATGCCCAAAGAGTCAGCATCTTCTTTGCTTATTTCAACATAATTTCTCGGTACAAAAGCATCCAGCGCTTTCACTCTACGAGTTTCATTTCCTGAGTGATAATGGAAAAGAATGCGTCCAGTTGTAAGAACAAATGGGTATTCTTTATCTGGAAGTTCTTTTGCTGGAATAAATTCAACTGGGCTGAGGAGACCTTTTTTTGAAGGCCTACCACCAAAGATTCCTCCATAATGGAGAATTTTCGTCCCTTGGTGCTCGTTATTCGGGCAAGGCCATTGAATACCACCTTCCTCAAGCCTTGAATGGTGTATTCCTCCGTAAGAAGAAGTTAAGGTCGCAACTTCGTCCATAATTTCAGCTGCATTCATATAGCACATAGGATAGCCAATTCTTGTAGCAACTTCAGATATTATTTCCCAGTCAAATTTAGTTCCATCAGGCTTTTCTCTTGCAGGTCGTAAGAGCTGGACTCTTCTTTCAGTATTTGTAAAGGTTCCCTCCTTCTCATACGCTGCAGCAGCTGGAAAAACAACATCTGCAAGTTCTGCTGATTCTGAAAGAAAAATGTCTTGCACTACAAAGAATTCCAGCTTTTCAAAACCTTCTTTAACATGTGTAATGTCTGCCTCAGTCATAATCGGGTTTTCTCCCATAGCATAGACGGCTTTTAGTTTGCCTTCGAGAGCGAGTTCTCCAAACTCGGAGACAGGATAACCAGGTTCAGCGGGAAGTTTAACTCCCCAGGCCTTTTCAAATTTTTCTCTTGATACTTCATCATTTACTCTCTGGTAACCGGAAAAAACATTCGGCATTGCTCCCATATCACAAGCACCCTGAACGTTTGCCTGTCCTCTCAAAGGATTAACTCCATTTCCTTCTCTCCCTATATGACCGGTAACAAGAGCAAGGTTTGCAATGCTTAAAACGTTATCGGTACCAACGCTATGCTGAGTAATGCCCATAGTGTAGAAAATTGTTGCATTTGCAGCAGAAGCATAAATTATTGCAGCTTTCTCAATAAATTTTTTATCAACTCCTGTAATCTTTGAAACAGTTTCAAGATCGTAGTTTGAAACCACTTTCACAAATTCATCATAGCCTTCAGTGTGTGCTTCCACAAACTGCTTATTAACTAAATCTTTGGTCACAATAACGTTCATTATGCCATTAAGCAGCGCAACATCTGTTCCCGGAATATGCTGGATAAAAATGTCAGCAACTTTAGCAAGATCGGTCCTTCGCGGGTCGCACACTATTAATTTTGCTCCTCTCTTCTTCTGATGTTCCTTAACAAACTGAGCTATTACGGGATGTGTTTCGGTCATATTTGAGCCAATAACAAACATCACATCAATATTTTTAATATCTTCGATTGGATTTGTTGCTGCTGCTGCACCAAAAGCCTTCCCCAAACCTGAAATTGTTGAAGCGTGGCATAAACGGGCACAGTTGTCCACATTGTTTGTTCCAAGAACTGCTCGGGCAAATTTCTGAACTACAAAATTGTCTTCATTCGTACAACGTGAAGAGCCAAGAACTCCAATTGCTTCAGGGCCATACTTTTCTTTAATTTCTTTAAATCTCATTGCAGTATAATCTAAAGCTTCTTCCCATGCTGCTTCTCTAAATTTCCCATTTTCCTTTATGAGAGGCATAGTAATTCTTTCTTTGCTATTTACATATTCAAAGCCATAGCGACCTTTTACGCAAAGTCTTCCTTTATTTACAATTGAATTATCGATTCCTCTCGCCATTATGAGATCATTTTTCTTATCTTTATAAAGAGTTACGTTACACCCTACTCCACAGTATGCGCAAGTGGTATTGGTTTCCTCAAACTGAAAAATCTTCCCTTTGCCAACTCTTGGCTTTTCTAAAAGCGCTCCAACAGGGCATGCCTGAACACAGGCAGCACAAAATTGGCAATCTGTTTCCTCAAGAGGAAGATTGAAAGGTGTTGAAACTTCAGACTTGTGTCCGCGCATTGCAATGCTTATTGCTTCAACTATTGCCTGATTTTCGCAAGCCTCAACACATCTTCTGCAAAGAATGCATTTTTGAGGGTCAAATTGAATGAAAGGGTTAGTATCCCATGAAGTTTCTTTTGAATACTCAAAAGCCTCTTTTTCATCCAAAAATTGGCTCTTTTTTATTCCAAACTGATAAGCAAGGTCTTGAAGCTCACAATCTCCATCAGCATCACAAGTCATACAATCAAGAGGATGATGAGCAAGCGAAAGCTCCAAATTCATTTTTCTTGAATCAAATAAAAGATCCGAATCAGTTGTAATTTCAATTCCTTCGGTAACTTCTGTAATGCATGCTCTCTGTAGAGTTTTTGCACCTTTTACTTCAACTACACACATCCCGCAAGAGCCTTCTTCAGAAATCCCTTCAAGATAACAAAGTGTGGGGAGCTCAAATCCTGCTTTCTTACATGCATCAAGTATGCGAGTCCCTTCAGGAAATTCGTAATCTCTCCCATTGATTTTTACATGCAACAACTTCTTATCCATTTTTAACCTCCTCTAGAGTCATTTGACAAACTCCTGCACGACATTTTTTTTCCTTTATATGTTCAATCCACTCAGTTGTAAATTTAGCTAACGACTGCACAACAATATTAGGTGCGGTCTGTCCGAGACCACAGAAAGATGTAAGCTTTAGGTCGTCGCCAAGTTTTTCAAGAGTATCTAAATCACTAATTCTCCCTTCCCCTTTAGTTATCCACTCAATTATTTCATAAATCTGCTCAGTTCCAACCCTGCAGGGAGTACATTTCCCACAGCTCTCGTGTCTAAAGAAATACGCAATATTCTTAGCTACATCTACAATGCACCTATCCTCATCAAAAGCAATAATGGCTCCTGAGCCAGGGCCTGCTTCAATTGTTGCAAGAGAATTGAAATCAACTGGAGTATCAAGTTGCTCCGGCGTAATTAAACTTCCTGAAACTCCACCAAGAATAACTCCCTTGAGTCTCTTTCCTTCTTTAACTCCCCCGCCAATTTCATCGATAATATATGAAAGAGGAGTGCCAAAAGGAACTTCAATGATTCCCTTCCAATTAAGATCACCCATAAGACTGAAGACTTTAGTGCCATAAGATCCTGCAACACCAAATTTCTTATACCAATCGGCACCGTTCTCGATAATAGGCGGTATATTTACAAGAGTTTCTACATTATTTATTACTGTAGGTTTCCCCCACAAACCACAAGTCGGAGGATAAGGTGGTTTTTTTCTTGGCTCTCCTCGCTTGCCTTCAATGGACTCTATCAGTGCAGTTTCTTCTCCACAAATATAAGCTCCTGCACCTTTTTTAATCTCTATATCAAAATTAAATCCACTACCTAAAATATTCTCACCAAGAAGCCCATAACTTCTTGCATCATTTATTGCCTTTTCAAGACGACTTATGGAAAGATCGTACTCTCCCCTAATGTAAATATAACCATAGCTTGCTCTTGTTGAGAAAGCAGCAATTATCATTCCTTCAATCAGGGAATGAGGGTCCCCTTCCATTATCTCTCTATCTTTAAAGGTCCCGGGCTCTCCTTCATCTGCATTACAGATTATGTATTTGACTGGATCACTTGCCTTTGCAGTAAATTCTAACTTTCGCCCGGAGGGAAAACCTGCTCCACCTCTCCCTTTTAATTCAGATTTCTTAAGTTCATCTATAACCCACTCAGGTCCACTTTCTATCGATTTTTCTAAAGCTGTATAGCCATCTCTTCCAATATAATCGTCTATGCTTTCAGGATTTATAAGCCCTACGTTGCGCAAGACAATACGAGTTTGAGTTGCAAATATTTGTTCTGCCTTAGTAGAAGAAATCTGAACTTCACCTTTTAAAAATGTTTTAGCAAGTCTTTCAATGACCCTTCCTTTTAAGAAATGCTCCTTAACAATTTCTTTAACATCTCTCTTTTCAACAGGAGCATATACAATGCCTTCAGGATAAACAGCGATTGCTATACCAACATCTTCAAAGCCAAGGCTGCCAGTTGGGGTAATAAAAACTTCGTTTTCAAGTCCAAACTCCTTTATCTCTTTGATAAAAAGCTCCTCAATCTCTTTCGCTCCTTTAAGAAGACTTTTGTTATCCTCAGCCACGAGAACATGTGTTCTGTAAATCTTCATAATTCTCCTCCCTTAACTTTTTTGATAATTTCAGGTATTTCATCGATCTCAACATTTCCGAATGGAATATCGTCAATCATCAAAGCAGGGGAAACCGAACACATTCCAAGACAGCTCGATTCTTCAAGTGTAAACTCTTTATCAAATGTAGTTTCACCAACATTTATACCAAGAGTCTCTTTCAACTTCCCAATTATCTTATTTGCATCAGCCATATGACAGGATAAACTCCTGCACACCCTTATAATATGTTTTCCTCTAGGTTTCTCGGAGAACAAAGTGTAAAAAGTCAAAACTCCATAAATTTCAGCAAGTGGGGTTTTGCTTCTCTTAGAAACCTTTAAGGCTTCGCTCTTTGAAATATAATTCTCCTTGCTCCCGTTTTGAACCTCATGCAGTTTGTCTATGAGCGACCTTTCTTTCATTTTTTCCTCCCTCAATCTTGCAGATATTTGACGGACATGATTTGTTATTAATATGTTCCTCATATTCATCCCTGAAATATCGTATCGTTGAAAGAACAGGGTTAGGCGCAGTCTGCCCAAGCCCACAAAGAGATGTCAACTTAATCAAATTCCCCATTTTTTCAAGCTTTTCTATATCTCCCTTTTCACCTTTACCATTAGAAATATGCTCAAGAATTTCAAGCATTTGCTTGGTTCCCTCTCTGCAAGGAACACACTTTCCACATGACTCATCAACAGTAAATTTAAGAAAAAACTTAGCAACATCTACCATACAGCTTTTTTCGTCCATTACTATGAGTCCTCCTGATCCCATAATTGTTCCAAGGGCAGGTAAGTTCTCATAATCCATTGGGACGTCTAGATGCTTGGCAGGGATTACTCCGCCTGAAGGTCCACCAGTTTGGGCTGCCTTAAATGAGTGACCTTCTGGAACCCCTCCTCCAATGTCAAATACAATTGTTCTCAAAGGAGTACCAAGAGGAACCTCAACTAAGCCTGTTATATTGACTTTACCTGCCAAAGCAAAAACTTTTGTTCCAGGACTTTTCTCTGTCCCAAACTGCCTCAAGAATTTTGAACCTTTTTCAATGACCGCTGGTACATTTGCAAGCGTTTCTACGTTATTTATTACTGTAGGTTTGCCAAATAAACCCTTAACTACTGGGAATGGTGGTTTCTTTTTGGGTTCTCCTCGGTTTCCTTCAATTGAATTAATGAGTGCTGTTTCTTCTCCACAAACAAAAGCGCCTGCACCCATTCTCAACTCAATATCAAAGGAAAAACTTGAACCTAAAATATTTTTTCCAAGAAGACCTGCTTCCTTGGCTTGTTTTATCGCAACTTCAAGTCTTTTAACCGCAAGAGGATACTCTGCTCTAACATAAATATAACCTTTGCTTGCTCCTGTAGCATATCCTGCGATAGCCATTCCCTCAAGAACTGAATGTGGATCTCCTTCAAGGACTGATCTGTCCATATAAGCACCAGGATCTCCTTCATCAGCATTACATATGATATACTTTTGATCTGAAATCTGTTTAAAAGCTAACTCCCACTTTAAACCCGTTGGAAAACCTGCTCCACCCCTTCCTCTAAGACCTGAGTCTTTCATTACCTGAACAACATCCTGTGGAGTCATTTCAAATAAGGCTTTAGAAAGAGCTTCATATCCATCTTGTGCAATATATTCATCAATATCTTCTGGATTAATAATGCCGCAATTTCTTAGAACTATCTTTGTCTGCTTGGCAAAGAAAGGAATTTCGGACAGGTTAGGAAGCTCTGCCTTTTCTCCCTTCCACATTAGTCTTCTAACCGGCCTCCCTTTAAGGAAATGCTCTTCTACTATTTCCTTCGCATCTTCAGGCTTAACTTTTATATACATAACTCCTTCAGGATAAACAACCAGCAGAGGGCCAAGCTGACAAGCTCCCATACAGCCTGTCTCTACTAAACTAACTTCTTCATCTAGATCGTGTTTCTTCAATTCATCTTTTAATGCATCCTCAAACCCATTACCCCCTGCAGCAAGACACTGAGCTCCAGCACAAATCAAAGCATGGATTCTAAAGATTTTCATTTTTTATTCCCTTTTGCAATAACCCAGTCGCTAACTATTTGACCATTAATAATGTGCTGTGCGACTATTGTTCTTGCCATTTCAGGTGTTACTTTTCCGTAATAGATAAGTTCCCCTCCCATATCTATTGCTACAACTGGTTCTTCAAGATCTAAACCAAGAGAACCTCTTTCAATAATTTGCGCATCAGTAAAATTCCTCTTTTCGAGTTCGTCAATAATCGCCATCAGTACATCTCGAGCGCCAGCTGCAATCCCCACGGTGCCCATGCTAATGAGAACCTTAACTTTTGCCTCACCTTGCCTTGTTTTCAAGGATTGCTTTGCGTGTTCTCTTAATTTTCTCAATTCTTCAATGGACTTTATCTTGTCCATGTGTCACCTCCGTATAATAAGTTTAGATTATTTCGAATAAGTTCTTCAATTCCTTTAATAATGAAAGGCGAACATAGATCTTCCCCGCAGGCTTCTCTAAGTTCTTGTGTCTTAATCTCAAAAACCTTGTCGTTATATTGATGTATGTAAGAAAAGTTTATCTCGGGGTGAGTCGTAAAAATAAATAGAATTGTTGATACTAAATCTCCAAGAGGTGGCCTATCTACATGAGATTTTTTGAATTTTATTTTAACAACAGTTCCTTTACCCTCTTGGCTTTCAATCACCACAAATCCTCCGCAGCTTTCAGCTTCATATTTCAAAAGAGGAAGTCCTAAACCCACTTTCTTATTCGAGGAACTCGTGAAAAACGGGTCGAACACCTTTTCCTTTAATTCAGGACTCATCCCTTTTCCATCGTCCTTGATCTCCAAAAATAAGTAATCCTTATCCTCATCATCTATCACTGTTAACTTGATATTCTTTGCTTGAGCATTTATGGAATTTTCCAGAATATCCAGAACATTTAGAGAAATTTCTTTCACTGGTATTTTTTTACTATCTCAAGGGTCTTTTCAGGAGTAAGCTTACCATATATATCTTTTCCATCAACAGAAATTACTGGCGCAAGTCCGCAAGCGCCCAAGCAACGAACAATTCTCAGCGAAAATTTTCTGTCTTTAGTTATTTCCCCAATTTTAATGTTTAAATATTCCTCAAGCGCCTTAAAAACAGCCTCTCCACCTTTTACGTAACAAGCAGTACCCATGCAAGTCATGATGACATGATCTGCATCCTTTTCCATTTTAAAGAAATTATAAAAAGTTACAACTCCATAGATTTTTGATAGGGGTACCTTCAATTTCTCCGCAATATACTCAAGTGCTTCTCTTGGCAAATAACCAATTCGCTCCTGTGATCCATGAAGGATTTGAATTAGAGCTTCAGGGTTATTTCCCCAACGTCTGAGTTCGTAATCAATCTGTGGAAATCTGGATTCTTCCATATGTTCCTCCATTTTGTTTATTTTTTCACTAGTTTAGTATATCTAAATAATGCCTAAAGTCAAGGCAAAGGCTGTTTGTATATTATTAAAATTCAGCAATATTTTATTTAACATATTTTGCTTTTTTTTGATTTAAAGTAAAATGTAAAAATGAGCGAATTTGACTATTTGACAAAAACAAAACTCAGGAATTTTGCAGAAGGATTAATAAATAACCTTATTCGCAAAAAAATTGAGTTTTCGTTGTTATTTATTGATATCGACAATTTCAAGGTAATTAACGATATATATGGCCACACTACTGGAGACAAAGTGCTTGCTGAGTTTGCTAAAGAACTTTCCTCCTATCTTAGAAAAATAGATTCTCTTGCCAGATATGGTGGAGATGAGTTTATAATCATTGTACCAAAAGCAAGTAAGAAAGATGCAGAAAAAATTGCAAATAGACTATTAAAAGCAATAGAAACGAAAAGAATTGCATCCTTTAAGATCTCTTTTAGCTTTGGAATAGCAAATTTTCCTTCCGACGGGAATACTTTTGATAGCCTAATAGATGAAGCAGACAAAAAACTGTACGAGATGAAAATAAGCGGGTCTAAAGAATTAATGAGATTTTCTGTTGCTCAAAGAGAATCAATTAAAGCTTATGGAAGAGAAAAGGAAAGGAAAGTCATTCTTGAGCATATAAAGAAAACTTTATCATCCAAAGGCCAACTTGCTTTAATAAGCGGACCAATAGGAATTGGAAAAACTTTTTTAGCAAAAAAGATAATTCTCGAAACTGAAGATCTATTTAAAAACTTAATAAACGTAAATCTGACAATTCACGATTTAAAAAATAGCTTTTCTTTCTTTAAAAATCTGCTTTCTTCAGAAATGGAGAAGAAATTGGAAGAAAAGATGAAAAACTTTGAGAAATTCAGCAAAGTTGTAAATTTTGAGGAAATTATTTTTGAGTCTATAACGCAGATCATTAAAGACAAAGCAAAAGATGGACCAATAATATTTTTTGTTGAAAATATAGAATTTATTGATAGTCTTTCTTATTCTTATCTTGGAAAATTTCTTTCAAGGATTGCTAACTGTAAAATCATTGTTCTTGCAACCTTTAAAGGAGTTCCTGACAGCCGCTTTAATTCCTTATCAGCATATGAAAACTTCTCGATTATCCATTTGAAACATCTCCCCTTGGCCGCAATTAAGATGATCATCACAGACTTGTTAGGAAATTTAGAATTGGAAGAGAGCTTACTAAACCTTCTCTATGAGAAAAGCCAGGGTAATCCTTATTTTCTTTACATTATAATAAAATCGCTCATAGAAAAGGGGCTCATTATTGAAACAGAGAATGGTATTGCTCTTAAAGAAACCACCGAACCGTCTTTTACAATTGACTTTGAAGATTCAATAGAATCGATCTTAAAAGGACTGAACAAAGATGAGATTAATTTATTGAGTTTTCTTTCAATTGCATCTGATAATGTGGACTCTCTGGTTGTTTCTAAAATTATCCAAGAGCTTGGGCCACAATTCCTGGATACTTATGATTCTTTGATTTCAAAAGGCATACTTTATGAAGAAGATAATTTAATTAAATTCAAGTTTCCTGTTATAAAAGAAACTATAAGAAAAAAACTTACAGAGGTTAGAAAAAAAACTATTCTCAGAATGATTGCAAAAGTTAATGAGGAA
>Ga0172365_10003334_pt1 | contig 11955 bp, 11 predicted proteins | sample LakKivSesite48cm_FD_114535 | JGI IMG/M metagenome (GOLD analysis project Ga0172365, IMG submission 114535) | Sediment microbial communities from Lake Kivu, Rwanda - Sediment site 48cm | ecosystem: Environmental > Aquatic > Freshwater > Lake > Sediment | place: Rwanda: Western Province, Lake...
AAAACCCCCATTTTTGAATATAAAATAGGGCGAGGGAGCGAGCCAAAGCGAGCGACCGAGCCAAGAGAAAGAAACACTAAAAGTGTATATAGTCGGGGGTAAGGTTTTTCAGTTTTTCAGATCTCTTTTCTTAGAATTATGAATTAAGTTTGGTGAGACAAGTGAGATAATGGGAAAAGTTTGAAAGTATTTAGTATTCGAGCCAATATCATCGGATACGAACTCCAAATGTTGAGGGGGGGAGCGAGCTTGCCTCGCTCCTGCCAGAAAATTTTGCCCTGCCTTGCGAAAGCAAGGCAGGGCTTTCTTTGGTTTGAGAATTTTCTAAATTTTCCGAATAAAATAGGGTTATTTTGATGTTTTCTTGAGAGTAAAAAATACCTTTGATAAAGTTTTTGGCTAACAAATTTCTTTCAACCCCCCTTCTTTGAGAAAGAAAAGAGAGAAACGATTTCAGGACCGAAACGATGGTTTCCGGCTGCGGGGATGGGACGTAATTCGAACTTGGTTTTGGAGCAATTCCCAGTTATAAGCTTTTTTGTTGCTATTTCAGTACTCTAATTATTCCCTTGAAAATTTCTTCCACCCCTTCTTTATGCAGATAACCTTCTTTGGCGTAAGTGCTTGGCAGCGGAACTATGGCAACATCCGTAAATGTCACTCCGCCTTCTCTAGTTGTTGAGGTTACTTTTTTAGTTTGCGTTAGCGAATAGCAAGGCGTATTGCCCGGAGGCAAAGAATCAATCGCCCACAATAAGGGGCCGTTGATAATAAAATTTTTAAATAAAATTCCCAAATACATAATGTTAGTCGCAGAATAGGGCCTGGCGACCTTTGGCAAAGGAGGAATGTCTGTACGTCCGCCGCCCCCTCCAACACTTCCGCCCATGCCCATGCCCCTGTCAGCGGCGCTTTGACGGGATGGGGCGGTTAATTTTGAAGGCGGATTGGGATTGGGAAACTTAAAATAGACCGCTTTACAGCCCAAATATTCTCCCTCCTCGGATTTGATACCCCTCTTCTCAAAATCCTGTTTTACTTGCGGTATTTTTTCTTTAACTTCTTTAAGCGCAGCTTGTAATTGCTCAAATTGCTCTTTGGGCACCATATTCTTCAACGCATCGCTCTGTAACCATTCACCCATTGTCATATTTTTGGGTAGCCCAGGCGCCGTCACGCCCCCCGGTATGGGCACATCAAAACCCCGAGTTGGCATCAGGGCTTTATTTTTGAGCGTTTGCCAGGCTGTTTCCGCATCTTGGCATTGAATAATTTCAATATCGCTGGCCATATCAGATTCGCCAGGCCGTTCGGCGTGGGGAGTTTCGGTCATTCCTTTCCATAATTTTTCAAGCCAGGCCATATCCATATAGGCTGGCGCGAAGCCGCTCGATATGAAAGCTTTCATTCCTTTATAGAAATCGTTCAACGGCGTCGTGCCCGGTGTCGGAATGCCTACTCTGTAAGTATTCATCCTGGGATTTCCCGACGGCATTGGCTGGTCCTGAAACATTTTGGGATCAATGTGGGCCAAGGGGTTTATATGGTAAATATGAATCATGACCTGATTTTCACCGCCCATGCGCGAAGCTTCCCGCCACGTTTTTGGCAGATTAATTTTTAGATTCTTTAAATTCATACTAATTATCTAAAATAGGATAAGCTCGCCGCTTATTTTTAAATTTGATGGGAAATTAGAGGGGCTGCTTAAAATGATCTTGTCTCCCTCAAACTTAAAGACAACCAGGGGGTTAAAAATTCCACCCAGCGTTATGCCACCGGGGACAACAAATGATGGCGGACAATCTGAAGGAGGAAATTTACAGCAACGAGTATATACATAAAGCTCATTAAAAGACTTTTCCCCTTCCGGGTCTTCTGGATGAAGGATTATTGTACTCGCCGAAAAATCAATCGTACCGTCTAATTTGAAAGGGAAAGAAGATATTTCTATTTTTATATCAAAACAGTCTCCAGTTACATAATCGTCACAACTACCGTGAGAAGACTCCAACACGGCTTTTCCATCAATGGAAATTCGCCGCCCCGGGCCCAGCATTATATATGAGCCTGTTTCAGGAGCGTTAAAATTAATCCGCATTTCATCAATCCGCGCGGTATAAGTAAACTTACAATCAGCGTCGGAAACTAAGGGCACTGTCGTCTCCCCTTTAATCGTGCCGTGCCATTTTTTGTTTTCATATTTTGCTTTCAGTTCATCATATTGAGTATTGGTAGCCGAAGGGATAACTATTTTCCCCGTCAAACAATCCTCTTCTTTTTTTGGATTTTTTTCAAAAAATTCACGGCATTTTTCGCTTATTTTTGGATTGTCTAAGCATTTTTGGGAATCAATCGTCCCAGAAGAAAAAATCAGACATTCCTCGCAGCACTTGTTCTCGAGATTAATACCTATCCGTAAAATTCCTTTATTTTCCAACAAGATAAAGCTAAAAATCAAAGCCACTCCAACGCACAGAACAGATATCAAAATTAAAATTTTTGTTTTTTTTATCATATTTTTATCAAATTATTCACATTTTCTTTCCAGTTTTCCTGATGGACAACCCTGCCGACAAAAAGCTGACGCAAAATTTTTAATTCGGGAATTCCGGCGATGGCTATTTTATATTTTGAGTAGTCGGGTTTCTCCAGGTCTTCGTCCGATAAATAAATCGGCTCCCGCCGAAAATTTATAGCCAGCATACAATGATTAATTTTTTTGACTAGATCACCCGCGTATTCTCCCTCCGGAATTTTAAAGAAATAGGTGGCCTTGCCCCCGCCCTCAATAGTTGAAGCCGCTTCCATCGCAAGGAAATTACCGCCTTTTTTAGAAGAAACTGGCACCAAAAACCAAATATACTCTCCGGTTAGTTCTCCCATTAAATCCCGCTTGACTCCAATAAAAACTTGTTCGGTCTTGGATAAAGACCTCAGAAAATCATAAGATTCTTTGATATTCAAGGCTGTTAATTTTTTCTCTAAATTCTGCCAGATTTGCGGAGAAATTTTATCAATCTCGTCTTTGCTTACTGCCCGGCCGTCTCTCAAAAATTCACTTGCCCTTTTGATAACCAAAGGATTGAGCTCCGGCAAAAGTTCCTTAAGAATTGATTGGGTTCTCAAAGACAACGCATTCAATGCTTCTTTTAAGGCCCTGCTTAAAGAGTCAAATTTTTCTCCAAAATGAAACAAAGAAAGAGTGGCGAACTCGGTAATAATTGAAATGTTATAATCTTTTTCAAAAAAATCGGCAATTTCAGCAAAAGGAATTCTGATTAAATCCCCTTGTTCTGGTTTTATTACTAGCCCCGTATCATAAATTTCGATTTCCGCCCCTCCATTTCGTTTTTCTCCGTCTTTTTGATAATCGTAATTCCCCCTGAAGCCGGCTTTCTTGCCACCTTCTTGCATTAAAAGGTTTTTTTGAATTATTTCATGACGGAGCTTGGTCAGCGCCTTAACAAAATCTTCGTGTTGGTAACCCAATTCCGAAATTATTGCTTTTCCCCCGCCAAAAAGCGATAAATTGATTTTGTAATCTTGGACAAAAAAATCGCCGATATCTTTTAAGAATAAGAGTGTTGCTTTACCGTCCTCTGAGAGAACGGAAATTTTTTCTTCATCAAGAATAAATTTTGCCCCACCTGATTCGATTTCATTTCCGGTTTCGTCAATTAAAACAAAACTCCCGCCAACCTGAAGAACAACAGCCGGCTCTTCCTTCTCTTTGCCCGCTTTTAACTCTTCTGTTTTTCCGCTGACCTCTTCTGGTGCCGATTGTGTTGGTTCCGAAGAACTCTCATCTATTTGTTGATTGTTAATATTTTGTTCATCCATATAACTATTTATTTTGACTCTTTAAAAATTATTTCTTGATTTACGGAAGCTATTAAAACTTTTTCTGCGGATTCCGGCAGAATTATTCCCAAAAGCTTTGCGGCCGAATCTGTTCCCTTGACTTCTTCTATTTTTTTATTGAACGCCTCTATGCCAAGAATATTTATTTTTTGCTTTTTTATTTCCGCCATCATTCCTGGCCTCAAAACGCCACTTTTAAGAGAACCGGAAACAACCAAGCCCTTACCCGCAACTTTAAATATACTCTGAGGCACAAAAATTGCCTCATTCATAGATTTTTCTATATTTTTCTATTTGGTTAATTTTTCTCCGCAGTTGCCGCAAAATCTTGTGCCGGCTTGATTTTTAGCGCCGCATTTTGGACATTTTATAAGTTCAAGAGACGAGCCACAGTTAACGCAGAATTTACCAGTCCCGGCCGGCTTGCCACAAGTAGGACATAATGTCTGTTTTGTTTCAATTTCGCCGGTAAAAACTTGGGTGCCGGCGGCTTTAGCTGCTATATCTTCGGCTTTTTTCTTCGCCCTGGCTGCGGCTACTTCAATTGCTTCCCTCGGCGCGCAGCTGACACAAAGATTTTCCTGTTCGTTCCAGCAATTCTCGCAAACCCATTCTGTGCATTTGGGACAGCGGTGAAGATGGGCTTTCGCTTCAGCTTGAGCTTGTTCAAAAGCAGTATCATGTTCTTTGCGCCAGGCAGGCGACATCTCGCCAAATCTTTCGCTGATTGCTTCTGTTCCTCTTTCAACTCCATATCCCACGCTGTATTTGCCGGTAATTTGCGAGGCCGCGCCTACAATCCCGCCAATGGCTTTTAATATCCCCTTCTTTTTATACGTCTTTGAAGGAACAAACTCTGTTTTATAACCTTCGCCACATACGGCACAATTAAAAGTAAACTGAAATCCCGCTTCAGTAGAATTATCGGCAAAATTATCAGTGAATGGCTTTAAAGACATAAATTTAGGATTTTTAGAGTTTATTTATTATTTTTCGGCCTTTAAAGGTTTGCCGCATTTAATGCAATTATCGCTTATTGGTGGCTGCTCCTGACCGCATTGAGGGCACTTAACCAAAAGCCGAGCTCCGCAATCTTCGCAATGCTCTCCGAAAAACGTTATTTTCCCGCAGAAGGGACAGGTAATCCGAAGATCTAAATTGCACTTTGCACACACCTTCCAATCTTTCTCAGTCGGTTCATGGCATTTAGGACAACGACTCGGCCCCAAAGGATTTACTTTTCCGCAGTAAGGACAGGCAGTAGAATTTGGTGGAATTAATTTTTTGCAATACTTACAGGGATGCTTGTATCCCACCGTCGGTTTATAGGCTTCCTCCGTCCCTGTTGGAGCATAGGGCGGAGTAATTTCCACCTTTTCGCCGCTTTTGTAATCAAAAAATGCCAAATACCCAGGGACTGCGAGACCAACAATTGGAATAATAATTAAAATGCCCATCCAATTTGGTTTGCCCCTTCTGTCAGCAATTGCCATCCATAAAATAACGCCAATCACGATGTTGACAAGGGGGATTAAAATGAAAATAAACCACCACAATGGTTTTTTGGCGATGTCAATCATTAGGAAAATATTAGCGACCGGAATCCAAGCCATCCATTCATTGGGTGTATTTGTTTTCCTGGCGATGAGCTGCAAACAAAGAGCAAAATAAATATAGAAAGCTAACCAAAATAACGAATACCAACCAATAAACCATTTCCAGATTGGAAGTCTCTTTAAAAATGCCAACAACAATGCAAATGGAGATGGCGGAGGAGGAGGTGGTGGTGGAGGAGGTATAATACAGGATGGGTCGCTTAAACATTGATTTTGTTTATCGCAGTTTTTTGGCTCGCAAGTTCTTGTTTGAGACATTTCATTTTTTTGACAGTCATTTTTGTTGCATCCTTCATTCATCCAAGCTGAACAGGTACAACCATTTGCTTTAACACATTTTCCATTCTGGCACTTATTTTTCTCGCCACAATAAACTGGCGTAGACCATTCCGAACAACCATCATTATTATAATCTCCGCATTTGTTATAGTTGAAGTTGTCAAAACATTTTGTTTTGCCGGAAACGCAGACATCCTGACAAACGCCTCCTCCCACGCATGTGCCGTTAACGCAAGAAGCGCCTGCTGGACAATCAGAATCCTTCACACATTCGGGAGGCGTGCCGCATCTATTATCACAATTTTCAGTTTGATAGCAGGTTTTTGTTGTAGATTCTTGACATTTAGCTAAAGAAGAAAATTCTCCTGCGCTTTCACAATACTGGCCATTGCAGGCATAAAACTTTGTCACAGAAACAGAAGACTTAATATCCAATTTATAATTCAGTATATCACACGACAGATCACCGCTAACGGTTAAAAAGACACTGGTGTTAGCTGCTGGGGTTAGAAAAAGAGAAATAAAAGCTCCTTCATTCGGAGAATATTTCTCCTCTATTAATTGTCTGGTCGCGTCATACAATGCTAATGTACCTCGACCTTTTGTCGGCGGTGTTAATTTAAATTCATAAGGTATCCCTTTTTGGATTGAAATTCTATAAAAATCTTCATCGTCATCGCCTATGCACGGGATATCATAAAAAGCCTTGGAAAGATAACCAGTATAACTTCCGGGGATGGTATTTAAGTTTAGTGCGCTTTCAAAAGTAGCGCCAGCATCAGTACTGCTATTAGCGTCATAATAATTTGTCAAAGAAACCTCTACCGTAAATGACTCTACATCTGCGTAATCATTGGCAATTTTAAAATAGTAATTGTAAGAACTTTTATTGGCATTTGGCAGCCAGCTGACCTTGGGATTTTCACCATAATTGGACATTAATTCTTCTTTTGATTCGTTAAAAAGAAATAGATCGCATCCAGCTTCGGAAAAACCTCTAGCTTCAGCGATAATTTGTTGCCCGGCTTTTACTTGAACGATGTAATAAAGTTCCTGCCATCCCTGAAGCGCACCGCCTTGATAAGTTCCGGGGCTTAAGGAAACCGCAGTTTCAAAACTACTACCGCCGGCTGGCAAGGAGGTCTGGGCGAAAGCGACGTTCAGTCCGCCAACCAGAAATAAAAACAAAACAAAAAAGCCAGTACTTATTGTTGTGCGTGAAACTAAAAGTTTTTTTATCATAATTTTTGCTTTATTATCCCGCAAGGGATAACTAAAAGCCGTTAAAATTAGTTATTATATTATTTTATAATTCCAAAAAACTTATGCAAGATAGTTTTGCACAGATGAATAATCATCGATAAAAAACGCCGAAAATGCGATTTTTGAAATTCGTTTGCTGCGGGGCTTGGACTCGAACCAAGATGAGATGCTTCAGAGGCATCTATCCTACCCATTAGATGACCCCGCAATGAACTTTATAACTTCAACTTCTCTTTTGCCAAAAGCATTCCTAAAATTGTATAGCTTGTAGTTGGGATTTTTTCACTAAAAAATAATTTAAGGGCTTTCTTGAAAGGAAGTTTAACGACTTCAATTATTTCCTCATCGCTTCTTTCCCTTTTTGCCTCGAACAAATCCCGGGCCAAGAGAATATGTAATTTTGTAGTCTGCCTAGAAGCTAATGGGCAGGTAATTAAATTTTGCCATTTCTTAGCATTCATGCCTATTTCCTCCATGAGTTCTTTTTTGGCTTCTTTAATTATATTTTTGCTTTCGCATCCACCAGCTGGAATTTGCAAAATTTTTTTTCCAAAAGCGAGCCTCCATTCTTCAACTAAGTAAATGTTTGTTTTTTTATCCAAAGCAACGATGGCAACAAAATCTGGTATTATGAGTTTTTGCCATTCTGTGATTTTGCCATTTGGCAACTTTAATTTTGCTTCTTCTACTTTTAGCCATTCACATTTGTATCCAAGTCTTTTTGAAAGGATTCTTGGTTTCATTTTTTTTAAATCCTCAAATATTTCCTGATGGCGATGGCACCAGAAATTACTGATAGTAAAATTCCGGTTAAAAATTGAATTAAAAGCAAAATCCAGAAATTTTTCAAAAATAAATTGAAAAGGTTTAAACCAGCAAAGAAAAATTCAATTTTCGGGCTCAGATACCAACAAACTAAACCCAGCATTGCCAAAGAAATTAAAGCAGCAAAGATTCCAGAAATTGCCCCCTGGACTAAAAATGGCCCTCGAATAAACCAATTTGAAGCGCCAACCAGTCTCTGGGTCCCGATTTCTTCACTAGAATTGAGGATGGCCAATCTGATTGTATTAAAAGTTACGAAAATGGCTACTATGACTAAAATTATAGAAAGGGAGAGGCTGACTTTATCCAAAAGAGAAGTTAAAGAGAAAATTCTCTCGATCACCGGTTTTCTTTGATAATAATCAATTTTCTCAATTAGTTCCTTTAACTCAGGTTTTTCAAAAAAATCAGAAATTATCCCATATTGACTGGCTTCTTTTGCTTGAATGTTTAAAGAAGCCAAAAATGGATTTTTCCCCAATTCTCCTAAAGATTCGATGAGAACCGGATCATCTTTGTGCCTCTCAATAAATTCCTCAAGAGCATTTTCTCTTGAAACATAAGTAATTTTTTTAACCTCGGGGATCTTTGAGAGTTCCTCTTTCAGATTTAAAATTTCTTCTTCTCCGGCATTTTCTTTAAAATAAACAGAGACATCAACCTTTTCTTCTAAAGAGGTAACCAAAAATTGATTGACATCTTTAAAAAGAAAAATGTTGCTTATTAAGAAAATGGTCATCACCAAAATAAAGATGGTGGCGGCGGCTATTCCCCCATCCCTCAAAAAACTTCGCCAACCCAATTTTAATATTCTTTTAAAATTAATTAACATCTTTAAATTTACAATATAAAGCGACCTTTTTCTTCATCTCTTATTACTCTTCCTTTTTCTAAGGTAATCACCCTTTTTCCTAAACTATTTATTATTTCTTTATTATGAGTAGCCAAAATTAGAGTCGTTCCTAATTCATGAATTTTTAATAAAATTTTAACGATGTCTAAAGTATTGTAGGGATCTAAATTTCCGGTTGGTTCGTCAGCCAAAATAACTTTTGGTCGATGGATTAAAGCCCTGGCGATCGATAGTCTTTGTTTTTCGCCAGCCGATAACTCGGCCGGGAAATTATTTATCCTCTCGGATAATCCAACGATTTCCAAAACTTTTGGTACATCCCTTAAAATCTCCTCATCTGGGGCTCCAATTACTTCCATCACATAAGCCAAATTCTCCTGGGCCGTTTTTGAAGGAAGAAGTTTGTAATCTTGGAAAACCGCTCCGATTTTTCTCCTCAATTCCGGTAAATCTTCTGGCTTCATTTTATTTATTTCTTTTCCATTAAAAAAGATTTCCCCTTCGGTCGGCCTTTCTTCAGCCAAAATCAATTTCAGTAAGGTTGTTTTTCCAGCCCCGGACCTCCCAACAATTGAAACAAACTCTTTTTCCTTAATTTCCAATGAGACATTTTCAAGGGCCACTGTATCTTTTAAACTGGCCAGGTGGGCCGGATAAATTTTTGTTACCTTTTGAAATTTAATCATGAACCGAGCTTTTATTTATAAAAGCGAAGGTGGAAAAGAAGATTTACCTTCTTTGACTAATTTAATTTCCGCTTTGATAAATTGATCGAGTTCGCCATCCAATACTTCATCCACTTTGCTCGTTTGGACCCCTGTTCTCAAATCTTTCACCAACTTATAGGGATGTAAGACATAACTTCTAATTTGATTTCCAAAACGAGCCGAAACTTTCTCGCCTTTTATTTTTGAGAGTTCTTTTAACCTTTTTTCTTGGTAGAATTTATAAAGTTTTGAAGTGAGCAATTCCATTGCTTTTTCTTTGTTTTGGGCCTGGAATCTTTCTGACTGGCAGGAAACTTGAATTCTCGTTGGCAAATGGGTCATTCTTACCGCTGTTTCCTTTTTATTAACATACTGACCGCCTGGACCAGAGGCTCTAAAAAATTCAATCCTCAAATCTTCGGGTCTAATTTTTAAATCAATTTCCTCTGGTTTTGGAATTTTAGGTAAGGCCTCGACCAAAGCAAAAGAGGTGTGGCGGAGATGCTTTGGTGAAAAAGGGGAGATTCTGACCAATCGATGAACTCCATTTTCTTTTTTCAAAAAACCAAAAGCAAAATCTCCTTCAATCTCCAAAGAAACCTGCTTTGTTCCTATTCTTCCTTCCGGTCCCCCACCCTCACCAAAAGATTGATGCAAAATTTTGGTTTTAAATCCCTTTCTTTGACAATATCTTTCATACATTCTTTGCAACATTGTTGCCCAGTCTTGGCTATCTTGGCCTCCGGCACCAGCATAAATTGATAAAATAGCACCCTGGCGGTCATATCTCCCGGAAAGAAAAACCGGGGTTTCTTTTTCCTTTAATTTCTTTTCGAATTGACTAATCCTCTCCTCGCTATCTAATCTTTCTATTTCCTCCCCTAATTTCTCAAAATCAGCAACCTCCTCTTTTAATTGATTAAATTCCTGGGAAATCTTTATTGCCCTCTCTCTGTCTTGCCAAAAATTAGGTTTTTCAACCTCTTTTTCTAACTCTTTTATACTTTCTTTCTTTCTTTCAATGTCAAAGACAGTCCGTCAAATGACGGAATCTTCCTCTTAATTCTTCAATTTTTTCCAAAAAAGAGCTCATGACTTCTTTAATATATCATAAATTCTTTTAAATTGAAAGAGCCGGGGAGAGGACTTGAACCTCCAACCTGCGATTTACGAAACCGCTGCTCTAACCATTGAGCTACCCCGGCAAGAAATCCCCCGACCCAGACACCTTCTTTACCCCGATTTCGCTCGCTGTGGGGGCCCAGCCGAAGGCTGGGAGGGTGGCGGGTGGGTGGCGTCCACCACGGGGGATTCTAATTTAAGCGGGATACGGGATTCGAACCCGCGTTTCTACCTTGGGAAGGTAGCGTTGAACCACTCAACTAATCCCGCAAAAAAATTTTTAATTTTTTCTATCAAATTTAAGGGAAATTTCTGGGCTGGTGTTGACCCTTCTTCGGGCGTTTCTTCTCCTTGTTTTATCACCACTGGATTTTCTCCTTCTTTAACATAACCCTGTTCCCTGGCTTTTTCTTCCCAATAACTCTCTTTTTGAGTCTGAGAAATCCCAGTTTCTAATTTTGCTTTTTTTTCCTCTAAAATTTGGATTTCCTTTTCAAGGGATTCGACCTCTCTCGACAATTTTTCTCTTTTTTGATTTATTCTCAAATTTGAGACTATCAAAAATCCAACTAAAACAAGGGTTAAAAGAAGAAAAAAAATTTGGAAAATCCTCTCTCCCCAAGCGTTTTCCTTTTTCTGTTTTTTTATTATCATAAAATAATGAAAAAAGGGGAACTTTTTAAAACAGCTTGGGCTATCTTAGTAACTTTAGTAATCTTGAGTATGATTTTCGTTTTGATTTTCCCTTTTTTAAGATAAACCTTTAAAAAGTAATTGTCAACTCTTTATTAATTGTTTTAAAATTGAGAGCTTAATAGTTTTTAGCTCGGGAGATTTAAGATAAAAAACAATTAAAAAATAAGAAATTAGGCCAGAAAAGCCAGCAAAAATTGTTTGAAGTAAAAGGCCAAAAACTGTATGGGTATTTAAAAAAATAGCTAAAAAGTAAAGGCAAAAGTAAGTCGAAACTACCGAAATTGTGCTGGCAAAAATAATTTTCTGAAAAGAAGAAAGAATTTCTTTTTTACCAAAATCGCCAATTTTTTTGTAAAGAAAAATTGAAAGAAAAATAAATTGAAAGATATTGGAAAGAGAAAATGCCAAAGAAAGACCCAAAACCGAAATTTCCCCCACACCTCTAAGTTTTAATAAATTTAAAACAAAATTTTGGAAAGGGTTTTCAAATCTTAAAATTTTAATAAGAGAAAGAGCAAGAAAAATATTTAAAATCATAGCCAAAACCGAAATAATGGTTGGGGTTTTTGTATCCTGGATAGAAAAGAAAACCCTATACAAAAAAGGAATCAGGGCTGAAGCTAAAATAGAAATTGAAAAAATTCCCAAAGAAGCGGCAGTCAATCTGGTAGCTGTCCAATCAAATTGTTTTCCTAATGTTCCCAAAATCAATCTCACAATTTGAGCCCTC
>Ga0172365_10003338_pt1 | contig 11951 bp, 11 predicted proteins | sample LakKivSesite48cm_FD_114535 | JGI IMG/M metagenome (GOLD analysis project Ga0172365, IMG submission 114535) | Sediment microbial communities from Lake Kivu, Rwanda - Sediment site 48cm | ecosystem: Environmental > Aquatic > Freshwater > Lake > Sediment | place: Rwanda: Western Province, Lake...
GACCAGCTTGGTTTTCATTGGCTCCGCTCCTTGTTCCTCTGGAACGGCCTATATATTGGCAAGAACGGTGCCAATCGCGCCGAATATTCGTATGTCTATGAATACAAATGAATAAAGTGGAATGCGACGGCCTGACACAATCCTAATCGAATGTTCTATAATAGGGCAATTACGATGCTCTGGGTCTGTGTAATATATTTATTAGCAATAATATACTAATAGATTTAATAATATGTACTCTATTTGGCCATTTGATACATGGATGAAATCAAGAAAAGGTCCAATAAAGGTACGGCTATTTGGCCTTGCTGTTCGTTTTTAAAGCGGCCGGACCGTTCCCATTCGGCCGGCCCAGGACCTTTCGGAGGTAGGCCGCGGTGATGGACTCGCGGCTCTGGGCCACCTTTTCGGGCGTGCCCTGGGCGACGATATGGCCGCCCGCGTCGCCGCCTTCGGGTCCGAGATCGATGACGTGGTCGGCGCTCTTGATGACGTCGAGGTTGTGCTCGATGACGACGATCGTATGGCCGTCGGCGACGAGCTTCTGGAGCGAGCGCAGGAGCACGGCGACGTCGTTCGGGTGGAGGCCGATGGTCGGCTCATCGAACAGGTAGAGGACGCGCTGGTCTCTCTCGTGGACGAGATGGTAGGCGAGCTTGATGCGCTGGAGCTCGCCGCCGGAGAGCGTCGTGGTCGGCTGGCCCAGCTTGAGGTAGCCGAGGCCGACCTCGACGAGGGGATAGAGCTTCCGGGTGATCTCGGGCCGGCCGGCGAAGAAGAGGCAGGCCTCGGTGACGCTCATCCCCAGGACGTCGTCGATCGTCTTGCCGTTCCAGCGGACCTCCAGGATCTCCTTCTTGAAGCGCCTGCCCTTGCACGCATCGCAGACGAGGCTGACGTCGGACAGGAACTGCATCTCGACGACCTGGACCCCGGCGCCCTTGCATTCCTCGCACCGCCCGCCCGCGGTGTTGAAGGAGAAGTAACCCGGACGGAAGCCCATGAGCTTGGCCTCGCGGGTGGCGCTGAAGAGCTCGCGGATCCCGTCCATGGCCTTCGTGTAGGTGGCCGGGATCGACCGGGGCGAGGCGCTGAGCGGGGACTGGTCGACCATGATGACCTTGTCGATCTTGTCGGCGCCGCGGATCTCGCCGAAACCGTCGTCGGAGACGCCCTCGAGGCCGCGGAAGAGGACGTCCGCGATGAGCGTGCTCTTGCCCGAGCCCGAGACGCCCGTGACGCAGGTGAAGACGCCGAGGGGGAAGCGCACGTTGATGTTCTTGAGGTTGTGCTTGTGCGCATCGCGGACCTCGAGGAAGGTCCGCGAGGCCCGGCGGGTCGGCGGCACGGCGATCTCCTTCTCGCCGCGGATGTACTGGGAGGTCAGGGATTCGGGGCTGCGGAGGAAGTCCTCCCAGGGCCCCTCGAAAACGACCTCGCCGCCCGCCTCCCCGGCCCGGGGCCCCATGTCGACGATGTGCTCGGCGGCCCGGACGATATCGGGGTCGTGCTCGACGACGACGACGGTGTTGCCGATCTCCTTGAGGGACCGGAGGATCTGGACGAGCCGGTGGTTGTCGCGCGGATGGAGGCCGATCGAGGGCTCGTCGAGGACGAAGAGCGTCCCCACGAGCGAGGCGCTCAGGGCCGCGGCCAGCGAGATCCGCTGGGCCTCGCCGCCGCTCAGGGTGAAGGTCATGCGGTCGAGGGCGATGTAGTCGAGGCCGACCTCGTGGAGGAAGCGCAGGCGGCCGCGGATCTCTTGAACGAGCTTCTCGGCGACCTGGCGTTCGAAGGGCGCGAGGTCGAGGGTCTCGAAGAAGGCGGCAGCCTCGGCCACGGTCATGGCCACGACCTCGCCGATGTTGAGCCCCTTGATCCTGACGCTCAGGGCCCGGCGGTTGAGGCGGGTCTTGGCGCAGGCCGGGCAGGCGATGTATTTCCGGTAGCGGCTGAGCAGGACCCGGACCTGGACCTTGTATTTCTTCGATTGGAGCCAGTCGAAGAAGCCCTTGACGCCGTAATAGCCGTCGCCGCCCTCGAGGACGAACCGCTGGTCGTCCGGCCGGAGATCGCGGAAAGCGACGTTCGTCGGGATCTTGCGCCGCTTGGCCTCGGCCAGGAGCTCCTTCTGCATGCCCTTCGACAGGGGCTTGGTCCAGGGCTCGACGGCGCCCTGCTCGAGCGACTTCGTCCGGTCGGGGATGACCTTGTCCTCGTCGACGACGGCCAGGTCGCCGAAGCCGTGGCATTCGGGGCAGGCCCCGTGGGGGCTGTTGAAGGAGAAGAGGTTCGGGTAGGGGTCCTCGACCGGCAGGCGGCAGGCCTTGCACTCGAGCTTCTCGGAAAAGACGTACTCGTGGCCGGCCTCGGTCCGGACCCGGACGCGGCCGTCGCCTTTCTTCAGGCCCATTTCGAGCGAATCGGCCAGGCGCTCCCGCTCGTCGACGCCGAGGGTGAGGCGGTCGACGAGGACGTCGACGGCGCCGCCGTCCTTGGGCCGGGCGCCGAGGTCGACGACCTCGCCTCCGGCCAGGGCGCGGTTGAAGCCGTCCTTCTTGAGCGAAGCGACGCCCCTCTCGCGGGGCCAGGCGAAGGTCACGAAGGCGCGGGTCTCCCGCGGCTCCCGGCCGAGCTGGTCGATCATGGCGTCGACGGTGTCGCGGACGACGGGCCGGCCGCACTGCAGGCAGTGGACCGTGCCGATGCGGGCGTAGAGGACGCGGAGGAAATCGAAGATCTCGGTGACCGTGGCCACCGTCGAGCGGGGGTTCTTGGCCGCGCCCTTCTGCTGGATGGCGATGGCCGGGGGGATGCCCTCGATGAGGTCGGCGTCGGGCTTGTCCATGCGCTCGAGGAACTGGCGGGCGTAGGAGGACAGCGACTCGATGTAGCGGCGCTGGCCCTCGGCGTAGAGCGTGTCGAAGGCCAGGGACGATTTGCCCGAGCCGCTGACGCCGGTGACGACGATGAGCTTGTTCAGGGGGACGTCGAGGTCGACGCCCTTCAGGTTGTGGACCCGGACGCCGCGGAGGAGGATGCCGTCTGTCGTCGTCATGGGGTCACTCGAATCTCCCATTATAACACGGATGAGGGGGGCTGTCGCCGCCCGGGGAAGTCGTCTTCTCGGCTTTGCTCCGGGCATCCCCCTTGCCCCCCGGTCCCCCCGGGAACCAGTCCCGGCGGTTCCCCCGCTCCACGGGTCCCCCTCCGCTACGGGGGTCTTCGGGGGACGCCCATCGCCGCCGAAAGACCGACTTCCCCTGCCGGAAGATAGTCTCCCGCGGATTTGTTATAATGAGCGGCTCGGAGAGAGACGATGTCGCTTGTTCTCATCATCGGGATCGCCGTGGCCCTGGCCATGGACTGTTTCGCCGTCACCCTGGGCTTGGCCTGCGGGGCCCGCGGCCTGACGATGAAGCAGGCCGTCCGGATGGGCCTTTTTTTCGGCGGCTTCCAGCTGGTCATGCCCGTCATCGGATGGCTCCTCGGCGACAGCCTGCTCGGCCTCATCCGGCACTTCGATCATTGGGTCGCCTTCGGCCTCCTGGCCCTCATCGGCGGTCGCATGATCTACGAGTCCTTCAAGCTGACCGATGAAGAGAAGGCCTGCCGGCCCGATCCGACCGAGGGCGCGAGGCTCCTCGTCCTGGCCCTGGCGACGAGCATCGACGCGCTGGCCGTCGGCCTGAGCCTGGGCGTCGTCCGCGCCTCGATCCTCAGCCCCGCGGCGATCATCGGCCTGGCCAGCTTCGTCATCACCCTCGTCGGCGCCAGGCTCGGGCCGGTCGTGGGTCGTCTCGTCGGCCGCCGGGCCGAGCTCATCGGCGGGCTCATCCTGATCGGGATCGGCGTGAAGATCCTGATTGAACACCTCGCCGGGTGAACTCGGGCAAGCATGAAGCCCTGCCCGGCTTCGCTCCGGACATCCCCCTAGCCCCCCGGTCCCCCCGGGAACCAGTCCCGGCGGTTCCCCCGCTCCGCGGGTCCCCCTCCGCTACGGGGGTCTTTGGGGGACGCCCATCGCCGCCGATCCAGGGCTTCCAAGCGCGAGTCGGATCCCCGTCAGAACGGCAGGAAGACGAACGCCAAGAGGTCCCAGAGGGTGTGGCTGACGATGTTCAGCACGGGCGAGCGGAAGGCGAAGTAGAGCCAGCCCCAGAAGACGGCGCAGACCGCGGCGGCGATGACGAGCATCATGTTGCCGCTGGCGAGATGGACCGCGGCATAGAGCATGACGGCGAGGACGAAGCCGATCCCCGGGCGCGTGGTGCCACCGGCCTTCTCCTGAAAGAACCCCCGCCAGAAGAGCTCCTCGCCGGGCCCGATGACGAGGCCGAGGAGAAGCGCGATCCGCAGCGCCGACGCTCCGGCCTTGAGGGCGTAGACCCGGCGGATCCCGGACGCGGCGAACGGGAAGACGAGCGGCGCGACGGTCCGGCCCACGGCGAAGACGGCGTAAAGCGCCCCGGCCGAGGCGAGGCCGATCGTCACCTTCATGAGCAGCCCCGAGCGGAGATCCTCGCGGAGCCTGGCCCTATAGCCTTTGTCGGCCAGGAAGGCCAGGGCGGTGACGATGACGATGTTCGCCGCGAGCCAGGTCCAGAAGTCGATCGGCCCGATCCGCCGGAAACGGAAGAGGGCGATGAAGAGGACCGCGGCCAGCGCTCCGATCCCGCCGACGAGGCGGACGTCGCGGCCCGGACGGAGCGGCGTCATCCCCAGCTCACGAAGCCCTCGAGGAGGACGGCGGCGGTGCTGAGCAGGCCGAAGACCAGATTGTGGTTCGCCGTCGCCCCGTCGAGGATGACGAAATCGAGGGGCCGGCGCGGCCGGGCCCGCCTCGCCGCCCGCCCCCAGAGCCGGAGCGCGCTCGGCAGGGCCAGCGCGACGAGGACGAACGTGAGCGGCATCGGGCGGACGGCCCCCCCCAGGGCCCGGGGCACGGCGATGAGGGCGGCGTCGATGGCGAAGGGGCCGAAGATGAGGAACCCATAGTAGGCGGAGGAGCCGCGGTCAGCGAGCAGGCCGGCCACCGTGGTCACACGCTTCGCGCCGTCGGACGAGATGTCCCGCCAGTTGTTGGCGTGAAGGATGGCGGCGACGAGCATGGCCATGGGCACCGTCCAGACGACCGGCAGCCACGAGAACGAGCCGGTCTGGACGACCCAGGCGCCGGCGGCCCCGAGCAGCCCGAAATCCAGAAAGACGGCCAGGTCGCCGAGGGCATGGGCCTTGAGCAGGGCGTAGAAGAGGCCGACCGCGAGGCCGATGCCGCCGATGATGAAGAGGGACCGCCCGGCGGCCCGGGCGATGAGCAGGCCGGAGACCGTCCCCAGGACGAACAGGACCGCCGCGCCGCGGGCGACCTGTGTGTCCGTGAGCCAGCCGCGGACGATGGCCCCGCTGACCGGCGTCACGTCCGTATCGAGGCCGTGGCGGAAATCGAAGACGTCGCTGAGCATGTTGGCCGCCGAATGGAGGACCATCATCGTGAGGAGGGCCCAGAGGCCCCGGAGGGGGGCGAAGCGCGCCCCGCCCACGACGACAGCCAGGGCCGTGCCGAAGACGACCGGCATCGTCGAGGCCGGCAAGGCCCAGGGGCGGGCGGCGACGATCCATTTCTTCAAGTTCGAGGGGGCCGCTGTTCCTGCTGTTCCGTCCATGGCCAGGATATTATAGAATAAAAACAACAAGGATGAGGAGATAGGTCATGCTTTCGCTTAAAGACAAGATCGTGTTCGTCACCGGGGCCAGCTCGGGCATCGGTCGGGCGACGGCCGAGGCCTTCGCCGGTCTCGGGGCCCGCGTCCTGATGTGCGCGCGCCGCCTGGAGAGACTCGAGAAGCTGGCCCGGACGCTCGAGGCCGAATACAAGACGGCGGCCCACGCCTTCCGCCTCGACGTCCGCGATCGTTCCGCCGTCGAAACGGCCATCGCCGCCCTCCCCGCCGAATGGCGGGCCGTCGAGGTCCTGGTCAACAACGCCGGGCTGAGCCGGGGCCTGGACAAGCTCCCGAAGGGCTTGGTCGAGGACTGGGAGGAGATGCTCGACACGAACGTCAAGGGCCTCCTCTGGGTCAGCCGGGCGGTCCTGCCGGGCATGATCGAGCGCGGGCACGGGCACGTCATCAACATCGGCTCGATCGCCGGATACGAGGTCTATCCGGGCGGCGGCGTCTATTGCGCCAGCAAGTTCGCCGCGCGGGCCCTGTCGAAGGCCCTGAGGTTCGATCTCAACGGCACCCCCATCCGGGTGAGCGAGATCGCTCCCGGCATGGTCGAGACGGAGTTCAGCCTCGTCCGCTTCCACGGCGACGCCGAGCGGGCGGGCAAGGTCTACCAGGGGCTGACCCCGCTCGGCCCCGACGATATCGCCGACGCCGTCGTCTGGTGCGCGACACGGCCCGCCCACGTCAACGTCAGCGTCGTCGAGGTGATGCCGACGGCCCAGGCCTCGACCACGATCTCCTACAGGAAGTAGGGGAGTGCTGTCCTAGCGGCGGCCGGAGGCCATCCTCGCGGCGCCGGGCAGGCGGCGCAGCCGGAGCATGGCCCAGATGCCCGCGGCGGGGCCGAGGGCCAGGAAGGCGAAGGCCCAACGCCACGTGGCCCAGCGTTCGACCGCGGGCACGAGGCGGATCGTCACCGTCGTCAGCAGGAAGCCCAGGCTCGTTTGCAGGGTCAGGACCGTGCCGATCCGGTCCGGAGGGGCGAGCTCGCTCACGCCGGCCGAGAACTGGGCCGAGTCGGCGACCACGGCGAAGCCCCAGACGAGGCAAAGGAGCGACAAGGCCCAGGGATTCGCGCCGAAAAAGAGGCCGGCAACGATCGAACACGCTCCGCTCACGGCCATGGCCGCGGCGGTGACGGCCGTGCGGCCGACACGGTCGGCGAGCTTCCCGGCGACGAGGCTGCCGGCGCCTCCGGCGGCGATGAAGGCGAAGCCGGCCGCGGCGGCCCATCGCTCGTCGGCCCCGGCCAGCTTGAACGACGCGACGAGGAACACGGGCACCCAGGTCCAGGCCGCGTAGAGCTCCCACATGTGCCCGAAGTAGCCGAGGTTGGCCAGCGCGACCGGCCGGTCGCGCCAGATCGCGCCGACGAACTTCCAGTCGAACCGGGGGGCGGCCGCGCGGTCGGGCCCCTCGCGCACGAGCGCGGCCGCGATGAGGCCGCCGAGGATGGCCAGGCCGCCGCTCCCGAGGAGGACCGCCCGCCAATCGCCGATCCTGCCGAAGGCCTTGATCAAGTGAGGGGCCGCCGAGCCGAGCGTGAGGGCGCCGACAAGAAGCCCGATGCCGAAGCCGCGGTCCTCGCGCGTCCAGGTGGCCATGATCTTCATGCCGACGGGGTAGACCCCGGCCAGGAAGAGGCCGGCGAGGAAACGGAGAGCGAGCGCCGCCGGGAAGCCGGCATCGATCGCCGGGATAAGGAAGGTCGCGGCGCCGGCGAGCAGGGCCGAGACGGCGAAGAACCAGCGGGCGGAGAGCCGGTCGGCCAGGTTGAGGACCGATGAGCCGAACGCGCCGGCGACGAAGCCGAGCTGGACGGACATCGTCAGCCAGGCCTGGCTCGCGCCCGAAAGGCCCCAGGCCGCAGTCAGGGCCGGGACAACGGCCGAGGCCGAGAACCAGACCGACATGGCGAAGAGCTCGGTCACGGCGAGCAGCGCCAGGGCGCGGTTCTTGGTCATCGCGTCGTCCGTCCGGGCTATTCTCCGCCAGACGGGCCTCGGACACAAGGGCCGAGACTCCCTTGCTTTTCGGGCCTGGGCGCGTGTAATATGCCCGCCGGGAAACGGAGGGACTTCGATGTACGGACGATTCAAGGACCACCTGGAGGCCGAGCTCCGGAAGATCCGGGACCGCGGGCTCTATAAGAAGGAGCGCGTCCTCGAGACGCCCCAGGGCGTCGAGATCCGGACCGAGTCCGGGGCCAAGGTCCTCAACTTCTGCGCCAACAACTATCTGGGCTTCTCGAACGATCCCCGGGTCATGGCCGCGGCCAACTACGCTTTCTTCCGCTGGGGCTTCGGCCTGGCCTCGGTCCGCTTCATCTGCGGCACCCAGCGGGTCCACAAAGAGCTCGAAGAGCGCCTGGCCGATTTCCTGGGGGTGGACGACGCCATCCTCTACTCCTCGGCCTTCGACGCCAACGGGGGCGTCTTCGAGCCCCTCCTCGACGAGACCTGCGCCATCGTCTCCGACGAGCTCAACCACGCCTCGATCATCGACGGCGTCCGCCTGGCGAAAGCGAAACGGTTCGTCTACCGCAACAACGACATGGCCGACCTCGAGGACCAGCTCATCGAGGCCCGCGAGGCGAAATTCAAGATCATCGTCACGGATGGCGTCTTCTCCATGGACGGCATCATCGCCCAGGTCGACAAGATCTGCGACCTGGCCGAGAGATACGACGCCCTGGTCCTCGTCGACGATTCCCACGCGACGGGCTTCATCGGCCCGACCGGGCGGGGCACGCCCGAGCATTGCGGCTGCGTCGACCGGGTCGACCTCGTCGTCACCACCTTCGGCAAGGCCCTCGGCGGGGCGAGCGGCGGCTGCGTCGCCGGACGGCGGGAGATCATCGAGTTCCTCCGCCAGCGCTCCCGGCCCTATCTCTTCTCGAATTCCCTGTCGCCGGCGATCACCGGGGCCACGGTCGAGGTCCTCAAGATCCTCGGCGAGTCCGCGGAGCTCCGCGAGAAGCTCCTGGCCAACACGCGCCTGTTCCGCCGGGGCATGGAGGAGGCCGGGTTCCGCATCGTCCCGGGCATCCACCCCATCGTGCCTGTCCTTTTCGGGCATCTCCCGGATGACGCCCGGCTCAGCCAGGACTTCGCCAACGCGCTCCTCGAGGAAGGCATTTACGTCATCGGCTTCAGCTACCCCGTCGTGCCGGTCGGGAAGGCCCGCATCCGCGTCCAGATCAGCGCCGCCCATTCGACCGAACAGATCGAGTTCGCCCTCGACAAATTCCTCAAGGTCGGCCGGCGCCTCGGCGCGATTTGAGGACGGTGTCAGACCTACCTTTTGCCCAAAACGGGTAAAAGGTAGGTCTGACACCGTCTCGCCGGGCACTTGATTCGGCGGGGAGGAACACGTAATCTGGACTGTACCCGGGATTCGCCCGCGCGGACCTCCCCGGGCATCTTCGAAGGAGACGTCGATGAAACGCATGCTGAGAGCCCCGATCGCCCTCCTCGTCTTGGGCGTCACCGCGTTCGCCGCCGAAGTTCGCCCCCAAGCCGGCTTATCCGAAGGAATACAAAGAGGGGGTCAAACCTACTTTTTTCGAAAAAAAGTAGGTTTGACCCCCTCCTGAAAATTTAATAAGGAGGGATATCACATGAGCAGATCGATCAAGGGGACCGAGACCGAGAAGAACCTGCTGAAGGCGTTCGCCGGGGAATCGCAGGCGCGGAACCGCTACACGTATTTCGCCGGCGTGGCCCGCAAGGCGGGCTTCGAGCAGATCGCCGCGATCTTCCTGGAGACCGCCGAGAACGAGAAGGAGCACGCCAAGGTGTTCTTCAAGCACCTGGAGGGGGGCGAGCTCGAGATCACCGCCGCCTACCCGGCCGGCGTCATCGGGGACACCAAGGCCAACCTCGAAGCGGCGGCGGCCGGCGAGAAGATGGAGTGGAGCGCGATCTACGCCAGCTTCGAGAAGACGGCCCGGGCCGAGGGCTTCCCGGAGGTCGCGACGTCCTTCAAGGAGATCGCCGACGTGGAGGAGTCCCACGAGAAGCGCTACCGCAAGCTGGCCGCGAATATCGAGGCCGGCCGGGTCTTCCAGCGGCCCGCGCCCGTGAAGTGGCACTGCCGGAACTGCGGCTATGTCCACGAAGGCCCGGACGCCCCGGCCGTGTGCCCGGCCTGCCAGCACCCCCGGGCCTATTACGAGATCTTGGCCGAGAACTATTGAGGCCATGAGCTATTATTTCAACAAGACCCTGGACATCCCCTTCGGCCAGGCCGTCGAGCGGGTCAAGGCGGAGCTCAAGAAGGAGGGCTTCGGCGTCCTGACCGAGATCGACGTCAAGACGACCCTCCGCGAGAAGCTCGGCATCGATTTCCGGCCGTACCGGATCCTCGGCGCCTGCAATCCCGGCTTCGCCTACAAGGCGCTCCTGGCCGAGGACAAGATCGGCACGATGCTGCCCTGCAGCGTCATCGTCCAGGAGCTCGCCCCGGGCCGGGTCGAGGTCGCGGCCATCGATCCGCTCGCCTCCATGGCCGCGGTCAAGAACGAGGACCTCGGGGCGATCGGCCTCGAGGTCCGGGAGAAGCTCAGAAGGGCCGTCGCGGCGCTTTGACATTTCGGCGGGGATATCTATAATAAAGGTCCGTTTTTTTGCGGGCCGACATTCCCTGACGAAAGGCGCTCAAGTCTTTGATTTTCGGGGCCGGAACGGACATCATCGAGGTCCAGAGGGTCGAGGAGAAGCTCGTCCGGACCGAGAGCCTCAAGACCAAGCTTTTCACCCCGACCGAGATCGCCTACTGCGAGTCCAAGCACAGGCCGGCCCTGCACTTCGCGGCCCGGTTCGCGGCCAAAGAGGCCTTCCTCAAGGCCATGGGCACGGGCTGGTCGGGCGGCCACAAGTTCTCCGAGATCGAGGTCGTCAACAACGCCCTCGGCAAGCCCGAGCTTTTCGTCCACGGCAAGGTCAAGGAGTTCTGCGAGGCCCACGGCATCGGTGCCATGGAGGTCTCGCTGACCCATATCAAGGACGTGGCCTCGGCGGTCGTCGTCCTCGAGAAGAAACCGCAATCCCCCTGAACGGAGAACAATCGCTCATGTCGAACATCGGCTCCTACGACGAACGCGTCAAGAACTTCAGCTGGTCGATCGCCGAGAAGGAGCTGGGCTACGCGCCCGGCGACGTCATCAACATCGGTTGGTACTGCACCGACCGCATTTGCGCGCAGGGGAAGGCCGACAAGGTCGCCCTCTACTGGGAAGGCTTCACCGGCGTCGAGAAGACCTACACCTACAACGACATCCGGCTGGCCACGAACACCATCGCCGCCTTCCTCCGCGGCCTCGGCATCAAGCCTGAGGAGCGGGTTTGCCTGTTCATGGACCGCATCCCCGAGCTCTACCTGGGCTTCCTCGGCATCCTCAAGACCGGGGCCATCGCCCAGCCGCTCTTCTCGGCCTTCGGCGACGAATCGCTCCTCGTCCGCTTGTCGAACGCCGAGACTTCGGCCGTCATCACCCAGAAGAAGCACGCCCCCAAGGTCCGCAAGATCCTGGGCAAGATGCCGCACCTCCGGCACATCATCATCGTCGACCACGACGGCACCGCCCCGCTCAAGGACCGCGAGATCGCCTTCTCCCTCGAGAAGGCCGCGCCCGTCGAGCGCTTCGACATCCACCCGACCAAGGCCGAGTCGCCCTCCGTCGTCCACTACACCTCGGGCACGACCGGCATGCCCAAGGGCGTCAAGCACGTCCATTACTCGCTCATCGCCCAGTACCTGACCGCCAAGTGGGCCCTCGACCTCCGGGACGACGACATCTACTGGTGCACCGCCGACCCGGGCTGGGTCACCGGGACCTCCTACGGCATCATCGCCCCCTTCGCCCTGGGCGTCACCCAGTGCGTCCTCGACGCCGGCTTCTCGGCCGAGGCCTGGTACAAGTGGATCGAGAAGCGCAAGGTCACCATGTGGTACTCGGCCCCGACGGCCATCCGCTCGTTGATGAAGGCCGGCGACGAGATCGTCAAGAAGTACGACCTGTCCTCGCTCCGCCACCTGGCCAGCGTCGGCGAGCCGCTCAACTCGGAGGCCGTGGTCTGGTCCGAGCGGGTCTTCGGCAAGCCCTTCTACGACACCTACTGGCAGACGGAGACGGGCTCCATCGTCATCAGCAACTACCCGGACATGGAGGTCCGGCCAGGCTCCATGGGCAAGCCCTTCCCCGGCATCACCGGGACC
>Ga0172365_10003340_pt1 | contig 11947 bp, 10 predicted proteins | sample LakKivSesite48cm_FD_114535 | JGI IMG/M metagenome (GOLD analysis project Ga0172365, IMG submission 114535) | Sediment microbial communities from Lake Kivu, Rwanda - Sediment site 48cm | ecosystem: Environmental > Aquatic > Freshwater > Lake > Sediment | place: Rwanda: Western Province, Lake...
AACATCCGGATCCTTGGAAGAGGCGGGGGTTACATACTTGCCCCCTGTCATAACATACAGGCCAACACCCCGCCGGAGAACGTGGTGGCCATGTACCGAAAGGGGTACGAGGAGGGTCTGAGGGCTCGGTAGAAGGAGCAAGCCCCGTGCGATTGCGGCCTCAGCCCGGCATGGAACAAAGAAAGCCACATCCAGGGATAATCCCGTCGAGAGCACCGACCGGCAGCTGGCAATGTCGCCAACACGCCCCGGCTAGACATGCGGGAGAAGTGTGAGATATAAGAGGTCGTGCTGGTCGCCATCCGCCGACATGGCGGGCCGAGTTCACTATGTTGATAACGGCATGAAGGGGAGGCCGTTCCGCACGAACCCGAAGCTCATCAGGAGCGGGCTTGCCTCTGATGAGTTCGGGGAGATGACGCCGGTCCTTTTCCGGAACAGGCTTTGCCTTCTCGGCAGCGCCAACGCGAGGGCGGAGGCCAATCCGTGCGGGAATCGTTGTCTGTGGGTGGAGGACGTGGCCACGGGGAACGTGATCTCAACTTTTGCCGAAGGATACGGGCTTGGCAGCGCATTCGTCGATGGCAACACGTTCTACGCGTTCGCCATACCCAACGACAGTCGCGGGGCGCAAAGGATCGACTGTTTCAAGACCACTGATCTGCACTCTTGGGAATGTCACACGGTGCTCGAGGCTCTCAAGGGAGAAGAACTGTTCAACGAGAGCGTGTGCGCGGCCGACGGCCGATACGTCATGGCATATGAAAGCAGGGATGCCTACTACCCGCCCTTCACCATCTACTTTGCGGAATCCACCGATCTGGTCGCGTGGCGAAGGATTCCCGGCTGCGTCTACGGAACTGACCGATACACCGCGTGCCCGACCATCAGGTACGTGCGTGGCACGTACTACATGTTGTACCTGGAGCATCTCAAGCCGCGCTGGTGGTTTGAGACCTTCCTGACCCGTTCCCGTGATCTGGTCCACTGGGAGCAGAGCCCAAGGAACCCGGTGCTAGATCCCGAGGGAGTAGAGGACATCAATACCAGCGACGTCGACATCATGGAGTATTCGGATAGACATCGTGGGCCATGCGTCCGGGTCTACTACGCCACCGGGGATCAAAGGACTTGGGGCACGGTAACATGGGCCGAGTTCGAAGGCACACTGGAGCAGTTCTTCAACTGGTACTATCCCCGACAACCAAGTCATGGAAGCGTGTAGGTAGAGCCACACTACTTCCCCGCCTTCAATGGGGGCACAGCTGCGTTCTCTTTGTGAGAAATGGCGCTAGCGTCGCCGGTCCGGGCTGACTGCAATGGGGAAGCTGGGATCGGTCATCCAAGACGCCTTGTCCCACGGCGGCCGATGCTGTACGGCTATTCACCTACGGCCTTCTTGTACGCCTCATCCTTCGAGTAGTCGAATGATGCGACGCGTTCAGGCCTGACGACCATCTTCACCCATCTGCTCAGGCCCAGCAGGCCTCTGGCGTAGCTCTCAGCCCTATCCTTGGCTATGTATTTCTCGCACAGGCGTGTGAATTCACCCAGCGTGAGATCGGTTGCGTCCAGTTCCGCCTTGCCGTAGATAGTCACGCCCTTGGGCCATACTCCGCGGGTCTCGGAGTCGTCGATCAAGACGGTGACGCTCCTGTTGCGCCTAACGTTCCTGGCCTTGTGGCTCGTAACTGGAGTCGCTATCACAATCTGCCCATCCACGTAGCTGTACCACACGGGGACCGCGTGTATCGTCCCGTCTGCGTTCAAGCTACACAGCCTCGCAACCTTGGCCTTCATGATGAAGGACTCGATCTCCCGGCTGGCTAGATGAGGGGATTGTGTGTACGTCACCTTCTCATTCCCGCCATCCCTCCATGGGAGGCACGCACATTTCAACCTTTTGTATATACCCAGTGTGCATACCCAGACTGGGGGGACGCGCTCGGCTCCATGGTTGTTGGAGCATTCCCAATGTAGGGCGAGGCCGGTTGTCAGGGCATGCCGCAATCTAGCTTCCTTGCAGGGCTAGGAGAGATTGCCAGCCCGTGATGTCAAGCCGCGGCCCCACCCCTCATCCCTCGATATGCCGGACAGCCCATCTGTCCTTGCTTGCAGCTACTGCAGTAGATGCGGGGTCTCAGGTAGAAGCCGGGGAATATCGCCACCATCAGATAGATGATGACGATTGCCAGGGACAACCAGGAGAATCCTGATACACCCAGAGCGACGGCTCCGGCTAGGGGCAGGAGCATGGCTGCGAAACTGGCGATCGCAGCTGGGGCCACATTCCTCGATCGCCCGAACTCCTCTGCATTGCCCTTAGCCATGAGGCGTGCGGCCAGCGTGCCCATGCCCGAGAAGCATCGCCTGCCGTGGTAGCAGCAGAACCTACAGCGGAGGTACATGCTCAAGACATACGAGAAGACGACCAATCCCACGTAGGCCGCGGCCACCGGCGGGCTGAAGAGCCAGAGGATGACGGTCCCAAATGCGTACGAGAGGACGCCTAGCAGGTTTGACAGGATCACAATGCGGGGCGGGTAGCTTTCGTAGCAGGTGCGGATTCCCACGTCTGCCCACCGCCTGTTTCGTCACTTAGATGGCACCGGGTGAGTGTCGGTGGGCTGGCTTCTGGTTTGCCCTCGAACTGGGCCAAGCCTTCGTCCCGCGTTCAGGCACAGTAGGTTGGCGTTCTGATCGACCGGCCCACAGGCCTAGCCTGGGACGCGAGTCGGCACTCTGGCTGCTGTTTCAGCATCTTTTTCAGCAGTCCGGCGGTGGCAGGAAACGAGGTTCGGATTTGGCGAAGGTAGCTATAGAGATGGTGAAGAAGAGCGGAGTGGATGTGGAGAAGCTCGTGGAGCTTCTGGTGAAGAACGCTGCAGCCGAGCTGACCACATACTACTACTACACGATCCTCCGAGCCAACCTGATTGGCTTGGACGGGGAGACCGTCAAGGAGATCGCGGAGGTCGCCCGGATTGAGGACCGAAATCACTTCGAGGCCTTGGTCCCCCGCATATACGAGCTCGGCGGTGCGCTGCCCAGGGACATGAAGGACTTCCATGACATGTCCGGGTGCCCCCCCGCCTACATGCCCAAGGACCCAACGGACGTCAAGGCAATGCTCAAGACGCTCGTGGAAGCCGAGCGCTGCGCAGTGAGGCAGTACACCAACATCTGCAACCTGACCGCCGGGAAGGACCACCGCACCTACGACCTGGCGCTGGCCATCCTCAACGAGGAGATCGAGCACGAGTCGTGGTTCTCGGAGTTTCTCGGCGAAGGACCTTCCGGACACTTCATGAGAAGGGGAGAGTCCTCTCCGTTTGTGTCCAAGTTCCTCAAGTAGTGCCATCCCCAAAGTCCCCAGGAGGCCCCCAGGGCGGGGGCCGTTCTTTTTCTTTGCCCGATTGGTTGGATGGCATGAGGGTGTTCACGAGGAATCAGCTGGCCAGGTACAATGGCAAGCACGGCAAGCCCACGTACGTGGCCTACCAGGGCAAAGTCTATGACGTTTCGACCAGCTTCCTCTGGAGGACCGGCGAGCACCAGGCATTTCACGCTGCGGGGAATGACCTGACAGCTGCCCTGAAGGATGCTCCGCACGGCCCTGAGCTGCTCCGGAAATTCCCAGTCGTCGGCACAATGGCCTAGGCAGCACCGGGATGATCGGTCCACTGCATCAAGCCACTTTGAGCATGGGCTGGAGCTGAGACTGGGCTGGGGCTCAGTCTCCGCAGGATCGGCAACGGTTTGGGCGAGAACGAAAGCCCGACCGCACTGCTCACAAAGCTGCCAACCCGAAGCGTAGCCGATTCGGTCATCGATGACCCGATCTCGGTGGAACGAGGCAACGTATTTGAACATCTGCGCTGGAGGCCGAGCGTAAGCACGCGGTATTCTGCTGATCTAGGCCCGTATCAAGGAAAGGAGGCATGGCATGAAGAAGGGATTCGATGTTGTCGTGGTCGGCGGCGGACTTGCTGGGGTGGCATGCGCCCTCGAGCTGGCCGGTCGCGGGAAGGAGGTTCTGCTGGTGGAAAGGCGTCCTACGCTGGGCTGGGAAAGCACTTGGGCCGGCCAGCTGGACTACAGCGGCGAACGCTCGCCTCTGACCAAGAAGATCCTCAAGGAGGTTCAGCGCGTCGGAGGTATGAAAGGAGACGTGGTGGACGGCCCCATACTGGAATTGACACTGGATCTGATGGTCAAAGCCGCCGGGATTTCCGTGATGCTCTACTCCTTCCCAGTCCGCCTCATCTTCAAGGGCGAGACCGCGCTGGGGGTGGCCGTGGCCAGCAGGAGCGGGGAACGAGTGGTGGTGGGAAGGGCCATCGTCGATGCCACGGAGGAGGCGCTCCTTTGGAGACACACGAAGGTCATCACCGAGGAACTCGGCCCTGTTCCTGCGCGACACAGCTTCTTCATGAATCATGCGGAGGATGGTCTGACCCTTCCTCTAGATCTGGGGGAGGGCTTCTTCATCGGGCCGTCAGTCTGGAGCGGGGAGGTCCGGGTCGAGTACGCGGTGGCGGAGGGGGGACCCACCGCCGCCCGGATGGCGTTGCCCGATGCAATACGTCGCGCGCGCAAGGTGCCTCAGCTCAGGGATGCATTGGTCTCCCATGTCGCCAACGAAAGCTTCCCGCTTTCTCCTTCCATCAAGTTTGAGCAGCGTGGCATCATCCACAGAAGACTCCGCAATCTCTACGGCTGCGGCATCTGGGCCGCGGACGCGGAAAACACCGCTGTCGGGCGGCTGGCACTTGGAAAACGCGTGGCGGCAAAGGTGCCAAGCCGCGGAGTGCGCGTGGGCTCTGACCGGACGCTGTCAGCGGGATCGGTGTTCTCGCCCCCCGAGATCCGAACCGACATTCTGGTCGTGGGGGGTGGCACCGCCGGAGCAATAGCGGCAATCGCAGCAGCCCGCACCGGCCTCCATGCCACGATCATCGAGGCCACCAATTCCCTAGGGGGAATCGGCACGGCGGGGGCGATTCACAACTACTACCACGGGATAGCTGGTGGGATATAGGACGAGGTCGACGCACGCACCGCCCAGATCAGCCCCCTGTTGTGCGGCAAGTGGGACGTGAGCGGCTTCCACCCCGAGGCCAAGAAGCAGGTCCTGCATGACATGGCCCGAGAGGCGGGTGCGGACGTTCGGTTCGACACGATCGTCACGGGCGTCCGGCTCCAAAGCGGCGAAGTTCGGAGGCCGGCCGACCCGGGGAAAGACATTGTTCCCAGGCAAGGTGGCGGACGGGAGAAGCTGCTGGGGGTGCTTGCGGCCTCGGCGAGCGGAGCCGCAATGTACCAGGCCAGGGTGTTCATCGATTGTACGGGGGACGGCGATGTGGCGGCTTTGTCGGGTGCGCCGTTCATCCTTGGCCGGGAAAAGGATAACATCTGCCACACGTACACCCAGGCTGCGGGCAGACTCGACTCGAAGAGCGGGGGCCTTCGTCACCTGAACTTCGACGCGGGATACGTTGACCCGACTGACGTTGATGACATGACGCGGGCCCGCCGGTACGGCATCCAACTTTACTGGCAGGAACCCTTCACCGAGGACACCCGGCTCCTGTACGTCGCACCCATGCTGGGGGTCCGCCAGGGCAGGCAGATCATCGGCGAATACCAGCTGACCCTTGCCGACGAGATCGCGGGGAGGCGCTTCGAGGATGCGGTGTCCTTCATGCAGGCGCACTACGATAACCACGGCTACGACTACGAGAACGAGAGCAATGAGGCCATCCTCTGGGTCTGGGTCCTGGGCAACTGGAGCAAGGCCATCGGATGCGAGGTCCCCTATCGTTGTCTGCTTCCCATGAACGTGGATGGACTGCTCATTGCCAGCCGGGCGCTTTCCCTGACCTACGATGCTCACCATGCCTTCCGAATGCAGAGGGACATCCAGCGGATCGGCGAGGTGGCTGCCCTTGCGGCGGAGGAGGCGATCCGGGACGGAGTGGAACCGCGGCAGATCGATGTGAAGAAGCTGCAGTCCGTCCTGAGGGAACGGGGATTGCTGGACGAGCGGTGCCGCCCAAAGCCAGCGATACCCGACCAGCAGCTCCGGGGACTCGCGGGCGATACCTCTGCTGAACTCAGCCAAGCCGAGGGCTCGGCCTGGCTTGCGGTTCGGAACGGGCAGGCCGGGCTTCCCGGGCTGAAGGATGCCCTGGCATCGCCTGATCTGAAGGTGCGCTTCAAGGCATCCGCGGCCTTGGCCTGTCTGGGGCACGAGCAGGGGCTGGCCATGCTTGTGAGATGCGTTGAACAGCGAACCGCCGATGTCCCGGGGGGGAATCGCACCGTCCCACTGTGGCAGGCAGCGATCCCATTCCTGGGCGTACCTGGAAACCGGAACGCGGTTCCGGCGTTGGTCGAGATCCTGCGCGACCCCGAAGCCCCCCTCGATTCGCTGATCGCATCAGTGCGTTCGCTGGCGCGAATAGGGGAGGCGGGTGCAGGGGAGGCTCTTCGAGGGCTCCTCGAGCGCGCTGATCTGCCCGCCAAGCGGGGCCTTCGCGCGAATCCTGGTGTGAGTCCCGTGTTGGAGGACGCGCGATGGCAGCTTGTGATCGCCACGGCCGAGGCGATGGGAAGGCTCGGCGCTCCGCCTGACGAAGTGCGGGATATCCTGCGGCCCTTCCTGGACGATGAGAGGGCTTACGTCCGGCGCTTTGCCCATCGCGTTCTTCGAGAAGCCGGGATTTCTGCCAAACAGTAGAGGGCAACGCCCGGCTGCAGAACTCAATCGTCGTCTGACCGGCTCGGCGCAGTCACGGGGACAGTTGACCTCAGATGCATCCGGCCGCATCCCGGGAAAAAGAAGAGAGGGGGAGCGGGCCCCCTCCAGATGATCTAGTGGCGCCTGCGGGCGAAGCCGAGGGCCGCAACTACCAACGCACCGCAGATCAAGGGCACGGCGAACAGCAGACGAGTACTGGAACCCTCACCGGGGATGGCGTCGTCCACCTGACTGCTCGGAACGATGAGCGAGTTCTCCTCGCCCTTGGTGTCATCCCCAAACACCTCGCCCTTGGTTGCGTTGCTGTCGCGCTCGTCGGCGGTGGCATTCCTGGGTATGATGCCCTGGTCCACCAGCTCGTCCACGGACTCCGAAGTCTCGCCATCCTTGGCCGTTACGTTGGGATTGGGTGCTATGACCCATGGCTCATCACTGGTGGCATTGTCACTGGTGTCACCTTCGGAGGGCGCGGGTTCCTCGCCTCGTGTCTCGTTGGTGCGGATCACGCCATCTGCGTAGGCACAACCGGCGAAGAACAGCACTAGGATGATCGTTGTCGCAAGCACGTTTCCTTTCACTCTTCTCACCTCCCTTGCCGTTCTCTGGGAGTAGGGTGTTCACGAAACGACACATAATCCTTGCGTGAAACAGAGAAGGCTCGGGCTCCGCCATCCGTTCTAATCCGTTGGCGTTCAAGTATCGCCGGCGTTCCAGTTTGTTGAACGGCTTGTCGGAGGCAGTCGCCACTCCGTCCTTAGGGGGTTCTACCTGCCGGAAGATTTTTGGGTCCATGAGGACCCTCCGCCAGGCAGCGTGAGAAGCATGGATGGGCCGTCTGGCCAGCTTTCCGATGACACGATCTGGCGGCTTGCCGTCCTTGCTCTTGCACCAATCATCTTGGATTCCCTCGCAGTCTGTGCCCTGGAGGACGGTGGGATCGGGATCCTCTACATCGGCTGCATCGCCCGTTCCCGGCCCTTCTGGGACATGAGGCAGGATCCACTCTTCACCATCAACTTCGTGCAGGCGACCCTTCGTTCATCAGGGGCCTGGGCCCCGATACAGCAGGTAACGGAAGGGGGGCAGGTGTCCCGGATGGTGAGGCTGTACATGCCACGCACGTACTCCCGGGTCACCTCCGGGTTCGATGTGATAGTCCTCTCCAACGCCAATCGATTCATGGTCGGTCAGGGGAACATCGAGATGCTCGCCCGAGCAGTCAGGGAGGGCGGCCTCGGGCTATTCATGTCCGGAGGGTGGGAGAGCTTCGGGGGGCACAACTACCCCGACTGGGGAAGCACCTCGATAGGAGAGTTGCTCCCGACCGTTGATGTTGTGAATTCCTGGGTGTCACACCCGCGGGGCGGCCTCAACCTCGTCATTGAGGACGGCAACCACGAGTTCATGAAGAGCATTCCCTGGGAAAGGGAGAAGGCGCAGTTCATGTTCGACCTCCACCACAACGTGGTCACCGCGAAGGATGGGTCCGAGGTCCTTGCCCGAGTCCGGGCGCCGGACCTGGATGACCCAGCCATGGTGACCTGGGAGCTCGAGGGGAGGAACCGTGTGTTCGCCCTGACGAGCGAGGTCCACACGATGGCCATCGGCCCGTGGACGTACTACCTGGACTTCGGTGCCAACTTGATGGTCTACCTCGACGGCCGCCCGGTTCCCCAGGACATCGATCTGGTACATTCGCTCAGGACCACGATGTACGCGGTCGCCATAAGGAAGTCGCTATTGATGGTCCTTCTGGAGTTCTGCGACTCCTTCGGCGCGGACACGGGCAGGATCGTAATGAAGATGGACGAGCTAGATAACATCGCGGCGCAGGCAAAGCCCCTCTACCTGCAGCTTCAATTCGAGGACACCTTGGCCGCATACAGGAAGGTTGAGGAGGGCCTGGAGAGGATCGAGCAGGACGCGATCCGGCTCAAGGATAGGGCGCTCGTCTGGATCTACATGAGCGAGTGGCTTGCCGTGGCTGGGGCCGGGATGGTCTGTGGCTTTGCCCTGTGGTCGATCATGATCCGCCGGAGGCTATACCGAGAGGTTGGGAGCACCAAGCTTGGGCGTTTCGGTGCATGATCACCATCCACCACCCCCATTGGCATGAACGGCAGCCTGGACTCCTTCGGCGAATCGCTCAAGAGGAACGGAATGAGAATGGGGATCGCATGCCGCCGTGGGAGCGACCGTCCAGGATCCGAGTCGCGGTTCATCGTCTCTGGTTCCTGTGCTTCAGCAACCGTATGGTGCCTGTCAGGAGGTTCATCCTGGGAACCCGCTGCATGTACTCCTCGTACTTGTCCCCGAATTTTACCAACAGACCTTTCTCCTCTTTGACAATCTCTCTGTAGTACCAGGCGGACACCGCCACGCCGAGGATTGCCGCCAGCCAGTGCTGGGATATCAAGAGGGAGGCAAACACCATCAGCATTCCTCCCAGCGTCTGCGGGTGGCGTACCACTGCGTATGTGCCTGTGTCGACGAGGACTGTGGTGTTTATGACGCTCTTTCCCTTTCCTGGCTTGCCTGTCTTCTTGAAGCTGATCGCTATGAAGAGGAAGAGAGGTATGGCGACTGCCAGCATCGCCCAGCCAACCCAGAATAGGATGCTGATCCCAAGAGCGGGTCCGGAATAGGTTCCGTAGACAATCCCTCCCACCACCTGGAGGAAAAACAACGGATCCATTACCCTGCCAAAGCCCGTCGGATCAGGGGCAACGACCCTGATTGCCTGAACCGGACACTCGGCTTCACACCTGTAGCACTGGACGCATTCCCGTTCCCTTGCGGGAAGCGGTTTCCTTTCCGATGTGGGGTGGTTGGGCGTCTGGACCCATTCATACAACCGCTGGGGGCAGATCTCGACACAGATGCCGCAGACTGTGCAGATGTCCCAGTCAACGGCGGCATGGGTTCCCCGTATGCCCAGTTGCAGAGGCGGATTCAGCGGCCCGGGAGCCCGCATACTTGTGGTACTCATTCCCGGCGAGTGCTACCAATGTTACCGTGGAGGTGGCCCAAGGCTACCTTACCTACGGCCCGTTCATCACAATGTTCTGGGGCATAGGGGGCGCGCCTGTAGTGTTTGAACTGTCTGATCCATAAGCCGCATACGTACCCCCACCGACATTCGACTAATCTACGAGATCGAACAAAGCATGTTCCCACACTACTCTTGCTGGAGACGACGGTATCTCCGTAGGCTCCGTGGATCGATCCCTCGCCTGAGCAACTCGATCGCATCCGCTACATCCTCTCCTCCAGCCTCCCTCATATCCTTGTGCAGGGATGTAATCGGGACGAACTCGACATCAACAGGCAAGTGCCTGCTTCTTGATGGTTTGAGGTAATAGATCTCCAGCCTGTCGGTGTATCTCAGATACTTCTCCACCGTGTGGTAGACTCCTTTCGACCATTGCCGCAGCTTCACATCGATCCAAGTTCCATCCGGGGCGACGAAGTCGGGGAGACAATCCTCCTCAGGATAACGGAATCTTGGGCTATCGTAATCCCTCGCAAGGATGCCAAAAGCCTCAGCCATCAGAAGATGGAGCTGTTTCCCCCGGTACGCCTCGGTGTCCATGTCAAGACGTATCTTGCCGTAATCAAGACCCGCCGCCTCGGTTGCCTCTCCCCACGTACCGAAGTACCTTCTGCCAGCATCGTAGAGTGATGTGTATTCCGTCTGGATCTTGCTGTCGCTGAGTTCCGCTCCCTGCCTTGCCAGGCCACGGATCTCCTCGATCACCCTATCTCTATCCCATTGCTCATGCCTGATCACGTCGCAGTATTCGACGCCTATCTGCTCCAGGGCCGCCCGGTAGCTGCCGAACAGCCGGCTGATGGCTGCGTAAAGGCCGCTGTCAATGGAGGCGATTCCTCTGGGAGATAGGTCCTCCTCGCTATCCCTCCTATGCAGGAGAGCCTTGAGTACTTCATCCTTGCCCCAGGCCCTATGCTTTCTCACATCTTTGTACCCAATTCCCGCGGCGGCTAGAGCTTTGCCCCACGACCCAAAGTATCTGTCTGTCCGTGTTGCGGCCGAGTATAGCCTCGGTCTGTACCTCAGGCAATACGAAGCGCTCAGGTCTCCGCCTCTGCTATGAACACGGCGTATCTCGTCGACTATCTTCTCCTTGCTCCATGCGGTTCTACCAGGTGGGACGACGACCCTTCGTATGCTTGGCTTGAGCTTGCACCCGCTGGCAGACACAGCTTCATCCACTCCCCCGAAGTCGCGGAGAATCGCGTTGTACATGCTCTTCTCCCTTGTGCGGATCTGTGAAAGGCTGATCTCGTCATTCTCATCGGCCATCCGCCGTATTGTTGCTGCGATCTTCTCTCCAGTCCATTTGTGGGGACGACTCGCCAGTTTCAGGCGGTCCTCCTCCTGCATGCTCAGGTCCATTGTTCTGGCCTTGTGCTGAACGCTACTACGGCTTCGCCCCATCGCTGTGGCGATCGCGTGCATCGGCTCCTTGCCGTATCTCTGTCGCAGCTGGCTTTCCTCATCACCTGTCCAGATTCGGCGCGACATCTTCTTGAGGCCAAGGATCCTGCTTCTGGCTCTGATCGCCCCCGGCGTGCGATGCATCTCAAGCGCAATCGCCTCGGCGGTTCGAGTGTAGAAGTCCTGCTTGAGCCGGAGGATTTCCTGCCCCGACCAGGGCCTCTCCCTGATGATTCCGAGTCTCCTGCGCTTGACACCGACCGCGTTCGGGGTCCTCCCCAGTGTCTCGGCTATCTCATCATCAGGCATGGATCGGTTGTCCTGAAGGTAGTCTAGCTCTCCTCTGGTCCAGCCTTTCCCCCCTCTCATGATCATTTCGTTGGCCGAAGTCCTGAAAAATCCTTTGGGAGCATGGGAGCAAGTGTGTATACACTTCATACGTCCAATCGGGGTTACGCGACACTGCGACTCGCCCGGATTGCCCGGATTCCTGGGATTGCCATGCTTGCCGAGACTACCAGCCTTCGGCTCGGGTTCCTTTGCATATCCACATCGCTGTCTTGGCCTCAAGACTAGTGAGATACGTCAAGACCTTTCCCAGATGATCGTGATCGGTTCTTTGCAGCTAGCACTCCATCACAGCAGGTCGGTCTTCGGGATCTTCTGCAAGGGGGTCTACTGGGAACGGACCAGCTCTCTTCTCCCTTTCCACGATTTTCAGCCAG
>Ga0172365_10003342_pt1 | contig 11940 bp, 13 predicted proteins | sample LakKivSesite48cm_FD_114535 | JGI IMG/M metagenome (GOLD analysis project Ga0172365, IMG submission 114535) | Sediment microbial communities from Lake Kivu, Rwanda - Sediment site 48cm | ecosystem: Environmental > Aquatic > Freshwater > Lake > Sediment | place: Rwanda: Western Province, Lake...
CGCCTGGATTCCCGCTTAAAGAAGGCGGGAATGACATCTCCGGATTCGTTTATGTATCGTCACTGAATTCTTCACGTTTTCTATCATTTCTATTAAAAAGACCGAATTTGCCAAAGTTCAGTTACTATTTGTTTTTACAGATGTTTTCTTGATAAGTTCCGTTGCATCTGATTTTGGAATGGATTTTTGTATTTGAACGGTGTTTTAAAAATTTTTGTTTTTTATATGGAGAAAATATATTTTTTTTGATAAAATTGTTGAATTATTTAAAATTTTTCGTATATTTCAAGCAATTGTTTCAATAGTCCACTTTTTCAATTCATTCAGCGAATTTCATCAGCGAGAAGATGTTGCTTCTCGGGGACTGCATCGTATGGAAACCATGTCTTTACCGTCCTATGCAAAAATCAATCTGGGGCTGCTCCTTCTTCAGAAAAGGGAAGACGGATATCATGACATCGCCACAATCTTTCAGGAGATAGATCTCCACGATACGATCATCTTTCGAAAGGTACCGTCCTCCATTCACATCACTTCAACAAATCCCAATCTTCCGCTTGACGGAGACAATCTTGTCTATCGGGCTTTCCGATTATTTCAGGAGAAAGTTGGCATACGCGAAGGATTAAAAATCCATATTGATAAACATATCCCTATTGGAGGTGGACTGGGTGGGGGAAGCAGCAATGCGGCGGCTACTCTTGTAGCGGCAAATCGTCTCTGGGAAAGGAATCTTTCCCACTCTGAACTTCAGACGATGGCAATCGAAATCGGTTCCGACGTGCCTTTTTTTCTCATGGGAGGAACTGCTCTCGGGCGGGGGAGAGGGGAAATTCTGACACCGCTGACGTGGAAAACGGATTGTTGGGTACTTTTGGTTTGTCCTATGATCACTGTTTCGACATCCTGGGTCTATAAGCATTCCAAAATTGCCTTGACAAAAGAGGAAAAATTTACTAAATTTGGAACGATTTTTGAAAAGTGCACTCCCCATGCTCTACGAGAAAACGCAGTGAATGATCTTGAGAGTGTGGTCTTCCGAAGGCATCCCATTTTGCGAGAAGTGAAAGAACTTTTATACAAGAGGGATGCCTTTTATGCCAGCATGTCAGGAAGTGGCTCCTCGGTGTTTGGATTGTTTTTCCACAAGGAGCAAGCAGAGGCAGCAAAAACGTTCTTTTCCATTGAGCGAGGAATGACAACTTTTCTCTGCAAGCCGATTTCGTCTCGTCTTCAGAATGAAGTCTCTTAAACCGGTTCATCGGTTTCGATAAAAACATCTATTATCGGAGGGAAGATTAATGAAGATTACCGAGGTTCATATCAGCTTGCGGAATGAAGAAAAGTTAAAAGGTTTTGCGAGCATTATCTTGGATAATCAATTTGCCGTTCGGGGCCTCAAGATCATTCAAGGAATGAAGGGGTATTTTATTGCGATGCCCAGCCGCAGGCGGGGGGATGGGATGTTTACCGATATTGCCCACCCTATTCGGCGTGAATTTCGAAGCCAAATAGAAGATGTGGTTCTTCAAAAATACTGGGAGGAGCTAAAACGAATTCAAGACAAAGAAACGATGAATGTGCCAGCGGAAATCTCCTGAACGCCGTCTGTCGAATAAATCATTGTAGAGGAGTCTTCGTTTTTGCCTGACTATGTTGGGGCGTCGTCAAGTGGTAAGACACAGGATTTTGGTTCCTGTATTCGGAGGTTCGAATCCTCCCGCCCCAGCTTTCCGTTTCAAATTAAGTGAAAAACATGGCAACCCCGAAGCCTACGTAATGGAGGGATCTAGGTTTCGGGTTTTTGATGAATAGAATACATGGACAATGAAAGGTTGCGATGAAGATCTTTTCCGGTCGAGCGAATCGGCCTTTGGCAGAAGAGATTGCTCGCTATCTAAAAACAACTCTCGGAAATGCGGTCATATCCCAATTCAGTGATGGGGAAATCTCTGTCAAATACGATGAAAATATCCGCGGCATTGATGTTTTTATTGTTCAGCCAACGATTCCTCCGGGTGATAACATCATGGAGCTGCTTTTGATGATTGATGCAGCGCGGAGAGCTTCTGCCAAACGGATTACGGCTGTTATCCCTTATTTTGGTTATGCGCGCCAGGATCGCAAAGATCAACCTCGAGTTGCTCTCTCTGCAAAATTGATGGCCAATCTGATTTCCACTGCAGGCGCAGATCGTGTTCTCACCATGGACCTACATTCTCCATCCATTCAGGGATTTTTTGATATTCCCTTTGATCATCTTTACGGTTCACCCATTTTTATTGATCGAATTAAAAAGATGAAATCCGAGCGTTTTGTTGTTGTCGCTCCTGATGTCGGAAGTTTAAAGAGAGCCAGAGCGTACGCCAATCGCTTGGGGGCCGAGTTGGCTCTGGTGGATAAAAAACGGTCGGGTCCAAACAATGTCGAAACGGTCACGCTTATTGGAGAAGTAAAGAACAAGGATGTGTTTCTGGTGGACGATATGATTGATACAGCGGGCACGTTGTGTCGGGCTGCGGAACTTATCCACAATTCTGGTTCTCGCAATATTATTGCAACGTGTACACATGCCATTCTTTCCGGAAACGCTGTATCCAGACTTCAGGAATCCTATATATCCAACGTCATGGTGAGCGATACTCTATTTGTACCCGACGACAAGAAAGTGGAGAAGATTGAAGTGCTTTCTTCTGCTTTTCTGTTTGGAGAAGCCATTTATCGGATTCACCACGAGGAATCCATTAGTTCACTTTTTGATTCATGACTCATAAATTGATGAGGAAATTGTATGGCAGAAGCAGATTTACACATTGAATTAAGAGACAAGAAGCATCAGAAGGCCAAGATGCTTCGTCGAAGCGGAAGAATTCCGGGTATTTTTTATGCGCATAATGAGGATTCCGTTCCTTTTAGTGTTGATGAAAAAGAACTTCAGCATATCCTTCATAGAGAGGTCAATATCTTAAATATTATTTTCCCTACAGAGAAACCGCGAAAGTCCATTCTGCGCGAGATTCAGAGGGATCCTGTCACCGGTTCGGTTATTCATGTGGACGTTATGGGAATCAAGCTGACAGAGAAAATTCGTATGACCATTCCCATTGTTCTTAAGGGCGCTCCCAAAGGCGTCAAGGAAGGAGGTATTTTGGAGCATCTCCTTCGCGAAGTTGAAGTGGAAGGCCTTCCTCTGGAGATACCCGAACACCTGGAAGTGGATGTTTCCGAATTGCAGATCGGCGACAATGTTACTCTTGAAAGAATTCCCCAGGACAAGTTTCGGTTCATAATAGATGTTCACCATGCCGTAGCCAATGTCATTCATCCCAAGGTGGTGGTGGAAGAACCCAAAGTGGTCACTGAGGAAGTCGCTCCTGAAATGGTAGAGGAAAAGAGACCAGAAAAGCCTTCCGCTGAAGACGAGAAAAGTGCAAAGAAGGAGGAAAAAGCTTAGGAGGGAAGGTTCGGTGTTTTTTATTGTCAGGGTGAGGAATCCGTCATAGTTGCCATGAAAACCCAGACAAAAGAGCGGGTAACAGTATAATCCGCAAGTGCAGTGATCAGGAAAGGATTTTTTTCAGAAAAGCATCGAATGAACAAGAAATCGTTGTCATGAATCCATAAAAGAGGAAAGTCCCTGTTCTTCCCATGTGTGGGAAGGACCGAACGGCCAGAGGGAGGTTATCTATGTTGAGACAGTATGAAACAACATTTATTGTGGATGCCCATCTTCCAGGAGAACAGATTGATGCAACCATTGATAAATTGACCAAGTTTATTGATGGCAGCGGAGGAAAAGTAAAACTCGTGGATCGCTGGGGCAAGCGTCGTTTGGCTTATGAGATAAGAAGACGACAGTACGGTTATTATGTCTATGTGCGATTTGAGTCTGAAGGGTCGTTTGTTAAGGAACTTGAAAGAGAGTTCAAACTCAACGACAGCATTGTCCGTTTTCTCACAGTGGCTGTGCCCAAGGCTGTGCTTAGCGAAGAGATGACGGGCAAACCCCAACAGGTTTCAGAGGGGAGCCACTCGGATGTTCTTAATAATACAGATGAACCGGAAGAGTTTTTCCAAAAAACGGATCGTGCTCCGGAAGACCATAGTGATGAAAAAGTGCCCTCTGAGTAAAATTTCCGAAGGTGCGTTTTATCTGTGTGAGGAGGCGTGACTGAAATGCCAGATCTATGTACACCGGATATCAACAGTGTGATTATTGCGGGAAATCTAACCCGGGATCCTGTCTCGAGGAAAACCACAAATGGGACACCGGTTACGAATTTTTGGATTGCATCCAACCGGCGGTTTAAAGATAACAACGGCCATTGGCGAGAGAGTGTCTGTTATGTGGGTGTTGTTGCATGGTACAAATTGGCCGAGAATTGTGCTTTAAACTTGCGCAAAGGATGTGCAGTTGTCATTGAAGGCGAGCTCCAAAGCCGCAGTTTTCGTACTGAGGATAGTCGCAGTCGAAACGTTGTGGAAATTAAAGCCCGACGGGTGCAGTTTCTTAATAAAAAAGAAGGAATGGTCGAGAGTGAAACGGAAGTGGAATCGGTGATGGAGAATGATAACTTGGAATCGACAATGGGATCCAAAACTGTCGAAGAAGAAATCAAGGAACAAGACGAAGAAATCGGGCAAGACAATCCCAACAAAGGCAAGTACGATTTTGGGTATCAAAATTTAGAATTGTAACGCTGTCGGATGACGACAAGCGGAAAAGGAGAAACCGTTGATTAAGATCCATAAAAAAAGAATATGCCGTTTCTGTGAGAATAAGGTCCCCTATGTAGATTACAAGGATCCTAAGAAACTCGGTAAATTTACAACCGATATTGGCAAAATTATTCCACGCCGGACGTCGGGCACATGCGCACGTCATCAGCGTCAGCTTGTCAAAGCCATCAAAAGGGCCAGGCATCTCGCTTTGATGTCTTTTGTTTCGGACGGCTCTCATTAATCACGAGGAAACAATGAAAGTTATACTGCGTCAAGATTACGAAGCCCTAGGTGCTGTGGGTGAGATAGTTCATGTAAAAGATGGGTATGCCAGAAATTTTCTCTTTCCGAAAGGCATCGCCGTTGCGATGACTCCGCGAAATCTGAAGATCCTTGAAGAAGAGCGTAGAGTAGATGCAATCCGAAAAAACAAAGACCGAAACAAAGCAGAAGCATTGGCCCACGAAATAGAAAAAATTTCTCTTACAGCCACATTGTCTGTGGGTGAAGAAGACCGCGTTTTTGGTTCGGTCACGGCGCAGACCATCGCTGATCTTCTAAAAGAAAAGAATTTTGACATTGATAAGAGAAAAATTCAATTGGATGAGCCCATCAAGGCTCTTGGGGTGTATACTGTTCCATTGAAGCTTCATGCCGATGTTGAAGCAAAAATCCGCTTATGGGTTGTTAAAGAATAATAATCGTACATAGGTTTCACCAAAAGGTAGGCAAAAAGATTTTGCCAGGGGTGAGGAGTAAACATAGGGAGGCAGTGCCATGGAGAATGCTTTGCCAGAATGCCAGAAGTGCAATACAGGTGTTCTTGTTCCCCTTTCAGACTACGGTCGGGAAGGCGCTTCTATTCGGTACAAAGCATGGGTATGTACCAATCCTGAGTGCGGATTTAACATTCGGATCGACAACGGAGAAATCAGTTTTGGGAAATCCGTAACTCAATCTCAGAAATAGTTCGCATCAAGGTCGAAGAGCAAGCACAAGAAATAGGTTACAATAGGCTTACTTATTTCTTGTGCTTGGGATATACGATGAAGATGATCTTTCGTAAATACCCGAAGTGGTTCTTACATTATAAAGTAAAACTGTTTTCTCTTCTTTGCGCTTTTTTCCTCTGGTTCTATGTTGTAACAGACAATACTTTCGATCACACCCTGTCTATCCCTCTGCGTATCAAAAATAAACCCGAAGGATGGATATTGAAACAATCCGTTCCATCCAAGGTGAGAGTTGAGTTCAAGGGCGTTGGAAAAGATCTTATCAGTTTGGGGTACCGCGATAAGCGCATCGAACTGGATCTTCATCAGATGCAAGGAGTTGAAATACTCCCTATTACTACCGATATGATCATGGGCATCCCAGAGAACGGGACGATTACTCCGATTCGTATTGTAGAACCCGATTCGATTGAAGTCTCGCTGGATCGTTTTGCAACAAAAAAAATTCCTTTGCGTTCCGATATTACGCTCATCCCCATGGACGGATACATGCAAGTAGGCGATATCGCTCTTGAGCCCGATTCGGTTCTTTTAAGTGGTCCTGAATCGCTGGTAAGAGATATTGATGCGATCTCTACAGAGGGAGAAGAGTACCGAAGTGTTATCAAAAAAATAGAGGGAAAAGTTGCCCTAAAATCCCCAGCGTGGAAGACACTTCACTATTCGATCAATGCAGTACGGTTCAAGGCCGATATTCAGCGTATCGGTGAGAGGATCATTACCGATATTCCTGTCCGCGTGACAAATGTTCCACCGGAGATGAAAGTGACTTTGGTTCCTTCGACACTTTCCCTAAAACTCCAGGGTGGAGTGAACGTGCTGTCCAAATTGAAAAAGGAAGAAATTGCTGCCACAATCGATTTCAACAGTCGCCTTCGCTACAAAGAAAACAAGATCCCAGCCACGATTGCCCTTCCGAGCGACATCAGTTTCTCTGACGTCAAACCACAATTCTTTGAAATAATCATAGAGCGATGAACATTCTCGGTATTGAGACTTCCTGCGATGATACCAGCGCAGCCGTTTTTGATGGTCAGAATCTACTCTCCAATGTCATTTCTACCCAGTTGGTTCATCGGCGCTTTGGAGGCGTTGTTCCTGAACTTGCCTCTCGGTCGCACATTCAACTTGTGATTCCTGTGATACAACAGGCTCTGGATCAGGCGGGTCTTTCTCGCAAAGAGCTTCAGGGCATTGCGGTCACCTACGGCCCGGGTCTGGCCGGTTCCTTGCTGGTGGGTCTCAGTGTTGCCAAGGGAATGGCCCTTTCGCTTCAGATTCCTTTGATAGGAATCAATCATCTGGAGGGGCACATCTGGGCCAACCGAATCGGGAGTCCTCAACGGCTGCCTCCTTTTCTTGTCCTCATTGCTTCTGGAGGGCATACCCAGATTGTTTTTGTGCGGGACTGGGGAGATTACGACGTGTTGGGTCGGACCCGCGACGATGCGGCCGGGGAAGCCTTCGACAAAGTGGGGAAAATGCTTGGAGTGGGATTTCCTGGAGGTCCTGCCCTTGAGACGCTCGCCCAAAAGGGAGATCCCAAGTACATCCGTTTTCCCAGGGCGTATCTTGAGGAGGGGAGTTTGGATTTCAGCTTCAGCGGTATCAAGACGGCGGTTCTGAACCATGTTCAGACTCTGGGTGCCGAAGAAACGCAGAAACACCTGGCAAACATTGCTGCTTCGTTTCAGGATGCCATTGTCGAGGTGCTTGTGGAAAAGACCATTGCGGCTGCGGTGAGAAAAGGCGTTCATCAAATCTGTCTTGCCGGAGGAGTTGCTGTGAACAAGGCGCTTCAGGATCGAATGAAACGTCGGGCTCAAGAAATACCATGTGACGTTTCGTGGCCTTCCCCTTTCCTCTGTACAGACAACGGCGGTATGATCGCCACGGCTGGACATTACCGTTTTCAACAGGGGATGCAATCGCCTCTCACACTTTCCCCTTCACCTTCTTTGAATCTGTGACATGGCCCGGAATTTTGACATCGGCTTTTCCTTTTCATGGTCTCCAATCTTGCTGATTTTTTCTGTGGTATTGGCGGTTGGATATGTGCTCTGGGTGTATCGGCGAACCCTTCCTCCTGTATCCGGATTTTTCTATTATCTGCTGATTGTTTCACGGTCTCTGTCCTTGCTCCTACTGTGCCTTGTTCTTTTTGGGTCCGTGCTTCGTATCACCTGGCAAAGAACAAGACCTCCAGTCCTTGGTCTTCTCATGGATGTGTCCCGTTCCATGGGAATCGAGGAAAATGGGAGAGTCCGATGGAGTATCCTTCAGGAGATTCTCCATTCTCCCGAATTGGAGATCTTGAAAAAGCGCACCACGTTGGAGTCCTACCTTTTTTCTGATCGTTTGATCCCTCTAAAAACGCTGGATTCCGATTCTTTATTTTTCACCGGCACAGCCACCGACTTGGCTCAGGCTTTGAAATCGCTTTCCGAGAGGAGAAGAGGGATTCCTCTGAGCGGAGTTTTGGTCCTTTCGGACGGCGCTCACAACATGGGAGAAGATCCGATCCATGTAGGGGAAACCCTCAGCTTTCCCGTATACGCGGTGACCATTGGTGAGAGCAGACAAAAGCCCGATCTCGTTCTTGGTCAGATTCTGACCAATGAAATCACGTACGTGGGTAACCGGGTTCCAGTTGAGATTGCAGTGCGAGGACCCGGTTTTGCAGGGAAACACGCTTGGGTTCGTCTGAAGGCCGAAGGGGAGATCCTGGATGAAGCCGAAGTTCTTGTCCCGGACGACGGTCTTGAAACTTCGGTGAGACTTTATTTCACGCCCAGCCAGCCTGGATTTTTCAGGATGAGTTGTGAGATCACCCGCATGGAAGGAGAGTTCACATTTGAAAACAATTTTCGAGAAATGTATACAAAAGTGTTGAAGAGCAAATTGTCTGTTTTGCTTTTGGCCGGATCGCCCAGCCCGGATTTTGCCTTTGTAAAGCGGATTCTGGAAGCCGATGAAAATCTCAAGGTGATTACGCGAACGGAAAAGAGAAATGCGGGTTTTTACGAAGGCCCTTTTCCCTCCGATGACATCCTCCAATCCATAGACGTTCTTCTTCTGCTGGATATGCCTTGTCCGGATACTCCTCTTTCGATCGGGCAAAAAATCACAGAGCTTCTTGGGAAGCGGAGAGTTCCCTTTCTTCTCATTGCAGGCAAGCAGACGGATTTTCAGAAATTGGAATCCGCAAAAGAGCTTCTTCCCTTCGATCTTCCACAAAAATCAATGGAAAGTGACGTGCTTTTGAAACTGACAAGCGAGGGTGCGATCCATCCCGCTCTGCGAATTTGTGAGGAGAGAGAAGAAAATCAGACAGTCTGGCATCAGCTCCCGCCGATTTTTTCTTCCTGGAGTTTGATTGAGCCAAAGTCCGGATCGCAGATTTTGGCAACAGGTGTGCCCGAGAAACTTTCAGGATCTTTCGAAGAGAAAGGAGTTCCGATGGTTTTTTCCCTCCAGGCGAACGGGGGAAAATCTCTCGTGTTTCTTGGGCACGGACTCTACCGTTGGGATCTTCTCATGCGTGGCACCGGAAGCACGCATGAAGTGCTCAAGGGGTTTTTAGAGAATGCCGTCCGCTGGCTCGCAACACATGAAGAGGGAAAAACCGTTCGCATTTCCACAGACAAGCGGGTATATCGGGCCGGCGAAGATATTTTTCTATCCGCTCAGGTATACAGCGAAACCTACCAGCCGGTGGAAGGAGCGCTGGTAACGCTCACCGTCACGTCGCCTTCGGGAGAATTCCCCATTCAGCTTGAGGATGTTGGCGGTGGCCGATACAAAAAAACCTTCCGGATTTTCGAAAGTGGGATGTATGCACTCATTGCGGAAGCCCTTTTCCAGAGACGTTCTTTGGGAAAAGATAAAACGGAATTTTCCGTTTCTTCCTTCAATCCGGAATTCTTGGACACAAGGGCCAATCCAGAACTCATGAAAAGTCTGGCGTGGACTACCGGAGGGAAATCCGGCCCGCCGGACAGCCTGGCTTCGCTCATAAATGCCATGCATTTTTCTCCTCACGTTCTTCATTTTTCCCGCGAGATCGAACTGTACGATTCACCCTGGGTGCTTGCTGCCATTGTCTTTTTTTTGTCTTTGGAATGGCTGATTCGAAAACGGATGGGAATGGTGTAAGGGGCAAACGCGCAAGGGGTGTTTTCCAAGCAGAGCTTTGCGACAAGAAAAAAGCCTTTCGTTTATGAAATTTTTAAAATCACACCATTTGCAGATTTTCATTCTTAGAGATCATTTTTTGTTCTTTGGATGTTTATTCCAAAAAACAGATTCTGTTTCTATTCGCCACTGTACCGAATTTTTTTGAAGTTGGTAATTTTTTTGAATACTGGAGGCGAGAATTGAAGTATAAGATGTACTGGTCATGCTTTCAAAGAAAATGATTATTATAGAACTCTATTTTTTTATGACCCTCTGCATTCGAAACACGGATAAGGTTACTTTAAAATCCGTTCCTTAAACATAACCCATAGAATGAATATGGTTTTGTAGCTTGCATTTCGATAATTAAAATTGTATATTTAAAATCAAACTTGAAGAGTAAAGCATGAGAAATATCATTGCGATTGCAAATCAAAAGGGTGGTGTTGGCAAAACAACAACAGCGATCAATTTGGCTGCTTGCATTGCGGTAGGGGAGAGACGAACATTATTGATAGATATAGATCCGCAGTCGAACGCAACCAGTGGTCTTGGGATAGATCATAACACGATCAAAAAGAGTATTTACGAAGTTATCCTTAAAAACGAGAGCATCAATAATGTCATTACCGCGACCGAGATTTCCTATTTGGATTTGGTGCCGTCCAGTATTCGTCTTGTAGGAGCAGAAGTGGAGCTGGTCAATCTGATTGGCAGGGAAAAGGTGCTTCGGGATGCTATCGAGGATCTTAACAAGGAATACGATTACATTTTTATTGACTGTCCGCCCTCGCTGGGATTGTTGACAATCAACAGCCTTACTGCTGCGCATTCTGTCCTTATCCCAATTCAGTGTGAGTATTATGCCTTGGAAGGATTGAGCCAGCTTCTGAAGACCATTCGGCTCGTTCAAAAAAATCTCAATTCCGAATTAGAGATCAAGGGTGTGCTTCTTACAATGTATGACAATCGGTTAAATCTTTCGCGCCAAGTGGCTGAAGATGTAAGAAATTTTTTTGAAGAGAAAGTATTTGATACAGTGATCCATCGGAATGTGCGATTGAGCGAAGCTCCGAGTTTTGGCAAGCCTGTCATCCTGTACGATGCTGTCTGTATGGGGACGGAAAACTATATCGGGCTGGCCGAGGAGATCATTACACATGAAAAGTAAAAGATTGGGGAGAGGACTGGAAGCACTTATTCCCCAAATCTCCTCAGACGAAGAGGAGAAAAGGAAGGAATCCCTTTCTGAAATCGAAGTGTCCAGGATACATCCCAATTCTTTTCAACCCAGGATAGAATTTGATCAGAAGGGATTGGGAGAATTGAAGCAGTCTATTTTAGAAAACGGTGTCATTCAGCCCATTACTGTGCGAAAAGTGAACGGGGATTTTGAATTGATTGCAGGCGAAAGGCGGCTTCGTGCAGTTATGGATTTGGGATTTGAAAAAATACCCGCCTTTGTGATGGAGGTGGCTTCCGAGGACCAAATGTTGGAGTTGGCTTTGGTGGAGAACATACAGAGGGAAGATCTAAATCCCATGGAAGTGGCCAAAGCGTACGATCAACTTCAAAGAACGTATGGATTGACTCAGGAAGCGGTTGCCCAAAAGGTCGGCAAGGATAGAGCCACAGTGGCCAATTTTATCCGCCTTTTAAAACTTCCCAAGGTGATTCAGGAGAGTCTTCAGAAGGAAGAAATTTCTATGGGGCATGCAAAGGCATTCATGGGACTTCCTTCCCCTGCAGAGCAAATTTCTGTGTGGCGGAAATCGGTGAAGCACGAGTGGAGTGTTCGGAAAGTGGAGGATGTGGTACGGAATATACAAAAGGACAGTCAAAAAGTCATTGTAGCTCTGCGCTCTGAGAAATCTTCGTACATTGAAGAACTTGAGGATACATTGCGATCGCTCATGGGAACGCGAGTGCGAATCAAATCGGCCGGTTCCAAAGGGAAAATAGAAATCTCCTATTATTCGAGTGAAGATTTAGAGAGGCTTGTTGAACTTATCCAGAAAGGAGCAAAATA
>Ga0172365_10003343_pt1 | contig 11939 bp, 11 predicted proteins | sample LakKivSesite48cm_FD_114535 | JGI IMG/M metagenome (GOLD analysis project Ga0172365, IMG submission 114535) | Sediment microbial communities from Lake Kivu, Rwanda - Sediment site 48cm | ecosystem: Environmental > Aquatic > Freshwater > Lake > Sediment | place: Rwanda: Western Province, Lake...
CACGTCCATATTCGGGCTGTCTATCTTTCTCGTGTCGCCCGGCTGCCTTCCGTAGATGTACACGATTCCCTGAGTATCGCTGGGCAAGGCAAAAGAAACGGCATAGTCCTTGTCCTGTTCGCGCATGGCCCTGGTCGGCATGCAGATAATCTCATGCGAGTTCACCGAGCCGGTCTGGTGCATCTTGTTGCCGCGTATTACGATGCCGTCCGGTCTCTCCTCGACTACGCGAAGGTATATGTCGGGGTCGGCTTGCTCGGCTGCATAGCGACTTCTGTCGCCTTTGGCGTCCGTCATGGCGCCACAGCAGACAAGGTCTTCGTCCTGCACGTACTTCAGATATTTCAGGAAACGCTTGTTGTACTCAGTTCCGTACTTCCGGTCTATGTCGTAGGTCACCATAGATAAAGCATTCAGGGCGTCCATCCCAACGCACCGCTGGAAACAAGAACCGGTGTATGCGCCCAGCCCTCTGCCCATCTTTGACTTATTGACCAGGTCTTCCACGCTCTGATGAATGTGACAGAACCGGCTTATCGTCTTTCCCGTCAGATGAGACGTCGCTGTCATCACACTGTGGTGCTGCGGGAATTTGGACTCTTCGGCCAACTCGTAAGTGGCAGCCACGCAATTCCTCGATGGCTTGATGATAGGGTTATCCGCGTGATTGGTCACGCGCTCTCCAAACATATAGAGCTCGTAGTGCATCTCCCTGATGCTGTCGAGGTATTCCTGTGCAGTCTTCATTCCTTTATCTCTCTCCGATATAGGCCGGGACCGGGATTCGATGTCAACGGCCGGTTGTCAGGCCGCGCCGGGAGTTGACCTAGCGGATCTGTCTCTACCAGTTTTCCTTCGACGCGCCGTTCCCTTAAGCTGCAACCGCTTAAAGACATCATCCACATATTTCAGATAGTAATTATAGTCAAAAAGAGAGCCCAGTTCCAATTTGCTCAAACGGGCGGTTATTCGTCTGTCCGCTTCTAACAAGCCCCGAAAGCTTCGGTTTTTGTCCCAGGCCTTCATCGCGTTTTCCTGTACGATTTCGTAAGCGTCGGCACGCGGCAGTCCTTTATCTATCAGCGCCAGCAGTACTCTCTGAGAAAAGATGACTCCTTGAGTAATCTCGATGTTGCGAAGCATGTTTTCGGGGTAAACCTTGAGCCCTTTCATTATTGACGCAAATATAGACAGCATATAATCAAGCGCCAGGCAGGAGTCAGGCAAGATTATCCGCTCTGCGGAAGAGTGACTGATATCGCGTTCGTGCCACAGCGCGATGTTCTCCAGAGAAGTCAGGGCATAGCCCCTTACCAGCCTGGCCAGCCCGCAGATACGCTCACAGAGCTCTGGATTTCTCTTGTGAGGCATTGCCGAAGAGCCGGTTTGGCCGGCTTCAAAAGGTTCCTGGACTTCCCGTACCTCCGTGCGCTGCAGACCCCTGATCTCAGTGGCGAACTTTTCCAGCGAACCGGCGATAATCGCCAGGGTCGTCACGAACTGGGCATGGCGGTCGCGCTGTATTATCTGGTTGGATACGGGGGCCGGCGCGAGCCCCAACCTGGCACAGGCTATCTTCTCGACCTGCGGCGGCACCGTGGCATAGGTGCCTACCGCGCCCGATATCTTGCCTACCGAGATAGCTTTCCTGGCTTCGGCCAGCCTTTCAGCATTGCGCTTCATTTCCTCGGCCCACAGCGCCATCTTCAAGCCAAAGGTGGTCGGCTCAGCATGAACACCGTGAGTCCGCCCCATCATGAGGGTGTATTTGTGCTCTATGGCCTTGTCAGCCACCACCGATGTGACCTGGGCTATATCTCTCGCCAGGATATCCGCCGCCTCGATCAGTTGGAGGCCAAGGGCCGTGTCCATGACGTCGGAGGAAGTGAGCCCCAGATGGATAAAACGCGACTCGGCGCCCACGCTTTCGGCCACCGAGTTCAGAAAAGCGGTCATGTCGTGGTGGGTGACCTTCAGAAACTGGGCCATATGATCCAGGTCGTAGCGGGCCTTCCTTATCTTGGCTATGTCTTTTCCAGGGATTTCGCCAAGTTCAGCCCACGCCTCACACACGGCCACCTCCACCTTAAGCCACAGCTCAAATTTGTTCTCCTCAGACCATACTTGCTTCATCTGAGGCCTGGAATATCGCTCAATCATGTGTGTTATCCATTCGCCAGGTCCTGTTTGTACTTGAGATATGCTTCCCTTATCTCTTTATGGTCGGCAGCCAGAATCTGGGCGGCAAGCAAGGCGGCGTTTCTCGCCCCGGCTGCACCGATGCCGACACAGGCTACCGGCACCCCTCCGGGCATCTGGCTTATGGAAAGCAAAGCGTCTATGCCCTTGAGGTCGCTGGTAGGCAGGGGAATACCGATAACCGGCAAGCTTGTCCAGCTGGCCAGGATGCCGGGAAGGTGAGCCGCGTAACCGGCGGCAGCGATGATGACTCTGAGCCCTCTCTTCTCCGCACTCAGACCGTACTCCCTGGCTTTCTCTGGCTTCCGGTGGGCGGAGATAATGAAAAGCTCATAGTCAATACCCATCTGCTTGAGCATATCGAGGGCCGGCTGTATGGGTTCGGTATCCGTCTTGCTGCCTATGACCACGCCGACTAGAGCCATCGCTAAATGAACCCCAAATCCTAATCTCTAAACTCCAGGCAAATCCAAAATTCCAAATTCAAATAACACGGCACATCCATTTTGGACTTTGAGCATTAGTCCTTTGGTATTGTTTAGGATTTCGGATTTCGTGTTTAGAATTTCCGGTTGCATCTTTATTCTTGCTTTCTGAGTTTATCTTATTATTTCCCTCAAGGCAATGTCCTTGCGATAATAACAGCCTTCAAAGTAGATGTTGGGGATGTTGCGGTAAGCTTTCTCCCGAGCTTCGGCCATATTTTCGCCGACACCCACTACCGTAAGCACTCGCCCGCCGTCGGTGTAGACTGTGCCATCACTTCCGCGCCGGGTCCCGCCATGAAAAACCAGCGCATCGTCAATACTATCTAACCCATGTATAGGAAAACCGGTCTTATAGCTGCCCGGATAGCCGCCGGAGGCCAGAACCACTCCCACGCAGGCCCGGGGATTCCAGTCCACTCTCACCCGGTCAAGGTCGCCCTGGACTACGGCCATCAGTACATCCACCAGGTCGGTCTGGAGAAGAGGCAAAATGACCTGGGTCTCGGGGTCGCCAAAACGTGCGTTGAACTCCAGTACGACCGGCTTTTCATTCACAATCATCAGGCCCGCGTACAGCACTCCCCTGTAGAGGGTGCCTTCCTTGGCCATAGCCTGTACAGTCGGCAGCAGGATGTCTTTAGTCACCTTCTCTGTCATTGCGGCGATGAAAAAGCCGGGTGGGCTGTAGCCACCCATGCCTCCGGTGTTGGGACCGCGGTCGCCATCCCCGATTCTCTTGTAGTCGCAGGCCGGCATCATGGGCGAGACCGCCCTGCCACCGGTAAAAGCTATAAGGCTGACCTCACGGCCGGTAAGATACTCATCAATTATCACCGAGGCGCCGGCAGCCCCGAACACCCTCGCCTCCATAATGTCGCTGAGGGCCTTGTCTGCCTCCGACAGGGAACCGGCGATAATCACGCCCTTCCCGGCGGCCAATCCGTCGGCCTTGACCACCACCGGCAGATGCTGTTTGCGAAGATATCCCCGAGCCTCGGAATAAGAAGAAAAGGTGGCGCCCCTGGCATGGGGAATGCCGTATTTCTCCATCAAATCCCGGGCAAAGGCCTTGCTTGACTCTATCCGGGCGGCTGCCCGAGTGGGACCGAAAACAGGAATGCCCAGCCTGCCAAAGAAGTCTACTATGCCCGAGGCCAGCGGAGCCTCGGGACCGACTACGACAAGGTCAACGCCTTTTTCTTCAGCGGCTTTGCCTAGCCCTTCTATATCGCCGGGACGCAGATTTAGATTCTCAGCTATGGCGGCTGTGCCCGCATTCCCAGGCGTGACGAAGACCTTCTTCACCCTGGGACTCTGGGCGATCTTCCAGACCAGAGTGTGTTCCCTACCGCCGCCTCCAACGACCAGTACCTTCAAACTCGACTCACTCGTGAAACGCTGCCGTCAAGAACGCCGGCCCGGCCGCGAAGAGACCCGCGCTACTTCTTCTTCTTGTGCTTCCCTCTATTCTTCTTGACGCCCTTCAGCTTCACTCTGCTTGACATGCCGTTATAAAATCTCCTTTAGTTTCTCGGCCTGAACAGGGTCGAGATTTTGAATCAGTCTCAGCAACTCCGCGACATGCTCCTTTTCTTCCGCCAGAATATGTTCCAGTGAAGTGATGGCCTCTTCGCTCTCGAGGACCAGTATATGCTCGTGATACTGGTTGATGGCCTGTAATTCGCTCACTAAATCCTCACGGAGCATCTCCAAATCGTCTATCATGGCTAACTGTCCGTCGTCGGGTTCTTCGGAAGAATAACTCATCTTTTCCCTCTCTTTGTCAAATACTAATATCTAAGCTCTAAATCCGAAACAAACCCAAAATCTCAAATCCAATACTCCAAACCCGAGCACCGACATCCTTCTTGAATTTTGGTCATTAGTGCTTCGATATTGTTTAGTACTTAGTATTTAGCATTTAGTATTTCTATTCCCATTCAATTGTCGAGGGCGGCTTGCTGGTAATATCGTAGACCACCCTGTTAACGCCCGAAATTTCATTGACCATCCGGTCGGATATTCTGGCCAGAAGGTCGTGCGGCAGTCGAGCCCAGTCGGCAGTCATGGCATCTTCGCTGGTCACCGCTCTGACCGCTACCAAATAGCCGTAAGTCCGATAGTCACCCATGACGCCAACGCTCTTGACGTCAGTGAGCACGGCGAAACTCTGCCACAGCTCGCGATAAAGCTTGGCGCTCTTAATCTCACTCATCAGAATCCAATCGGCGGACCGGAGTATCTCCAACTTTTCCCTGTTCACGTCACCGATGATGCGAATGGCCAGGCCAGGCCCCGGGAAAGGCTGCCGCCAAACCCTATCCACCGGCAGGCCCAGAGCCAATCCCACCTGTCGAACCTCATCCTTGAACAAGTACCTCAGCGGCTCAATGAGCGTGAACCTCATCTTGGCCGGCAATCCTCCGACGTTGTGATGGCTCTTTATCTTGGCAGCCGCCTTCGTTTCCGCCGACGTACTCTCTATGACGTCCGGGTAGAGAGTCCCCTGAGCCAGAAAGTCAATCTTACCCAGCTTGGCGGCCTCTTCTTCGAAGATCTGTATGAACTCATTTCCCACCAGGTGCCGTTTTTTCTCGGGGTCGGTGACCCCTTCGAGTTGTTTCAGGAATCTATCGGTAGCGTCTACATAAACTACATCCATCTTGAGGTGACGTTTGAATGTACTGAGCACCCGTTCCGGCTCATCCCGACGCAACAGGCCGTTGTTGATGAAGATACAGGTCAGCTTGTTGCCGATTGCCCGGTCAATGAGAATAGCGGTCACCGCCGAATCAACGCCCCCGGAGAGAGCACAAACCACGCGTCTTCCCCCGACTTCGCCCCTGATTTTGTCCACGCTCTCGGCTATGAAGTTGGCCGGCGTCCAGTTGCCCTGGCAACCGCATATTTTGAACACGAAATTCTGAAATATGGCCTTTCCGTTAGCCGTGTGGACGACTTCAGGGTGAAACTGCAGCCCGTAAATATGACCGCCGTCACCCATGACGGCAAACGGAGAATTTTCGGTATAAGCCAGGGCTTTGAAGCCTGGAGGCATCTCAAGCACCTGGTCGCCATGACTCATCCACACGGGGAAAGATGAGGGCAGACCCGCAAAAAGAGCGCAATCTTGAGCACTTATGTGTAGTATGGTGTGGCCGTATTCGCGCTTTGTTCCTTGAGTTACCTGACCGCCCAGGTGATGGACGATGGCAAACGTCCCGTAGCAAATGCCCATCACAGGCAGATGGCTCTCATAGATGTATGGCAAAGGCATGGGAGCACCCGGGTCATAGACGCTGGCCGGACCTCCCGACAGGATAAATCCGCGCGGGTTAAGAGAGGCTATCTTTTCCCAGGGCGTGTCATAGGGCACAAGTTCGCAATAGACGTGACATTCGCGCACCCGCCTGGCGATCAGCATGCTGTATTGCGAGCCGAAGTCGAGCACCACTATGGTCTCGCGCTCGGTCGGGGGTAACTTGGGCTCAGACACCGGTTGCTCGCCACGCAACTCCTTGGCCAAGCCCAGATAGGTGGAGACTTCGATGTCGTCGCTGGCAGCAATCCTGTGGGTTTGTACCTTCTTCTTCGCCATAGGTTTAAGGTGGGGAATGCGCTTAGCTTACCAGAATACTACACTATTATCAACCATCATCATACGTGGGCACAACAGCCTGGACACGACCAAGCGCCGTGCTATACTAGCATTAAGAGATGTGGATGCTTTGCAGCGTGAAATCGAGAAGGGCATCGAAATACTAAGAGGGGGTGGGGTGGTCGCGTTTCCCACGGACACGGTCTACGGCCTCGGAGCTGATGCTTTCAACTCGATGGCCGTCGAGAGAGTCTATGCCGTTAAGAGAAGGCCTTCAGACAGGCAATTCCCGCTGCTTATCGCCGATATGAGGCGGTTGACCGATCTGGCCGACCCGATACCGGAAATCGCCTGGTTCCTGGCACGGAGGTTCTGGCCGGGAGGGCTGACCCTGGTGCTGAGGAAAAGAGACTCGCTGGACACGTCCGCGGCATCAGGAGCCACCATCGCGGTACGCGTCCCCCATCACCCGGTTTGCCAGGCTCTCATCAAGGGCCTCGGAAATCCTTTGGTGGGAACAAGCGCCAATATCAGCGGCCGGCCGCCGGCCCTGACTGCCGGCGAAGTTCAGCAGCAGCTGGGAAGAAAGGTCGACCTTATCATTGATGGAGGTAAGTCGCCCGGCGGAAAAGAATCCACGGTCGTAAACGTCACGGACGATAAGCCGGTGATTCTACGTGAGGGCATTATCCCGTCACCGGAAATTGACGCGGCTTACAAGGAATACCTGGAGGTGAAATGAAACGCGTTGCTATTGGTTGCGACCATCGCGGCTTTGCTCTGAAGCAGGTGATCATATCCTTTCTGCAGACTAACGGCTACGGGTACCAGGACTTCGGCTGCCGGAGCACCGAGCCGGTTGATTACCCCGACATCGCGCAGAAGGTTGGGGAGGCGGTAGCCTCTGGCGATTTTGACCTGGGCATTCTGGTATGCGCTACCGGCATCGGCATGTGCATAGCCTCCAACAAGGTGAAGGGCGTAAGAGCAGCTCTGTGTCACAATGTTTTTGCGGCGCAGAGAGCTCGCCAGCACAACGATGCCAATGTCTTGTGTCTCGGGGGTGAGGATGTGGATAGCGGCTCGGCCCTGGAAATCGTCAGAACCTTCCTGACCACGGACTTTGAGGGCGGCCGGCACGCACGAAGGGTGGATAAGATAAAGGCCCTGGAAGAGGCAGAATCAAAAATGTAGCTGCCCACCTTATCCGGCGGTTTCCCCGATGAAATCGGAGCAGCCACAGACGCCCGGGGTCAGGCCGAATACCGGCTTCGTAAATCAGCGGAAAGCTCGGCCGTCAATTCCAGGACCCGGCTCGACGCCTCCAGCGATAACGCATCCAATCCGCAAGATGGAGTTATCAACCCCTGAGCTACAATCTGTTTGAACTGAACACCATCTCTCGTGAACAATGCCATAGCGTCTTCAAGGCGGTCACGCAGACTGGACACAGACTCTTTGGCCAAGACCTCCTCGTCATTGGGAACTATCCCCCAGGCAATGGCGCCCCCTCGGTAGAGGAAAGACTTCACTTTGTCGGAGTGGGTGCCTAAAGAAGAGGCATAGTTGTAGGCATCAAAGCTCAGGATATCGAGCGACGTATCCAGGACGACCGACCAATTAGTGTTCCCGCAGCAATGCAGTCCTTTTATGCCTTTTATGCCCTTGAACACCTCCTCCAACAGAACGGGTACTTTCTCTTCGGGAATAGGGGTGAACACCGATCCCAGGGACACAAGGAAAGGTTCATCTACGAAGATGATAGTGGTGGCCGATATCTCCTTCAGCACATTCTCCTGCAACGATGCTTTCAGCCTCAAGAACTTGGCCTCAGTCTCGGCCAGAGTCTCATCGTACAGTAGGCCGAGACCATCCTGTCGGGTGACCGTCAGGCCCCACGTGATAGGTCCGGTCACCTGCCCCTTGACGATTTTCCTACCCGCCCCCCTGGACAAGAAAGCATGGAGCCCGGCAGCGTATTCTCTCGATACGCCGTACCGGTGAACGTCATCCTGTTCAGAATCAACATAAATCTGCTCGACCTCACTCTCAAAACCGGCCGACCGTTCGACGTGGATTCTCTCTCCTTCAATAACCACGCCGGGAAAGCCTTCGCTGAACTGGACAACCATATTCTCTCTGGACGAACGTCGGCGCAGTTGCGGCCAGAACGGAATTTCGGGAAGATGCTTCAGGATAAGGGAGCAGGCCTCATCGGGATTCCTGTGCGGCATGCTGCCGATGCCTGTGGGCAGACATCCAAACTCAAGCCTGGCCGACATCTTCCTGCCTGCCCAAGTATTTGCCGATTAACAACTCCAGTTCCTTCCTTCTCATCTCAGGTATGTGTTTCGGGTCGGTCACGATGGCATACCTGAGGGCGCCGGCACAGGCGCAGTCTCGTTTTTCCGGTATGGAGGGCAGCAGCAACTTCAGGGCTTTCTTGACCGCCTCGGTGCCCTTCCTAAGATTGGCTAGAATCATGTCCACAGTCACCGATTCATGGCCCGGATGCCAGCAGTCATAATCGGTGACCACAGCCAGGGTGGCGTAACACATTTCCGCCTCTCTAGCCAGTTTGGCCTCCGGCGAAGCCGTCATCCCCACGACATCAACACCCCAGGAGCAGTAGAGGCGCGACTCCGCCCTGGTGGAGAACTGCGGACCCTCCACGACCAGGTAGGTGCCGCCTTTGTGCACCCTGGCTCCGGCTTTGCCGGCCGCATCACACGAAAGCTGACTCAAGACAGGGCAGAAAGGTTCCGCCAGAGACACGTGCGCCACCAACCCATTGGAAAAAAAAGTGCCGGCCCTCCCTTTGGTAACGTCAATCAACTGGTCGGGGACCACTAAATCGAGAGGCCTTATCTCTTCCTTGAGACTGCCCACGGTGCTTATGGATATGACCCTTTCCACGCCCAGGGATTTCAGGGCATAAATGTTCGCTCTCGCCGGCAACTCACTCGGACTAATCCGGTGTCCTTCTCCATGTCTGGGTAGAAACGCCACCCTCACTCCTTCCAAAGTACCCAGGATAATGGCGTCGCTCGGTTCACCAAAGGGCGTGTCAACCTTCACCTTCTCCACCCGCGTCATCCCCTCCATCGTGTAGAGCCCGCTTCCGCCGATGATGCCGACTTTTGCTTCACGCATTTAATGTCTCCTGCTCGGGAACGTTACGAGCGATTATAGCACATGAGGAAATCCGGGCTTAGCTTGGCAGCCGCACCGGCCGGGGGCGACACTCAGGCATCGCCAACGATAGGTCTGCCCGCAACGATCTTCATTGGATCGGCAGAATCAGGTTCGCCCCCGGGGTAGATACTTCACTTCGCCCCTGTTATAATCCGCACGGCAAGCGGCCGGAAGAAATCACATATGTCTGGCGCTATTGCTATAGATCAGGGTTCTTTCGCATCAGGCCGCCAAGAAGGAGGAAAGATGAAACTACTGAAGAGACTCTGTGAGACCCCGGGAGTCCCCGGGAGAGAGGAAGCGGTTCGAGTCATCGTCCGGGAGGCCTTAGCCGGGCACGTGGACGACATCAAAGGAGACCGCCTTGGAAATGTAATAGCCCACAAGAAGGGCAGCGGCCCGAAGGTCGTGCTGGCGGCACACATGGACGAGATTGGCTTCATGGTGTCCCACGTGGATGAAGAAACAGGGTTTCTGCACATCGACCCGGTCGGCGGGTTCGACGCCCGCACCCTGATTGCTCAACGGGTGGCCGTCCATACCGCAGGTGGCGACAAGTACGGGCTCATCGGCACCAAACCCGTCCACATCCTGACCGATGAAGAGCGAAAGAAGGTGCCCGAACTGAAGGACCTGTTCGTTGATATAGGACTATCCGGAAAGGAGGCCAAGGAGCAGGTGCGCGTGGGCGACCCGGTGACCCTGGTCCAGACATTCGCCGACCTGGGAAACCTGGTCACTTGCAAGGCGCTTGATGACCGGTTGGGCGTATATGTAGGGATTGAGGCGGTGAGAAGGGTCAAAGTGCACAAAGCCGACATTTACTTTGTGGGCACTGTCCAGGAGGAAGTGGGGTGCAGGGGAGCGCGGACGTCTGCATTCGCGGTTGCTCCCGACATCGGAGTAGCCCTGGATGTCACAATCGCCTGCGACATACCCGGCGTATCCGGCCATGAACAGATAACGCGTCTGGGCAAAGGCGTGGCCATCAAGGTGAAGGATTCCATGTCTATCTCTCATCCCGGGCTGGTCCAATTCCTGGTGGACTTGGCGGCGAAGAGAAAAATCCCGTATCAGCTCGAGATACTACCCCGGGGCGGCACCGACGCCGGGGCAATCCAGCCCGCCCGTGAGGGTGTGGCCGTGGTCACCATTTCTATTCCCACTCGCTACGTCCACACGGTGGTTGAGACAGCTCATAAGGAGGATATCGAGGCGGCAATCAAGCTTCTCGTCGCGTTCTTGGAGACGTGTCACAAGGCTAGTCTTCAGCTTTGACGCAAGGGGCATCTGTACGGGCGCGGCCAGGTTTGGGACCCGTGCCGTCAAGCCGGTATATACTCGGGAGGCCTGACTTCCACCAGTTTGATGGCCCCTGACTCGCATCCCACCGTGCAAACTCCGCAGCCAAAGCACTTTTCCGGGGTTATCTCCGCCTTGAGTTTCTTTTCTCCTGCGATCTTGACCATTTCCACCGCCTCGAAAGGACACCTCTCCACACACGTCTGGCAGCCTTTGCAGATTGCCTTGTCCACCTCTGCCTGGAATCTGCTTCTGGCCACCCCCTTCTCCAGTACACCGTACTTGGTGAGCGGATAGTAGAAGATGCAACAGTCAGTGCAGCAATTGCAGATCACATTGGCAACTTCCGAGCTGTTGAACACGCTGTGTATGAGGCCTGCTTTCTCGGCAGTATCCATAACCTCCAACGCCTCGTCCCTGGTCAGTTCTTTGCCGGTTCCTCTGGCTATGGCATATTCCGCCCCCCGATTGACCTGAAGGCAGACGTCGGTCGGGAAATCGCACCTTCCCGATATTCTCCGGCAGGAGCAGTGGCCCAGGGCAAACCTGGTTGCCTTGTCAAGGATAGCCTGTATGTCCTCGGCTGGGAGGAGCTTTGTCTCTTTGGACATGGCTTTTCTGGCCGGCACTACCCTCCACATGGGCATCGTCCAGGTGCCAACGCTCTTCGCCCAGTCGGCGTACCATTCCGACTGGCAGAAATCCTCCCACAGGTCGAGGAGTTCGCGCCCCCAAGCGCCGTCGGACCTCACATCGGTGGCCGTCGCATCATGGAGCTGAAATATGTCCCTGGCGAACCGGTATCCCTTGGAAGTCATGAACACGACCCCTTTCCCAAACAGCCGGCTCAGATTATCGTTCACCTTTTCTTCTTCTTTGCCCGCCTTCTGCGCAAGCTCGGCCACGGGACACGGGAGAAAAGCCACTATCTCCGCTTCCTCCCTATCCATGAGTCGTTTTAGTATTTTCCCCAGCCTATCTGAGCCGCCATACCCCAGCTTCTCTGCCAGGACCACATAAACGTCTTCCATCTGTGCGTCTCCCTTCTATTTGTTTTCCAGAAAAAACACGATCCCCTGCTTCTCCCCCTTCCAACCAACCTTCCCTTCTTCTTCAAGGTATCTCAGATGAGCCAGAGCTTCTCCAAAAGCAAACCA
>Ga0172365_10003348_pt1 | contig 11929 bp, 12 predicted proteins | sample LakKivSesite48cm_FD_114535 | JGI IMG/M metagenome (GOLD analysis project Ga0172365, IMG submission 114535) | Sediment microbial communities from Lake Kivu, Rwanda - Sediment site 48cm | ecosystem: Environmental > Aquatic > Freshwater > Lake > Sediment | place: Rwanda: Western Province, Lake...
ATTTAAATTTATCTTTTTTACTACCACAATAGCAAAATCTACAGTTGTTATTACATTCGTAACCCAATATCACTGCAATCTTTTTTTGGACCATTTTTTAATCAACTATTGCCTTAAACTCTTCATCACCCATAATAGCAGCATAGCTTTTCCATATCATGGAGCATTCTTTTCTCATCTTACATTTTTTACATTCTTCCACAAAAGTCAATTCTTGTATTTCAGTCTTTGTAATGCCTTTAGCCAAATTTTGTAAATGTCTCGGAACGATGCATAGAGGAAAATGGTAAAGCCTTGTTTGAATCCCACTATCTTTCAATACTTTAACTGCCTTCTCCACATGGGGTATGACATCGCTGATTTTCACTAATACGCTATTTTTATTTTTATATGCATTACCTGTAATTTTCATGTTGATGAATACAAATCTATCGAGCGAGGGAAATTCTTTCACTACAAACTTTGTTAAATCTTCCATATGTTTATAATTTATTAGGTTTATAATCGTCCTAATTTCGGTTCTTATTCCGAGAGAAATCAAATTTTTTATTCCCTTTATTGTTTGCTCAAAGCTATCTTTCGTTCTTGTAACCGATTCGTGTATTTCTGGGTTATGCCCATATAGTGCAACTGCAACGCAGACGTCTCCCAACTTTAAATCTGCGAATTTTTTTGCAAAATTTTTATAAGAAAACATTCTCCCATTGGTTGTTACAAAGATATACAAATTTGGATGTTTTTTTCTTGCATATTCTAAAATATCAAAAAATTCTTTTCTCAGAGTAGGTTCTCCGCCACCAATGCCAAAGTAATCATTTTTTGGATTGATTGAGTCTATCACACTTTTTATTTGCTCTAGCGGAGGATCGGGAATTCTTGAAACAATTTCTGTGTTATTTATGCAAGAAATGCAGTTATCGTTACATTTGAATGTAGCTGGCCAATCAGTCATATTTATTTTATTTTTAATCAATTATTTTAAGCTTACATTATAAACCTTTATTTTACCAACCGAATAGAGGTAATCGATAGTTAAATTTTCATATATAAACTTGCATGGATATTCTTCTATGTTCGAGCAAGAACCATCATCAAAATAGTATGTACATGGACTCTCAGAAATAAGTTCTAATGAAAGTTGTCCAGTGTTTGGCTGAGCGTTTGGAAAAATTAGCCAAGGGTTGATTGTCTTTCTATTATTGTTTGGAAGTGCATCAGTCGTTGGTATCATATAATAGCTACTTAAAATTGTGCAATTGTTTTGAGTTGAATTAACTGCCTTAAAATAATCTGTTTGAACTTGTGGCTTTTCTATTCTCATATCATTGAATAACGTGAATGAAACTGGAATAGACGAATCCAATATTAAAATGATAAAGAGTATGGCAAGAAAACCAATTTTATTTTTATATTTTGACGGAATTAGACAAGAGAATGAGAGCCCTGCCAGTATTGCATAAGGGACATGATAGTGTTGGATATATCTAATAAAATCATAACAGAAGTTTTCTGGGAATCCAGGACATTGAAAGAACGCTGAATGGAGCACAAAATATGTCAAGAACCATATCCAGACAAATATCAATTGATTTCTAAATTCTTTCTTAAAGAAAACAAAAATGAAACTTCCAAAAAATAAAAGGGACACAACGGGACTGTATAAAGGTGTATCAAATATACTTTGCATAAAAAGTGTTTTAATACTCACAGGTACCATGGCATTGAAGTATTTTAAAGCAAAAACTGGTCCACCACTGTACCAACCAACATTACCAAAAAAGACCCAATATTGTACTGATATTTGAGTTAGCAAAAACAACAGAATTGGAATTGACATTTTTTTAAAAAAAGATATTAAGTCTTTTTTTAAGTTTTTTAATTGCATTTTTTTATAATTGCCAAATAAAAATGGACCGAGCAACATTGGTATCAGAAGAACTGAATTTTCTTGTCTAACGTAAATTGAATAAGAAAAAGTGATAGCGACTAAGGACCATAACTTGGTTGTATTCTTCTTTAAAGCTAGCAAATAGAAAAGCATTGTTAAAGAGATAAAAAATAGAGATGTTGGACGGCCATTGCCTGTACCAGCTAGCACTAAATCTAAAGGTATTAAAGAAAATATCAGAGCAGCATACAATCCAGCTTCTTCATTTTCAAACAGTAGATAGCAAATAAGAAAAATTAAAACAATAGTAAAACTGCTCAAAACCCCAGAAATGGCAGAGGCAAAGAGGCTGTTAATTCCAAACAATTTATAAAAAATAGAAATGAGATAAGGATATCCTTGGGGATAAAGAACTTGTTCATATAACTTACAATTTTCCAAATTCCCTATAGAGCAGTCTCTAACAAATATATCATCCTCTGCTAGGTATTTTGCACTCTCGGCATAATGGAAGGCGTCAGTATGAAAGCCGTATGTATATTCAGCGTTCCTTAACCAAAACCCAAGAATGAAAATGAGAAAGAGGATAAGCCAAGACCTTTTCTTTATTTTAGAAAATCTTTTAGATACATCTTTAAAATTGATTACGAGGAGAAATAGAAAAATGGAGAAAATAACCGTCGTTATTAAAAAACTGTTGTGAAGAAAGAAGTTGTTCAAAAAACTATCATAGGTGGCGAATATACTTATATCAGACATTATCTTCAAATTTATATTTTTTTATAAACTATTTAACTTATTTACTTCAACTTATTCCCAACCATTCTTTTTTCATTGCTATAGATTCTAGACAATTTGCTTTTAGTTCAGTAGACAAGTCTTGACACATTGCAGGGTTAAGCGTTATCTTTGCTATGCAGAAATTTTGGATAGCTTTGTCGTTAATTTTGTTGCATTGGTTGATATCATTTGCTATCTCGGCTACATCCGAAAGGCAAAGATCTTTATCAACATCAGTTAAATTTTCACAATCGGAGAGGGTGGGATGACCCGGATATTTTTCATAATATGCTTCAGCCATTCTTCTTTCTATCAGAGTTTTTGTAAATGGTACTAGAGCAACAGCAAATAGAAAAATTATAATGATAGTAGTTTTATGAAATTTTTTTGTCATAATATTATTTTATTAAATTAAATAAATAAGAAAATAGCAAACCCATGTTGCAAAATATTTTTAAGAATGATACTTTATAAAAACTAATCTTATTCGTTTTTGCCTTTAGAAAATTCAATACCCAATTGTCAAAAAACATATTTATCTTTACCATGGATTTGAAACCTAGTTTTGACTTTGAAATTTTAGGTACTTTTATTGGAACTTCTGTTACATTCAATTTATTTCTGTAAGCTTCCAAAATGAATTCTGTTTCAATTTCAAACCCAACGGATTTCAATTTCATTTTTTTTAGAGCAGAGTTTTTTATGCCAAAAAAGCCTGAAGTCGCGTCATGAATAGGATAATCAGTGACTAATCTAATCCACCAATTTGTAAAACTATTAAAAAATTTTCTTTTCCATGAACGCATTCTATTTCTCCTGCCAATTACCATATCATTTTTTTCTAGTGCTACTAGCATTCTTTTAATGTCATGTGGGTCTTTCTCCCCATCAGCATCCAAAAAAATAACAATCTTTGGTTTTAAATTGAAAGCTTTTTTTATCCCACTTCTTACAGCCAAGCCTTTCCCCATTCTTTTTTCTCTAAGAAGGGTTACATCTGGAAAATCAGTTTTAATTATTCTTGGGGTTCTATCACTTGAACTATCAACAACTATTATCTTATTAACATGCCTTTTCGTTTCTTTGAGAACTTCATATACATTCTTCTCTTCATTTAAAGTTGGAATAATTGCAACAGTTTTCATTGTTTAACTACCTATTTAAAAATTCCCACAATGTGCCAGATTTTTTTGTCCAAAAAACAATATTCTGCTTTATAATTCTGTATGGATCCTTAGTTTTCCAAATTCTCTTCAAAAGATAAGATACTCTGACATAGTAATTTCTGTATGCCTCTGCCACAATTTCTTGCATTTCTTTTGAAGGTATGCCGCAAAAAGATGTAGAAGTGAAATCAAAATTTTCCCATTTTTTTCTTGGTTTAAGAGTTTCGAAAATCTCTGAGCCAGGTAGGGGAGTTAATAAATTGAATGTTACAAAATCAGGTTGAATTTCCTCTGCTAAGTTAATTGTCTTTTCTATACTTTCTCTTGTTTCTTCGGGATAACCTAGAATAAAGAAGCCGACAGTTTCTATGCCAATTTCATCACACCATTTGAAAACGTCTTTGGTTTTCTGGATTGATATGTTTTTTCTCATAAGATTGAGGATTCTTTCATCACCACTTTCAACACCAAATTGGACTTGATAACATCCACTATCATACATTTTCTCAAGCATCTCTTTATCAACTGTATCTACCCGTGAAAGGCATCTCCAAGATATGTCTAAATGTTTTATGAGTTTTGCTATATCTAGAACTCTTTCTCTATTTATCGTAAAAGTGTCATCAAAAATGGAAATATCTTTGAATCCATGACTAACAATATCTTCCATTTCTTCAACTACATTTTCAGCGCTCCTATACCTATATTTTTTTCCATATATATGCGATGAACAAAATGTACAATTGAATGGGCAACCCCGGCTTGTTATCATAAAAGTTATTGGTCGTTTTTTTGCAAGGATATCATAATATTTATCATTTGGTAGCAAACTTCTATCAGCAAATGGAAATTGATTCAAATCTTCTGTAAGAGGTTCATCTTTGTTAATTATAATTTTTCTTCCATCTTTCCATGTCAAGCCTTTAATTTTTTCCAGATTTTTAAAATTTGTGCTTAGATTAAATAAAATTTTTTCAGGTTCACCCCTAACTACAAAATCTATAGATTTATTTTTTATCAATGTTGAATGAAAGAAAGTTGCATGCCCACCTATTAAAGCAATTTTTGAACCATTTTTTTTGATTTTTTTACATAGTTTTAGATCTTTATTGATCGTTTGGGTACTCGTACTAAATACAACAAGATCAGCACCTCTGCATCTCTTAACTATATTATCATCGTCTAAACTTTCTGCCTGTGCATCAAGAATTTTTACATCTGCCATTTCTCTTATATAAGATGCAATGTAAGCCAGACCTATAGGTGGCCACAAATATGGAGCTTTAGCAGGTACTCCAGAACATCTTGTCAAAATGGGGTCAATAGATAACAATTTACCATACGCTGAAGGATTTACCAAAAAAATTTTCATATTTATAATATTTAAGTAAATCTTATAAAATAATAATAATGTTAACGTTAGTTATGGACACGCCAATGGCAATATTGATAAGCCAAATTCCACTTGTCATCATGGTTCTAATTGCTATAATTGAAATTCATAAATTTAGAAAGACATTAGAAAAAATTATCAAGAGAACTTCACGATGAAGATTTAATAGATAGAACAGGGTTTAGTAAATTGAATGATGATAATGTTTGATATGCTTATAGCATTCTTAGGGTCAAACAAGGTTATGTTATCCTTTTTCCTATCTATTTTTTTATATGTAACTTTACTTTTTACAGTTATCTTTCTCTTTCTAAATTTTAAAACTCTTAAAAACGAATTCAAAAATATTAAAAAACGTACATGGGTTATACTTTTTATGATTTTTCTTTCGAGCTTGTTTTTGAGGATATACTCTCCAAAATTATTTATCACTTATTTTGATGAATTTGCACAGATGGATGTTGCCAAAAATATAATGTATGACAAAAAATCCCAAATATGCATGTATACTGATTATGAAACCAAGACATGTACTTTATACGATGAACCCGCTGTCCTTCCTTTTGTCTTTGCAATTTTCTTTTCAATCTTTGGTATAGGAGAACAGATAACTTATGCTATTAACATTCTCATCGGAAGTCTTTTAACAGTCCTTATGTTTTTATTCGCCTATGTAATTTCTAAGAAAGAAGGATTGGCGCTATGCGCGGCATTAGTTATAACTCTATCACCACTCTACATATTGCAATCGCATGCTCTTGAAAACAATATAATATCTACCTTTTTTATTTTACTGGGTTTGACAACTCTTCTAATTTATTTTCGAGTCAAAACTCTAAAAATGGCTATGCTGGCCATCTTCTTTCTAGCGTTCTTTATCCAAGCAAGATTTGATAATAGTATAGCAATAATCCCAATATTCATCTTTTTTGCTTATCAGATAAAAAATCACATAAAAAGTTATAAATTTTGGTTACCATGGATTACTTTAGCAGTTTTGGTGATTCCATTTTTATTTTTAATTTCTTTAGATGTATATCCGTCAATACTTTTGGGAGAAAAAACTGCAACGGCTCCAACGAGTACTCTTTTTGAAATAAAAAATATCGGAGATAAATCTTGGATTATTAAAAATTTATTTGAAGGTGTGTATTATCCGAGAATATTGAACTTCCTAGTTCCTCTTGGCGTAGTTCTTGCATTTACTACTAATAGAAAAACGGCTCTTTTTTTAGTCGGTTTCTCTCTTTCATTCTTACTGCTATATTTTTCCTATTATGTAGTGCTTGAAAGATATCTCCTACCATGTGCCTTACCGCTAATCTATTTTGCAAGCGTTTGCATATACTCCGCATACTGGCTAATAACAAACAAACTAAAAATAAAGAGAAGCAATATTAGATATCTAATATCTTTTATAATTGTATTGATGCTTTTCCTATCTTTTTTACCATACTTGCAAAAAATTCAGAAAAGTCCAATGGAATTTATGTCTCAGGGTACTGATATAAATGAGCTTTATTATCCAGAGCAGGAATACATCTCATTAATTAATGAAAAGTTTGGCGAAGAATGTTATTTAACAATGCAAGAGCCGATTCTTCTAAGCGGTACACACTTAAAGGGCATAAAGACTAGTTTCATTCTGTCTGACAACCAGATTGCAAATAACATCATTCAACATACAGACTGCCTATTATTCTTTGAAGATTTGTTTTGCACAAATTACTATACTGCAGGTAATATATGCGGAGAAGGGTTGAGCAGTTTGGAAAAGTGTGAAATAAAAAGATTGGAGACCGTTTCCCAATGTAAACAGATGCATGAGAAGTTCAACCTTTCTCCAGTTTTGGAATACAATTTCATAGTTGACCCAGAAATACAAGAAAGATATAATCAAGAAAGTAATACAGTGTCATTTACAATTTATAGAGTTGGAATTAAATGAGAAAAAGAACTTTGAAAAAAGAACAGTCTACAATCGCTTTTAATCAGAAAAACCAAAGTGTCCCCTTAGATTACTACGAACATGCTATCAGACATTTTGGAGTTCAAAAATTTTGGCACATGCAAAGAGTCAAGGCGATTAAAAAATTATTTGGAGCTGCCAACAAAGCTGCTATTCTTGACATAGGTTGTAATAGCGGTACAACAACTAATTTCTTCACTGCTTACGGCACTATAGTGGGATTGGATATTTTAGGAAAAAATGTTTTGTATGGTAGAAAGCATTATCCAAAAATTAATTTTGCTATAGGAGATGGGCAATACTTACCCTTTGCTAACAATAGCTTTGATGTAGTTATTTGTTTAGAAACTTTAGAACATATTTTTAATCCATATCTACTTGTTAAAGAAGTTCATAGAGTCCTTAAAACTAACGGTATTTTTATTCTTGAAGTTCAGGATGACTCAAAAATTATATGGAAACTTATTTGGTGGACTTGGCAAAAAACGACCGGAAAGATATGGAGGCATTCGCATTTTCATAAATTTAATCGTAAAACTTTAATCAAAATACTAAGCCCATTTTTTCAGATTAAATTATACAGTTGTCATTTGAAACTCTCAATAATAATTAAAGGCATTAAAAAGTCAAAATGAATAAGTCAACCGTAGAATAGTTTTGAGATATCTAAAACCATCCTTAAGAATACTTGTTTTTGATTTATTGCGTTTTCTGTAAGTATACGTGAATGGAACTTCTAGTATTTTAAATCTTCTTCTTTCAGCTTTAACTAATAGTTCAATATCGTACTCCCCTCCCCATGCGTTTACATCTAATTTATTTAATATTGATTTACTCATCAATTGAAATCCTCCTGTCATATCTCTAACTTTTGAATTTAATGAAAATCTTATTATCTTGTTAATCATTTTACTTATCATGACTCTATAGGCAGATCCTTTCATACCACCTCCTTTAACAAATCTGGAAGCTACAACAATGTCTGCATCTTCCCTCGCAGATAAAAGAATGGGGATTAACTTAGGTGGGTGGGAAAAATCTGAATCCATTGTTAGAATCAAATCGTTTAATGCATTGTGGCAACCTATTTTTATGGCACTAAATATTCCAAGTCTTTGTTTGCGATGTACAATTTTTAAATTGTTATATTGTTTGGAGAGCTTTTCAACTATTTGGCCTGTACCATCAGGGCTATTGTCATCAACTATAACAATTTCGCCATCAATGCTATTCTGTCGAAATACTTTTTCAATTCTATCAATTAATTGTACAATATTTTCATTTTCATTGTATGTTGGAATAATTACAGAACATCTAATCATGTTAATTCCGTTAGGAAGTATATTCTGGATATTCTTTCCAGGGCCATTTAGTGCCATTATCAAAATACCAGCTAATAGTTTTTTCAAGGCCTTCTTTGATACTCAATGTGGGTTTCCATCCAAGTATTTTCCATGCCTTTTTGTTATCAGCAATTAGTGTATCCACATCGAACCGACGGAACTTTGATTTATCAGTCTTGATTTTTATGTCATCCTTGTTCATTAGCTTAGCTATGAGGCGAACTAGATCATACATTTTTATTTCATTACCAGATCCGATGTTTATTACTTGACCTATTGCAGCTTTTTTCATACCGGCCAAAAGAATAGCTTGGACACTATCTTCCACGTAAGTGAAATCTCTGGACGTTTCTAAATTTCCAAAATAACCTGTGTTAGAATGCGAAAATTGCGAGATTGTTTCTGGAATTATATAGGGATATGTTTCTCTTGGTCCATAACTATTGAACAATCTTAATATAACAATTGGTAGGTCATGCTCCTTATGAAATGCAAAGCATAGGCGATCCGCAAACAACTTACTGGCACTATATGTAGAGTGGGGATTTGTCGGATGATTTTCATCCATTGGTGTATACTTAGCAGTACCATAAACTTCTGATGTCGAAAGGTACACTATGCTTTCAGGTTTTTTTGCTTTAACTGCTTCCAACAAATTTAATGTTCCTAGCATGTTCACTTCTACAACTTCTCTAGGAGTTTTGTAACAGAATGGAATGAAGGGTTTTGCTGCTAAATGAAAAATAATTTCTTTATTTTCAACAGCTTTTTGAATTGCATGTTTGTCACGTACATCAGCTTTCAATATTTTTATTTTGTTCTTTGGTAGGTTGCCCATTGTTCCAGATGAGAAATTATCCAGAACTGTAACATCAGCATCAATATCTATAAGTTTTCTGACAAGGCAGGAACCGATAAACCCAGCACCACCGGTGACTAGCACACTTTTATTTTTATATCCCTTTATTTTCTTCATAATAATCCAAGTATCTATTAAATGGTTTAAATCAAATTTATTAATATGCATGAGGTAAAGATTCCTGTATCAAAACCCTTTTTTGGAGTTGAAGAAATAGAGGCAGTCAAGAGGGTAGTCAAATCAGGTTGGCTGTCAGCAGGCAAAGAAGTCAAAAAGTTTGAAAAAAAATTCGCTGAATACATTGGAACCAAATATGGAATAGCTACTGATCATGGAACTTCTGCTCTGCATGTTGCTTTGGCTGCAATTGAAGTTGGTCGTGAAGACGAAGTGATAGTTCCTTCTTTTTCTTTTAGCGCTAGCGCAGATGTCGTTCTTTTTCAAAGAGCAAAGCCAGTTTTTGTAGATATAGAAGAAAAAACATACACAATAGATTCTGAAAAAATTGAAGAAGCAATAACAGAAAGAACAAAAGCCATAATTCCAGTTCATCTCTTCGGTCAGTCTGCTGAAATGGACAAAATCATGAAAATAGCCAAGGAACACAAACTTTATGTGATAGAGGATGCTGCCGAATCTCATGGTTCCGAATACAAAGGGAGAAGAACAGGTTCTCTTGGGCACATAGGTTGCTTTTCTTTTTATCCCAATAAAAATATGACAACTGGGGAAGGAGGAATCTGCACAACTAATGACAAAAAATTGGCTAAAAAAATTATGATGCTTAGAAACCATGGAAGAGATAAGAGTAAGGGCAATTACTTTCACGTAATGCTAGGTTTTAATTATATGATGACAGACTTACAGGCAACGATAGGGTTAGTACAACTGAAAAGATTAAACTGGGTTATCAAACAAAAAATAAAAATGGCCGAGTATTACACTAAACAATTTAAAAAAATTGGTGGAGTGACTACACCATTTGTCAAGCATTACAACAAACATACATACATGTTTTATCCCATTCTAATAAAAAATCGAGATAAAATAGCTAAATCATTGTCTCAGCATGGGATAGAAACAAGCAAAGCATTTTATCCTCCAATTCATGAGCAACCTGTTTATCAAAAACTTGGATTTGAGAATATTAGACTTCCAGTAACAGAAGAAATTTCTAAAAGAGTTTTATGCATACCTTTATGGGTAGGTTTAAAAAGAACTCAACAAGATCAAATCATCAGAGTTATCAAAAAAGAAATATAAAATCGATTTTTATAAAAATATTTGAACTTAATATAAATAAGATATTATGATAACAAAAATAGAAATTGTTACAGGCTTTTCTTGTAATAATAATTGTAAGTTTTGTTCTGTAAGAAGAAGAAATTTTGATAAAAAAACTGAAGACATAAAAAAAGACATTGATCGTGCTATTAAAGAAAATCCTAAAGAAATCAATTTTACAGGCGGTGAGCCAACAATAAGGAAAGACATATTAGAATTAATCAAATACACAAATGAAAGAAAAATGAAAGAAATAAGAGTCACCACTAATGGAAGAATGTTTTCCTATAAGGATTTTACAAATAAGATAGTTGAAGCTGGTTTAACAGGGGCTATTTTTTCTATTCACGGCCACAAAGCTGAATTGCATGACTATTTAACTAATGTTAAAAGATCCTTTGATCAGGCAATAAAAGGATTAAAAAATTTGAGAGAATTTACAGAAGATATCGATGTTAACACAGTGATAAACTCAGAGAATTATAAAATTTTACCTGAACTCGTAGAAATGCTTATAGACAAATTTAACATAAGAGCTATCTGCTTGATATTTCCCACAATTGATGGAAACTTGCTTGATAATTTAAATCTTGTCCCATCCTATAGCCAAGTTGTTGACTCCTTGCGCAAGGCTATCGATGTAATTAAAGAAAGGAAAAAAATAGGCTGGACATTAAACATGCCAATTTGTTTTTTTGAAGGATATGAACTTTACTCGAGTATGGGCGAACTAAAAACTAAGATGTTCTGGCCAGATCAAGAAACGAATTTGGATGAGAAGAGAAAGGAAGATAAAGTAAAATTGGCTGTATGCAGCAAATGCAAATACAGTCTCGTTTGTTCTGGCGTTCCAAAAGATTATATTAAAATAAAAGGAGAAAAAGGCATTAAACCAGTGGAAGGTAGCGCAGTAAAAGAATACGATTATATATCTTCTGAAGGTTAAAAAAAGTTTATGAAAAATGTCAAAGACATGTTTCTAGATAATAAGATACCAGATTTGGAAGATAGTGGTTACTTTTTTTTAAATTTATTTTCAAATGTATCCAAAGATATATCTAGATTTGGTGCAGTTTATGCCAACAAACAGTTTGAAAACCCAACGTCTTCATTTCTTTATATTGTAGAAAATTTTCCAGAAAAAAAATTTCAGAATTTGAACGATAAAGAATTCTTCTATAATTACATACCTGACTTTACTTATGCAAAGCAATTTATGAAGGAAGGCAAAAATATATCATGGACTG
>Ga0172365_10003350_pt1 | contig 11927 bp, 10 predicted proteins | sample LakKivSesite48cm_FD_114535 | JGI IMG/M metagenome (GOLD analysis project Ga0172365, IMG submission 114535) | Sediment microbial communities from Lake Kivu, Rwanda - Sediment site 48cm | ecosystem: Environmental > Aquatic > Freshwater > Lake > Sediment | place: Rwanda: Western Province, Lake...
GGGCGGTGCATTTGGAGGTATGATGGCAAGAATATCGCCAACCTCACCATCGCTATCGGAGGGGGCTGGATATTCTTCGTCGACAGTTCCCTGACGCCGCAGCAGCGCGACACACTCCTGAAAGAGGACAAATCGTATCTGGCCGGTCTTCAAGGCGAGGAAGCACAGAAGGCCGAAGAAAAGCAGAAAAAACTCGATGCGCGACTTGCCGTTGCACTTGACGCGCGTACCGGTGGAAAGCTCTGGGACAAGCCGATTGATGTCACCGACTGCAGCAGGATCGGAATAGGCGGAGGCGAACTGATGGCCATGTACCGCGACGGCATCGTGGTTCTGTGCGGCGCTAACGCCAATGGCCATTACTGGAAACAGTTCCTTGCCGGCGAGTTCTCACGACGCCGATTGGTGGCCCTGTCGGCTAAAACCGGTAACACACTGTGGGCAAGAGACGCCAACTATCGCCACCGGCCCCTCATTATTGGAGACACAATCATTGCTGAGCCTTGGGCGTTTGACATAGCGACCGGTCGGCAGAAAACACGCTCACATCCACTGACAGGCGCCGAGACAACGTGGCAGTTTCTGCGACCCGGCCATCATTGCGGGGCAATCTCTGCGTGTCCGCAAATGCTGCTTATGCGCTCCGGATGCACCAGTTACTACGACCTGCGTGAAGACGCCGGCATCCAGCATTTTGCCGGACACCGACTTGGATGCTGGATCAACGGCATAGCGGCTGACGGCCTTGCGCTGGCACCCGAAGCCAGTGCCGGCTGTATTTGCCTTTATCCTATAGTTTGCTCGCTCGCCCTCGAACCTCGCCCAGACCAGCAGCGGTGGGCGATCTATAGCAGCGGCGGTGACAATACCCCTGTTCAAAATCTGGCTATAAACTTAGGCGCTCCCGGCGACAGACGCGATTCCGACGGCCAGCTATGGCTTGCATACCCGCGGCCAGGGCTGCCGGCAGACCGAAAGGCTATGGGCTTTTCGTTCGAGCTGCAAACAGAATTTCTTCAAGGCGGCGGATACCAAATTCAAAATTCAGAACTCAAAAGCCGTCCTGAGCAGAGCCGAATGATTCAAAATTCTGGGCAATGCCCGCCGTGGGTATGTACTTCCTGGGCACGGGGGCTTAGGCGGGTCCTGGTCCCGTTATTGGATGAACGGGACAGCACGGCTGATTACACGGTTAGACTCTACTTTGCGGACTTAGAAAACCAGCAGCAGGGGCAACGCATATTTGACATCGCGTTACAGGGCAAGGTCGTCGTCGAAGGCTTCGACATCACAAAAGAGGCCGGAGGTCAACAAAGAGCAGTCGTCTACGAGTTCGCCACTGTCAGGATTGAGCGCAACCTGGAAATTGAACTCGTCCCGAAAGGGGAACAAATTTCCTCGGTGAGCCAGGCGCCGATCCTGTGTGGCTTGCAGGTGCAGCGAGTCGCCCAGAAGACAGAATAGAGAACAAAGAAAAAAATCGACTATGAATTCTGCCAGCTTCGTCCAGACAGAGGGCTTGATCAAGGTTTATTCATCCGCCAAGATTCAGCTTTGTGCCCTGAAGGATGTGAATTTAACTCTTGCCGAAGGGAAGTTTCTGGGCGTAACAGGACCTTCAGGCTCAGGCAAATCTACGCTGGTGAATCTGCTGGGCGGGCTTGATACGCCCTCCTCGGGCCGGATAAAAGTACAGGGAAAAGACATTTGCGAATTAAATAAAGAAGAACTGGCGCTTTACCGTCGCTATCAGGTCGGGATGATCTTTCAGTCATTCAACCTGATTCCCTCCTACACTGCTTTGGAAAACGTAGCCTTTCCACTACTTTTTGCGGGCGTAGCTAAAAGGCAAAGACAACAGCGAGCAGCGGAAATATTGACTAAAGTGGGATTGTATCCTCGACGGGATCACCGCCCGGCAGAGCTTTCCGGCGGTGAGCAGCAAAGAGCAGCCATCGCCCGCGCCCTAATTAATCAACCAAAAATTTTGCTCGCTGATGAACCTACCGGCAACCTCGACAGCATAACCTCACGTGAAATTGTGCAGACGCTGGCAGACCTCAATAGAAATCAGGGCGTGACCGTCATCATGATCTCTCACGAAGAGCTGCTGCTGCAACAATTTGCACACGAAATTATCCGCCTGCGCGATGGTCAGGTTGTTGGTCGGGAAAAACTCAGGTGATGTCCCAATGAGAATATCCGACTACATTGAGCAATCTTTTTCCAATCTGGCTCGGAGAAAACTGCGCACATTTCTGACAACTTTCGGAGTGGTAATCGGAATCGGTGCCCTTGTTTCTATGTTCGCGTTCGGCCAGGGCGTCCAGAAAAATATGACAGATAAATTCAAGGAGCTCGAGCTATTCAACTATATCAGCGTTTTCTCACCTTCTCATGAAACCCATAGTCAAACTAACCTTTCTCCGGGGCGGTCCAAGACCGAGGAAGAGGCTCAACAGACTCGCATCTTAGATGATGATTTTATCCAGCGGATAACCAAAATAGAGGGCGTGGAATCGGCCTTTGCTGAAATCCGCTTTCCGGCGATGGTTCGACTGCGAGAAAAGGAAAGCTTCAGCCTTGTACAAGTCTTGCCTGCTAACGTTTGCAAGACCGGGCTGGCCAAACTGCTGGCGGCAGGCAGGCCCTACACATCCGACGATGCGAACTCCCTGATTATTAGTGACTCCCTCCTGCACGGTATGAAGATCAAGGAGGCCAAATCTGTTATCGGAGAGCAGATCGAACTTTTTACGCTAAGGTTCGATCCTAACCTTCTCAGTCCTGCTACCATCGCATCCGTAATGCGGGGTGACGAGCTTCCTTTTTCCAGAGACAGTTATACCTTCACGATTGTCGGCGTTGTTGAGAGGATGGGATTCGGTGGTTCCCTGCCCGTGCGGAGTGACGTCTTCATTCCGCCCGGCCCGTCAGAAAAAATGAAAAAAATATCGTTGAGGAGCATCTGGGATTTTTTCCCCCCGTCAGACGTACCGGGGCAGGCCAAGGGCTATTCATTGGTGACCGTCAAGTTATCCTCGGCAAAGTATGTCCAGCCCGTTAAGCAGCAGGTTGAAGATTGGGGCTTTAGGACATTTGCTCTTATAGATGAACTGAAGGAGATCAAAAGGGTCTTCATCTTTATGGATATGTTTCTATTCGCGGTTGCCATGATAGGCATTACTGTTGCTTCTTTGGGTATCATCAATACCATGATTATGTCCATCCTGGAAAGATATAAAGAGATTGGAATTATGAAAGCAGTCGGAGCCAGTGATAAAGATGTGAAAAAAGTATTCTTCTTTGAATCCGGCGCCATAGGGTTTTTAGGCGGTATCTTTGGACTCGCTCTGGGATGGACAGTAAGCATGGTGATCAATCGAGTTGCCAATTACTTTCTGGCCAAACAGGCAGTCCCATATATGGACTATTTCAGCTTTCCGTGGTGGCTTTGTCTGGGGGCGGTCGCCTTTTCAATAGTTGTGAGCCTTGCCGCTGGTATATACCCGACATTACGAGCCGCCCGCGTTGATCCGGTTGTGGCACTGCGGCATGATTAGTATTGCTGGCCGTAAACTCGACAGATGCCTCAAGTCGCCCATGCAAAATTGTCGATACAATACTTATGCAGAAACTTAAAAAGTTAAAGCGAAAAACTAAAAAACCTTTGAACTTAAATTCCACAGTTTTAGGTTTTAACCTTTGCGTTTTATGCTTTGTTTGGAGACTTCAAGCATGTGCAATAGAATCGTAATAATTATGCTGGTGCTGGCATACCTCTGCGGATGCCAGTCCAATGATCCATACGTCCACAGGAGCGAACTGAGAAAAGAGTCAAAGCAGATCGCCCAGGTCCAAACCAGCCTGGCCATTACGGCACTCGATGATAAATATCGTGCAAGCACCGAGAAACTCACATCCGCTACCGACCGCAACGCAGAATCGATTTCCACTTTAGAATCAAAGTTGGACACCATTGCAGCGCAAAGTGCGAAATCTTTCTCTCAACTCAAGCCCGGCCTGCAGGCTGACATTACTGCGAACAGCAACTCTATCAAGCAAAATACCAAATCAATCTCGCTACAGGAAGCGACTGTTAATAACTTTATCAAGCAGAGTACGCAATCGGTCGCCGATGTTAATAGCGGCCTTGGGCAGTTGGAAGAACAAGTCACTCAGTTTCGTTCGGATGTCCAGCGGGAGTTCGCCCGAGAAGAAGCTGACCGGACTGAGACGACCGACCAACTGGTCAAAAAAACCAACCAATTGGCCGAAAAGATAAACCTATTGGATAATCGTCTGCAAAAAGTGCTTCTTGCGTCCGCCGAAAGCCCACGTCCTGCGGATTTGTCAGGCACAACGGATAAGCCATTCAATCATGCGTTCGTTCCCAGCGGCAACATCGGCAAGCCAACGGACTATGTGCCGCTTGCGACAAAGCCTGCCCTGAGCCCTTCGGCTGCGCTCAGGGTAAACTCCGCCGAAGGGACAGAGGATATGCTCTATTGGCGACAGGGTCCTTATCTACTGTGCTTTGCTGCAATTGGCCCATTAGTAATAATCAGCGGACCTTTAGTTGCAGAGCTTTATGCAAGAAGGCAGAAGAGTCTGGCACGCTCGCTAACAAGAGGTGTTGTGCAGATATCTATCAAGTAACGGGGCGTCTCCATTTTGGAGGCTCGCGAGTATCGACATAGCGCATTTCCGGCGGCGCTTCGAATAAAGTTTTGCGATCTGTCATAATTTCTGAGCCCGTGTCTACTGCGTCATCATAAACACATACGCCGATTCCATATTGGTTCCGCCCACAATGGCATTTCCCTGGCTAATCGAAACAGAAAGACCGAAACCATAAGGCGTTTCTCCGCCGGGGGCGGTTAGTTTAGCTTCTTGTACCCACGCTGCACCGTCGTATCTGAATATATATGCTGCGCCCCTGCCGGCAGGCTCTTGCGAGCCTACGATGAGGTAGTCATTATTGATGCACAAGGAACAACCAAATAAGTCCGTATGTTTGTTGTCAAAGCCTGTAAGTTTCGCCTGCTGAGTCCAGATTGTTTCATCGCGTTTGAATACGTATACGCGACCAGGTGAACCACTAAAGCAGGTCGCTCCGACGGCTGCGTAGAATCTTCCAATTGAAACCGACCGGCCGAAGTTGTCCCCGGCAGCACAATCTGAAGCAGTCAGCTCAGTCTGCTGAATCCATTTTGTTCCCAGGCGGGTATATATGTATGCGCGGCCAAGATACGAGAACGGGCTGGATGTCCCTACGATGACGTAGTCACCGCAGATCGACACGGACCGGCCAAAATCGCAGGGTCTGTGCTGACCGACAGGAGTGAGCCTGGCCTGTTGCAGCCATTCTTTGCCGCCGCGCCTGAAAATAAATGCAGCCCCCATGTTACCATTATCTCCTGGTGCGCCTATGATGGCACAGTCGCCATCGAGTGACACCGAAAAACCAATTGCAGCGCCGGCGCCCGCATAGGAATAGACAATCTTGGCCTCTTGCACCCATGTCTTACCCGTCCGCTTGAATATATATGCCGCCCCCGTTTCGAGGTCGCTGTGTCCGGGCGCTCCCACGATGGCGTAATCATCGCTTATCGAGACAGATGAGCCAAATCGGTCGTTCCGGGCCCGATCCGACGCAGTGACCTTTGCCTGGCTAATCCACTTGGTTCCCTCCCGTTTGAAGATGTACGCACGGCCAGCTCTCATATCAAAGGAGGCCGCTCCAACAATGGCATAGTCGCCGCTGATCGCAACCGCCTGTCCGAAGTTGCCATAACCATCCGGCACCGTTAGCTTAGCCTGCTGCTGCTCGGCAAGCACAGGCGCCACAGCAAGTATGCAACCACTCAGCACCCAAATTTTCCAAGATATTCGGTGCTTCATAGCTCCACTACGAAAGTCCCTGGCCTGCCCCCCACTAAGCTTTTGTGCTTACAGGTCTTAGCTGATCAGAATAGAATATACATCCATTGTGATATTATTTTACATGTTTCCAGATGCCTGTCTATTGTGGTAACTACGTATTTTTAAGGCAAATCTTTATTTTCTTGCTGATTTTTGTTCTGGATTTATGCCTAGCCGATAGGGCATTTGAAGGCTTTTAGAGGCTATTTTGCCTATCAGGAGGACTAAAATGCGAGTAAAAAGTAATTTGCATGAAACGATTGTCGTCCATTTATCTAATCTGTCGGTGATGCTCAATAAGCTTGGCAGCGTCACCAAAACCATTAGCGAAGAAGCCGGTTGCGATGTGATTGTTGATTTCTCCGACCTCGACATGATTACTACTCCAGCCATCATCAGGCTAATAATCCTGCGAAAACTGTTGGCCAAACGCTGGCGTCAGCACGTTTTGCACAGCGCTGTCCAACAAATCAGATGCGTCTCTGCGACAATTGGGCGCTTCGGGGAGCTTTTAGCTCGGACAGAACCGACCTCAGTCTATCACCAGTCATAGGCAGAATTGGAAAAAGGTCCCAGCCAACTATTGCACTAGCCGAATCAATTTAGTATCTTTTGACGAATTTTACAGTTTGGAATTTTGTATTTGTATATATACCACTATTTGTATATATGCCACAGACCAACAATAGAAGTATCCGACTCGAATGGATTCAGTTATCAGTGCTTTCTGGCACGCATTTCCTGGTTGATATGTTTGCCAATATGCTGCCCTCGATCCTGCCGGTAGTTCGGGAGCAATTCGCGCTGAGCCTTTCGATGGGCGCTTTTGTTCTGGTGTTGCTGACTTTGACTTCTAACTTTTTACAAGTGCTAACGGGGCATACAAGAGCCAACAAAACAGTACCGATGCTTCTATACATAGGACTGGTTCTATCTGGAGCGATATGTCTGCTATCTATGCTACCAAGGTCAGGCGTAGGCATACCATTGGTGGTTCTTCTGGCCATAATCAGCGGCGGCGGCATCGCCATAGTCCATCCTGAAGGACTCAGGGCAACTGATGCTCTGCGGCGAATACCACCTGCAATTAGCACGGCGATCTTTATGACCGGCGGTTTCTTGGGATTTGCGGCAGGTGGAGTAATATCCACTCATCTGGTGTCCAGATTTGGTTTGGCAGGTTTATATCCTTTGACTGTTTGCCCTCTGGTCAGCGTGCTGATGGTCATTTTATCAAAGGTGCGATTATCCACCAACTATACGGAAGATACCCGACAGACTGATTGTGCTAATACGTCAGCGACAAGGCTGCATTTCTGGCAGTTGATGGTTATGGCTGTACCAGCAGGAGTCTCAACAACCGTAGTTCTATCGCTTCTTCCGACCAGTCTAAACGAATTGGGATTTAAGCTGACTTTCGGAGGGCTTTCTGAGACGATGTTCGGCTTAGGAGCAACAGTAGGCCCTCTTATTTGGGCCGCCATCGCCCAAAAGAAAGGTGAACTTCCTTGTGCAATCCTCGCATTTTTGCTGTGCGTTCCTCTGCTGGCAGTGTATCTACTCATGGCAAACAGCACAATGGCGCTCTGGTTGTTGTTCGGCCTGGGCTCTTGTTCAATGTCAGCCTACATACTCATTATTACGATCGCCCGAAACGCCAGTCCGCCCCAAGCCGGGTCGAGGTATGTGCTAAGTCTCGGACGGCGGATGGGTTTTATAGTGGGCGGTACATGGGGGCTTGCCAATTTGGTATTCTTGGCGCTGGTTCCTGTCGCTGAACATTATGGCACAGATTTGGTCCTGAAGTTTATGCCTTTAGGTTATTTATTTTCTGGCGCCTTCGGACTTTACATACTGCTCAGAAATCAGAAGTCCGAAAATGGAGTAAATAAATGAAAAAATTTGTATTAACAGTAGTAACTGGAACATTTTTGTTCTCTAGCGTTGCAGCGCAACAGAAAATAGCACGCCCTTCACCACCGAGTTTGGACACTTTGAAAAGTGAAGTTCGTGGAATTTTTTTGCATACATGGACTGACTGGCCTGACCTTGATTTGAACCTGATAGCGCAAACCTGTATAAACTGTGGAATCAATACGGCAGTGTTCGAAGTTTACCTATCCGACTTCTGGCAAAATGGTGCTGTTAAAGACTTTCCAAAATTACGAACAGCAATCCAGCCTTTTCACGAAAGAGGACTTAAGGTTCATGTGTTATTAGTTTTCGGGCTAACTCCTCCTGAGCCAAGTATGCATGTTATTGCTGTCACTGGAGAACAAAGATGGCTGTGCTTCACCAAGGAAAAAACCAGGCAAGCAATAAAAGATATTGTAGAGTCACTGGCACGAAATTATGATATTGATGGTTTAATGTTTGACTATATCCGATGGGAGACTCATGAAATGTGTTTCTGTGATGAATGCAAGACTAGATTTATGAAAGATACAGGATTGAATGACGCCAACTTGCCGAGTGACGCACGTCTGGGTGGACGTTATTACTGGCAGTTTCTTCAATGGCGAATGAATCCTATAACTGAAATTGTTAGAGATGTACGAAACTGGATTTTGCCTATCAAACCTAACCTGATGTTTTCTGCCGCTGTATTTAGTGCTTTCCAAAATTGTGGTAACTACTGGCCTATGGCAATAGGTCAACATGCTGCCGACTGGATAGATAAAGGATACTTAGATTTTGTCTGCCCGATGATTTACACAGAAACTCTCCATGGGAAAGACTCGGTAGAGCAACTATCAACTGACTGTTGTAATTTTTATGCCGATGGGCCAGAAGGAAAAGTACCATTAGTAATCTTTACGACTACTGGTGTAGACGGTAAGGTACGGCCTATTGACAATTTTGTTGAGGCTACACGGATAATGAAAAATAGTGGCGCAGATGGATGGATAATCTGGCGTTATGGTGGACCTGGGTTCCCACATCCAAGTTATAATGATGTAAGACCTTATCTGGCTAATTTACAACAGGCAGGTTTAATGGACCCGGTATGGGCTATTCAAAATATTAAAGTAAATATAAACCCCACAAAAACTCAAGCGACAATTTCATGGAAAACAACCGTCCTCACTAAGAGTAAAATTGAGTATGCTGAGCATTCGTTGTTTGAAGGGACAGAAAGGTTCGGTGATTTTGGACGACCGTTGACTTACAAAGATATTGATTATGTTGCTGGGACAATCAAACAAAACTCAACATTAAAGACACAACACTCATTTACTATTCCCGTAACTAAAACAACTCAATTCAGGATTCAAAGTATCGATGAAAAGGATATTACAGTAAGCGGTAAACCAATGCCAATTTTTGGAGCTGCCTCTGTTAAATAAATGCTCACACGGACTGGTGTAACCCTGATGACTATATGAACAATATTACAGCCGTTGCAGCATCAACCCCGGCGCGCCGGGATTGACGACTTTCAAAAATGACCGTCTTTGCATAACTCTTCCTCTGTAAGGAGGCTACTTATGACATCCTGCGCAACTGCTGGCGTGACAGGATGCGCAACCCGACCGTCCCCGCGTCTTCTTGTCGGAAGACAGGAGCGGGGGAGCACTTTCCTTGCTTGAGCTGGACATTGAAAAGACCGATAGCTTGCGCCAGACATGCCTGCCGGAACAATTAGGGCACTTCACTTTCTGATTGGACGAACGCACAAGCTGCTCAAAATCGGCGCCGCACCGCTGACAGCCGTATTCGTAAATTGGCACGGAATCACCTCACTACAGAAAGTCTTATTGCGAATTCAGAATTCAGAATTCCAACGCGTAGATTCTGCTTCCTGGTTTTCTGGGCCAAGCTTTTACAACTTCTTACAAAAAGCCACAAGAACGAAAGTTGCTATGGGACCGAGAAGCAAAGAGAGTAAAAACCAGTTGAGCCCGCTTCTGTTTTTGCTCTGCGCAAGCCCGGCATTTATTAAGGCCAGTGTTCCCAAGCCAACCGCGTATCCACCCGCGATGGTGTTTGTTAAGAGCACTAGTACTGACATAGGTACTCCTTACTGTTTGGTCAAGACCCAAACACGGACGTCTGCTCCTGCCTCAAACGAAGCCGGCCGAGTCGTCGCTCCAGGTTCGCTCGCAGCAAAGGTCAATGTATTGGCCTCAAGTTTGTAGATGCCAAGTGCCGTCTTGCCAACATAGTCCGGCTTAGAACAATCCACTATGGCGAAATTCGCCTGCATGGGAGTTGGCTTATTATCCAATGACAAAGTCCCCTTGTACCATTCTTTATCGGGGCCCGTAGCAGCTAATTGATTCTCTGAGATTGCAAAAGTCCACTCTCCGGTACGACCATCTACTTCAGACCCAACCCATGTCCCTTGGAGATCAGCCCCGGCCTGCGGCTGGGCTGGCCCTGGAGATTTCTTGCCACAGCCGGCAATCAGCAACAAGAGCACTGATAGCAAGGCAAGAAAATGGGTAGATACGATTGCGTCTTTTTTATTTATCATCTCCAATCTCCTTGTACAAGTCTAACAGAAATATACACTGAAACGTGGCTGATGAGACTATTAACAAATAACATAACTGGTGTCACCATGCAACAGAAAACATTTAAGCACGCAAATATGCGAATCAAAACCTTGATTTGGACAGTTGAATAAGTATAATTGAACTGAAACTTTAACCTGCGAAGCCTCACGTATTTACCATGAGCAAGCTGTTTTACAAGTTGGGTAAGATGGCTGGTCCGAGCGTCCGCAAGGCCAAATGGTTCTGGCAGACTGCTACTAACAGTCACGCCGAGGCTATCAAGGCCGAGTATGAGGTAGGCCAAGATATGGCCGCTGACGTCAGGAGCAGTTTCGGTATCGACCGTGACCGGCGAACGGGCGAAATCCTGGATGAGATCGGGTGCCGGTTGGCGGGATGCGTTGCCGATCAGTCTCGGCGAGGCCGAGCCTCGACGGATAAGCTTCATTCGTTCAGTTTTGAATCCGTCAAGAGTCCCGTGCCCGAAGCCTTCTGTCTGCCTGGCGGATTTATCTTTGTCAGCCGAGCGATTCTGGAAATGTGTCGGGCTGATAAGGATGAAATTGCCTTTATTCTGGCTCACGAGATGGCCCATGTCATTCGGGGACACGTTATGGAGCGAATGATAAGTAATTCCGCGATTTCAGCCGCTTCGCGGGCAGCTCCTATCCGCGATGTGCTTAGCGCTTGTCTTCGTGAAGCCGGCGTCAAATTTCTAGAGAGTGCTTATTCGCAAGACCAAGAATTGGAAGCGGACAAACTGGGCATCAGTCTGGTTACTGCTGCGGGATATGATCCTCGCGGCTCAATTAGATTTTTCCAGCGTGTGGCAAAATCTTCAGACCGGTCGAACCTCGGAAATTACTTTTCCTCTCATCCATCGTGCAAGGTTCGCATCGAAAAAATTACCGACCTTTTGAGCAAATAAGTTTAGCTGTCGCCGACAATGTCACTCGGTCCACCAATCCGATGGCAAATGCCGAAGACCACACAACTTGCTGTCAGAACCACTGTAAAGAAACAGGCTTCAAAACCTGCAGGTTTGCTGCGAAACGTACATTTGTTGAGGACCGAATGCTTTAGAACCGCGCCCGGCAGGGCTCGAACCTGCAACCTTCGGATTCGAAGTCCGGCAACCAAAATCCACAACAACGGAATAACAAGGCACTTACGGAAAATCCAAAAAACAACTTGGCGTCCTGCTTGGCGCTTTTAGCGGAAAAATACTCTGACTTGGCAGCGGTTGTCAAGGCTTGGCCGGAGCTGCCGGCGCATATCAAGCAGGCAATCAAGGCACTGATTCAAACACATAAAGTGGAGAAAAAGTAGATGAGAGATATTGGCAGTCGAATAAACACAATCGAAAAAAGGCTAAGAGCCTATCCGAATAACCCCTGAATGGCTGATATATTCAAAGGCAATGATGCCTTTGAAAGGGCTCAGGGATGAAAAAACCAAAAGCAAAAAACAGATACAGGATTTCAGACGAATTATGGGGAAAAA
>Ga0172365_10003352_pt1 | contig 11926 bp, 14 predicted proteins | sample LakKivSesite48cm_FD_114535 | JGI IMG/M metagenome (GOLD analysis project Ga0172365, IMG submission 114535) | Sediment microbial communities from Lake Kivu, Rwanda - Sediment site 48cm | ecosystem: Environmental > Aquatic > Freshwater > Lake > Sediment | place: Rwanda: Western Province, Lake...
GGTTCGCTCCTCTCCTTCGTAAACCAGGTGGCCGAGATCGTTGAGAAGGAGTTTCCGGACAGGTGGATCGACACCCTTGCGTACCAGTACACGAGAAAGGCCCCCAAGAGCATTGGGCCAAGGCGCAACGTCGTCGTTAGGCTGTGCAGCATTGAGTGCTGTTTCTCCCACCCGCTTGCCACCTGCCCTGAGAACGATAGCTTCAAGAGGGATACCCAGGACTGGGCCAGGGTCGCCCACACCCTGTATGTGTGGGACTATGTGACCGACTTCGCCCACTACATCATGCCTTTCCCCAACCTAAGGGTTCTCCAGCCCAACATCCTGTTCTTCGTGAAAAACAGGGTGAAGGGCATCTTCGAGGAAGGCAGCTACCCACCAGGGGGCGGCGGCGAGTTTGCCTCGCTAAGGTCCTACGTGCTGTCCAGGATCCTGTGGGAACCCGGGTGCGACGCCCAAGCGGCCATGGAGGAGTTTACCTCTGGATACTACGGGCCGGCCGCGGGCACAGTCCGTAGCTACATCGAGCTCCTCCACGACCGCGTGGAGAAAGGGAGGATACACGTGAGGATATTCGACAAGCCGGACCGGTTCCTCGACGCCCCGTTCGTCGATGAGTGTCTATCCCTCTTCGACGAGGCCGAGGAGCAAGCTGTCGAGGAGCGCCATCGGCGGAGAGTCAAGCTTTCCAGGCTTCCGCTGACTTACTCGAAGGTCTTCCTGATGGACAGATCCAACCCCGCGAGAAAAGCGCTTCTGAAGGACTTCGTTCAGGAGTGCAGGGCCTTCGGGATCAGCAACATTTCCGAAGGAAAGACCCTCGATCGCTACGCCGAGGAGAGCCTCGTGTGATCCGGCCGCGTGGATTGGCGCTTCGTATGAACCGCGAACAGAGATAGCGCCTTGAGACGCCCTAGAGGATGCCCGCGTTGGGTCCGGCCAACCCGCGAAACATTGGGATAACACATGGTTCAAACAAAACCACTTTATCTTCCTAACAAGGAACCGGTAAACGGATCCCAAGGGACTTCGCGGTCGGCTTCCAAACGAATCAGGAAAGGGGAAATAGGGGATTCTTCTCAGGCGACCTCTACCTGACTCCCCTTGGGATCTCTACCTTCTCCGCGCTGCTTGCCGCGCCTTGGCTTGGCTTGTCCTGTGATTCCGTCCGCCTTGGAGGCCAAAGCTCCCCTTGCGACATGTCCTGACAACGAAGGCGAGCGAAGCGTCCTCTGGGGACGCCAGCGGGGGACTACCTGGGCTTCATCCTGGTGAGAAGCCTGTCCGTGGTGGTTATCTCGGCTTTGTAGGCCATCTTGAGGTATTCGAGGCCGGCGACGTGGTCCTTCTCAAGGAAGGCCTCCACCCCATCCTCCGGAACGACTACCTTGAGTCCGCGGAAGAAGGCGTCGGCCGCCGTGTGCCTGATGCAGATGTTGGTGTGAAGGCCGGTCAATATGACCGTCCCGACGCCCAAGTCCCGCAGAAGCAGCTCCAGATCGGTCTGGTAGAAGCCGCTGTAGGTTCGCTTGGGTATGACGAAGTCGCCCTTCTCGGGCCTGATCTCGTCTATGACCTGGGCACCCTGGCTGCCGGCGAGGGCATGCTCGCCCCAGACGCTGAACTCGTGGTCCAGGCCCGGGAGGTGGGCATCGTTTGAGTAGATGACCGGGACGCCGGCGGTCCTTGCCGCCTTGACCAGCCTCTGGATGTTCGGGACGATCCTCGAGGCCCTCTCGCATTTGAGGGCACCCTTCACGAAGTCGTTCTCCATGTCAACGATGATCAGGGCCATTCTTCCTTTTGCTGCCATGCCATCGGCCTCCATCGGGGCTCCCCGCCTGCGGCTCATATTTCTTTCGAAAGCAGCTCCAAGGTACCGAGGACGGGGACGGGGTTATGTAACGTTTAAGAAGCCGGGTCCCGAGCGCGGGCCCAGGAGGTGAGCCTTGTGAAAGCGAGCGTTGACAAGGACCTCTGCACCGGATGCGAGCTTTGCACCGAGACTTGCCCGGAGGTCTTCGAGATGAAGGAAGATGTGAGCACGGTCAAGGTCACGGTCATTCCCAAGGATGCGGAGGACTGCGCGAAGCAGGCGGCCGAGGAGTGCCCCGTCGAGGCCATAACGATAGAGGAGTAGCATCCTGCTTCATTGTGCTCCTGACGCTTCCCTCAAGGCGAACGTCCTTCAGCGTTTGCCCAGAGGACCGGGTTGCGCTCCTTGGGAGCAGAATGACGCCTCCCTGGTAGTCCGTCGCGGAAGCGTAGGTGGAGTTCCGGTCCGAAATGAGGAGGTTTGCCTGTAGGATCCGCAAGAAGCGGGAACCCCAGGAGAATCTGGAGCCCAAGGAACGCGTTCAACGGGCTCTGAGCCACAGGGAGCCCGACCGCGTCCCCATAGACTTCTGGGCAGTCGATGAGGTCAAGGCCCGGCTGATGCGAGTGCTGGGCGTTGCACGCGAGGAGGAACTCCTTGGGGCGTTCGGGGTGGATTTCCGGGTTATCGGGGGACCGAGCCTGGTGGGCCTGGAGCTTGAACGGTACCCGGGCGGGGGATTCAGGGACTTGTGGGGGGTTGTAAGGCGTCCCATATGCTTCGGCAGGGGCGCCCACAAGGGGAGCTACAAGGAGGTTGCGTTCTCACCGCTCAAGGAGATGAAGACGGTTGCGGAGATCGAGAGCTACCCGGGGTGGCCGTCCGCCGATTGGTGGGACTACTCCAAGGTGGCGCAGGAGTGCAGGCAGCACGCGGACCATTGTGTTGTCTTTGCTGGTGATAGGCTGGACAGGACCGCGCAGCTCAAGACCGCCATGTACTTGCGCGGGATGAAGGAGATCTTCACCGACCTGAGGGCGAACCCGGAGATAGCGGAGTGCATCTTTGGGCATGTGGTCGAGTATTTCCTGGACTACAACCGCAGGGTATTCGAGGCCGCCGACGGGCTCATAGACATCTTCATGATGGGGGACGATTTCGGGATGCAGAACGGCCCGATGATGCCCGATCATCTGTGGAGCGAGTTCCTGGAGCAGGGATTCAGGAAGTTCATACGCCTTGCACACGAGCATGGGATCGTGGTCATGCACCACACGTGCGGCTCGGTGCGGACGCTCATCCCCCTGTTCATCCGGGATGGGCTGGACATACTCCAGTCGCTGCAGCCCCGTGCCCGGGGCATGGAGCTTGGGGCCCTGAAGAAGGAATTCGGCCAACTGCTATCCTTCCACGGCTCCGTCGACATACAGCAGACGATGCCGAGGGGCAAGCCCGCGGACGTCAGGAAGGAGGTGGCTGAGCGAATGTCGGCGGGCAAGCCGGGCGGCGGATTCATCATATGCACGGCCCACAACCTGCAGGTAGATGTCCCGACCCGCAACGTGCTGGCCCTGATCGAGTCATACCACGACCTGGGTGGTTACGGATAGGGATGCCTCCCGGGGGATCGGCACAAATATATCCACGTCTGAGCATCCTGCAAATGTGGAGACTGGAAGGGACCTGCAGCAAGAGCTCAAGCTCCCGGACCATGTGATCGTCAAAGTTGGCTCGGGCATCACCGTGGCTGAGAGGCGGACAGGTCAGAAGCATAACTTCGCATTGCCCGTCAACCCAGTGCTCAGGACGCACAAGTCCCCGGTAAGGATCCTGGCCGGCGTTGCTTCCACGATCCTGGTGCTCTACCTTGCCTCCATTCTTGCGCCCGCCCTGCTTTCCAGGGGCTGGCAGGGCGTCCTGCTGCTCGTGCTCATCGTGGTCCCCTTCATTGCGGAGAGGGTCTCCAACGGCAAGGTGGCAGCCCTTGCCTACCTTGTCAGTTTCATGATCTTCGGATCATACCTGGGTATCTTGGGGTCCGGCATGAGGCTGGGGGTGATATTCTTCGGGGGAGGGCCCGGCTCCGCGACCTCCTACGCTGTTGTCCCCGCCTCGAGCCTGTTGCCCGTCCTTCTGCTGGGCCTTCTTCCCTATGTCGTGGTTGCCATGCTTGGCCAGGTTCTGGTTCGCTTCGATGTCGTCTTCCCATCGACGTCCGGTGAGTACAGGCTTGTGGTTCGCCACCAAGGCATGGCCAGCGAGATCATTGCCTTCGTGGGCCCGGACTCCCGGGGGACGGCGTGATGGCCGTCCTTCCACGCAACGCCGTTGATGACCCCAGCCTGAGAAACCGAAGCGGGGTATTTGCCGATCGCGCGGAGGCCGGTGCCATGCTTGCCGAGATGTTGCGGGGGCTCGTAGGTGGCGCACCCCTGGTGCTGACAATCCCTTCCGGAGGGATCCCGGTCGGCATCGCAATCCACGGGGGCCTTGGTGGATCGCTTCAGCTCATCCCGGTAAGGAAGCTCGTGATCCCGTTCGAGCCCGAGGCTGGCTTCGGCGCCATCTCGTGGGACGGCGAGATGGTCCTGAACGAGGCTCTGGTGAACTCCATTGGCCTGACGACGGGCCACATAGAGAGATCAGTGGCCTTGGCGCGTCGGGAACTCCGGAGAAGGATGGAGCGATTCAGGGTGGCCGATGACCTTCCAACGATGAAAGACAGGACGGTGATCCTTGTCGACGACGGTTTGGCATCGGGCTACACCATGCTGGCGGCCCTGAGATCCGCTAGGAAACGCCATCCGCTGGAGGCGGTGGTGGCGGTCCCCACTGGTCACCTTGCCGCAGTCGCAATGGTGGCCTCGGAGGCAAGCTCGGTGTGTTGCCTTAACGTGAGAACAGGCCCTTCGTTCGCCGTCGCGGATGCTTACCGGCATTGGCGTGACATTTCGGACGACGAAGCAGCTCGGATGCTTCAGGAGGCCTTGGTGGGAGGGCAGCAGTAAGGACCCTGATGCAGGTGCGCGCCATCCCACGTCGCGAGTGGCCCAGGCGTCGTCCGGCCTGCCTCCGTCTGTTGGCGGCCGACCGTGCTTGAGCTGATCGGAGGACACAAGCATTTAAGAGATTCGCGCCAGGATTTTCCTCGGTGCTGAGTTGCTCATCGGAGGGCTAGGGGCAACCGAACTCCTGCTCATCGTCGTGGTTATCCTGCTTCTCTTCGGCGGCCGGAAGATCCCGGAGCTGATGCGCTCTCTGGGTGAGGGGATCAGGGAGTTCAAGAAGGCATCGAGGGGCGAGAGCGGGGATGAGGCTTCGCGCACAAGGGAGAAAAGTGAAGGCGACAAACTGAGGGAGGCCGCGGCCGCCCTGGGGATCTCGACGGAGGGCAAGACGGACGACCAGATCCGCAAGGAGATCTCCCTGAAGGTCGGCGGGTAGCGCCTGTCACATTTAAATCGAAGCGCCCTTTTCTCGGCCCCGATGGTTACCGCATTCGTGATGATCGTTTCGACGCCAGGTGGCGAGAAGGAACTCGCCCACGACCTTCGGCGCCTGCCCGAGGTGAAGGAGCTTTGGGAGGTTTACGGCGAGTACGACCTGGTCGTTAGGGTTGAGATCAAGTCGCTACAGCTCCTGGACAGCTTCGTCAGGGACCGCATAAGGAGGATGCCGGCCGTCCGCCTCACCACCACCATGATCAGCGTAGAGTAGTCGAAGGGACGCCGTTGCAGTATCTGTTCATATCGTGGGAGCGTCTCGAGGAACTGCTGGCCGCTCTCGCAACCTCCATCAGGAAGCGCGGGTTCAAGCCCGACATCATAGTCGGCGTTTCCAGGGGAGGGCTCGTGCCAACCAGGTTGATATCTGACTTCCTGAACATAAGGGATGTGATAGTGCTCGGCGTTGCATTCTACGAGGATCTTGGGAAGACGGGCAGCGAGCCGAGGATCACCCATCCGCTTTCACGCGGCATACGTGGCAAGAAGGTCCTCCTCCTTGACGACGTGTCGGACACCGGAGGGAGCTTGGGGGTGGCCAAGGAGCATGTGTTGTCCTTCGGCCCCTCCGAGCTCCTCGTCTGCACCCTGCACCGCAAGCCATGGTCCACGTTCATGCCGGACATATTCATCGAGGAGACGGACAGGTGGATCATCTACCCATGGGAGAAGGTGGAGGCCGGCGTCCACATCCTGTGCAACATGGAGCCGGGCAAGGATCGCGAGGTCACGTTGTCGCATGCTGGGTTTTCGAGGGGCGATCTTCGGCTTCTCGGCGACCTTGAGGTCTTTGGTTCAGGTCCTGATCCTCCTCGACGCAAGGATGATGGCACCGAAGACAAGTAGGCCCCCCACGACCAACCAGGGCTGAATTCTGAGGAAGAACAGCCCATACGCCAACAGGAGGCATCTGGGGATCTTGCCCACCAACGTGCCCAAGAGGAACAAGCCGACGTTGTAGCGAAGATATCCCAAAGCAAGGCCCAGCAGATCCATGGGTAGCGGCGTGAAGGCAAAGACCGGTATCGCCCAGAACCCGTATCTGGATGACCAGTCCTGGGGGTCGGTGTGCCTCTTTATCCGCCGGCCGGCCGTGAAGTAGAGGGTGTGGGCAGGAATGCCCTTTCTGGTCCGCACCATCCATTTTCGCAGCGACACGACGTTCCTCGATAGCCTGCCCACCCCGTAGGCGACCAGCTCCCCAAGGGCGCTTGCCACGCCTGCCGCGATCCCTACCTCGATGGGTTTCAGCCCGACCTCCACCGACCACGGGATGTACATCACGTCCGCGACGGGGAAAAAGAAGAGCGAGGATGCCGAGATCAGGGATACGATGAACACGCCGGGAATCCCAGCGCTTCTGATGAGCGCGCTCGACCACTGCAGAAGGTCTGCCACGGGGCTCGGCTCCACAGCCTGGAACGGCCTTATATCGGTTTCCCAGTGACAGGTGACGGAATTGGGAAGTGGCAGTCTGCCATCGGCGAGGGGTCGCTGGCGTCTACCGTCTCCGGGCGGGCTTCCTCCTCTTTTCCTTCTCGGGCTGCACCGCTGCTTTACGTTTCCTTCTTGCCGTGAGGTAGATGCCTGTGCCCAAGGCCGCCATGAACGCTCCGATGGGGATCATCCAGGTGTAGATGTTTGGTCGGCTCAGGAGGGCAAGGCGTGCCTGCTCCCAGTGTTGCGGGGTCATCGTGCCGAACCTGAACAGCACAACCCCATCGGCTCCGGCTTCGACGGCGGACGCCACCGCGCGGTTCACTTCGATTGGGCTGATGTCGTAGCCCTGTATTCCCGCCCAGACGCTCTTCGCCCCTTCTGCCTTCAGGGCCTGCACGCACGCGCCGACCCAGCCCGCGTCCCGTTTCACCAGCACGTGGTAGCTGTTCGGCACAAGGAAATCGGCGAGTTCCGCGAGCCGGCCGACGTCCTGGCCGCTGACCAGCCTCTCCGACTCCTCGACCATTCGGATGAAGATGGAAAGCGCCAAGCCATCTGCGTCGGTTTCGCGCTTGATCGCTTTGAGCGTCTCGAGCATCTTCCCGTTCCTCCATTCCAGAAACATGGCGAGGAGATTCTCGCTGCTCGTCAGCATGGGGGCCGAGACGTTCATGCCAATGAAGGAGGAGAATTCCCGCAGGGTTTCATTGTCGAAGGGCCCGAAGGGGACATAGAAGTAGTCGAGGAAGACCCCGTCCGGGTCCAGGTCGGCCGCAATCTGCTGCAACCATCCCACGAGCTGGACTCGGTAGTTCATGCTGGTCGGGTTGACCCATCCCTTGATGATGGACCCGTTGGTTGACTGGAACTCCTCCTGTGGGTTTGCCTCAAGGTACCTTGCATTGCTGTACACGGCAAGCCAGACATGGACCTCGACCTCCGGGGGGAGCCGTGATCTGAGGTTCTTCAGGGTGTCAATCTCGTCCTGGGTTGGGGGGAGCGGGACCAGCATGAAGACGGCCCCGACGCTGTAATTGAGTAGAACGTCACATATCTCCTGCGGATCCTTGCCCGCCATCTCGTCGAGCCGAATCCAGACTCCCATCACGGGTTTGTGCCGGGCCCCCTGCGTCAACGTCGAGGCGAGGAGACAGATGCACAGGGCTGCGCGGAACACGCTACGCAATCTGGAAGACCTGCTCGGCGAACCCGATTGGCTTGGACGGATGGCCCCTGGTTGTGACGATTGGCCCAAGCTTTCTGCCGAATCTGAGCGTGACCTGGCTCCCGTAGTAGTACCTCCGCCTGCCCATCGTGGCTTCCGAGTCAACCCTGAGTCCCCTGTCGGTGAGAGTGACATCGAAGAACCGCTTGCCGTCGATGCTGAACCTGCATCCCTCCTGGGTCTCGGCAGAGACGAGTTGAAAGTCCCGGGGATACTGAACGTAAATCTTCACGGGCAAACCGCCGGCCCCAAATCTTAAATGTGTGACCGGCTCATGGCATGGCTTGATGGGGCGGGGCCGGCTTGAGGAGTTGAAGGGAGGCATGGGGCAACAGAAATATACCCGGATTGGATCACTGGCTCCATGGAACCCGCGCTCATCAAACACCTCGGACAGGAGTTCGGGGACTACCTACAGGAGCTTGTCTCATTGGTTAGGAAGCCCAGCATCTCGGCCACCGGCGTTGGGATCGGGTCGTGCGCGTCCTTCCTTGCCGAACGCATGAGAGCCTACGGCATCGAGACCACTGCACACGAGCTGCCGGATGGCCACCCCGTCATCCTCGGCAATATCAGGGGCCGCGGGAAGGACAGGATGCTTCTGATCTACGGCCACTACGACGTCCAACCGCCCGAGCCCCTCGACAAATGGGAGGACGACCCTTTCTCAGGACGGGTTGTGGAGGATAGGGTCATGGGCAGGGGAAGTGCCGATAGCAAGGGGAACCTGATGGCCTACCTCTCTGCGATCAGGATGCTCTCCGAGACCGGGGGGTTGCCTATCTCGCTGAAACTGCTCTTCGAGGGCGAGGAGGAGATCGGGAGCCCGCATCTGGCCCAGTTCATCGATTCGCATTCGCGGGAGCTCAAGGCGGATGCTGTGTTGTGCTGCGACGGCGAGATGGACCCGTCGGGGAGGCCGATGATAAGCCTGGGAATGAAGGGCTTGGTCTACGTGGAGCTTCGATGCAGGAAGCTGAACAAGGATGTCCATTCGTCCAGAGCGCCTCTGTTGCCCAGCGCCCCATGGCGGCTTGTGAAAGCCCTCAACGAGCTGACGGATGCCGAGGGTCGGGTAGCCATCCCGGGCTGGCGCCAGGGGATACTGGAGCCAGGTGAACTGGACCTCGAACTGCTCAGGGGGATACCGTTTGACGCAGAGAGGATGAAGAAGGATTTCGGCGTCTCGGAACTCTTGCATCGTAAGGTCGGACTCGAAGCGCTTCGCGACTTCCTCTACGAGCCCACCTGCAACATAGCGGGGTTGACGGCGGGCTATCAGGGAGAGGGATCCAAGACGGTTCTTCCGGCGGAAGCTAGGGCGAAGGTGGATATGCGGCTCGTCTACGATCAGAGTGCGGAGAGGTGTCTGAGGCTTCTCAAGCAGCACCTGAAGGCGACGGGATTCGCGGACATAGAGGTGGAAGTCCTGGGCAAGATCGATCCCTCCCACACGCCCGTTGATGCTCCCATCGCGAGGGCTGCGGCCGACGCGGCCGAAGCCGTGTACGGCCAGAAGCCCGTGATCTATCCGAAGCACCATGCGTCGGGCCCGGACTACCTCTTCACAGGGAACCTCGGTCTGCACTCGGTCTGGACGGGATGCGCTCCGGAGGGCGGGCGAATGCACGCTCCCAACGAGTTCATCGGCGTTGACGACTACAGGCTGGGCATCCTCTACGCCTGCGAGCTGATCAACCGCTTCAGCGCGATGTGATGTCGAAAATATTTTTCAGACACCCTTCCTCCCGTTGGGTCCCATGAACCTTCTCGTTCCGTCCGGGTTCTACGTGACCTCGGGCAAGGCTGTGTCCAAGGTCTCGGAGCTGAATGCTTTCGACCGCGCTCTCTGCGATGCTGGGATCGCGGAGTACAACCTGGTCTCCGTGTCCTCGGTCCTGCCAGCGAAAGCCCAGAGGATCAAGTCGCTGGAGCTGCCGAGGGGAGCGATACTGCACTGCGTCTTGGCGCAGATGAACGGGGACGAGGGCGAGACGATATCGGCCGGCATCGCGTACGCGTTCAGGAAGGACGGGGAGGGAGGATACGTCGCCGAGGGGCACGGGCACCTGGAGATGAAGGCGATGAGGGAGATCCTGGGCTGGAAGATGGGCGAGATGGCCTCGTTCCGGGGCGTGGAGCTCAGGCCCATAGGATACCTTGTCAAGGAGCTGTCCGTGCCCATGGACCACTACGGCGCGTGCATCGCGGCCCTCGCTCTGATCTAGGCCCTGCCACAGGGGCTTTCGATCATCCCTCGAGTACCACCGAGTTCTCCGGGAGCCATCCCATGTCGGTCTCGTCGCCGATCGAGAACTCCGCCTTGGTGTTCTTCATCTGGCACTCCACCCTAAGCATCGTTCCGTCGGCGAGCTTGACGACGTATATGGACGAGGAACCCCTGTAGATCTCGTCAACGATGCGGCACTTGAAGCGGTTCATGTGCGGTGGCACCTTCCCGAGGTATATCTTCTCCGGCCTGATGGATATGGATATGGGCGATCCGGGCTGCCCATTGTGGTGCGATGGGGGAAGGGCGACCTTCAGGCCGGACACGTCCATGACCTTGGGCAGCCCTTCCTCCATCCGGTGGATCCTGCCGGAGAGCACGTTGGTCTCGCCTATGAAGCCCGCCACAAACCCGGTCTTCGGCCTTTCGTATATGTCCTCGGCCCTCGCCACCTGCTCGAGCCTGCCCTGGTTCATGACGCCGATGCGGTCGGACATTGCCAGGGCCTCCTCCTGATCGTGGGTGACGTAGAGGAAGGTGAGCTTGAGGCTCTCCTGCAGATTCTTGAGCTCAACCTGCATCTGCTTGCGAAGTCTGAGGTCAAGGGCTCCCAGGGGCTCGTCCAGCAGAAGGACCATTGGTTCCAACACAAGTGATCTGGCGAGGGCAACCCTCTGCTGCTGGCCGCCGCTAAGTTGCTTGGGCTTCCTCTTCTCAAAGCCCGACAGATCGACGAGCTTGAGCATGGCGTCAACCCTTTGCTTGATCTCGTCCTTCGGCGTCTTCGAGATCCTTAGGCCGAAGGACACGTTGTCGAAGACGTTCATGTGGGGGAAGAGCGCATAGCTCTGGAAGACCGTCGTCACGGGCCTCTCGTACGGCGGAACGTCGTTCATCAGTTGCCCGCCCACGTACACCTTGCCGCTGGTGGGGGTCTCGAAGCCGCCGATGAGGCGAAGGGTCGTGGTCTTGCCACAGCCGCTTGGACCCAGAAGCGAGAAGAACTCGCCCTTCTTGATGGCTAGGGAGATCCTGTCAACTGCCGCCACGTCGCCGAATAGCTTTGTGACCTCCTCCAATACGACGACGTTCGCTTCCCCCGCCACTGGCATCCCCTGCGACTAGGCCAGAACCTCGGTCCAGACTTGGTTCATTTGCTGGGTGTACTCCCCAAGTTCCTCGAGGAACTCAAGCCGTGCCATCACGGCCTCCGGCGGGTAGATGGATGGGTCGTTAATGATCTCTGGGTCAGTGAACTCGTGGGAGGCCTCGTTGGGATTTGCGTACCACACGTAGTTGGATATCCCAGCGCTGACCTCGGGGCGCAGGATGTAGTTGATGAACTCGTGTGCGAGATCCTTGTGCGGAGCATCCTTCAGAATGGCCATGTTGTCCATCCAGATTATGGTTCCGTCTTCGGGGATGACGTAGCGGACATCCTCGTTGTCGGCTGCGACTTGGTAGACGTCGCCGGACCATCCCTGGGAAAGCCACGAATCGCCCTGGGAGAGCATATTCATGTAGGTGTCGGTCGTGTAGGCCCGGACAAGGGGTTTCTGCTCAAGGAGCTTTTCCTTGACTTCCTGCAGGTGGTCTGGATTGGTGTCGTTCACCGAGTAGCCGAGGAATTTGAGGGTCGTGCCGATCACCTCCCTCATCTCCTTGAGCATCGTTATCTTGTCTTTGTACTTGGTGTTCCAGAGTATGGCCCA